>Ga0326728_10018490_pt1 | contig 13724 bp, 8 predicted proteins | sample MB3enrmetagenome_FD_207602 | JGI IMG/M metagenome (GOLD analysis project Ga0326728, IMG submission 207602) | Lab enriched peat soil microbial communities from McLean, Ithaca, NY, United States - MB31MN | ecosystem: Environmental > Terrestrial > Soil > Wetlands > Peat | place: USA: New York... | reverse complement strand
GGCCTCAATTTCAACAGCGTGGCCTGGGCCTTCCAGACCAGCACGTCGGGAAACTGGCTTCCGCTGACCTGGATTTCCCACATGCTGGATTTCCAATGCCACGGCATGAAGGCGGGCGGGCATCATCTGACCAGCGTTCTGTTTCATGCCGCCAACGCGGCGCTGCTCTTTCTCCTCCTGCAAAAGATGACCGGCGCGGTCTGGCGCAGCGCCCTGGTCGCGGCGCTTTTTGCCTGGCATCCGGCGCATGTGGAATCGGTCGCCTGGATCGCGGAGCGCAAGGACGTGCTCAGCTCCTTTTTCTGGCTGCTGACGCTCTGGGCCTACGTCCGCTACACGGAGAATCTCAAATCTCAAATTTCAAATTTCAAATTCTATTACATCGCGGCGCTGCTGTTGTTCGCGCTCGGGTTGATGGCGAAACCGATGATTGTGACTTTGCCGTTTGTCTTGTTGCTGCTGGATTTCTGGCCATTGGGACGGATGTCGCGGCCCTCTTTGTCACGATTGGTTATCGAGAAAGCGCCGTTGTTTGCCTTGAGCGCGGCCTGTTGCGCATGGACTCTTTGGGCGCAGCGGCTTGGCCACGCCGTCGCGTCCGTTGAGGAGATTGACCTGGCGCATCGGCTCAATCACGTTTTGGCCTCTTATCTCGATTACATCGTGATGCTGGTTTTTCCGCGTCGCCTCGCGATATATTACCCGTATCCGCTCCATGAACAAACCGCCATGGTCATCAGCGGGGCCGCGGTGCTGGCCCTGCTTTCCGTGCTAACCGTCGCCTCGGCGCGGCGGCGGCCCTGGCTGGCGGTCGGATGGCTTTGGTTTGTCGGGATGTTGGTGCCGGTCATTGGGCTGGTGCAGGCGGGCAATCAGGGCCTGGCTGATCGCTACACCTATTTGCCGGCCATTGGGCTGTTCATCATCCTGGCGTGGGGCGGGGCCGAACTGACCTTGCGTTATCCGGTCATAAAACTGTTCGCGCCCGTTTTGGCCATGGCGGCGCTGGCTGCCACTTGGACTCAAGTCCACTACTGGAAGGATTCGCGGACCGTCTTCGAACATGCCCGGCAGGTCACCCAAAATAATGATCTGGCCCTCACGTTACTGGGGGAACTGCGCGCGGACGATGGCGATTTGGACGGAGCGGTGGCGCTTTATCGGGAGGCCTTGCGGGACAAACCGAATTATGCCGCGCACTTTTACCTCGCGCGCAGCCTGGAGCAGCAGGGAAAAATCGACGAGGCAAAGTCCGAGTACGCCCTGGCCCTGCGCTTCCATCCGTGGTCCGAACAGGCCCATATTTATCTGGGCCTGCTCCTGGCCGGGGAAAAGAAATACGACCAGGCCGCGGCCGAATACGAGGCCGTTCTCAAGACCAACCCGCGCTCGGCCACGGCCCACAATGACCTGGCCCGGCTCTTGCAAACCGAAGGCCGGTTGGACGAAAGCGTCCGGCACTACCTGGCCGCATTGCAGTTCGATTCAAGCCTGGCCCAAGCCCATAACAACCTTGGCGTTCTGTATTTGCAAAAGGGCCAACTGGCCGATGGCATGACCCAACTGCGGGTCGCCTCGCGGCTCAATCCTGGGAATGTGGAAACGGAATGCAATCTGGCCCTGGCCTTGAATCAACAGCAGCAGTGGAAGGAAGCCTCGGAAATACTGCGGCGCGTTGCGCCGGCCCAGCCGAATAATGCCAGTGCGCAATATCAGTATGGATTGGCGCTGGCCCACCAGGGAAAAACCCGCGAAGCCATGAGCCAGTACGCCAAAGCGCTATTATTGACACCGGACTTTGCGGAGCCTCTCAACGAACTGGCCTGGATTGCCGCGACCGATCCGCGTCCGGAACTGCGCAACGGGCCGCAAGCCGTTGGCATGGCTCGCCGGGCCTGCGACCTGACGGGTGGGCAGGACCCCGCCATGCTGCTGACGCTGGCGGCGGCTTATGCCGAAGCGGGACGATTCAGCGAGGCGCTGGCCGCAGCGGAAAAAAGCCGGGATATCGCAAAGGCAAAGGGGAACAAGATGCTCGAAGAAAAAGCGGCGCTCATGCGGGTCGCCTTCGAGAAAAGGCAGCCCTTTCGCGATTCCGCACCGGGATAAGCGGCTCAATAGCCGAGGGCGGCGCGATAAGCGGGGTTCCAAATAATATTCGGCACCGCCGGCTTGCCCGGGCCGTAGCATTCAACGGAGGCGCTGAAATCGCAGTAGTTCGTCACATAATAAGTCTTAAAGTATTGCGCGTGGCCATCGCAAAAACCAAGCACCGCACCATTGGAATGCCGCGAGGCCAAAAATTTGAAGCGATTTGCTGGATTCTCCGATTGATAAAACTCCGTTGGATTGGGGCCGTAAGGCTCCGTGCTGGGATTGAAAAGCTGATCGAACATCAGAATGGTGGCGCTGGGTTTCGGAAGAGTGTTTAACTTGGGCATCGTCGGGTAAGGATTATAATCAGTCCCTTCCGTCGGAGCGCTGGAGGTTCCGCCGCTGCCGACTTGCTTATTCAGGTCGATGGGCTGGGCGTAGGAAAAGAAGCCACCAACTCCCTCGGGGCTTTCTCCCTGAAGCATCGCCACGTCAGCATCGGACATTGTCGCGGATGGGCAGAACCAAACCTTGCTGCCGGCCCTGCCCGGAAATGGAAGATAGTTCTGCGGTATGCTGGTCCTGGCTCCAGACTGCCAGTTAACCCGGTTCTGGTCGTAGGACGCAAGGTTCCTTGCCGCCATATACGGAGGCAGGACGTTGAACCAAGCCGCCGAGTCCTCCGGTGTGCCAAACTGGCCGTTGGTAAAGCTTCCTCCGGTGGTGTACTCCCCGGTAGGTCCCATTCCATCCGCCGGCAGGATGTCTTTGAACTCGCCGACATACATCTGCTCAGCCACGCCCCACTGTTTGAGGTTGGAGACACAACTGACTTGTTGGGCGGTTGCCTTGGCCTTGGCCAAGGCGGGCAGGAGCATGGCCGCCAGGATGGCAATGATGGCAATGACCACCAACAGTTCGATCAATGTAAACGCTCGCGTTTTCATATTTTTTTTAAAATAATGCGAAAGCGCCCCATGGCGCAAGGCCAATGGGGCGCAATTGAATTTTTATTTTTTTCGGCCCATTTTATGCTTATGGACTGGTGACTTCATAGAAATTTCCCACGTTGGTGAATAGAGACCCGGTGTACGTTCCTTGCGTGTTGCCAAACGTAAGCCCCGTGGCCAACTTGTCGGAATAAGGCCCCGACACATTAGTCGAATACACGACGCTGTAGGAAGCCGAGGTCTCGGCTGTCCACGTCAGGGTGAAGCTGGTGCCCAATACTGACGCCGCCAAATTCGTTATGGTCACAGGGGCAGGCGCCGTTAGCACAATGTCGCTATACCGCGTCACATCCAGCTCAAAATCTGTTGTGCTGTACTCATTCAGAACACCGCAGACGCTATAGGCATGATACGGGATCGGTTCCCCTATGATCGAAGTCAAAGGCGCGCCGGCGGCAGTGTACTCCAGGGGATATATGACTACGCCGTAGTTCACCCCAGCCTGGTTGGTGATGGTGACAGATGTTTCAGAGACAAACACTCCTCCGGCGCCTTCGAAATAAACATTGGTCAGCATGACGAATGATCCCAAGTAATTCAACGCCGTCAAGGCCGGCTGCGATTGCGCATAGCCAAGCGGAAAGACTTTTGGCGTGATGGGATATTCATTCGTCGGCGTCGGGCTGCCACCCGTAATGGAATAGGTCTCAGACGCAACGTCCGTGAACGCGGTGAGTTGAAGGGTGTCATAGTAAAGAGAGAGGACTCCCGTCACGGTTATAACATCTCCCATCGCGGGCCGGAAGGTTCCATCCTCGACAAAGAAGTTGATCCCTCCCGTGCTGTCTTGCAGGTAATACGAGGCGACTGCGCTGGTGGACAAGTTCGTTGCCACCGTGACAACGCCAGTAACCGTATATTCAAGGTTCGTGTCTGACGAAGGGAGGGTGAGGGTTGGCGCCGCCGACGTATTCAGCAAACTGTTCAGGTAGGCGATGTTTGTTACTATGGGTGGAGTGACGGTCAAATCAAAGTCGGGGCTGGTTGTAGATCCGTCTGCGCCTGTTGCGACCACGGTATAAATGCCTGATTGATTGGTCGCAAGAGAGCTTAAGGCGAGAGTCGGTCCTGAGACATGGGTATCAGCATTGCCGGAACCGTTGTTAAACCACCATTCATAGGTGATTGGCGAGGAGCCGTTGGCCAGGGCGTTAAAGGTCACGCTGCTGCCCACCTCAACAATGTTGGTCGTCGCGCTTGTTGGCGTGATGAAGAAAGGCGGCGTTGGCACGGTATTCGCATAAACAACGGCAGTAGCGCTTTGCGCGGAGCCTTTCCCATTGGAGACGATGACGTAATAATTGCCGTCGTCACCAGGCTCAAGAGGGTTGATGGTTAGAGCGGCCGTGGCGGTACCCGAGACGTCACCGCCATCACCACTGAATGCCACGTTATTTTTGTACCAGGTGTAGGTTGGAGAAATACCCGAGCCAATGGCCGAAGCGGCGACTTCCATCGTGTTGCTGGTTCCGGTGTAATTTGTAAATGAAACCGGATTCAAGCCGATGGTCGGGGCCAGGGGCGTAATGCCCGCGGTCACGGCGCAATAGCCGCAGATGGTGGCGTCCCCTATGGTAGTGTCAAGGGAAACCTCCAGATTGTCAAGCTGCATGATGCCTTCGCCTGCGGCCTGTCTCAGCCCAAAGGCGCCAAAGGAATCTTTTGGAAAATTGTCATCCCCCGCATAAACGGTAGTGGCGTCGCTTTCAAAACTGGGGGTGTCCACGTCGCTTGTGACATTAGGGTTGATCCCCAGATAAGAATACCCGTTGTACGAGTCACAGGCGACAACCACCTGGTAAGTCGTGTTCGTGGCCAGATCCACTGGAATGATTCCAGATGAATCGGGACCGCCATTGCCGGAGGCATAGTCCAGGTTTGTATTGGCGATGCCGAGGCGGTAGGTGCCGGGGAAGGCGTTTGAGGTCAAAGCGTAAACGCACGAGGTGAAAGCGTGGTTGGTGTCCACGAGAGCGGCAAAATAGGTCCCTCCCGCATTGGTGGGCAGGGATTGCATGTCGATGGTGAAGCTGTACCACATAACCGGTGAGCCTATGGATTCAGTTTGGAGTAAAAGGCTTTGACCCTCGGATGTGGCATTGGCTTGACTGACCTGAACAGTATCACTGATGACCTCTTCGGGAGTGCTGCCCGCGATTTCCGTCCATGGGGACCCGGAATCACCGAAGAGATTGCCATTGGCATAGGTGAAGGTGTCATAGAGCAAGTAGGGCGTGTAGGAGACGACCGTGGAACTGCTCGTTGCCGTCGTCTTGGTTGCGCCCACAGTATTGGTAACAATGACGTAATACGTCACGTCAGAGAGTGTTGGGCTGCTGGGCACGGTGTAACTGGGCGAATTCGCGCCGGAGATGGCCACGCCATTGGCGAACCATTGGTAAGCCAACGTGCCGGTGCCAAGCGCCGTGACGGAGAGGGTAACGCCTGATGATCCCAGCAGATTCGTCGCTCCCTCCGGTTCGACGCTAATGGCCGGATTCTGGACTGTCAATGCGACGGGGGTGTTGGTGGACGACCCGTAAGTGTTGACAGCTTGCAGATAAAACTCTGATCCGCTTTGGGCTTGAGTTATATTGTGCAGAGTGAGGGTCGCAGTGGTGGCGCCGGAGATGGCCACCCAGGTATTTGGAAGGGCCGTGCTGTTGGAATACCATTGCAAAGTGGGAGTGGGGCTGCCAAGGACGGTGGCTGAAAATGTGGCCGTGTCCCCAGGATTCCCGGCAAACGGCAACGGCGGAACAGAAATGTAAGCATATTGCTGCAGCCCAAACCGCACTCCGCGGAAAGTATTGGTAACGCCGCCACTGCCAGTGGTTGGAGTGGCATTGGTCGCCATGTTAATGACAGTGTCCTGACCGCTCGCGTTAGTATCCCGAAATCTCACTAGTCGATTTGTGTAAGCCTCTGCGGTTGTCGCATAAACCACGGGAGGGCTTTGGCTCCAGTCCACTGCCACGCTTGTTGCGCCCCCGTTGTATGGTGACGTTGTCCCAAGAGCGAGGTAGCCCGCATTTGTAAGCCAAATATTATAGTTGGAAGTCCAGGCGCCCGACACGAAGGTGTACTTTATGATACCCCAGTCATTGTCTGCCATATAGGCAATCGTGCCTGCCGGATTGATCGCAATATCATAAGCAGCCGTGGTTGCCCCTGCCGCGGATGCATCCGGAAAGTAATTGGAGGCGCCGATTTGGGTTTCCGGAAGAACGCCTGAAATATTGGAAAGCACAAAGGTGCCGCCGTGGTAAATATTCGCGGTGGGTGTGTTGGTGGAGGTGCCGCTGACAAACAGGTTGTAGGCCCCCGCGGTGGTGTTGTAAAAAACATTCACAGCGCGTACGGTGCTGCTAAAAGTATTTGTCGCCACCTCGACCTGGGTTTGTGTCCCTGCTGTTCCACAATAGACAACTTCAGGATATGAACCTGGAATGAATTCAGAGGGGGGACCGTTGCCTGACATCCAGTAATTGGTTCCATCGGACGCCGCGCCAATAATAGTGTAAGTGTTGAAATTGGTCACGTTTTGGATAGGCACGGAAAAATTGCCGTAAGCATCCAGTGACGCTATGGATCGAGGCACGCTGTACGAGTACGAATCGACAAGCTCACCCGCGGTACTGGCCGCAAACGAGGCGCCCAAGGCGACGTTATATCCTGCGAACACCACGTTCGTGGCCGACGGGGTCATGGTCATAAGCCCTGCGTAGGCCAAGCCGACATTGAGGATCGAGTTGGCGCCAGCCGTAGGAACGGCGAACGAATATGCCGGAGTGTTATAAGAGGTTGCAACTGCATTGGTCTGGAATTCATCGATAAAGATCGCGGCGCCGGCGCCACTGGATGAAACGTTCCCGCTGATCCTCAGGACCAGGACGTTGGTGTTGGTAAAAACTTGCGCCTGCGCGGTCAGAATTGACGCGAGCAAACCAATTGCCGGAAGAATGTATTTTTTCATAGGGTTGTGTCTCATTTTGTTGGTGTCTAAATTTATGGTGTTAACTTTCTGCAAATTTTCCAAGTTGCCGGTCTGCCAATCCAAATTTAAAGAACAGAACTGCCTCAAATTCCTGACCCTTAAAAAACGGGCCGCCCCGCCTGAATCCCGCTGAATTTGCCCCGAAAAGGGACTCCATCCCAATTTAACAGGCTCCAGAATTGCAGAATCCCCGCAAAGTGTCAATGGCAAATTATTAACAAATTAGTAACAAATTAGCAACAAAAATGCAACAATCGCGCACAAAATATGTTTAGCCGTGATTTTCCCCGCCAAACCATCCGCCGGCCGGCTCAGATCGCTCCCGCGCTCGATTTGAGCGGGCACCCGGCGGGTCATCCTGCCAACGCAGCCACTCGCTGCGTTGGCAGGTTCAACAACCCAACCATTTTCAGCATATGCTGCAATGGGAGACTGTAAGCACAATTTATGCCGTCGTAACATGATTGTAACATTTGAGTCATAAGATGTTCTGCAATAACGACTTAACTTTTTGGCTGGATGAACTAAAAACGGAACTGCTGTTGTTTTATGACCATGTTGAATCGTTTGCTTCACACGACCGGCCCGGAGACGAATGGGATGGATGGGACTGATGCGCCCGGCCAAAATGAACTTGAATTACTGATGGAAGGGGAGTCCCGCCTCGTAGCGCTTCAACTCGCGGTTTAGCTGCTCCACCAAACCTGTTTGCCCCGTCGCCCGGGCTAATTCAATCGCCTTTTGGGCGCTCTCCCTGGCGTCGCCAAATCGTCCAGCTTCGGCAAAGGCGGCGGAAAGGGTGCTGAGGATGACCGGGTCTTTTCCGCCGGTTGACGCGTCAGCCTGCCGGGCCAGTTCCACCGCTCTATTGCCGTTGCGCAGCGATGCCTTCGGACAAGTGGCCAGCAGCCAGGCCAGAATATTTTGGACCGTTGAATCGGCCGGCTGGATTTCCAGCGTCTTTTGGTATTGCGAAATCGCTTCATCCATGCGGCCCTGTTGGAAAAAACTGTTGCCAAGATTATGGCGCGCTTCCGCGTAGCCGGGGTTGATTGCCAGCGCCCGCTGGAAATGCGCGATGGCTTCGTTCATCCTTCCCTGTTGGCAAAGGCAGATGCCAAGGTCGTTGTGCGCTTCCGCGTAGCCGGGGTTGATTGCCAGCGCCTTTTGATAATGCGCGATGGCTTCATTGATTCTTCCCTGTTGGCCAAGGCAGACGCCAAGATTCATGTGCGCTTCCGCATAGTCCGGTTTGATTGCCAGCGCCTTTTGGTATTGCGAAATCGCCTGGTCCGTCCGGCCCTGTTGGAAAAAGGCGTGGCCAAGGTTGTAGAGGGCTTCCGCGTGATCCGGTTTGGTTTCCAGCACCTTTTGGTATTGTGAAATCGCTTCGTTCAGCCTTCCCAGTTGGCCAAGACAGATGCCAAGATTCATGTGCGCTTCCGCATAGTCCGGTTTGATTGCCAGCGCCTTTTGGTATTGCGAAATCGCCTGGTCCATCCGGCCCTGTTGGGAAAAACTGTTGCCAAGATTCAAATGTGCCGACGCGAAGTCCGGCTGGATTTCCAGCACCTTTTGGTATTGTGGAATCGCCTTGTCCGCGCTTCCCTTTTGCAGAAACGCGTTGCCGAGGTTGAACCGCGCGTCCGGGTAAAGGGGGTTAATTTGTATGGCGCTCTGATAATGGGTGATGGCCTCATCCACTTTGCCCTTTTGGTCAAGAGCGTTGCCAAGGTTGGAGTGGGCCACGTAGTTTCCTGTGGTGCAGGCGAGGGTGTGGGTCCACAAAGTCTCGCTGTCTTTCCAGTACCCGGTTTGTATCCAGGCGCAGACCATCAATGCGCCCAGCACCGCGGCCATCAAACCGCCCGGCACCGCCCGCCGATGTTTCCACCCCGCGCTCCAATCCCCCACCGCCCATGTCCCCGCCAGAACCAGCCCGATTCCAGGCAAAAAGGTGTAGCGATCCGCACGGGCATAGTACGATATTTCAATAAAGCCGATCGCCGGAACCAGCATTCCCAGGTACCAGAGCCAGCCCACCAGCAGGTACGGACGTCCTTTCCGGCACGCCAGCACACTTATGGAAATCGCCGCCAGCAGGACAAAGGCCAGGGCAACCTCCCGGAACGGCAGGCCGCCTGGCGGATTGAGATAGGGGATGGCCAATCCCGCCGGAAAAACCATTTGCCGCAGGTAGATGCCATAAGAAACCACGGCGTTTGCGACGCGTTCAAGGAACGGGACCCGGTAGGAGCCAAGCAGTTGTTCCGGCACAAGAAAAGTCGCCACGCATGACCCAACCGAAAGCAGGAACAACGGAATCTTCTCCTTGACCACGTCACGCGTCAAGCGCTGGAGCGGCCACCAATCCAGCAACAGCAACACAAACGGCAGAGTCACCAGCGTGTTCTTGCTTAAAAGTCCCAGGCCATACCACAGCGCCACCGCCGCGTAGCGCCAGCGCGTGGGCTGGCGCGCATAACGCGCATAAGCCCACAGCGTCAACATGAAAAACACCCCGCTCAACACGTCCTTGCGTTCCGAAATCCAGGCCACCGACTCCGCCCGCAGCGGATGAATGGCAAACACCGCCGCCACGAATGCGCTGCGCCACAAGCTCCCCGTCATCTCTCTCAACGCCAGAAACAAAAGCGCCGCGACCGCCGCTTGCAGCGCCACATTGGTCAAATGATGGCCGCCCGCCCACAGGCCATAGAACTGGCAGTCGGCCATGTGCGTCAACCATGTCAACGGATGCCAGTGACCGATTTGTCCATAGGTCAACGCCCAGACGAACCCCTTCAAACTGAACCCCTTTGCCACCACCGGGTTATCATACACATAGAGATTGTCATCGTAATTGATGAACCCGAAACCCGCCGTCTGCCCGAAAACGGCAAAGGTGATCGCGGCCAGCACAAGGCAGAGCACCGCCACCCGCCAGCATGAGGCAGGTTCGGGCGGCTGCCCGACTTTTGGCAATTGACGTTTTTTTGTTGAGGCGCTCATTTTTTCGCGGTCGCAAACAATGCCGTTACTTCGCCCGATACGCTTCGACCAGCAAGGTAACGGGTGGACCAGCCGCACGGCAAGGTTTTGGCGGCGAATTCCGTTGCTCATGTGCGCCAGGCAGCCCGGGCAATAGCCGCAAGAATGACGAATGACGAAATCCGAATGACCAATCATTGCTCAAATGACCCAATGACGAAAAAGGGACGCCGGGCATCGCACCGCTTTTGGCGGGATTCGTCATTGGGACTTCGTCATTCTTTCGTCATTCGTGCTTCGTCATTGGTCATTTTCCACAAATCATTCGTGCTTGGACATTCGTCAATCCGCCCTTATCCTGCGGGCATGGCGCTGGTTCGAATACTCGTCGATGGCTACAGCCTGCTGCACAATTGGCCGCAATTGGCGCCGGGCAAACCCCGCCATTGCGCCGGGGCGCGTGACGAATTGATCCGCCGCCTGACCCTGTATCGCGACGCCATCGGCACGCCCATCACCATCGTCTTCGACGGCTCGGGACCGCGCGGGGGCAAAAGGACGCGGACGCCAACGCCGGAATTGGAAGTGCTCTATTCGCGCGCGGGACAGACGGCGGACGACATCATCGAGCGCGTGGCGGTGCGGCTGCAGCCGTTCGGCGAAGTGCTGGCCGTGACCGACGATTACGTGGAACGGGACACGGTGTCTTACCACGGCGGCATGGCTGTCAGTTGTTTCACTTTTATTGAAGACGTCCAAAGCGTCCTCGAAGAACAGGGGCGCGATATTGCGCGCCATAACCGCGCCGAACGCCTCCGCTTTAAAACCCCGCGCTAAAGAAAGGCAGCCTTGCCGATGAAAAATTTTTCCGCACTGAGCCAACTCTTTTCCGCCGCCGCGCCGCCGCTCCTGGCCGCGCTTTTTTTGGCCGCCCCGCCCTGCCAGGCAAATGACGCGCCCAGGATTCCAAAACAACGGGAGAACCGGTTCCTGTTCATCGTTGACACCTCTTCCGCGATGAGCGGCTGCTCCAGCGCCGCCGTGCAGGACGTCGTCGAACTGCTGGCATCGGATATGAGGGGCGAATTTCGGCAGGGCGACACCATTGGCCTCTGGACCTACAACGACAAACTGCACCTGGAGTTTCCCATGCAGGTTTGGTCGAAGGCGGACAAAAGCGCCATCGTGGATGAGATGGCGGCCTTCTTGCGGGGGCGGCGCTGCGAAAAGCGGGCGCATCTTGAAAAAGTCATGCCCGCGCTGAACCAGGTCATCAGAAGCTCGGAGAGAATCACCGTTGTTTTGATTTCTGACGGCACTGGGTCGATTCAGGGGACGCCCTTTGACAAGGACATCAACAACCTGCAAAAAAAATACTCGCGCGAATTGCGGGCCGCCCATGTGCCGTTCGTCACCGTTCTGGCCGGGCGCGACGGCGCGGTTTTTGATTATACAATCAATTATCCCGGTTTGGTTGCCATTCCTCACACCGCCAATCCGGAAATGCCGGCCGAAACAAATGCGCCCGTCGCGGCGGCGATTCCGAATCCCGCCACCAACGTTCCCGCGAAGCCCCGGCCAATGCGTTCCATCATCATGTCGTCCGCGACCAATGTGGTTCATGCCGCCGCGCCGGCACCGGCCATTGTGGCGGCTCCGGTTGCAGCGCCGCCGGCTCCGCCATTGGCTGTCGCGCCTGTTTCCGCGCCGCCGCCCGTTGCTGCTGTTGCGCCTGCGCCCGCGAGTCAGCCGGCGAATGCGGTCCCTGCGCCGTCCGCGCGAGAAATTGCGCCGCCACAAACCCAGCCCGCTCCGCCGCCCGTCGCTGCTGTTGCGCCCGCGCCTCCGAGTCAGCCGGTGAATGCGGCCCCTGCGCCGTCCGCGCGAGAAATTGCGCCGCCACAAACCCCGCCCGCTCCGCCGCCCATCGTGGCGCGGCAGAATCCGGAACCAGCCGGCGGGACACCCCTGCCTCATGCGCCGCCGGTGAGAGTGACGGCCAACGACCAACAGCCGCCGCCCGCCCCGCCTGTGGCGCGGAATACGCCTGTGGCCAATATCAGCCCGTCGGGCGGCGCCCAGCTTGCGTTGTATGTCATGGCGTTTTCATTATTGACGATTGCGGTGGTGCTGGTGGTGTTTTTGGTTCGCCGCTCCCGGAAGGCGCCGCAGCCCAGTCTGATCAGCCAATCCATAGATCGTCCGCGATAACTAATGCTGTTTCATGGATCCACAATTGCTCATCCGTCCCCTGGTGCGCGCGTTGCACCCCTACGTGCCGGGGGAGCAGCCGAAAATCAAGGGCCTCATCAAGCTCAACACCAACGAAAACCCTTATCCGCCTTCCCCCAAAGTCCTGGCAGCCGTCAAGTCTGCGGTCGATGAGCGCCTGCGCCTCTATCCCAATCCCACGGCTGACGCATTGCGGGCCAGGCTGGCAAAATTCCACCGTTGCCGGCCGGAGAACTTCATTGTGGGCAATGGCTCGGACGAATTGCTCGCCCTGGCCACGCGCGCCTTTGTCCAGCCTGCCAATGGCGCAAAAACCTCCGCCTCGAAAGCCACCGTCCAATTTTTCACGCCCAGTTATTCTCTGTATCCGGTGCTGGCGGACATCCACGGCGCATTGAGCCGCGCCGTTCCTTTGGGCAAAGACTTTGCCCTGCCGTCCCCGCGAGACTTGAAGCGGGGCGGCCAATGGGATTTTGCGGCGGCCCTCACTTTTATCACGACGCCCAACGCGCCGAGCGGACGCGGATACTCCACCGGCGAGTTGGAAGAATTGTGCCGCGCCCAAAAGGGGGTGATTGTGCTGGATGAAGCTTATGTGGATTTCGCGCGGGAAAATGCGTTTGCGCTCGCGCTGAAGTTTCCGCACGTCATTGTGGCCCGCACCTTCTCCAAAGCCTACGCCCTCTGCTTCCAACGCATCGGTTACTTCGCCGGCCACCCGGCGCTGATCGGGGCCTTGCAAAAAATCCGCGACAGTTACAACGTCAACGGGCTGGGCCAGGTCGCCGCCCTGGCCACCCTCTCCGACCTGCCTCATTACCGCTCCAATTTCCGGCGGATCATTGCCACGCGCCGGCGTTTGACCCGGGAGCTGGAGAAATTGGGATTCAACGTCCTGCCGAGCCGGGCCAATTTTATTTTTGCGCGCCCGCCTGCATTTCCCGCCGTAGTTTGGCTGCAAAAATGGCGCGAAAAGCGCGTGCTGGTCCGCTGGTTCAATTCCCCGGCCACGAAGGATTTCCTGCGCATCACCATCGGAACAGATGCCGAAATAGACGCGCTTCTGCGGGCCGCGCGCCAAATCATGGCAGCGTGATTTGGCTGTCAGGTACAATCAAACAAGCAGTCAGAACTGCAACCGAATTTCTGTTGCCCAAACGCGCTTCACTTGGCTGGCATCAATTGAACCAAGGAAACCTAACTTGCGGCGTAGTAGGAACTGTTCCAAGCAGTCCAATCGGGACAGTCTCACGGTAGAAGCAACGCGCAACCCCGCCGCTGCCCAATTTTGCAGGGCCACATCCGTCGCGGATCGCGGTTGTGCTGAAGTGACAGCCGCCACCACAACATCAGCGGCATCTGTCCAAAGCACCAAGACGGGACGCAGTTTTGAGGCAACG
>Ga0326728_10018489_pt1 | contig 13724 bp, 16 predicted proteins | sample MB3enrmetagenome_FD_207602 | JGI IMG/M metagenome (GOLD analysis project Ga0326728, IMG submission 207602) | Lab enriched peat soil microbial communities from McLean, Ithaca, NY, United States - MB31MN | ecosystem: Environmental > Terrestrial > Soil > Wetlands > Peat | place: USA: New York... | reverse complement strand
TTGGGTTATGAGTGAGGCAACTAACGTAATATCAACGAGTTAGACGGAGTGATCGGTAATTCTATGGAGTCGTAAGCTGTTGAAAATACATTGAGGGCATTTTTATGAGGGGTTGAAATGGGGTTGAGAAACAAACCGTTCGAGTTGGGTTAATACCGTGAGCGAGCAGGCGAAAACATGCAGCTATCAACAATTGACAACTATTGACATATAGGCTAACCTCTTTCCATGAATGTCCACTTGGGTTCCGTTTTCGATGAATTCGTCGCCGACCTTCTTAAGGGTGGCCAATACCAGTCTCAGAGTGAGATCTTGCGCGAGGGCTTGCGCTTGTTGAAGGAACGGGAAGAAGTAAAGCAAATACGCCTGAGTGCATTGCGCAAGGATATTGCCGCCGGTATAGAGCAGGCGAACCAGGGGCAGTTCGTGGACGGCCCGGAAGCATTTGCGCGGATTCGGGAACGTAGCATTCAATAGGGATCGTCCAAGAAGATGAAGCGATTTGTCCTTACGCCACTTGCGGAACAGGATCTCAACGAAATTTGGGAGTACATTGGTGGCGATAGCGCCGAAGCCGCGAATCGAGTTCTCGGCAAAATAGAGGCTGCGATTTACAGATTGACAGAGAATCCCGGCTTGGGGCATCTGCGCGAAGACCTGGCAGACAGGCGGCATCGATTCTATTTGGTTTATTCGTACTTAATCATCTACAGACTTGAAACTGATCCATTACAAATCATCCGCGTTTTACACGCAGCGCGAGATGTCCAGACGTATTTCCAACTGACTCCCGAAGAAGAATAATAGAAACGTCTGCCTGCTTCGCGCATACATAACCGTGACGACTCGACTGGTACAGCAGTCGGTCTTCTGTAATGCGAACGAGAACGGGCCAGCGCTCTTCGCTGAGCGAATCTACGCCATTTCCTGGTTCAACACGGCGAGTCGCAAAAGATACTTTTTCCTCGACTTATTCACCTCCTGAATAATCGTCTCTCCCCTATTTATTGGACTTCGCAGACAGTGTGCCTCTACGTTGCGCATATCACAACCGATTCCACGGTTGAATGAGGTGCCCAATGCAGATCAAAAGCCTGATCGATTCCCAACTCGCCAAGAGGTGGGCAGAACAACACCTTAAACAGAAACTCGTTCGTGCAGTTCGCACGCTGACTCCATCTCTCTTTGCACTTTCGCTTGCCAGTGTTGCGCACGCCCAGGGGACGATGGACTTCTCCGGGGCGACCACACTGATGACAACTTTCAAGACCTTCGCCATCTATGCGGGCGCGGTGATCTGCTTCGGCGGATTGATCTTCGCCGGCATTCGCATGATGTCGGGACGCTTCGCGGACGCCATTCCGGGGCTCTTCGGCGCGCTATTTGGCGCGGGAGTTCTGGGCTGGGGAGCGGGCTGGATTGGCAGTTTGACCGGCCAGACCATGCAGTAAGGAGCCGGTCATGACCAAGCGAGGAGACCCGTTACCGATCAATCAGGCGCTCAATAGGCCACGAGCCAAGCTCGGATTGGACCTCAGCGCATGGATGGCGATCCTATTCGTCTGCGTAACGGTTTTCCTCGTCGGGTTCCGCATGGTGGCCGTAATCGCATTTCCATCTCTTGCCGTCAGCGCATGGCTGATTGTCCGCAAACATCCCAAGATGTTCGAACTCTGGGGCCTGAGCCTCAGTCAGAAAAGCTACTATGACCCGCGCAAACACTGAGCAATTGAAGTATACGCCGTGGTACGCCAAGGCCGGAGCCGCGTACAGCATCGTTCCGATTGCACGCTTCGTCAACGAGCGCATCTTCGCGCTCAAGGGCGGCGGGTACGGCTGCCTGTTCTCGCTCGCCGGGATAGACGAAGAGGGATTGACCGACCAGCAGCTAGAAGCCCAGATGCGCTCGATTGAAGGCGCATTGCGCGGTCTGCCCGAAGGGGCTTGTCTTTATCAATACACGCGCGTGCTCTCCGGCTGCCAACTTCCACGGAAAGAGCAGTACGCCAATCCGGTCACGGAGGTTTTCGTAAACGACCGGCTGGCGTTTCTTGCAAAGACAGCGAGCTTTCGCCGCATTGACCTGCATTGGGGCCTGACGCTGGAACCTCCGAAGGCCGTAGCTTTCGCCAGCAAGCCGAAGGAACACAATGCCGATACAACGCGGCTGCTGGCCGATCTTGAAAAGACGGCCACGCTGCTCGAAGGCCATCTCGGCAACTCCATCGGATTGCGGCTGCTCGAAAAGAATTCCGTCTATCAGTTTTTCAGCTACCTATTCAACCTCGAAGAGTGGGCGGCAATGGGTAACCTGTCCGCCGATGACGGCGTGGACCGGCAGATCGTGCAGAGTCCGGTTGCCTGGCACAGCGACCACCTGACCATCGGACGCCGCTTCGTCCAGATGTTCTCGCTGAAGACCACGCCGGAGGCGTCGCGCCCCTGCCTGTTCTCCGGCCTCATGGCGCTTGATTGCGACAGCGTTCTCTGCACAACCTGGAGGCCGAAGTCTACTTCCGACGCTCGTAGCGAGATCGACGCCCAGGAGAAGTTCATCTCGTTTTTCAAGGTAGGTGTGCTGACGCGCGTCATGAGCGGGCACGACACAGCCTCGCTTGAAACCGGCGCAGGCGCGCGCGCCGCCAATACCCAGGTCGATGATTTGGGAGAAGTCATCCGCTCGCTCGACAAAAAAGCGCAAGGCGAGTTCTCCCTTCGCTTCCTTGTGGCCGCGCGCAGCCTTGACGAGATGTTTGGCATCGCACCCTCCGTGCATCGCGTCTTCGTCGATGCACGGGCGCAGGTGATGGAGGAGACGCTGGGAAACCTGTCGGCGTTCTACGCCATGTTCCCTGGCAACGGCAAGTTCAATGTCTTCCACATGTGGTTGGCAGAGGACCATCATGCGCGGCTAGCTTCGATCTTCGTGCCGAACCTCGGTCATCCCTACTCGGAAGATTTGGAGAACGAGTATCTGAACGTCTTCGAGACGCGCACACGGACGCCATTCTTTCAGGACGTGTATGTAGACGGAGTGCGGGTCATGCTCATCCTCGGGCCGACGGGCAGTGGCAAATCCGTGCAAGGCAACCTGTCCATCGCCCACGAGCAGAAGTACGGCGGCTTTACCTACATCTTCGACATCGGAGGCAGCTATGAAAGCGTGGTCGAGCTGTATGGAGGCCGCGTTGATCGTATCGGTAAGGACGGCCCGCGCGTCAATCCTTTCGCACTGGAGCCGACCGAAAGCAACATCACGTTTCTGTATTCGTTTGTGAAACTTCTGCTGACCAACGGCGGCGCGGAGCTGGAGCCGGAAGACGACGACGTGATCCACAAGGCCGTGCGGGATATGTACCTTCTCGATGCCGAGAATCGCCGCCTGTCCAATCTATTCCTGCCCAAGAAGCTCGACCGCTATCTCTCAAAATGGGTCGGCAAGGGCGTCTACGCCGCCATCTTCGACAATGTGGAAGACAGCCTCTCGCTCTCGCGCCTTCAGTGCTTCGACTTCCAGGGCGTGAACAATGAGCAGTACGCCGACCTGATCGAGCCGCTGATGGTTTGGTTGTTGCGGCGCATCAATGATGTTCTCTATAACCCTGCCAATCTTAACGTGCCTAAGCACATTCTGATCGAAGAGATTTTCTCTTCGATGAAAAACCGTCAGTTGCTCGAAGGCGCGCTGGCGTCGATCAAGACCGTGCGCAAGAACCTGGGCGGCGTCACCATGATCGGCCAGTCCGCCGAAGACCTGGGCGCGAATGCCGATTCCATCGTGAATTCCTGCACCTCGTTCCTATTCCTGAAAGACGCCACGTTCAATCGCAAGCGGTACGCGGAGCTGTTCAAGATGAACGAACAACAGCTTGCTCTCTTCGAGAGCTTGCAGAACCGCGAGGGTCTTTACCTACGCCGGGACGGGCTGACCAAGGTGATCAAGCTCAACCTCGACAGCCGCAGCTATGCCGTTTTCTCAACCAAACCAAAAGACCGCGTTCGCCGCGCGAAATTGATCGCGCGATACGGACTCACCGAGGGCATCGCCCGCTTCGCCCAGGGCGATAGCGAGTAACTCAAACCAAATCACGAGAGGAGCCATGCTATGTATCCACCAGTCCCCCTTGCTGTCCTTTTAAGCGTCGCACTAGCTGCGTCGCCAGTCCACGCTACGGATTCTCACCCACTCCAGCCCAATGCGCCGCACACCGTTATCGTCACGGAGGCGGCCACGCCGCCCGAGGTGCGCGCGGGCCTGCTGCAATCGACGCTCATTGTGTTGCCCGCCGAAGAGAAGGTCGCCAACGTCTTCGCCGGCGACACGGTGAACTGGATCTTCGACGGCGGTCACGTCGCTTCGCGCTTCATCAGCGTGAAGCCCAAAACGGCGAATGCCGCAACAGACATCCACATCGTCTCCGATCACGGCAACGAGTACACGCTTGCACTGCGTGAGGTATCGAATGACTCCGATCCGCACTTCGATTCCAAGGTTTTCATCAATCCCGGCGAGCAGGCTGCAAAGGATCGTCTGGCGCAGCTCCCGGTATTCGTGCCTGTGGCGGAGTTGGACAAAGCAAAACAGGAAACTGCTGCCGCGAAGGCAGCTCAAACAGCCGAACTCAAAACCGTGCAGACCAAGGCCGAGCAGTTCCGCTCGGAGTACCCCGGCTCGCTGCACTTCGATTTCGTCTGGAACGAGAAGAAGGCGAAGGAACTCGGCCTCCAGCAAATCTGGCGCGACGACAAATTCACTTACCTGCGCGGCGTGTTTCAGGAAACGCCAGCACTCTACGAAGTGAAGGACAAGAAGCCGTCGCTCATCAACTTCGATTTCAACGGTGGACTCTATACCGTACCGAAGTTGCTGGACGGCGGCTATCTCGCTATCGGCAAAAAGAAAGTGGAATTTCATCGCGAGGGAGGCGTGAAGTAGCCATGACCGATCCAAATCAGAACACTCCCGCAACCGTTCCCGAGCAGCCGGAAGCGAAACTGCCGTTGCACAAAGGAATGCCCGTTGTCATCGCACTTGTGGCGATCCTAGGTATTCTCGGCATCGCCAACGTGACCAGCCTCGTGCGCGGCAACAAAAAGACTGCCCCCACAAGCGCACTGCCTATGCGCCCGGTTTCACCGAATGCGCAGCAGGTGTCGAGCTTCGAGACACAGCAGCAGATGCAGGCGAAGCAGGACGCCGAGGAGCGGCAACGTCAGCAACAGTTGGTTGCCGCCATGCAGCAGTTACAGGCTGCCGAGGGCGCGCCCGGCCCGGAATCCGCCAGCGCCGCGCCGATGACCTCGGCGCAACGCGACACGATCTACGGCGCGAGTTCCAACGCGCCACAGCACACCTCCAATGTCTCGGAAGCCCAGGCCGAGGCCAAGCAGAAGGCGCTTGCACGGGCAAAGCAGAAGCAAGATGCCATCAATAGCGGAACCGTGGCGCTCGATTTCGCGCGCACGGGAGAAACACCGTCGTCTGCGGCTACAACTCCGACCCCGGCTACCGTGCTTGCAGAGTGGGAGGAAACGCACCCCACCGCCAAGACCGAAGAAGCCGCAACAACTACGGTCTCTGCCGGCGGCGTGCCCCCTCAGAAGGCAACAGGCGGCGTAGCGCCTTCCGAGCAACCGGCAAAAACAAATGCCAATGCAGACCCGATGAGTTCCTACTCTTTCGACCAGTATCAGGGTCGTCTTTATCGAATCTTCGAGGGCACGGTTCTCGAAGGCGTTGTCACCAACCACATCGACGGCGGGTTTAGCGGGCCGATTCTGGTCATGCTCACGACCGACTACTACTCGCACGATCACCAACAACTTTTGATGCCGCAGGGCACGCGGCTCATCGGAACCGTTCAAAGCGTGGGCAACGCCCAGCAGCGCAAGATGTTCGTCACCTTCCACCGCGCCGTCTGCCCGGACGGATTCTCGCTCGACTTCGATAAATATGTCGGCCTCGATCCGATTGGGACTACAGGACTCGCCACCAAGGTCGATCACGGGTACTTGCAGGCATTTGCCGCCGCTGCCGCCATCGGCGGCCTCGGCGGCTTGGCACAGATCGGCAACAACAGCAGCGTGCTCGACGCTTCGACGCAGATTCGCAACGGTATCTCCGCCCAGTCTGCCGCGGAGGGCGAGCAGGTTCTGAATCATTTCCTCAATCGTCTGCCTGTCATCACGCTCAAGGAGGGCTCGCGCGCCCGCGTCTACGTGGGCCGCGACATTCTTATCCCGTCCTATGCGGAACACCGCATGGACCCCGCACTGTAAAGGAGGAGCACGGTGATTCACGCATCCAGCGACCGATACAACCACTTGCTAAGTAAAGCCATGAGCGCGAAACACGGCGGCCATGCTGCCTGGGCTGTACAGTCCACCGGCGAGAAAGTCGCCGTCGCGCTGGTGCTCAATCGCGCCGACTGGCTTGCCGAGTTCAACTACACCATCGCGGAGGCTATCGACCGCACCGGACAGGAATGGGTAGCCATGATTCCGCTGGTCGCACGCCAGATCGCGGATCAGGAGGCCGCATGACGCACTTTCTCATAAGTCATCACCGGCTCATCACGAAAGCTACCTTGATCGTGTTGGCGCTTCTGCTCTTCGCCATGCCCGTCACACAGAACGCCATTGCGTGGGCGTTGGACGAGTTCGTGGAGACAACTGACAGAGTGCTGCATTTTCCATGCACGCTCTTGGACCACGGCAAGTGTTTCACCCTGGACAGGCTCGACCCGGCCTGCCCGCAATGGCTGTAAACGCGTAAGCGAAGGAGGATTATGCAAACGAAACTCAAAACACATCGCAAATGGCTGATCGCCGGCGTGGCGCTACTGGCAACGGCAACGCCCGGTTTTGCCCTGTTTGGGATCGGAGACGTAGTCTTCGATCCCACCAGCTACGCAAATCTGGTAAAGCAGTTCACCACGCTCCAGTTGCAGTACAACACGATCAAGAACAACCTCACCCACTTTTCGGCCAAGCAGCAGTGGCAGTCCGTGCTGACGGCGCTCAAAACCACCAATGTCAAGAACCTGTTCGGCGAGACGAACGGGATGACCACGGCGCTCAACACCAACTCGCCGACCGCTTCTTCGACTGCGTGGACGGCGGCGACCGTCCCCATGTCCAGCACGACGACCAGCTACCTCGGAAGCCAGACCGTGGGCAGCGCGCAACTGGCGCAGCTTGCCCTGATCGAGGCGTCGGACGCGGTATCGCCTGACTGCCTCACCGCCGTTGGACAGTACCGCGCAGCGCGGACGCAGAATGCAACGGCGGTCAGCTCGCTTGCGAGCAACGAACTGGACGGATCGAGCGGCACCAACAGCGAGGTTCAGCAGTTGAATCTGTTGAACGCCGCCGAGGCGCAGAAGATGGCCGAGATGCAAACGCAGGGCACATTGCAATCCTGCCTTGCCTCGCAGATGGCCGTCGCCAACATGCAGCAGCGGAACGCGGCGGCAATTGACCTGAACACAACAGCCTTCGTGCAGCAGCAGCGAACGTCAAACAACGTCAATGCTGCCCGCGAAGGCAACACCTGGCAGACGTACTTGCCGTAAGCATAACTTGTGCGGCGCAGGATGCTTGTGCCTGTGCCGCACGCATTCTTCCTTGCGAGGTGGAACGATGATCTCTCCGGCTTTGTTAGCGCAGGCATTACCGAGTGCAGGCTCCGGCGTGGACTGGTTGTATCAGTTCACCAACAACCTGAGCAATCTCACTACACAAAACGGCGGCGCATTGACGCAGCTCGGACTCACCGAGTTAAGCTGCATCGCCCTATTCACGCTCATCGGCATGGTCATTAACTGGAACACCTCCACGATGACCGTATGGCGTTTTCATTCGCATCCGGTCCGTGCCGGTGATTTGACCCATTTTCTACTGCGGCTCATCGTCTGCTGCCTGCTCATCAACTATTGGGTGAATCCGCTTCCCGGCGCGAGCTTCGGTCTCAACCATTTCTTCTCGTATATCGCACAAGCGATGGTGGCCGCATTCGACCAAAGTTCGCTCGATAATCTGCTCCAACTTATGAAGACCGCAGGCGACAACACACCGATGCCGTCGTTGACCGCCCCAGTACAGATTCTGTGCTACTTCTACGTTCAGGCGCTCATGGGCGTTGCATCGGCGATTCTATTCTTTATCAACTGCTCGTCGTTCATTCTCTACGGTGTCACGGCACTGTTCGGTCCGGTCTTCATTCCACTGCTGATGACGCGGACTTTCCGGGCAAAGTTCTTTCACTTTCTCGACGTACTGCTCAGCTTCGCCATGATCCGCGCCGTGGCCGCCGCCTTCATCTTCGTCTGGAGCGGTTTTCTGAACACGTTCATCCAGCAGACCTTCAACGGAACCTACTCGATGGAGATGTGGTTGGCGAACCTGATCCCATGCACGATGGTTTATCTCGCATTCATCGTCAACATGCTCTTTATCCCGAGCATGACGCAGATGATCTTCGGCGGTACGGCAGGTATGGCTGGCAACCTGGTCAAAGCCGGTGGAGCCGCGGCCTCCCTTGTCATGATGGCGGGGTGAGTATGTGGATTTTCCTTTGTGGTCCTTGCCTATACCGCGAACCTGTTTCTCACTCTTGAAGAAAGGATAACGGCTCCCCATGTCCACACGCACAGCACCCGCTGAAACGCAGCTTTCCCCGGAGCAATCACTGTTGGTTGACCGCATCGGCAACGAGATTTATTCGTCCCATTATGCCGAGCGGAAAGCCTACCGCTTCATCCTTGCCTGTGGCACGGTTGCGCTGCTCGCTTCGCTCGGCATGAACCTGGCGCTGGCCCACCGTCCGATTGCCAATCGCTACATCCGCATTGACGAGATGGGCCGCGCCCAGGCGATTCAGTACAGCGACCTGAGCTACTCTCCCCGCGAGGGCGAAGTCCGCACTTATCTGACCGACTGGGCGAACTACCGCTACACCGTCAGCCGTGATGTGATCGCCAAGAAATACCCGCTCAACTACTACTTTCTCTCGCAGGCTTTGGCATCGAGTCTGATGGCCGACGACAACGCCAATCACCTTGTCTCCCAGGTGACGGCGGGCCAGATCGAATCAAGCGATGTGCAAGTGCAGAACGTGACCATCACCTCCATGTCCGAGGAGATGGTCCAGGGCACGAGGATTGCGCGTGGAACGGCCCTGATGACGCTGGACAGGTTCTACTCCGCGCAGAACTCCCACGAGCCGCGCACGGAGCATTGGCTCCTGAGCATCACTTACTATCTCAACCCGAAGCAGGTCAGTGACCAGTCCCGCATTTATCCGCAATATGAGTTCATCAACCCTCTGGGACTCACTATCACGGAGTTCCACGAAAACCGGGTTTCCGTGGATGCCATTGCGCCCGGAGCAGGCACGGCAAAAGTCATGGGAGCGGCGCGATGAGTTACGAGTTGATTCTGCCGTTCTTTCCCGAGGAACTGCGCGAGCTGCTGCTCGACCCGTCAATCTCCGATCTGATGATTAACGGAACGACCGGTGTTTTCGCGGATCGGGACGGCGTTGTCGAGCGCATACCGCTGGCAACGCCTTACACGAATGAGCGTTTGCAGGCAGCCATCGAGCGCGTGGCGCGCATTCTCGGCCAGGACTTGACCGGCCAGAATCCGATCCTCAATACACGCTTGCCTGACGGCTCGCGCGTGGCCGTCGTCGGCCCGCCTTCGTCGGTCTATGGCCCCACGCTGACCGTCCGCAAATTCAACCGCTGGTTCAGCTCGGATGAGTTGGTCGCGTCGGGCAGTCTTCCAGCCCGCATCCGAGACACAGTTATAGACCTGATTGCGCACAGGAAGAACGGCATCATCGCCGGTGGAACCGGCTCGGGCAAGACCACGCTGATGAAAGCCTTGCTCGACCATGTTCCCATGCACGAGCGGCTGATCGTAATCGAGCAGCCGGCCGAGTTGAAGATCGCCCATCCCAACGCCGTCCGCTGGGAGGCGGTCGCGGAGATTCCCGGCCAAGTCGCTGTCACGCCGAGCCAGCTTGTCGCCGCCGCTTTGCGGCATCGCCCCGACCGCATCATCATGGGAGAAATCCGCGACGAATGCGGCTACGACCTCTTGCAAGCCATGAACACCGGCCACGGCGGAACGCTGTCAACTCTGCACGCCGATTCCGCTGTCGATGCGCTCGACAGACTGGCGGATATGGCTCTCAGCGCCAGAACCAACCTCAATCAGCAATTCATCCGGTCGCAGACCGGAAAGGCAGTGGACTTCGTTCTCTATTGCGAACGCGATTCCACGGGCCGACGCCAGGTGCGCGAGTTGATTCGCGTGTTGGGCTACAGCCATGCCGAACAGTCCTTCGAGACGGAGGAAATCTACCGGGCTTCCTCCACCACAGCGGCATGAATACCCGCACGAATTGCACGGATGGAATGCGAATCGGGGGAGCGGCGATGAGCAGCCTTCTTGGGCACGGTGGAGCAAACGGAATCTCGCCCTTACTGTGCGCTCTTAAGCGTTGCCGCGCCGAGCTTCCGAACGAGCGAATCCGGGTACGAGATGCGGCCTTTTGTCCCGAGGTCAGGCGGCGAGAAATGGAGATCTGGCTTGCTGGCCGAATGGGTCGTCAGGCAGCGAGCGAGTTGCTTCATTCAAGCGAGTCTCCCCGGTTCAATTCCTCGCCTGCTTGGTCACTGCTTCAGGGCCTTTTCGACGCCCGGCGGCACTGCGCCGTTCTGCTTTCCGGACTCCTCTCCCAGAGCAAGTCTGGGCCCCTGCTCCAGAATGCACGGCTTGGCGCTTGGGAGTCGAGCCCATTCGCATAGCTTCGCAAGGTGTGACCCGAGCAGATCGGGAATTCAAAATCAGGAGACTCGAAAATGTTCATGAATCGCGCAACCCTCATCGGCTACCTCGGCAACGACGCTGAAGTTCGCACCGGCAAAAACAACCAGAAGTTCACCACTCTTTCGCTCGCCACCAAGACCTCTTACAAGGACAAAGAGTCCGGCGAATACATCTCGAACACCGAGTGGCATCGCCTGATCGTCTTCGGCAAACTCGGCGAGTTCGCGGCCACGCTCACCAAAGGCGCACACGTTCAGGTCGAAGGTGAGATTCGCCACACCGAGTACACGCCCAAGAAGGCTAAGAAGCCGGTCCGTGCCGACTCGATTCGCGTCAACTCCATCCTCAAGCTCGACCGCGCGGAGAAAGCCGCTGCGGAAGAGCAGGAAGCCCAGCAAGAGATTCCCTCCGAGGACGGGGCCGAGTAGGCCCCGTCCCACCACGCCGAAAGCCGGGAGCGAACCGGGCTTTCAACGTGAACAATCGCGTTCGCAGTAGAGGTCAGTTTATGAACAAGCTTGCCGTCAACTTCCTCACCCGCTGCTTTGCATCGTGCGAGACCATTGCGTTGCTATTACGTTGCGGCAATACCACGCAGCCGCAACAGCGCGTGGTCTCGGTGGAACAGGTGGTTACTCCCCGCTATATGGCGTGGCTTACCTACAAGAACGAGCAGGGCACGAACATCTATGTTTCCGCCAACCCTCTCATCCCTGGTAGCCGCAAGCGGACCAAGGAGTGCATCGCATCCGTTCGCCACCTATATATAGATATTGATGAGGACGGTGACGCCCGGCTAGCTGCGCTCCAGGCGTCCAATGTCGTGCCCGTTCCTACGGCGATTCTCTCGACATCGCTGGGCAAATACCAGGCGCTCTGGCGGGTCACAGGCTTCGACTTCGAGCATCAGGAAGAGACGCTCAAGCGTATCGCCCAAGCATTCGGCGGCGATCCTGCTTGCACCGACCGAAACCGGGTGCTGCGCATCCCCGGTTTCCGAAATTGCAAATATTCTCCCGCACATCGTGTCACGGTCGAATATCCCGTCGATGCGACCTACGGCCCCGACGATTTTCAGCTTGACGATGCCGCCGTCTCTTCCGTGCTGCCGCTACGCGGGAACGCACGGAAATCGCCGACGCAAAAGCACTCCCATTCGGAAGACGATTGGGCCTGGGTTTGCGCCGAGCTTGCCCACGGCAAAGACGCCGTGGAGTTGACGCGCGAGCTTGCTTTGCGTCGCGCCGATAAACCCGATCCGCTTTACTACGCCCAACGTACCGTCGATGTTGCCTCGGCCCGCCTTTGGCTCGGCCAGGGCATTCCCACCGACGACATTATCACCATGCTTGAAGTCCGTCGCCGCTTTGAGGTTTCCTCCGCACTCAACTCCGCTCGTGCTCGCGAAATTGCGGCTACGGCGCAGCGCATGATTACCCGTCAGAAGTCGGCTTGATTCACAACGCAAGGAGAGAACCGTATGCCATTGCTTGAAGTCGTTCAAACCCATTATGTCAGCGCCTCCATTCGGCTCACCGATACGACTGCATTGCAGCTCGATCAGTATGCCGCATTTATCCATGCAACAGCCGATGAAGTCATGGAGCAGGCCCTCGCCTATGTCTTCACTAAAGACAAGGACTTTCAGGAGTTCCTTCGCACATCGGAAGCACAGCGCATTACGCCCACGCTTCGCGTGCGTAGAGCCGCGCCGAATGAGGTATCAGAGCCGCTCGCGAAGAAGGCGGTTCCCACTGCCTCATTGGCCGCTAATTCACCGGCAATTGTGGCGGGACCGAAGGCATGATCCCGCGCCCATTATGGTGGCGAAGCCACTGCGGTGCTTTGCACCGGAGGATTTTAGACACTCCACCCCTCCAAGGGTGGTGTATCGAGCAATTGATGTTTCCGGATGAAAACATCAATTACGGCAGCAGTTTAGAGCATCTTCGTTTCCATCCGGAAACGCCGTGTTTCCGGGCGGAAACGATCATCCCGAGTCATGACAGGAGTGTCTATGGCAAACGGAACATTGCAATTTGAAGAACGCTTGAGACAACGAATAGGCCGCCCTTCACGTATTCGCAGCGTAGCTATTCGATTCACAGAAGACGAGGTGGCAACGCTGAACACTGCTGCCCAGCGTGATGGGACAACATTACGCGAGTGGAGTCGCAAGGTTCTTCTCGAAGCGGCAGGAAGTTCTACAAGCGACGCAGTATTCACCGAGCTGATCGCTACGCGGATGCTTTTGGTCAATCTCATCAAGCCGCTCATTCTCGGCAAAACAGTCACATCGGAGTGGATCACAGAGGCCATGAGCGCGGTGCGCCGCGAGAAGCACCGGGCCGCGCGGGAGGTCCTACAGCAGTACACCGACGACGCCAAAGGAGGGCGATAGTATGGCCATGCACTGGGGACGAAAAGAGACAATTATCTGGCCGCCGCACGTTCCGCTGATGAGCTATTCGGCGGTGGCAGGGGCGCTACTCCTGACCTGTCTGCTGCTCTGGCAGCAGGTACGCTTTGCGATGCCGCCGCTCGAACAGGCGTACATCGGTGACTATGTTTACGCCCGTGTTGTAGCTCCTTTTCATCTGAACGGAAGCTACCGGCTTATCTATCTCGGCGGCGGAAAAGCCAAACCGCGGCTGGCCTTTCCCTTCGATTTCGCGCGGGGCAAGATGACATTGCCGAGCGGAAAGGCCGCGCCTTTTGCGCTGGCGGAACTTGCTAGCTCACAGGGCTACAGGTTTCCGTTCCGTGCGCCAGCCCGCAAGTATAGCGACGCCTCGATGCACCGCTGGCTGCATGACGAAGTTTTCGGCGGTAAGAGCCTGCTGGCTCTCTTCGCTGCTCGTCTCATCGGCGGCGGCGTCATCTTT
>Ga0326728_10018488_pt1 | contig 13725 bp, 11 predicted proteins | sample MB3enrmetagenome_FD_207602 | JGI IMG/M metagenome (GOLD analysis project Ga0326728, IMG submission 207602) | Lab enriched peat soil microbial communities from McLean, Ithaca, NY, United States - MB31MN | ecosystem: Environmental > Terrestrial > Soil > Wetlands > Peat | place: USA: New York... | reverse complement strand
GCTTACCTTGGCCCAAAGCACTTCAAGGTCCATAACGAGGAAATGAAAAAGGAGTATTGCGACCACCACCCCGATGCCGATTGCCACCCCGACCCTTCTGCGCCGATTCCGTACCTGACGCCTGTCGTCCTCGGTCACGATAAGCGGTATAGACCCGAGGACAAAATGATTCGTTCCGTCGCTGAGTTGATCCGGGTGTCGCGCGGACTGGTCGCTGTATTCCCGCAGAGAGAGGGTCCCTACTCCTGACCCGATGCCTAGGAACAAGCCAATCAGGAGGATGGCGGGGACGTTCGGCTTCACAGGTTTTTCAGGGAGGCGGGCTGGATCTATGAGGGTAAATCGTTCGCCCATTTGTTCTTTTTCGAGGCCTTGGGCAACCCTGGCTTCCATCACTCTCTTCATGAGCTCGTCGTATTTGGACTGGGCGTTGTTGCGCTGTACCATCAGCGTCTTATACGTCTCCTCGACCCGGGGACCAGCCTCGGTCCTCCTGATATACTCCTGCCTCCTCCTTTGCGTCTCGGATATCTGTCTTTTCACCGATTCGATGTCGGACTGAACTCCGGAAAGCTGGGAGGCGAGGGTGACGTAAGAGGCGTTGTTGGCCTGATCCGCCACCGAGGTCAACGATTTTTTCGGTGGACCCTTTTCGTCGGGGGGCGAAAGGGCTATCCGTTTCTCCAACTCGGCTATGTCCTGCTTTGTCTTCGACACATCCGGGTATTTGTCCGAGTAGCGATTTTGGAGCTGCACCAGCTTGGCCCTCAAATCCTTGAGGAGATTCCTATCCTGGTCCGAACTCTCGGTCGGCACGCTCGCCAGTTGCGTCTGAAGGTAGCCTTCCTTCTCTTGCAGCGTCTTGAGCTGGTCCTGAAGCTGGGTGAGGTCTCCCTCTATTCTGTCGAGACCCTGATAATTCACTTGCTGCAGCTCCGGGAGGGCGTCGACGTTCTTCGCCTTGAAAGCGGCGATCCTTGCGTCATAGTCTGCCAGTTCCCCTTGAATGGTCTTGGCCTCCTCCTCGAGAAACCGTGAGGCCCCTGCCGTTCGCTGTTCCCTCGTCTTCAGGTTCTCCTCGAGGTAGAGCGAGGCGAGTATGCTGGCAACCTGCTGGACCATTTGCGGATTCTTGCCGTCGTATGCGACCGTGAAGGCTATGGTAGCCTTTGAGGGTGTTGCCGACCTCGTGTCGAGGATATCGGCGCTTATGGTCTCGAACCTGATATCCTTCCTCATGATCGCAACGACTTCCTCCATGGTCATCTTCGAGCGGAGATCGGCGTAAAGGTTGAAGCGATTGATGATTTCGAGGAGCCTCGAGGTGCTCATGATCCGTTGATTGATCATTTGGAGGCGCTGATCGGCGAACCCCGTGACCGTGCTAATGACAAAATCACGCGGAATCTCTTGCTCCTCGATGAGAATGGTGGAAGAGGACCGGTACGTGCGGGGCAATGTGAGGGCGGCTATAACCGCTATAACGAAGACGACGATGATGGGGATGAGAAGAGCCCACTTTCTGCGCTTGATGATTCCTATGTAATCGCCTATAGTCTTGACATCCTCTTCCATTAAACCAACCTCACACTGTTTTTTGTTGAATCAGACTACTATAGGACCATGCCTCACGACAACGGGTCATTGACTCTCCCCATAGCGCACAGGAACGGTCCCATCCATCCTCACTCCAGCACCGCATGCTGCGCGAAGAAACGGACCATGAAAAGATTCCGGTAAGCGGTCGTCTGTCCTATCTTGTCCTCGAGCCTCGTGAAGGTATACGAGGCCTCGACATACATGTCTCTGCCGGACTGCGAGCCTCCGGACCCCTCGCGGCCGAACTCGTAGCGTATGCGCGGCGAGAGGTTCAATGTCTCGAAGTCGACGGGTGCAAGCGAGAACTGGCCGCCGCTCGATTTGTTGATGAAGTAGCCCGCATCGAGAAAACCACTGAAGTCGTAGCTGAACCTGCGATTGGCCGACAGTGTGAACGATGTCCTTTCTACAGTTCCGTTCTGGCCCGCTGCCGGTGCTACGTCTCGACTTGCCGCAAAGCTCGCGTTCGTGACCTCCCCCTTGTAGGAGATAGTTGCCTGGCCGACGCCGCCCCAGCCCGCGCTCGTCTGTGTCTGTTCGGTGAAGCCTGTCAGGAAAAAAAAGGGGCCAAAAAAGAAACCGGTCGGGACGAGGGTCTCGAAAGAGGAATCCGTGCGCCTTAAGCCTGCGGCCATCTGTATCGACCATTTTTCCTGAAGAGAGTAACTGAAGCCGGTGGTGGCCTCGTAATTGTTTACCTGAACGCCCGTGAGGGAATACTGCGTGTAGGCCATGTTCAACATGCCCTTTGCCTGCGGCAGGTACCCGCTGAGGTCTCTCGTAAAGGAGAGCGTCCCAGTGTCGTACGCAAGATCGTCCAAACTGAGGCCTTGGTAATTGATCGTACCGTGGTCATAGGAAAGGCTTGCGGCTGTCTTCTCGGTCAAGGAGTAGTCAGCCTGGGCGTGGTACATAGCGGTGTCCACCGTTACCCCGTTCAATACGAGTCCCGTCGTCAGCAGTACCTGGTCGGGCTGGGCGGCGCGACTATAGGAGCACGTAGCGGACAGGGCGAGTTGCGGATTGACGGAATAGTGGATACTCCCGCTGCCTAAGCCGTCAGTGGAATTGAGACCCGTGTTGTGTTGGTAGAGGTTCTGCGTGAGCTGCCCCGTTACGTCCAGGTTGAGCTTCTCGGTGGCGTCGAAGAGCTCGATACCGCCCGTGGTGTTGCTGATAAAGTCCCGCGCGTGCTGGTCAGGGCTTAGAAAGATGTTATCATTGTATTGTAGCGTCTGCGCAATGGACGGAAGGAGGCGGAATTCATCCGCCTCTACCAGGCTCGGCAGCAAGATGGCCGCGAGGATGAGGATGAACCAGGAGGGTGGCTCAAGGCACGACAATGACATCGCCCCTTTTCAGCTCTATGTTTTCTTCGAGATGTTTTCCATCGGCAATATCATCGTAATGGAACGGGAATATCCGTGTTATGCCTCCCTCCTGCCTCATTATCTTGACCTTGTCCCTCTTGGCAAAAGGGTTGAGTCCTCCTGCCGTCGCGAGGGCCTGCAGGGCAGTGATGTTCGTGTTAAGGTTAAATCGTCCGGGGGTGTTCACCCGACCGATGACGTAAATGATCAGGCTGTTTACCTGCTTCACCTCCACATTGAGCACGGGATCGGTCACGTACTGAGACAGTCTTTCTTCTAGTTCGGATTTCAGCTGGGCCACGGTCTTGCCCGCAGCCTTGATCAGGCCCACGAGCGGAAATGAGATGACCCCGTCAGGAAGCACAACGACGTCCTTGGTGAGCGCCTCGTCTTTCCATATGGATATGCCGAGGACATCCCCAGGACCAATGGGATAGGTCGCATCCAGAACGGCGACCGGAAGCGGGGAGTCCTGCGAGGAAGAGGCCGCCTTGTGTTCGGGCAGACCGCCGTCTTGCTCCATCCCCCACGCAAGTCCTGCGATCACCAGGAATATAACGAGTGATGCAAATATCTTCCGCACTTCTATCCTCCCTGTCTATCGAAACTGGGCGCAGCGCACCGCGTCCGTCTCCCAGCTGCCCGCGTGATACCGACGAGCTAGGTGAGGCCGGCAGACCCACACAGCGAACAATCCCAAGCGGAGTTTTTACTTCAGCGTATGCGATATTTCCTCAAACTTCTCAATTCTTCCTATGCTTCCTTGGGTGAAATTGAGTTTTATATAGCCCGTAAACCTGCTCTCCTGCAACGCCTCGATCTGCTTTATCAGCCTCCTGAGCTTCTCTTCCCTGCTCAGTTTGGCGACCTTCTCGTTTTCTTGTTCCATAGTCTCCACCGTTCCCGGACTTGCAAAAGCCTCGAGACTCGTAGCGAGATTCCGCTATGGTACCACTTTACAGGAATAGGTTATGATAACAGATATATTGTTAAAATATTGTTTGTTGTACGTTAATTCGGTTTGTTGCATGTTGATTATTGTGAATGCTGTCATTTCCTATTTCATCATATCCCGGGCTGACTTTGGGCGATTTTTCTTGCTGAGTCTTGTTGCGGCACAAGGCCGGGCGTCATCGGGGTCGAACCCATTGCCGAGAGAAAGCATAATTTGTGTGATAGCACAATCTCACATTCACCACAATGTGATAGGAATATATACAATATGATAGCTCTATGGAAGAATACGAAGCAAAGAGATTGGTATAAAAGGCGAGGCCCTCGAGGACTCGAAGCCATCGAAGCCATATGTCTTCGGACGTCTACGGTTCTTTGGAAAGGCGCCGAAGGAGGACAAAATGAAGAGGATGGTGATACCAATACTTTTCCTGGTTTCTTTCTTTGCGGTGCCTTGTGCGTACGCAGATGAGGTGTTCAAGGTGTGGGCCGCCTCCGATAGTCTGTCATCACCTCTCGACACCGATATCTACGTGAGCGCCGGTGAGCGTCTTGTCATCTCCGTTCCCTCGAACGAGACGTGGAGCGCAGGAGGCAATCGTCCCCATAGCCGCCAGTCGAACGCCAGCGGGCTTACCGGCCTGGGGCCCAACTCAGGGTACTATTGGGGAAACTACACGTATGGCTCTTCTTCTTTCCCCTATGGCACTCTCGTGGGGCAGATCGGCGACGGCGCCTATTTCCCCGTAGGCACTTTTTACAACGGCATAGCCGGGGCATCCGGCGACCTCCGTCTTTTCTTTTGGGATTCCTCTTATGGTGACAACAGAGGGCATGTACAGGCGAGAGTGAGTGTGGATCCAACGATCGTCCCTGACCGGTTTGACGTGTTCGCTTCTTACAGCCAGTCATCTCCCCTTGACACCGGGCTGTACGTGACTGCAGGCGAGCTTCTCGCCATATCTGTTCCCAATAGGCAGATATGGAGCGGGGGCGGCAGCGGTCCATCGAATGCCGATGGGCTTGCCTGGGGAAGAAGAAGGGGCTCGACGAACCATGCGAGAACATACACGTACGACTCCCAGACGTTCCCCATCGGAGCCCTCGTAGGCCGCATCGGAGACGGTCCCTATTTTCTCGTCGGCACCGACTTTCAGCAGGTTGCCCAGACCTCCGGCGACCTCAGCCTTCTCTATTGGGATTCCTACTACGGCGACAACTATGGAAGTGTGATGGCGACGGTGAGCGAGACCTCCGTGCCCGTGCCCTCTGCCCTCATCCTTTTCGCCACCGGTCTGTCTGGTCTTTTCGTCCTGAAGAAGGGACGCGCGTTCCATGAAGCGATTCGTCCTTTACCGTTTTGCTCCTAAAGAAGTAAGGAGGAAAAAGGTGCCGAACCAGTTTACCGGGTCCCTTCGGCCGAAGGCGCCGTCTCTTTCGGCCCTGCCGCGGCGAGGGGATTTCCCTTTCTGAGATCGTAAGACGCCAGGATCTCCGACGGGTACCATTCTACCCTTTTGTCGTCGAACTCGACGACCGGTTTGAGGAGCCTTGCCTCGGGGGTCGGCACGTTCTGGGGGACCACGTCGTATACCTTCCACCCCCCTTCCGGCAGTTCGATGCGGAGCAGGGCGTGATCCTCGAACAGGGCATGGACGATGAGGATCCGAACCTGGTAGGGATAGCCCAGTTGCTTCAGTGCACCCATCTCGAAGGCCGCGATGTTCTTGCAATCGCTGGCAAATCCCTTGTCCATGAACTCCCTGGGCGTATCCCAATGATCCTCAATCTCCATACGGTAGGTGGCCATGCTGCGAAACTGGAGCAGGATGGAATGCACCTGGTTTTCGGACCACCCTTCCCGCTGGATGCGCATCTGCCAGTCCTTGATCTTCTCCCGGTAGACCGGGTGGAGCGACGCCCGATCGCCGGGTCCTGCAGTGGCACAACCGAACACGAGAACGAAGAGAAGCAAAGGAAGCCAATAAAGCCGCAGTCGCGGCCGAACAAGTAAGAGACGCAACGGCCACCTCCGAACGTAAACAGTATTCAATCTTTATTATCGGAGTATGAGATATACGACTTAAGACTTACTGGTTAAACTATAGACCTATGAGAATGAATATATACAACCCTGTCGAGTGGAATGTCTTCGCGGCGCATACAGGTGGAGACGGAACAGTTTAGTGTTTTCGGATACGGATGGCGGCGAAAGCGTAGAGCACTGCGACGGTCAGGAGCAGCACCGGGAGGTCCATTGCGGGCACGGGCACGGCAGCGGGCGCCCCGTTAGCCGTCAGGGAAGCCACGGCGTTGCCGAGGTTGACCCGTCGTTTCCCGTAATCTACCTTCACATTGGTAAGGTGATCTCCCGAGCTTGCGAGGATCGAGCCCACGTTGGCAGGGAGAGGGGGCTTCCCGGAAGGGCAGTCGCAGCGGACCGGAGGACGGCCGCGGCCCCGGCGGCGTGGGGGGAGGCGGCGGAGGTTCCACCGAAGGTAGGCGTGTAACCTCCGCCCATGGCGGTGGTGTATGCGTTGTGCGAGGGGGCGAGGAGGCTAAGGAAGGAAGCCGTGTTGGAGTAGGGGGCTTCCTGGTCGGCAGAAGTGGTATATGCCCACGCCACGTCTTGTGGCGTACACGCGGCATAGGTCTGCTTGTTTTGCGCGCAGGACGTCGGGTCCACGCAAAAGCCGAGGCCGCCCAGGTTTGCGTCGAAGACAGCCCCCGCCGAGATGATGGACCAGATACAAGCGGGGAAGGCGATCATGTTGCAATAACCTGAATTGCCGGAAGATGCGAAGAAGGCAATGCCCGCGCCTGCCCCGCTCACGACCGCAGGAAGAGCCGGCCCGTAGAAAAGAACGAAAAGCACAAGGACGGCGCAAAAGGAATCGCGTCCGCGATCCTTCGTCATACTCACGGTTCCCCTTAATACGGCCTTTGTTTTATGAGATGCATGCATAGCGACGATTGCTACCTTACCACCAGAATATGTAGCGAGCGTTAAAGCCGCGTGAAATGAATAAAGACCGTGTGAAGACTACGTGAAGAACGCGATCGGACGCGGGCGGGATTTTACCAAGCCTTAACAGGATATTCATGACCGTGCAACATGGCGGTGCTATTAATAGGCGCTCCAGTGCCCCTCGCCCCTCAGATGCCACGCTTTGATATTCCTTCTTGCCGGGACGGGGTCGAGGCATTGTGCAAGGCGAGACGATATTTCATGGCGAACGAGAGAACGACTCGGGGTACCGACCCGGGAAGAGCGAAGACCGCACCACCCAATCGACGTACCTTGTCACGGGTGGCCGAGTCCCCCTATTTACGTTTTGTTGCGATGTTCGGCCTCTCCTGCGTGGGTCTCCACGGCCTCGCCTGCATCCTCCCTCCGGCTTTCGCGAAGCCTCTGTGCGACCATACCGCCCGGGCCCTGGGTGATGTCCTGAATGTCTTCGGCGTCTCCGTCCTCACGGTCGGTAACGTCGTCTCTGGAGCCGGCCTCGCTTTCCGGGTTGTCCTCGAATGCACGGCTTTCTCCATGATCGGCCTCTTCGCCTGCTTCGTATGCTTCTACCCCGCCCGGCTCAATCACAAGATCGAAGGCCTTGCTATGGGAATCCCCGCATTGTATCTGGGCAACCTGGCCAGGCTCACGGCAACCTTCATGGTCACTACATATGAACCGAGGTTCTTCGAGGTCGCTCACCTCTATTTGGGGCAGATATTTACCATGTGCCTTCTCGTCCTCACGTGCCTCGTGTGGATGAGCCGGGCAAGGCCCGACCGCACCAAGGGGCTCCTAGGCCGGGCCGGGGCCTTTCTTTTCCGCTTCCTTTTGACCTCTGGCTGCATGTTCCTCTTGTGGTTCGAAGTGGAGGGCTGGTATTTACGGTTCGTCGATTGGTTCGTGATCCGCGGCTTTATCTTATTCGGTTACCGGCTCGTCATCCCCCATGATACCGCCATCCACTATGAAACCTTCAACATGGTTACCTTTACGTCCCTCATTTTTTCCATCCGATCGGCAGGGTGGGCTAAGATGGCCAAGGGACTTGCAGCTGGATTGGGCCTTTTCTTTCTCCTCCACCTGTTCCACAGGATCGACATCGCCCTCATATCCGGTTTTCAGGTTGCCTCCCTCATGACCATAGACATCTTTCTCTGCGACGTCGGGCAATACCTGCTGCCGGTCCTCCTCCTGCTCGGCCATGCCGCGCGGGAGTTTCATGGCAACAAAGACCCTTATCCCTCCCGCCAATCCGGCCACCCCAGGGTCCTAAGCCCCTCGAAACGCCCTACCTGACCCTCCGAATTTGCCTACACTTTTTTACAAGACCTTTACATGGTGTTAACAGAATTGTAACAGACCCATGCTACCTTACTCCCCGTACCTTTAGCCAATTCAAAACAAAGAGGCGCCGCTATCGGGCAACAGTCACAGCACCGATCAGGGGTCGATTGGAGAACCAGCATGATTTCAAGACGGAAGAACCAGATCCGGATAGCCCTGACCGTGTTGGCAGGAACCCTCCTGTTCCTATGGTCTGCCCCGTCCTGGTCGGACGGGCAGATCGTTAAGGCCGGGGACGAGGCAAACGTCCAGTTCACGTGCCGGTTGAAAAGCGGGGACATGGTCGCGTCATCTTATTCATCGGTCGCGAGCGATTCCAGGGTGCGTAAATCGGTCATCTTCGTACCCAGGACGGCAGATACACCAGTCCCGATCGTTGCCGGGGAACCTCTCCGCACCTCGGACCCAATCCCGGAGCTAGGAGTGGAGGGGGAGGTTGTCCGTCAGCTCTCCGGGGTGATCGTCGGACTGCACGTCGGAGAAATGCAGACTCGCGAGCTAACAGCCGCGCCTATGCAGGAGAAGAAAAAAAGCAATTACTTCGTCCAAATAGCAAGGGTGCGGCAAATGGCGAAAGAGATCCGCTTCACGCCGGATCAGTACAAGTTCCGAGCCAAGAAGGCTGCCGAAGTCGGCCAATCCTTTGTCATCGATCCTGCGGTGCCGGGGAAGGTTTCCTCTGTCACGGAATCCGGGGTAGTTGTCAGGTTTTCCGCGCATGCCGGAGACAAAGTAGAGACGCACTTCGGCGAAGGGACCATCAAGGAATTGCCTGACCACTACGAGATCGTAATCGATGCCCATCCCGGGACCCTGCTGCTAAGCGGGAAATTCGTGGGCCGTATCACGGCCGTCGACGACAAGCTCATCAGCATCGATTACAGCAACCCCTTCGGCAGTGAGAGACTCGCCTGTGATATTCTCGTCGAGTCGGTAAAGCCGGGCTCCAAGTAAGAGTTTAAGGAGTTCCATCATGCTTTTGGTAAAGGAGACCATCAGGCTGGGATTAGCCGTCTGCCTCGTTTCGGCTGTCTGGCTTTGGCCGCAACTTTTCTTGGCTGGCGATGTCCGGGAAGGGCGGGTGTCCTAAAATCCCATGGCTTCCAGTTCCACCGAATCGTCCGCGAAAAGGAGTGCCCATAAGCTTGGGCTCTGCTTTGTCGTCATTGCGGCCATGGCGCTCTTTGCCTTGTCCCCTCTTCAGGCCTTCGCGGAAGAAGCAGTTACCTTTACGATCAAGTCCTTTGTTGTTGACGGCAACACCCTTCTTGCCAAGAAGACGGTGCAGGAGGCGCTTCAACCATATACGGGGCCGGACAAGACCGCCGAGGACGTGGAGAAGGCAAGAGGCGCCCTGGAAAAGGCCTATCACGACACGGGCTACCCTGCAGTCCTCGTGAACATCCCCGAGCAGACGACTGAAAAGGGGCTTATCCACCTCCAGGTCATCGAGAGCACCATCGGGAGCGTGAGAGTCACGGGGAACCGCTGGTTCACTCAAGGAAGCATCCTCCAGGATCTGCCCTCCCTTGCACCGGGCAAAGTCCTGTACGTGCCCGATGTGCAGAGGGACCTAGCCCTTGTCAACCGGGGTGAGGACCTCAAGGTCTCTCCCATCCTTTCCCCGGGTAAGGAGATGGGCACGACCGATGTGGAGCTCAAGGTGGAAGATCAGCTCCCCCTCCATGGAAACCTGGAGATCAATAACAGGAACACGCCCAATACGAGCGACCTCAGGCTGAATGCCTCGCTCCACTACGACAATCTCTGGCAGCGGGACCATTCCCTCTCAGTCCAGTTCCAGACCTCTCCTCAGGACACGGGGGAGGTGAGGCTCTACGCCCTTTCGTACACCCTCCCCGCGCCGTGGGCGCCGGATCATCAGATCGCCTTCTACGGACTCCGGTCCGACACGAATACGTCGGTATTCGGCCAGGGCCTCTTTGTTACGGGCAAGGGGGAGATTGTGGGGAGCCGGTATGTGATACCCCTTCCCCCTTACCAGACCTATGCCCACAACCTCACCCTCGGCGTCGACTTCAAAGACTTCGAGCAGACCACGGGCTTTACCCAAGGGGAGGGCCTGAAGACGCCTGTCAAATACGTCCCCTTGTCCTTCTCCTACAGCTCGTCCCTCCCGGACTCGTTGGGGAGCACCCGGTTCTCCGGCGGCCTCAACGTGGTCTTCCGCGGGCTTATCACCGACGAATCGAACTTTGCTTTCAACCGGAACGACGCCTTGGGGAACTATGTTTATGCCACTGCCGGAGCAGAGAGGAACTTTACCCTTCCCTGGGGTATGGGTGCTTTCCTGAAAGTAGACGGCCAGGTCTCCGACCAGCCCCTCATCCCGAACGAGCAATATACCGCCGGAGGCATGACAAATGTCCGGGGCTACGAAGAGGCAGCTGCCCTGGGGGACAATGCCCTTCATCTTACGGCAGAGATCTCCGGCCCCGATCTGGGGCCGCGCATCTTACACGACCGTTTCCAGCTCACCCCCTATGTCTTCTACGATTTCGCCCGGCTCACGGTGATAAGCCCCCTCCCTTCCCAGACCGACACCTTCCGCCTTCAGGGCGCAGGCCTAGGCTTGAAGGGTGTATATGCGAAGCACTGGTACTACGAGGTCGATTACGCCTGTCCCCTCTCGCCGATGAGGGCGACGGACAATTTCACGCAGCGGGTGTACTTCAAGGTGGGAACACAGTTTTGACCGGGGGCGCTCCTTAGAGTTCCGCGCTGCCCTCTGTGCGGGGTCGAGGAGCGCAGTCAAGTGTGGTTCATTCCTATCCGGAACGGCCCGCGCCTCATCTGCGGGGAGCTTCGCCGCGGTGGATCGCCGGCGTTAACAAAAAGGGGAGGCGTTGTTAAAGAAATATTTAAGGCTCTTTAACACGGTTGTAACATCGTTTTGGTACCTTATTATAGCTAATCCTGATTTTGGTATGGGACCGTAGAAAAGAGCGGCCGATTGGGAAACTCCGTTAACCGTCTCCTCTCCCCTGGCGTGGCGTCAAACCGGCGCAGGGCCTGCAACATCCAGACGGAAAGGGAAGGGGGGCGGACAAAGTCTATGTTGGGGGAGACCTTATGAAGACGATCCGAAGAGCCGTCCTTGCGTTATTGGGGATCATGATACTACCGTCCCTGCTCTTGGCGGCTCCCACCATCCCGGGGTTCTACGGGACCATCGCCCCTGCCCTTCGCACGGTAGCCCCGACCCAGTTGCCTGTTCTCAAGCCGGGCGGCATGGTCTACGGTGCCTCCGTCCCTGCTCCGTCTGCCAACCAGTTGACCATCTTTCAGAACCAGTCCCAGGCCATCATCGACTGGAGCACCTTCGACATAGGCGCCAACGCTTCGGTCTACTTCAACCAGCAGGGCAATACGAGCTGGGTGGCCCTCAACCGGATATGGGACAATAGCCCCAGCCAGATTTACGGCCATCTCACCGCGGACGGAAAGATATACCTCATCAACCAGAACGGCATACTCTTCGGACCCGGTTCCCAGGTAAACGTCCACGGCCTCGTCGCCTCCTCGCTCAACCTCTCGATCGATAATTTCCTCGCGGGCACGCTCGCATTCAATACCAATCAGGGAACCATGAACAATCTCCCTGCGAGCGCCCTCCAGGGGACCACCATTTACGCCAACGGAGATCCATTTTACACGTCTAACCCCCCCGGCGTGGTTTCCAATGCCGGCACCATCCAGACGGACCTCATGGGCTCGGTTTTCCTGATCGGCCCCACTGTCGAGAACAGCGGGTCGATCATGGCGCCGAGCGGCCAGATCGCCCTAGCAGCCGGCACCGACGTGCAATTGGAATTACCGGTCAATGGCAGCGGGGTGATCCTGAGTTATCCGGGCGGCGACACCCGCACCGCCTTAGCTGTCGCGATCAACAACCAAGACGGAGGGTACACTGCCACGAACCTCGCGGGCGGGACCCTCGAGGCCGACACGGGCCTCGTGGGCATGTACGGCAACATAGTAAACCAGAACGGCATCATCCGCTCCGTTGCGGGGGTGCAGAATGGGGGCCATGTGGAGCTCTTCGCCTCAGACCTGATCTCCACGGGACCCGGCAGCGTGACGAGCACACCCGTCTCTTCCTCCCCCGACCTCGTGGATGCCTCCTTCCAGACGGCTACGAGCGCTATCACCTTGAGCGGCCTCGACCCGCATAACCCCGCTAATCCGCAGACAAGTGTGAACCTCATCGTGCACCAGGGGGCAATCATCTCTCCATCCGGGCTCGTGACGATGAACGCAACGAACCGGGCCTACCTGGCGCCTGGAAGCCTCGTCGACGTGAGCGGCCTCTGGGTTTACGAGCCCGCGAATGCCGGTCTCATCCAGGTTCAGTTGAATTCCGTTGATCTCAGGGACGCCTACGTGCAGAAAGGGGGCGTGCTCCAGGGACAGAATATCGACATCACGACTCTCTCGGGCTCTGCTATCGGGGATGTGTCCGGAGACCTCACGCCCCAAGGCTTGACGGCCGTGGAAAGGCACACAGCCGGAGGCACGGTGAATATCACGTCTCAGGGCGACATCGTCGTCAGACAGGGGGCCGTCATCAACTTCTCCGGAGGCGGGATCGACTACGGCGCAGGCGCCCTGAATACGACGGAGCTCGTCTCCGCGGGCAAAGTCTATAACATAGCGACCGCGAGCGCCGACGTCGTTTACGAAAGCATACTCAACGACCAGGCCTTCACCAATACCCGCTTCGGGACCACCAGGACGTTCAACGGCGTTTACTACGGCGGAGCGGTCCCGATGAATCAGTATTCGCAAGGCTACACTGTGGGCAGCAACGCGGGCACCCTGACCTTGCTATCCCCGACCGTGGTCCTCGACGGCACCATCCTGGGCCTCGTCACCAACGGTCTCCAGCAGGTGCTCGCAGCGGAGCCCACGAACTCGGCGGGTAACCAGTCTGCCTCGGGATATCAGGAGGCCCAGGGAGGCACCCTGGTGATCGGCAACCAAAACGTGAATAATGGCCCTTCCGATGGGGACTCCGTCAATTACGTGACCCAGGCGATCGTCGTTGTTCCCCAGGTCACAGCGCTTCCCGCAACGTTCCAGCCGGCCGACCCCTTGCCCTCTTCCACAACGGTCCTTCCCGCGGCCACCCTGACCAATGCGGGTCTCAGTACCCTGAGGCTTGCGGCCAATACGACCATCACCGTGCAGCAGGGTGCCCAGATCACTTTGAACCCGGGAGGCACGTTCCAGGCCATAGCGAGGGAGATCGAAAACTACGGTGGGATCACCGTCCCAGGCGGGGCCATAAGCCTCTTGCTGCAAGCGAATATAACCTCGAACCCCACTATTCTCGATAGCAACCAGAACCAGACGATCAATCCGAGCTATATCCCCCTTAACCAGGTGATCTACCTGGGTCCGGGAAGCTCTCTTGTCGCGGCC
>Ga0326728_10018486_pt1 | contig 13726 bp, 8 predicted proteins | sample MB3enrmetagenome_FD_207602 | JGI IMG/M metagenome (GOLD analysis project Ga0326728, IMG submission 207602) | Lab enriched peat soil microbial communities from McLean, Ithaca, NY, United States - MB31MN | ecosystem: Environmental > Terrestrial > Soil > Wetlands > Peat | place: USA: New York... | reverse complement strand
TCGCGGTGAATGATGCCTTTCGAGTGCGCCGCGTCCAGCGCATCGGCAATTTGAATCGCCAATTCCAGCAGTTCGTCTGTCTTCAGCGGCTTTCCGGCAATGCGCTCCTTAACCGTCGCGCCCTCCAAGTACTGCATCACGATGAAGGGCTGGCCTTCGTGCTCCCCGATGTCGTGAATCGTGCAGATGTTGGGGTGATCGAGCGCGGAGGCGGCCTGCGCCTCGCGCTGGAACCGTTCCAGGGCTTCCCGGTCCTTGGAGAGCTCTTCGGGCAGGAATTTCAAGGCCACGGTGCGCTTGAGCTTGATATCTGCGGCCTTGTACACGACACCCATGCCCCCGCCGCCGAGCTTCACGAGGATGCGATAGTGGGAAACAGTTTGGCCGGTCATGGCAAGGGGATCCGCCTTGGGCACTCATCTTAGGCAGCCGGCACGGCCGCGTCAATAGGCCTTTACTGGGAAAATCATGCGGCGCGGGAGGTCCGCATAGCGTGGGCCGCAGCTCAAGGAAGCCATTCGCGGGGGCCAATCGCGGATAAGCCCTCACTGGTCGGCCAGTCTTTACTAATAGCTGGTTATAATGCCCTTACCGCCAGCAATCATGCAAACTCCCCGGAAACGGGGTTCTGGGATGCGTGGGTCTGCGCTCCTCTTCTCTTGGGTGTAAAATGGCCTAAGAGTGTAAGCGCCGTTTGCCCGTGCCGATTGCAGTAGAGGAATCTCCCATTGGTGATTACCCGCGATAACGGCGTACCGTGGAATCCGCAAGGGATTGCTGGTAGGTTATTCTCCTGCTGCCGCCTCGGGGGGGAGATTTTGACCCGGCCCCATTTCGGGGATTTTGATCTGGGCATCGGGGGCAACTGGGCATGGTCGTGACAGCCGCTGGAGCCGGTCCAATTGAGTCATCCGATCGATCTTCCCGGGCAACTTCAGCGCTGCGGTCTTGGGCCGTTCCGAATATACAAAACAGTTAAAATAAACATTCCTTCTTCTCAACCATTCCGCAAGTTTCAAGGTCGCCGAAAAGTCCTTTTCCGTTTCCGAAGGAAATCCGACGATAAAGTCGGTTTTGAGCTGGATACCGGGACAATAGGCTGTCAACTTATTGATGCAATACTTGAAATCGGCCACCGTATAATTTCGATTCATGAGCTTAATGATCCGGTTGCTGCCCGACTGAACAGGCAGATTGATACGGGAAATCCTTCCCGAGCGGATCAATCCGCTTAATGACGGCAGTAGGGCTTTCAACTTATGGGGAGAGATGTGAGATAAGGAAAACCAGCCCTCCTTTTGCCTTTTGCAAAGCGCCTCCAAAAGATGCGCGAGCGACGTCCCTAGATCCTTACCGTAACTGCCGGAATCGTTCGCGACTAACATAAAATTCCTGTAGCCTTTCCGGAACGCGCCATCGAACTCCAGGAGAATTTCTGAAACGGGCCGGCTTTTGGGCCCGCCGAAAACAAATTTGATCGCACAATAGCTGCAACTGCCGTCGCAACCCCATTCGATCCGAAGGGGGTATTCCGTGGCTTTATCTTTTTTGAACTGACGATCCGGCCCTGCATATTGGATATCCCGAAGGCTGTGCTGATGTTCCAAAACCCGATCGAATTCATGCAGCGACCTCGCACGAACTACGATGCCGTCGAACACGCGGTTAAGCCGGTCTTTATTGATCGAGGGGAGACAACCGGACACGATCAGCTTGGCACCCGCTTTTTGCTTTTTTTCAAAACGGCGAATGACCTTTAACGAAAGATCTTCCCTCGCTTGGGTGTTGGCGCATGTGTACACGATCAGGACGTCGGCCGCATCGACGCTCTTCGACATCGACCAGCCATTCTTCCTTAAATATTGTTTCAGCAAATTAACATCGGATATCGCCGGATGGCACTTGGTAATGCAGGTAAGAAACGCTTTTTTCATTTTATTGAATAATTCCCCTGAACCGTAGAAGTCTGCTCGATCGGGCTAAATATGAAAAAACAATTCGGACAGATTGTACCACGGGGCGACTGCAGAACCTAACGCGCGATCAGGGCCGCCGCCGTTCCAGAAAATCCGACGTTGCGTCGGCAACGGAACCGAGAGACGTCTTTCTGGCCTTGACACCCGGCGCCAGCGTATTTAGATTGAAGCCATGCTGAGAGGCCGCTACCGGTTCGTTTATGGCACTGACCCTAAGTATGGCAGAAAGGGTCTAAAGTTGAAGGGTAGCCGTCTTAATTACGGATCAAAACACCTGGTCGCCCATGATATTTTTGAGCATTTCAAAAGGGACGGAACGCTTGTCGATGAATATCGAGCCTTTGGCGCCATAATTTGGATTCGTGGGGAACCTGGATATTTTCCCGATTGGGAATCCCATCTCAGCCGTAGTATCGTCGACATGTGGCGGCATGTTTATATTCGCCATAAGAGCCTGCCTGAAATTGCGCCTCGCCGATTGGGCGGCATTGACCCCGATCTCGATTATTTGATGAATCGAGCCATAGAAGCTGCCGAGAAAGCGTTTGTGCAGGATGCTGACGGTACCAATATGTTTGTGGAATTCAAGAAAAATCTCCCTCGCATCCGTAATTTGATTTGCAACGGGTACAGAGAGGCCAGACAGAAATATGGCCATATCGGACAATGCCAAATCAACAATTTGTACGATGAGGTTTCCAGGGTCGCCGATGAGGCGGAACGAGCCTGTGAATTTGAAGGGCAGGAAGTGGACATTATCATCAACTGGAAAAGTCTAACGGCTAGGTATCAGGTCCTGTAAGTCCCACATGGTTCAAACGGCGTATTCGAAGAAGTAAAGAACCGTCCCACTCGTTGATGCCGAACGCGGGAGCAACGTCGCCACCCTCGGTGGTGTTCGAGGCAACCCCGTCGTCCGGCAGGGTGCAAGAAAGACTAGAAGGTCACCTTCAAACCAAATTGGATATCGCGAGGCGCGCCGGCGCCCGTAATCAGTCCTGCCGTGCTGCTGCCGAAGGTGGTGCCGGGAATTCCAAAGTTGGGATGATTAAACAGGTTGAAGAACTCGGCCCGAATTTCCAACCCCACGCGTTCGCTGATACGAGCGTGCTTAATCAAAGAGACATCCCATTCATCAATGCCCGGCCCGATCAAGATGTTACGGCCGGAATTCCCGAAGCTCGGCGTTCCGTTCGACAAGGCAGCGGAAAGCGCGTCCGTGCTGAAGCAACTGGTACTAAACCACTCGGCGACCGTTTTAGAACCCCCGCCATTGCAGATCCGGTCAGGCCGCGGAGAGGTTGAGTTGGTGTTCGAGAAGTCCTGGGTCGACCCCACGGTAAAGGGAAAGCCGGACTGGAAGGTGACAATGCCCGAAGCCTCCCATCCGCCGGCCAAGGCATTCACGACCCCGCCCCGGTCCAGGTAGGCTTGGCCTTTCCCCACGGGTAGCTGCCAGACAGGGCTGATCACCAGCCGCTGGCGAACGCTGTTGTCTGACACGCCGTAGTCAGCGGCGGGATTATTGTCGTTCTGTACCAGGGAATTCAGCTCACTGTCCCCGGCGCCTTCGTCAAGACCCTTGCCGTAGGTATAGGACATCAGCACCGCGAGGCCTTTGGAAGCCCGCTTGGTGACCTTCGCGGTCATCGCGTTATATCTGGAGATCCCATTAAACTCGTCGTACAGCATGGTGTTGAAGTCGGGCCAGGGGCGCCGGGGCTGGAGATTTTCCGAGGTTCCAGGCACCGCTTGATTGCCGAAGAGGTGAATACGGTCGAGGTGGACACCGCGATTGCCGATGTAGGCCACCTCCAAACCCCAGTTGGGAGTCACTTGGGTCTCCGTGCTGAGACTCCATTGGTACACGGTGGGAGTAAAATAGAAAGGCGACGGCGCTAATTGCGAGGTAATCTGCGAGAGCGGAACCGACGCCGCCGATGCAAACTGCGTCTCCGTGGTGGTAGGAACGCCGTTGGTTAGCGGGGGCGGCGAGCCGAAACCGGTATTGTAGGTAGGGGTTTTGGTGAAAACCGGATTATTGTTATCGAACGAACCTAAGATGTTGGTGACCGGCAGGTCATAGAAGATGCCCGCTCCACCGTGAATCACGACCTTGTCGGAACTCGTGGGGAGCAGGGAGAATCCAAGGCGCGGCGCAAAATTTCCTTTCCCGGGGCCAAAGCTCATCTCCCGGATCTTGTTCCCCGTCAGCCCCACCTGGCTGCGCATCGCCGAGCTCATCACCAGGCACTGGCCGCTCGCCGAGGTGAAATACGCCTGAGAGCACAGCGCGTCATTGGCCGCGTCGGGAAGAGCCGTAAGCAACAAGGCATCGCCGGGCGTGAAGGAATTGCTAAGCGGATAGACGGTGACCAGGGTGTTGAAATCATCAACCGGTTGTTTGCGGTATTCCCAACGCAAGCCCGCTTCCAGAGTGAATCTCGAGTTAACCTTGAAGGTATCCTGAGCGAACAGGCTGAACCACCCACCTCCGGAGATTTCGTTGATAAACGGGTTCTGAGTGTAGAAGCCTTCCGAGGGATAGCCCGTCTCGAGATCCGCGAGGTCGGAGACGGTACTAACTCCTGGTATTTCTCCTGCCAGGGAGGAATACTGCCCGTTGAAGACGACCTGCCCGTTCAGATACTGAGGATCGGAAACGCCGCGCGTCTGCCAGAAATTGAAATCACCCCCGGCCACGATCGTATGGCGTCCGTGGATCTTGGTGAGGGTATCCTCGAGCTTCAACATTTGATCCGGGGCGGTGGTGGGAGTGTAGTTGGAGTCTCCCCATACGGCGAAGTTGCTGGTTACAATGTAGGGGTACTCATCAAACTGGGGCGACGCCGCCTTGAGGTTCTCGATTCCCATCCCCCCCAAGGTTCCCGCGGCGCGAGGACATCCCTGGCAAGTAAAGATAAGATAATCACGCTGAAAACCGATACGCACGTCGTTCAGCAGATTCGGCCCGAACGTGTGGGTCCATCCCAGAACGGCATTCGACCCTCGGTAATGTTGAAAAGTACTAAAAGTGGGGAAACTCGCCGGAAACACTTGGTTCGTATTCCCATAGAAAAAACGGGCAAAAAACTGATCTTTGCTCGAAAGGGTCTCGTCGACACGAACGTCAAATAGCTCGTCCTGGCGCCGGTCGGGCGTCTGGTTGACGTAATTGGGTACCCCGGGCCGGTTGGGCGCCGGGAATAGGGACATGATCTTCTGCGCCACGGGATCAAGGCTGGTCAGGGCATTCCCAGCGATGGGAGTACCCACCAGCACCGTGGGCGGCGCCACGGTGGGAGTAGCCGGGTTCTGGGGACAAGTGTAGAGGCTCTCGGAGGCCGGACTGAAAAGTTGACCGGTGTCGAAATTGAGGTTCGCCGGCGCGGCGCCGCCGCTGGCCGCGCAGAGGTTGGCGGTTTGTCCGGTCAGGAATGAACTAAAATTTCCCACCTGCTCGTCGGCGGTCGGAACCTGACCGGTGGCGCTCTGGCCTTGCACCAGCCGCAATCCTTCGTAGCTCCCAAAAACAAATGTCTTGTCCTTCCGTATGGGACCGCCCGCCGCAAACCCGAACTGATTCCGGACGTATTGCGGGCGAGCCGTGCCCGGCAGGTCGGCCCCGGTAACCGGATCCGTCTGATCCACGGCAAAGAAGTTGCGCGAATCGAGGACCTGGTTGCGCAGATACTCCCAAGCCGAGCCATGCAGAGTGTTGGTGCCCGATTGCGTGACCAGATTCATCGTTGACCCGGAGCTGAGGCCAAACGCCGCGTCGTAAATATTGTTCTGGATCTTGAACTCCTGCACCATCTCCGGATAGGGTTGCAGTGAAAACCCGCCATTGTTGAGCGCGCGCGCCACCATGCCGTCAATCAAAATCAGGTTGCTGGAACCGCGCCCCCCCGCCGCGTCATAGCTGTTGTCCTGGAAGCCGGACCCATTGGCAACTCCCGTAGCCTGCGATCTTCCGGTGGAGTCTACCGTGCCCGGAACCAAGAGGGCCAGGGTGCCGGTCTCCCGTAAATTGAGAGGGAGATCAAAAATCTGCTGCGTGCCCACCACCGTCCCAATGCTGGCGCTGGTGGTGCTGACCAGCGGCGCTGACCCTTTAACCTCGACTTCCTGGGTAACGCGGCCCACGCTCAAATCCACATTGACGGTGGCCTTCTGGTCGACGGTCAGGGTGATGCCGGAGATGACGGTCGTGCTGAAGCCGCTTCGTTCTGCCGAAAGAGTGTACGTGCCGGGGGCCAGCGAGGGGAAAATGTAGTCGCCGGCCGCATCGGAGGTGGTCTTGGCGGCAACCCCCGTGCTCACATTCGTCGCGGTCAAGGCAGCTTGCGGAACCATGGCCCCGGTCGTATCCCTAACCGTTCCGCTCAAGGTGGCCGTCACCTGCTGCGCCCGGGAAGGGAAACTTGGACCCAGTAAAATGACGATCATTGCCGCACCCGCGACGCGGCACAGTAGCCGGCCGACCGTTCCCCACGACATGCATCTCATAACTCGGTCTCCTTTTGCTCGGGGCGCGCGCCCCTCGAGCTGAACTCAAACAACTCCATGAAATGGGTAGCCTAGACACTTACGAGCAGGCACTTACCGACGCAACATACCCCTGGCTGGCGGGTTTGTCAAGGCGAAACGAAGTGGCGAAACGAAGTGGCGAAACGCGAACGTGCGAAAAGAAGTGTAAAGGTCTGGACATTCTGGTGAACTTCGCACTGCCCGCCAACATCATGCACGGTTCGGGCTTCGGGGTCATCAATCATACCGCCGGCCCTTCTCGCCAAATTCAGTTCTCGCTGAAATTGATCTTCTGATTCTCATCGGGCTTTCGCAAATGCACGAACGGCGCGAGCGCCTTCTGCAACAGGGGTTCGTGCGGGTAGCCATGGCCGAGGTGTTGGCGAAAACCCTCCGCATAGGCAAACCCACATTCGCGTCCAAAACCCGCCACCCAGGCCGTCATGCTCTCCAGATACTCGTCAACACCGTGATGGGAACGAAGCCATTCCCGTTGCGAGGCGTGGCGGGCCAGCATCTCTCGTTTGTGGGGAAGCTGCTTGCTGATGTCCACATAGAACTGGGGAAAGATCCGCTGCCCCAACGGGTCCATCCCCTCCAGCGCATCGGCATAGTAAAGGGCAGGGGTTGCGCGGCCGACCTCGGCGAGGGGGTTCTGGCGGCTTTCGTAGTTCGGCATGGCCATGGCGAAAGCCGCTCCGCGGGCCAGGCGCGAGGCCTCCTCGTGGTCCAGCATGTAATCAACCGGCGAGTGTGTGATTACGACGTCGGGGTTAAACCGTCGCATCGCATCAACGACTCGGCGCAGGTTTCGAGCGTTAGTAAACACCTCAACATCCATCAAACCGGCGCACGCGTACGTAGCGCCCAGAAACCCCGCCGCCGCTTGGGCCTCGGCGTAGCGAATCCGTGCGATCTCTGCCGGCGGAGTGGTGACCGAGCCACAATCCCCTGCCGTCATGGTGAGTATCCCTAACTCCCAACCCAGGGCTTTCAAGTGGAAGAGAGTTCCCCCGACCAGGATCTCGGTGTCATCGGGGTGAGCCATAACCGCCAGGAGGCGAGGAACTCGCGGGTCGGAAGGCATCAATTGGCCTCCGCAACCAAAGGCCCGGCCAGCGCCTTGGTAAAGTAGAGGACACCGGGCCGCGTCGGCATCCAGGTGGAAGGAACATGGCGAGTGGCCGGGTGCCGCAGCGTAACCCATAACGACAGGCCCTGCCATTGCATGCCGCGACCGAGTTCGCCATCGGCGCCGCCAATCGCATAGTCGGCTTGCGTGAAGAAAGCCGGCCCGATGGTGTTGGCGCGGGCGGGCACGAGCGTCGTCCGGCTCTTGAAACTGGTAATGGCATTCTGTTCAACCGTCAGCGGGTGCAGCTTGGCGCCTAAACGATGGGTTTGCTTTCGCCATTCCTCGTCACTCGCGAATTCTGCGCCAAAGTGAGGCTCCCAGAAGGCGATATGGCAAACGCGCCCGATGCCATAAACCACCACGAGCTTCGCTCCCTCCTTGCGCAAAGAGGTGATCCGGTCCGGGTATTCAGGCAGCAGTTGCCTTGTGGCAAAAAAGCGCTGGCCGGGCGGCACCGTGAGTTCCTTGAGGGGGCCGTAAAAAGCCGATTGCATGGCATATTGGAATGCCCCCCGGTCGTCGCTGGCAAGCGTATTGCCGTCGCCGTCGCTCCACTCGTCCATGTTGAAACCGTGGACGTGGTTGCAGGAAACGTTCCAGTCGCGCAAGAAATAGACGGTCCAGCGGTACATGCCCATGGGGCCGACGGGCAAAATCAGGGCCAGCTTACGCCCGGCTTCCCGGCAGCGCCGAATCTCCCTGGCCAGCTCGTGGCCCAACATCACATCAAAATCCGCCACGTCATTGGCCATGCGAATGGAGAAGTCCTTGTGCCATTTGGGCTGCCGATCGAAGATGGCGTTGGGATCGTCGGCCACACAGGCATCCCACTGCGCCAAGTCCCAAGCGGCCGGGAAAAAGGATTCGAGCAACGAGCCTTTCAAGGTGGTTAGAAGATTAATCACAATAAGCCTCCCGATGATAGATGTTTCATTCCAAGCCGTGGCTATGGTTAGTTGCGGGGCCATAGGGCGCACAGTTGACGGGGCGCGCTAACCGCAGCGAACCCAACTCATGGTAAGGGTGTTGGGGCTTCCTGGGCGCGACTAGACATAGCCACATTTTGCGGGGGAAACATAACACATTCTTGAACCGAGGTTCCATATCAAGCTCCCGCCACGAGGGTTCCGTCAAGGTCCCGGGCCTAGCATACCTCCAGAGCTAGGGATATATCACCCACGAATGGACCCCTCACCGGCGATTCGGTTAGTGTGCGCTTAGCGCAAATCCGGGTAAGCCGCCGCGATGCTTTCGCCCTCGCGGCGCAAGCCCAACTTCAAGCGGCCTGCCGCTCCGAGCGCCGCGTAACCGGCTTGCGCATATCCATACTCGCTTTGCACCTCGCGCAGGAATGCTATATTCCCCAGCGGCAATCGCATGTTTACCAGCTCCACGGGACGCGGCGCCAAGGATGCTACCAGATCCGGTAGATCGTATTTCCCCAATACGCCGGGTATGACCCATTCGAAAATCTGCCGGTGAATCGGGGTGCGCGCGATGGAAGCGTAGGAGAGCAGGCCGTCTTCGATCACCACGCCCGCAATCCGCCGGTCCATCGCCGCGGCATGCAACAGATCCACGGCGGCAAAACCTTTTCCGAAACTCAGGCATTCACCCCCGTCGAGCAGGCCTTTTTCGCTCAGTAAATCGACGCCGCGCAGAATGTCGTCCATGCGCAAGCCCACGAGCGGTTTGCCGACCATCAGTGCCAACCACGTGACCCTCTCCTCCCCGAACCAGGAATTGGAGTAACTGGACCACTCCGAGGCCGTCTCGCCTATACCGGAGGGATCCACCACCAGTACCGTATAACCGAGTTGCGCCAGTTGCTCGATATCGCCGCCAGGAGCCGACGCGGTGTCCTTGCCGCGTCCGTCCACATAGATTATCGTCTTCCCTCGCCCCTGGTTTGAGTTTGGTTCCGCGAGCAGAGCCGTGACCATCCGGCCTGGCCCTGTCTGGTAAGAAAGGTGGGTGAGGTGGTACCCTCTCCGCTCCGTTTCATCTAAGACCTTCGCCCGTAGTGGCCCCTGCGACGCCTCATAACGCGTCAGTCGCACGATTTCCTCCTGCAATCTGGCCTGGAGCCCATTCAAGTCCCCCTTCCCGGTAAGGGCGGGGCGGGGAGGAGCGAGCTTCGACAGCCGTCGCATGTTCAGGGTGCTTACGGTTTCCCCGCCCAATGAAGTGGAGGCCTGTCCGGTGGGTGTGCAGAGCATGTCTTGTTCATATTCGGTTTGAAACGGCGGCTCGGGAGAGATCCCGACGTTCTGCCCTTTCAACCACCGGTTCATCCAGGCGTAGATCGCTTCCCGCTGCGGTTGGGTGGTGCCGTGGGGGCCGGAATCGTAAGCCGTCGAGATCTTCTCTTCCGCGCCCAAAAGAGAGTAAATGCGTTGGCTCTCCAAGAATGCCTTGCGCGATCCCGCGATCGGGAAGAAGTCCTCGGTTGTGGAGCAGATGAGATAAGGTTTGGGCGCAAACGCCTCCACCAGGTCGGCGTGGTTTAGCCCGTTTTTGAACTGATCGGGGAACTGCTGCTCGGCATCCTGTGGACCTGTGCCCAGAAGCTGGTCCTCCCAGTCGGTAATATAGCAAGACGGGGCGGCAGCCTGCAGCCGATCATCCAACGCCGCCAGATAGGCGGTGAGAGTGCCGCCGCCTGAACAACCCGAAATTCCGACCCGCTTCGGATCAACATAGGGGAGTGACTGCAGCACGTCAATTCCGCGCATGCCGTCCCAAATCATGTACCGGGCAATGCTTTCCCCGCCCAGCAAGCTTTGAATGCCTGCCATGTCGTGCTCCTCCGTGGTGCTGCCCACCCTGGAATCGCCCAGCGCCGCATCATAATAGATCCGGCGCTCTCCCTGTCCCAAGGGGTCGTAAGTGAGCACTACGAAGCCATTCTTCACCAGCCCCAGACCGAGTTTCTGATAGAAGGCTCTTGCCTTGGCGGCCGTGCTGTGGCCTACAGGCTGAAGGACCGCCGGATACGGGGGATTCCCCGTCTGCGGCACGAAGAGGTTCGCCGTGACATAGAAATTCGGCAGGCTCTGATAGACGATTTTCTCGATGCGGTAATCTCCGCGATCGATCGTGCCCATCTTCTGCACCTTCAGAGCCGACCGCTCTTCCGGCAATCCACCCATCATTCTCAAGAGTAAGTGGCGCACCTCAGCCTTCCGCTTCTCAAACTGCTCGCGGGTACGGATTGCGGATACCCGTTCCTTTCTCGAGGAGAGTTGCTGCAAAGCGATGCGCTGCAGATAGGACCGCAGCATTCCGGCGGGCGCGGCCTCCTGAGGGAGAGCCGGTGCGCAGAGGAGAATTATCGCCAGACCCACCCGTGCCAGAAGTTTTGATTTTGGCATTCGTTTTCACCTCACCCCATATCATGTTCCCCCGACAGTTGGCCCTGAATTCCGGGGTCGAGTCCCCTTATTACGCATGATTTTAGAAATGATGCAAGATGGCCCGTGATCGACAATTTGTTGACTTTTGGCGACGGGAATGAGGCAACGGTTTGAGGTAGCGTATCCGGACGGTTCACGGTTATAGTTTGGCGGTCAGCGCCACCCGCCATGCTGACAAAATACATGACCGGAGGTATCTATGGGTCGAAGGTTATTTGGCATGGGCCTTATTCTGATTTTAGTTTCGCCTTGGGCGGCGTCGGCTAAGCACAATCCCTTGTTGCCGCGACCGCGAGAGATTCAGTACGGAACTGGAGAACTTGCTCTGCGGGGGCTGGCGATACACCTGGGGTCCAATACAAGCCCCGAAGATCGCTTCACTGCTCGGGAACTTTCTTCCTCTCTTGCGAAGTTGGCAGGAACTTCAATTCCCGTCTCGGACAGTGGCCCCTCCGGGACTTTCATCACTTTGCTTCGAACCGGTGATGTCGATCCACTGCCCATCCCGGGAGAAAGCCCCGGGCCCGATTCCCGCGAATCATTCTCAATAAAAGTGACGCGCACCGGCGCCGAGGTGAAGGGGCGATCCTCCGCCGCCGTGTACTATGCCGCCCAGACGTTGCTCCAGCTCGTCGAGGGCACGGGCGCGCAAGCCAGGCTGCCGGAGGTCGAGATTCACGACTGGCCATCGCTCCCGTATCGTGGAGTCATGGTAGACACCAGCCATGGACCGTTGCCGACCGAAGCGGAGATGAAGCGGCAGATCGATTTTCTGGCGCGCTGGAAGATTAATCAATACTACTTGTATTCGGAGGCAAGCATTGCGCTGGAAGGGTATCCTCTCCTGAGCCCCGACGCGCAATTCAGCCAGGAGGAGATACGTCGCCTTGTTGCCTATGGGCGCGAGCGGCACGTCGATTTGGTCCCTTGCATGGAGCTCTATGGCCACCTCCACGATCTCTTCCGGGTGGAACGCTATGCCGACCTGGCGATTCTCCCTCACGGCAGCGAGTTCGATCCGCGCCATCCGCGGGTGGCTGCGCTGCTGAGCAGTTGGGTCGAGCAGCTCACCGGTTTGTTTCCGAGTCCATTCTTCCACATCGGATTCGATGAAACCGGCGAAGCCCCCGTGGTGGCGGTGACGAATAAGGTCACGGCGGCCACGTTATATCTGGAGCAGTTTCGGCTGGTGTCCGGACTGATCCAGCGGCGGGGTAAGACCTTGCTGGTGTGGAGCGACATGTTTGCCCGCTACCCGGATTTGATCCCGCAGATCCCGGCCGGCACGATCGTGGTCCCGTGGGGGTACGACCGCACTGTCTATGAACCGTACTGGAAGCCTTTCGAGAATAGCTCCCTGCCCCGATTTATCGCTACGGGCGTGAGTATCTGGGACCAGGTTGCGCCCAACTTTGACCTATCGTTCGATAATATTGACAGCTTTGTTGCCAGGGGTCGCCAGCACGGAGTCTCCGGTATAATCAATACCCTTTGGACAGATGACATTGCTGTCCTGATCAGGCCCGCTTTTCCCGGAATTGCGTATGGAGGCATCGCGGCATGGCAGAGCGATCCCGTGAGGCGTGCCACGTTCTTTGCCGAGTACGCTCGTATCATGTATGGGGGGGCGGCGGCCGCAGAAGTAGCGTCGGGGCTGGCAGCGCTCGCCCGCGCGGAAGTCGAACTGGCCCGAGCGGTGGGCGGAGAATGGGAAGAGACTTCGCCCTCTTTCTGGGACGACCCGCTCACTCCAGATCATTTGGCGCGGGCCGCAGCGCAGCGGGAGCATTTCCGGCAAACCCGGCTCCTCGCCGAAGACGCCGAAGAACATCTTTCCCAGGCCCTGCGGCTGGGCGGAGACCCTTCTACTTTGTCTGATCTTCTCATGGATGCTAGGCTGCTGGATTACGCGGGGATGAAGAACATCTACGCCGCGGAAATGGCGAGTTTCTGGAAAGAACTCGGCTCGCATCCGGCCCCCGACAGAGTGACATTCTATCTAAGCGGCGAGTCCAGTTCTCATGACCACAGCCGAATCGAGGACCTGATGGATTACAGTGGCGACCTGCAACAGGCTTACCGCGCGGCATGGCTGGATTCATATACTCCCTATCGCCTGGGCACGGTCATGGGCAAATGGAATTCCGAGTTCCAGTACTGGTGGAGACTCCAAAGACACTTGCGCGACTTTGCGGAAGCGTTCCGACAGGGCGACGCACTCCCTTCGCTCGAATCGTTCAGTCCAGGCTATTGAGCCTGCTGGTGCGGGTAAAGATGGGTCGGCCGCTGCCGCGTCCGGGGGCGTAGGAAACCCTTGGAATTATGGCGTGCGAAAAGAAAACGGTTGCCTTGCCTGGCGAACCAGCCTATCGTTTCATGTTTTCGCAGTCCAAAGCGAATTTACGATACTATTCAACGAGAAGCGGTTGCTACGGCCGCGGCGCATAAGTCGTCAAATGAACAAGCCAACCTAATTTTAACAACGAGAGCAAATAACCAGGCGGCACAATATGGCATATCAAGGCGTAATGGACGACATCCGGGCTTGTGTGGCGTTGAAGAAGCCCCGGCGAATTCCGGTTTTCACCATGAGTGAGGAGTTCGACGTCAAATGGTACGGCAAGTATACGTACAACGAGGTCGTCTCGAGCGCGGACAAACTGGTGGAG
>Ga0326728_10018485_pt1 | contig 13726 bp, 12 predicted proteins | sample MB3enrmetagenome_FD_207602 | JGI IMG/M metagenome (GOLD analysis project Ga0326728, IMG submission 207602) | Lab enriched peat soil microbial communities from McLean, Ithaca, NY, United States - MB31MN | ecosystem: Environmental > Terrestrial > Soil > Wetlands > Peat | place: USA: New York... | reverse complement strand
GCCAGCAGCGCGCGCGCGTGGCCGAAGGTCAGTTCGCCCGCCTCGACACGATTCTGCACCGACGTTGGTAACTTCAATAAACGCAGGAAGTTAGAGACTGTAGCGCGGTCTTTTCCCGTGCGCTGCGCCATCTGCTCCTGAGTCATGTGGAACTCGCGTCCCAGGCGTTCGAAGGCCCGCGCCTGTTCCATCGGGTTCAGGTCGGCGCGCTGCAGATTCTCGACGATCGTGATCTCCATCGCCTGCTCGTCGGAGACCTGCCGCAACATCGCAGGAACCGTGGTCTTGCCGGCCAGCATCGACGCTCGCCAGCGCCGTTCTCCCACAATCAGTTGGAAGCGTCCGCTCGCCTGTGGCCGAACCAGCACCGGCTGCACCACGCCGTTGGCGGCAATGGAAGCGGCCAGCTCCGCCAACTGCTCCTGGTTCACCTGGGAGCGCGTTTGAAAAGAGTTGGAGTCGATCTGATCGACGGGAATCTCGCGCGGTTTGCCGCCTTCAGCCTCACCAGGGGGTCCGGAATGCGGGCGGGGAATCAGCGAATCGAGCCCTTTGCCGAGGGCGCGGCGCTTGGGGTCGGGAACAGCTACGTTGTTCATGCGGAATCCTCAGTTTGGTCTGCGCCTGCTGCGCAGGTCGAAAAATTTGCGCGATCCGGAAACCCGGCTGCCGCGCGGCCGATTACGAATACGGCCAGAACGTCATTCTGCCGTGCGTGCGCGTTGGCCCCAGGGCTTTGCGTTCCGCTGCCCGCGGACTTTCCATCTGGTTGCGCGCCAGGAACTCCCCTGTCAACTCAAAATAGGCCTCCGTGCCGCGCGAACGCGGATCGTACAGCGCCACGGGCTTGCCGTGGCTCGGAGCCTCCGCAAGTCTCACATTTCGCGGAATCACCGTGCGGTAAAGGATCTCGCGAAAATACTCGCGGAGTGTCTCCGTCACCTGCTGCGCCAGGTTGGTGCGCTCGTCGTACATGGTCAGCAACACACCCTCGATGGTCAGGTTCGGGTTATACGCCGCGCGCACCCGCTCCAGCGTCGAAACCAGCTCCGAGACCCCCTCCAAAGCAAAATACTCCGCCTGCAAAGGCACGATCAGCGTCTCCGCCGCGGACAGAACATTGAGCGTCAGCAGGTCCAGGGCCGGAGGGCAATCCAGAAAAATCAACTCGAAGTTCCCCTGAATCGGCTCAATCGCCCGCCGCAATCGCAGCGCCCGGTCCTCTGCTCCTGCCAACTCAATATTCGCGCCCGTCAGATTCTTCGAGCCTGGCAGCAGCCACAGCCGGTCCACCTCCGTCGGAAGAATCACCTGTTCCGCAAGGCTGTCTCCGGAGAGCACATCGTAAATCGAATGGCGATTGTCATCGCGTTGAAAACCCAGTCCCGACGAGGCATTGGCTTGCGGATCGCAGTCAATCAGGAGTGTCTTCAGCCCCTCCAGGGCCAGGCATGCCGCCAGATTGATGGCCGTCGTGGTCTTGCCCACCCCGCCCTTCTGGTTGACGATTCCGACGATCTTTCCCATGGCATTCCAGAGTAAAGGGAGAAATCGCGGCGCGCACAGGGACTTGCATTGTGGGAAACAGGGCGCGGCTGTGGAAAGCGTCCGGGAGGCTGGCCCGCCAATGCCGAGCAAGCCCTTGTCGGGAAAGAGCTTTTATCCAAACTTGTAGGCCAGGCTCCGGGGCTGGCAAAAACCGCTTCGTGGTGGAAAACGACCCGCTCGCCGGGACCAATTTTATATTTTTGCTCTGGGCGTACCAATTCGGTACTGGGCCCAAATCGGGATCATACGGCTTGTTTGTTCCACGTGGAACATTTGCCGTCCCAGTGAATCCTCGGCCTCACACTGACACTCGCACCCACACTCACATTGTTCCACGTGGAACTACGTTTGGCACAACGCCCACCTTCCCGCGAAAGCACCCTATTTCTCCGGCCGATTTCCAACCCGCCCTGAGGCAAACCGTTAGTCACTTGCCCGCATCAACCTGAAAGAGTTAAAAAACGTGGGTGCCGCTGCTGACCCGGTAGAACCTGCTTTCCCCGCCAGCGAAAAACACGGCCCGCGCACCCCGGAAGCAAACACACATACCTCTTCCCATGCACGAAAGAGAGTGGAGAAAAATGAATTCCTCCTGGCCCCCCCGCAAGAGCTTGTTTTCCCTCTCGCGCCGTCAAACCATTCAAGGCGCGCTTGCCGTCGCTGCTTCCTCTCTCCTGCCGGGCTGCGGATCATCGTCTGTGTCTTCCTCATCTGGCTCGCCGGGAGGCGGCTCTTCCAATACGAACCCCCAGCCCACCCCTTCCGGCCCCATCACTTCCGCTTCCCTCTCCATCACTGCATCCTCCGCCGGCTCCATCGGATCTGCCTTCGCCGGACTTTCGTACGAGAAGAGCACCCTCTACGAAAATCCCTACCTGTTCGCGGCCACAAACGCCAACCTCATCGCCCTCTTCAAGCTCATCCGTCCCAGCATCCTGCGCATCGGCGGCAACTCCGTGGACCGCAATGTCTGGACCCCCTCCGGCGCTGGACAGACCGCAGGCCAAATCGCTCCCAGCGACGTCAACGCCCTCGCCGCCTTTGTCAAAGCCACCGGCTGGCAGTGTCTCTACGGCATCAATCTCGGCGGCGCAGGGCCAGCCCCTTACACCAGCGGTTCCATCGTGGCCGCCACCACCCCCACGCTCGCTGCCGAGGAAATCGCCTTCGTCTACCAGGCCTTCGGCTCCTCTCTCTTCGGCTTCGAGATCGGCAACGAATGCGATCTCTACGGAAGCTCCTATTTCACCGGCGCCACCTGGAATCTCTCCACTTTTGAGTCCCTCTGGACCCAGTTCCGCTCCGCGATCGTTCTCCAAGCGCCCGCCGTCGCCTCTCTCTGCACTGGCCCAGCTGACGCCGGCAGCGAGTCTTCCTGGACCGTTCCCTTTGGCCAGTACGCAACCAAGAGCGACATCTCTCTCCTCACCCAGCACTACTATCGCGGCAACGGCCAGTCCCCGAGCTCCACCGCAGCCAATCTTGTCACGCCCGACACCTCGCTCGTCAGCGATCTCCAAACTCTCAATACCGGCGCAAAGGGCATCGGCATTCCCTACCGCGTCTCCGAGTGCAACTCCTACTACAACGGCGGCGCAGACGGCGTCAGCGACGCCTACTGCTCCTCGCTCTGGATCATCGATTTTCTCTTCGACTGCGCCCTCAATGGCTCCGTCGGAACCAACTTCCACGGCGGCGGCAATAGCGACGGCTACACGCCCATCGCCGACTCCGGTGGCGCAGTCGTCGAAGCCCGGCCCGAATATTACGGCATTCTCCTTTTCACTCTTGCCGGCCAGGGCACTCTCTACACCACAAGCCTTTCCGGCATCGGCAGCCTCAACATCACCGCCTATGCCGTAAAAACCACGTCTGGAGCGCTCAACATCATCGTCGTCAACAAAGACAGCGCGCAAAATCTCCAGCTCTCCGTCCAGCTCCCGCAAAGCGCCAGCTCCGCCACACTGCTTGAAATGACGCAGTTCACTTCAGGCGCTTCCGGCCCCAGTCTCAGCGCAACTTCAGGCGTGACGATCCAGGGCGCGACCGTAGGCGCAAATGGATCCTTCTCGCCGGGCACAGCCTACACACTCAGCGCCAGCGGCACCGAGCTCACCTGCTACGTCCCCTACCTCAGCGCGGTTTTAATTCAAGTTGCTTGACCTGCCTGATTGCATTCCAGAACCCCCGGCGTACACTCATCCATGAAATCCAGAAAGAAGGTACGCGTGGATTTCCCGAACGCCTTTATCGGCAGAAAGACTCAACCCTCCGCCAAGGATCTCGCGGCAACACTCGGCGATTCGCTGCAAGCCTGGAAAGAGCTCGCTGTTTGGCTCAAAGGCAAAGGCATCTCCACAAAGGAGTGGTCTTCGTTTTCTCCCAGGTACGGCTGGGCGCTCCGACCCAAGCTCAAATCCAGAAACATTCTTTACATGGGCCCGTGCTCGGGGTGCTTCCGCGTCTCTCTCGTTCTTGGGGATCGCGCCGTGGCAGCAGCCCGCGCAAGCGACCTGCCGAAAGCCCTCTTGAAGGAGATTGCCGCCACGCGGCGTTACGCCGAGGGAACCGGTGTCCGCCTCCTCGTCAAGAGCGCCGAAGATCTGGCGCCCGTTCGCACCCTGGTCGAAATCAAGCTGCAGAATTGACTCGCCGCCCCAGCGCAAGAATTCGATCGTCACCGAAGGGAAGCTTCACCGGCTCACTCCACAAGATCTGTGCCCCTGCGGCCTTTCGCAATTGCGCAATTTCTGCGCCCGTCGTCATCAACCCGAGCCATCCCTCCGGTGCCACCAGCGGCACCGCAGCCGCAACCGCCTTCGGCATCTTGTCGACGGCTCTCAAAATCACGCAGTCGAAGGTCTCTCGAAGCGCCTCGGCCCGTCCCGCATGAACCTTCGCCCGGATCCCCAGCACCCGCACTGCCTCCTGCAAGAACGCGGCCTTCTTGCCCTGCGATTCGGCCAGGGTCACGGCAATCTCTGGCCGGCAAAGCGCAATCGGAATCCCCGGCAGTCCCGCGCCCGATCCAAAGTCGAGCAGGGTCCTGATCCCCTGCGGCAATGTGCGCGCAACTGCAATCGATTCAACGAAATGCCGCGAGAGAATGCCCTCTTCATCGCGAATTCCACTCAGGTTGAGCCGCGCCCTCCAGCGAAGAAATAGCGAAAGATACTCCTCAAACCGGCCCGCCGTTGCGTCGTCCAGCGGCGTCAGACCGGCTGCCGTCAGAAACGCATTCAGCCGCGTCCTTGTCTCGCCTGGCTCCATCGCGTAGTTCCCGCCCCTCAATTCCGGTAATGGGTTAGTTTGAATCTGTCGTGAAAGGGCACGACTTTTAGCCCTCCCTGCGCGAAGTCGAAGGGTGCCGCAATAGTTGAAGCCGTCGTGAAAGGGCACGACTTCAGTCAAGATTATTCACTTGACCAAAGTTGCGGCGGAGGCATCCAATGGTGCCTAAGCCGACTATAGCCCCAATCCCCTTGGTGCTTCCGGCCATTTGGGGGAGATATAAGGTGACGGTCTGTATTGGTGCCTTTGCCGAGAATGAAGCACGCATAGTGGTGGTTGCCGATTCTAAGGTGGCCTTCGGAGATTTTTCGGCTGACACCGGCGCTCTCAAATATCAACTTCTCGGGCAGGGCTACCTGTCGCTCATAGCAGGCAACGACGTGGTTTACGCAGCACCGACGATCAACCGCGTTCAGAAAGAGATTTTCAGGACGAAAACCCGCGATGCCGATGAAATAGCTGAAATCGTCCATGAGCAGCTTTGTCAGACCAGAAACAGGATCATCGAATCAAAGGTTCTTAAAAAATACAATCTCAGCCTAGAAGAGTTTGTTAGCAAGGGAAAAAAGTCCTTCACGGAACAGGCTTATTACGACATCTACAATCGTATAGAGCGCGAAAGGCTGAGTTTGGAATTTTTGGTCGCCGGGTTCGACGCTCACGACAAACCTCATTTAAGAATCGTGACCGCAGAAGAACCTCCGCATGATTACGACAGCCTGGGATTCGCGTCTGTTGGATCTGGTGCCGCGGCGGCGCTCGCATCCCTCACCTTTGCCAAAGACCACTGCGCGTTTGCCCGTCACTGCGATATCGAGGAAGCTACGTATTTCCTTCTTAGCGCCAAGTTCATGGCCGAGTCCGCAACTGACGTAGGCAGGGAGACGTTTTTCCTGAGTATCAGTCCAACGCGCGGCATTTATCACCTCTACGATATGGGAGCGGTGGATGAGGTACGAAGGCTCTGGTTAAAAGAAGGCGCGCAAAGGCGCTCGAAGCGGACAATAAAAGCACTGAAAGACTTGTTGTATTCGCACGTGGAAGGATTCTTCAATTCTGCGGTCATGGGACGCAGCATGAAGTATGTCAGACCCTCATTTAGAAAGGGAATGAAAGCACTGATCGAAGTCGCCAAGGAAAGAGAGACCGGCAAAAAGCTTGCTAAGCCGTCAGATTCTCAAACGTTAGAGGGTCAGCGGTAATCATGTGTCGCAGCGTGTCGAGAAAGATGGTCTTGGAGTGGCGACGATTGAACCGGAACGTCATTTCCTCAAGGTAGGCGGCGAGATGCTTTGCAGAAATCCGATGCCACGTTCCTACGATGCCGCGCTTGAGCAGCGAGAAAGCCGATTCAACGGTGTTCGTGTGAATGTCGCCGTTCACGTAGACGCCACTCTTGTGCTTGATGGTCTTGTGCCGGTTCGTGAGCCCGGTAGCTTTCATTGCCGGGGGATAGGCGTTGAATTCATCGGTCACGATCACGTCTACATCTTCGCTCACGTTGTCCTTGATGAACTGCGCGAGCGTGCCGCTCTTCGCGTCCTGTGCATGGAAGAAACGCGCTTCTCCACCGCGTTGCCGAATGCCAATTACGATCTGCTTTTTGCATTCTGGATGGCCGGGCTTGTGCTGATGGCCGCGCTGGACCCCGCCGACGTAGGTTTCGTCCATTTCAACCGTTCCGTACATCATCGTCTTTTCTGTGGTCGCCATCGCCGCGCGAATCCGATGGCAGAGGTACCATGCTGTCTTGTAGCTGATTCCGAGCGTCCGCTTGATTTGGTTGGCGCTCATGCCCTTGCGGGACTCGCAGAGCAGGTAGACAGCGGTGAACCACTTGATGAGCGGCAAATGGGAATCGTGGAAAATGCTATTGGCGAGGACAGTGAACTGGTAGTCGCAATCTTTGCAGTAGAGAACCTTGGAAGTGTTTACGAGCCGCACGACCGGGCCTTTGCAGCGCGGGCATTCTGGTTTGTTCGGCCAGCGGAGCCGTTCCAAAAGCTCGCGGCAAAGATCGTCATTGGAGAATGTGTTGCAAAGCTCGATAATGGTCACAGGAGGCTCCTCCGTGGATGAGAAGAGTAAGCAGATTGAGCTAAAGAAGGTTCCGATGCGGAAATTGCTTGCTTCCGTGAAACAGGGTATTCGGAAGCAAATCCGGCCATCGGCATCGGCTCGTAAGTCAAAGCAGAAGTGATGTTTAGCTCATCCATAAGAGAATAATAGCCCTATGGCGTACTTTTGTCAAGTAAATAATAATGACTTCAGTCGTGCCGTAAAGGCTCCAAGAATCGGCGGGGCTTTAGCCCCTGAGGGATGATCCTTCATCAAACTGACCCACTACTTCAGCTCCCGCTGTTGGCCCCTTCGATTTTGGGCGGCTGCCACTCCGCGGCCGCCTGCACAAACGCAGAAAAAATTGCGCGCGAAAATCCGCTCTGCCCATACGTGCGCTCAGGATGCCATTGCACGCCGACGACAAAGTGATCCGCCGCGTCCAGCTCCACCGCTTCAATCACTCCATCGCCCGGCGAAACCGCGCTCACCCGCAGATTGTCTCCCGGCGTGCGAATCGCCTGGTGATGGCTTGAATTCACCTCGACCCCGCGCCCTTCAACTTCGCCCGCTTCCGGCGCCGGCACAATTCCGTTCAGCCGCGATCCCTGTCGAATCTCCACCGGGTGCGCCTTCACCACCTCGCGTCCCGGCCGATGATTCACCGTTGTCTTCAAATCCTGAACCAGCGCGCCTCCGCGCCACACGTTCAGGTTTTGCGTGCCGTGGCAGATCGCAAGGATGGGCTTGCGCAAATTGAACGCGTCCTGCAGCAGCAGCTCATCGGCCGCCGTGCGCGCGGGATCATCCTCCGCGCACTCCGGTTCACGCGCCTCGCCATAGCGTTGCGGATCTACATCGAACTTGCTGCCCGGCAACAGAACCCCTTGCACGCTTGCCAGCAACTTCGCCACACGCTCCTGCGTCTCGCTCAGCGGTACCACCACCGGCTCCGCGCCCGCCGCCTTCAGCGCTTCAACATACTGCGGCAATGCCCGCTGGTTGTATTCCGTGTCGCTGCTGGTGGGTTCGGGGATCGCGATCCGCACGGCCATGCAACCAGTGTAAAGCCCGTGCGGATACGCCGTACGCGATCGAAGTGGGTCAGTTTGAAATCGTCGTGAAAGGGCACGAGTTTACTCGCGCCGCATGGCCAAAAAAATGAGTGCGGGCCTTAGCCCCTGCGGGATGTTTCTCTCAAGAGGACCGGCCGCGCGCCAACTTCACCAGCGCACCAGGCCCTCGGCATCGTCGACGAGCACCACGTCGTACTTCTCAATCATCGGCATCAGCACTTGCTCGAGCTCCCTCTTCCACAACTCGCCCTCGTAGAACTTCGCCTTCATCGGCTCGCGCGACGCGAGATCGGGAAATCCGCGCATGAAGAAAAACGTGTCGGGATCCTCAAGCGAAAGCCACGGCCCCAAAATCTTCATGCCGATCTCCGCGTGTGCTGGCATCGACTTCGTCCGAAAAATCTCCAGAAACCCCGCGCGCTGCCCCGGCTTGAGCTTGTAGGTCCGCATCTCGATGATCATTTTCCTGGCCTCCTTCGGCATCCTGGCCGCGCAACTGCGCAACCCCCTTCGCAGCCTATTTTTTAGTTGCTGCTGGGCAGCGACACCTCATCAACAACCACCTTATAAACGGTGCCGGTGCTCTTCCTTAATTCCAGTCCGATTTCGCGCAAAGACTGAGAAACCCCGTCGAATAACGCCAGTCCCGTGTCCTCTGATTCGGAGCGGACCAGAAAGTCGTAGGATCCGGGTAGGCCCGTCCGATCAATGACCGGAAGCTTCAGCCAACCAGTCACGTATTTGGTCAATTCAAACATCGAGATGTTCTGGCCGCGGAGGCCTTCTCCGTCGGGTACCCCTCCCTCGATTGCTCCCGCATAGGGAAACGCGTTCGTATCTTTTGGCGCACTCAAGCGCAGGGGATGGTTGTTCCTGACCAACACATAGATTCGCCCTTCGTCTTGCTGAACATGCACCTTGAGCTGAAAACGCTCTGCAAGCAAATTCTGCAGCATCTGGCGAATCTCGTCGGGAATCTGGTACGTCGGCTTCTGTTGGGCCGCGTAGCGTGACGCCACATTGTCTGGGGGCTTTGCCTCAATGTGAAACTCCTCCGTGTCGATCCAGGCGGGACCACCAACGATCTGCGACTCATCGATACGGTAGGCTTCTGCGATGAGATAGCGAACGGTCATGCCACGCGCCACCACTCTCGCCCCGGGATATAAATACAAGCCGCTTCCGCGTTCACTTGGGCCCGGCTTTTTGATCGAGGCCACCTCGAATGTGGCATTGGGCGCGGCTGCCAGGGGGGCGTACGCATCGTTTTGACCCGACTGCGCCGCGGCCCGCATCTCCGGATCGCCGATCACGATGACAGAAGCAATAAACAGCAGTATCGAAGTCGATGACAGTTTTTTGAGCACGGTTCCACTCCTCGCCGCTGCACTCATTGGAAATGTCGCACGCATTTAACGAACAGCCGGCGCAGATCAACCCCTTGGATATGCCCTGCCGCCGCCTTGCCGCAGCACACTCCACACGCGCATTCACGAGACAGACGCCGGCGTCTCCTGATCGGTCCGATTCGGCTCACCCATCATCCCCTCAATCGCCTCGCGCAGCCGCTCCGTCAATTCTCCGGTCTGCCGCACCGACATTCCCTTGGTCTCGATCGGCTTGCCAATCCGCATCGTCAGCTCGCCGGGATAAAAGTGGTGCGTGTGAATTGGCAGCAGATCGTAAACCCCCTTGAGCGCGATCGGTACCAGCGGTACCTGCGCACGGATCGCCAGGTACGCCGCGCCGGAAAGAAATGGTCGCAGCGTTCCGTCCGCGGTTCGCCCGCCCTCAGGAAACACCACCAGTGGCATGCCACCCCGTAGCGCCTTCACCGCACCGCCCAGGCTCGTGAGCGTCGCATGCGGGTTCTCTGTGTCAATCGGCATCTGCCCGGAGCGCTCGAGATACCACCCGATGAACGGCCACTGCCACAGCTGCTTTCTCGCCAGAATGCGGAACTGAAAGGGCAGTGCCGCAAAAACTACCGGAATGTCCATGTACGACGTGTGGTTCGGGGCATACACCGCCACCGGATACTTGCGCAGGTTCTCCTCTCCCTCCAGCTTCAAGCGCGACAGCGAAACCCGCACCAGGGTCCGTGCCCAGATCCGCGCAATCCAATGTTGAACCCGCCCCTTCCTGTCCACCAGCGACACCGCAAGCGCCGTCAGCCCGCACGCGGCCGTCACCAGCGCAAACACCGGTGTCTGCAGCACGTTCGATCGCCAGCGATAGAACCGCGGTAGCGGATTGGGCCTTCCGCTCATCCGGTTTCGCTCTTTCCCGCCGCAAGCCCCGCAATCAGCATCGCCCGCGCCTCGCCTACAAGGTACACCGATCCCGACACAACCACCACGCCTCCCCCCGCGTTCTCCTGCGCCATGCGCAGCGCCTCCCGCACTGTTTCCGCCGCCGTCGCCGCCGTCCCCGTTGCCTTCGCCGCCGCCAGCAAATCTTCCACCGCCGCCGCGCGCGCGGCATGAATCGGCGTCACAATCACCCGCTCGAACAGTGGGAAAAGAATCTGCGCCATCTCCGCCACCGGCTTGTCTCGCAGGCAGCTGAAGATCAGAATCCTTGGCCCGCGCTCTTCCAGCGTGCTGCGCAGTCCCGCGCGCAAAGCCCACGCGCCGGCAGGATTGTGCGCCACGTCCAGCACCCACTCCACGCCCCCGCGCGTCATTCGCTCCAGGCGTCCCGGCCATTGTGTCCGCCGAATCCCCTCCTCAATGGCCGCAGGGCTCACAGCAAATCCATGCCGCGCCGCCAGCTCCACCGCCGCCGCAATCGCCAGCGCCACATTCCTCTGCTGGTGTGCGCCCTTCAGTGGCGAATCCACCTCGACCGTCGCTCCCAAAGCCTCCACCGTGTAAGGTCCCTTGGCTTCGCTCGCCGGCATGTACGGCGCCGCGCTCACCCCGCGCGCTTCCAGCTCCGTCGCCACCTCGCCCAGCACCTGGTTCGCCTCCGGATGCTGCGGCAGCGTAATCATCGTTCCGCCCGCGCGCAGAATTCCCGCCTTCTCGCGCGCAATCGCCGCAATCGTCGGGCCCAGCCACTCCATATGGTCCAGCGAGATGTCGGTCACGATCGAAATCAGCGGCTCCACCACGTTGGTCGCATCCAGCCGCCCGCCCATCCCCACTTCCAGCACCGCAATCTCTAGCCCGCTCTCGGCAAAGTAGAGAAACCCCAGCGCCGTCAGCATTTCAAAGAAACTCGGCATCTGCGGGAGCTTGCGCTCTTTTACCATTTGGTCGGCGGTGTCGGAGACGAGAAAAAAAAGTCGCGCAAAATCCGCGTCCGCAATCTCTTCCCGGCCCACGCGAATCCGCTCGTTTGGCCGCTCCAGATGCGGCGACGTATACAGTCCCGTCCGCAGCCCCGCTTCCGTCAAAATTGACGCCAGCGTCGCCGCCGTCGACCCCTTCCCATTCGTCCCCGCAATCAGCACCGCGGGAAAGCGCCGCTCGGGATGCCCCAGCGCCTCCAGCAGAATCCGCACCTCATCGAGCGAGAATTTCCGCCGCGGCTGCCCCGCCTTCGCATACAACTCCGGCGTCATCGCATTCAACTGTTCGATCGCCGCCGCGTAGGACATAAGAAGGTTCAGTATAGAAGCCCGGCGAAATTGCGGCCTCCACCAGGAGCAGCAACGCGCCTAACCGATCGATTACACACCTTCCCCGTGCCCCATCCTTTCGCTTTTTTCTGGCGAAACGCTGGGACCGCAAGAGCCTCACCAACCCGCATCCTCGTATGGTCGGACACCCCACTCCGCGTCTACACCATTCCTTCTCCTGCTGTGCAAGACCCGCTCCTCGCAACCCGCTCCCCGTATACGCCTTCGCCAAAGCTCCCACACAACCCACGCGCCTTCCACAGCCTTTCGCGCCTCCCCTGTGGGAGCCTTGGATAATTACGGTCGCTTCTCGCCCTCCGCGCACCGGTTTTCCTAATGTCCTCTTCTCCACCGCCACGATTTAGAAAACCCGCACCCCTCTCAAACCCGCGCCCCCACGCTATTTCACCCCCATTCCCACTTTTCCTAACGCAACTACGGGTACTACTGTCTTCTATTTATCTATATCCATACTTATCCTTCCCCGCCCCGTCACCGCGCGCACACTACGCGGAGCTGAAGGGTTGCCCCATCCTTTCGCCACATTGCTGCGAAAGGGTGGGATCGCAACCTTAGTCCCGAGTCCCTCTGTCCCTTAGCCCCTCGTCCCCAATTCCCTGGTTTTCAGAGAAGCGGCCCTGTTTTCCACGCGCCTTTTCTTCCTGAGATCGCTACAATCGGGGTGATGAAACCGCGTCCCTTCCAGCTGCCCGCAAGCTGTTGTACAGTGGGGGCATAGGACGCGGCTTCTCGAGCAGAGGAATACCAATGCCAAGCGTCGAAACAGAAGTTGAGAAGCCGGCCGCGCAGGGGGCAGCGATGGAAATTACCGTAAGCCGCCAGGATCTGGTCAAGGAACTCACGGCAACGCAGAGCGTGGTCGAGCGCAAGACCACCATCCCGATCCTCTCCAACTTTCTTCTCGAAGCCGAAGACGAGCGCCTCAACATCACCGCGACCGATCTCGACCAGGCCATTCGCACCAGCGCCGCCGTCAAAGTCAAGAAGCCCGGCGCATGCACCATCCCCGCGCGCAAGCTCTACGACTACATCAAGCTCCTGCCCGACGGCGACATCTCCATCAAGCTGCTTGAAAATCACTGGGTGCAGATTCGCAGTGGCCGCTCCAACACCAAGATGGTCGGCATGGCGCGCGCCAACTATCCGCAGGTTCCCGAGTTCCCCTCAATCGCGGCCACCAGCATCTCGCTCGTCGCCCTGCGCACGCTCATCGCACGCACCATCTTCGCCATCTCCAACGAGGAGTCGCGCTACACCCTCAACGGCGCGCTGCTCATCCTCAAAGCCGAGTCGCTCGCCATGGTCGCCACCGACGGGCATCGTTTGTCATTCGTAGAAAAACCCAACGAGACCCTCGAAGGCATCAGCGGCGAGAAGCGCGTGCTCATTCCGCGCAAGGCTCTCCAGGAGCTGTCTGCGCTGTTGGCGGCCGCAGAAACAGAAGCGGATGCAGAACAAAAAGCCGCGCCCAAGACCACGTTCCCTGCGCGCACCGTAGAGTTCGCCGACGACGAGCACACCCTCTTCTTCCGCGTCGGCCATCGCACGCTGTCCAGTCGCAAGCTCACCGGCCAGTTCCCCAATTTCGAGGCGGTGATGCCGCGCGACAACACCAAGTTCGCCGTGGTCCGCGCCAGCGAGCTCTCCCAAGCCATTCAGCGCGTGGCCCAGTTTGCCGACGAGCGCTCCGGCGCCATCCGCATGAAGCTTGAAGACAACGAGCTCAAGGTCAGCGCCCAGTCCAACGAATCCGGCGAGAGCGAAGACACCATCGACACGCCCTACCAGAGCGAAGCCATCACGGTGGGCTTCAACTCCACCTACATCCTCGACTTCCTCAAGGCCCTCGACAACGCCGGCGAAGTCCGCCTCGAGTTCAAGGACCAGCAATCCGCCGGCCAGATGCGCCCTGAAGATCCCGACGCCGAGTACAAATACCGCTACGTGCTGATGCCGATGCGCATTTGACGCAGCCGCTTGCGCTGTCATCCTTCTATGAAAAAGGCCGCACCTGTCCATAGGTATTTGCGCATAGTTGCCGACAGACTTCTATTCGTGCTCAAGGCACACAAGGGTGATTCGAATCCCGGCCGCTCCATCTGAGAAG
>Ga0326728_10018483_pt1 | contig 13729 bp, 12 predicted proteins | sample MB3enrmetagenome_FD_207602 | JGI IMG/M metagenome (GOLD analysis project Ga0326728, IMG submission 207602) | Lab enriched peat soil microbial communities from McLean, Ithaca, NY, United States - MB31MN | ecosystem: Environmental > Terrestrial > Soil > Wetlands > Peat | place: USA: New York... | reverse complement strand
CCGTGCTTCGGCCGCCTCCGGCGATGATGGCGACGATGGCGAAGACGCAGCCTCCACAACTCCCGGCACGCCCAAGGACTCCTCCCTTGGTCCGCGTCCGCTGTCTTCCGACGATCCCGTTCTTCGCAAGGCCCTCGAACTTCTGAAGAGCCCGGTGAAGAAGGCCGCTTAGTCCGCTCGTGTCTTTCCTCTTTTCGGCGGCGCGGAAGGATCTTCGCCTTCACGTTACTTTACTTCTGGTCGTCCTGTTCGCTTGCCTGATTGGTTGCGACAATCCCAAATCGGCGGGGAATCTCGGCTCCAAAGTGCGCGATGCTTCTAAGGGGCACGCCACGCCGCATCCCCAATCCTCAGCGCAGGCCGGCGCTCCTCGCCTCGCCATCATTCTGGACGACATGGGCAACGATCGCTCCGCCGCTGACTCGATCTTTGCCCTCCCTTATCCGCTCACTCTTTCTTTTCTCCCCGCTTACCCCAATTCCCGCGAAATCGCGGAAGAGGCCCACAGCCGCGGCTACCAGGTCATGCTCCATCTGCCCATGGAGTCCGTAGGCAATGAAATCCACGAAGCGCAGCAACTCCACTCCGGAATGACTTCGTCACAAATCGCAGAGACGGTTAATGGGATGCTGCAAAACGTCCCCTACGCCGCTGGCGTGAATAATCACCAGGGCTCTCTAGCTACCACCGATGGCCCGCTCATGGCCGATCTCATGGCCATCCTCCGCCAGCGCAATCTCTTCTTCATTGATAGCCGCACCACCGCCGCCACGATCGCCTATGACACCGCACAAAACGCCGGCGTCCGCTGCGCCTACCGCAATGTTCCTTTTCTCGATGATGTCGAGGAAGTTTCCGCGATTCGCAAGCAACTCCAACTCGCATTGCGCGAGGCGCAGGAAAAAGGAGAGGCCATCGCCATCGGTCATCCTCACCCGGAAACGCTTCGCGCCCTAAGCGAGTTCTTGCCCCAGGTGGAAGCCCAAGGCGTCCACCTCGTCCACGCCTCCGATTTGGTCCACTGAATTCAAGCTCGTTTCAGAACTGAAGGCCGGGAGGGCACGGCTTCAGCCGTGCCGAAATGCTTGAGGACTTCAGGGGTTTTAACCCCTGAGGTTGCCGGGGCAGACTGCCATAGGATATATGGGAAATGTTTCATTCCGCGGGAACAGCATTCCCCGCAGGTCGCCTGCTTGCTTTCTTCGGAAATAGCAGCATCACCACCAAAAACTGTAACCCCATCGTCAGAAAGGAAAAAACACTTCCCTCCGGTCCCACCGATCCTCCTGTCAGCCACCGCGGCCCGTGCAGCAAGGCGCTGGACAAATGTCCCCGCAGCACTACCCCGCTGTCCGGTACGGAGTAGAGAAAGGTTTCGCCCCAATCAAAAGCCGCATGCAATCCCACTGCGTACCAAAGATTTCCGGTTCGGCGCAGTGTGAATGCAAACAGCAGTCCGATGATCGCCACGCTCGCCGCGCCAATCCAATTCTCGCCCCCGTTATTCAGGTGGACATAGCCAAATCCCACCGAAAGCAGCACCGCCGCCGGCCAGAATCCGATCCCCCGGCCCAGCGTGAATTGCGCGTAACCTCTGAACAGAAACTCCTCATACAAGCCCACCATCAGGAACAACACCACGTGAACAGCACCCCACTTCAGCATGTCCCCGCCCTGCAGGACCAAATTCCCGAAGGAGTACCCGCCGAACAGCGCGATCAATCCGATCAATGCGGAAATCTCAGCGATTCCCAGCAACGCTCCAAGCCAAAAATTCTTTCCCAATATTCCTTGCGACGGCAGGCCGTACTCTCCTATGTGCCGATGCTCCAGAAGCGCCATGACCGCGGTAACTCCGAAGAGAATCGCGAAGTTTGCGGCCTCCATGAACAGCAAGATCGCCGGAGAATCAATGACACCAAAGGATCCGAAAATAACTTGCGCCAGTTCATAAGTGATCGCCGGGCCTACCTCAAACACGATCACCAGGAAAATCAAGACGCTCACCAGTGGCCGCACACTGGATTGCCAAACAAAAGGATTCACGGGTGCCATCGGTAGACGATCCCCTGTGGTGACCGTCGCCGCGCTCGATTGCTTTTTCTCGGTTTTGTCAAACTGTTCGGATTCTTGATCCAAACCCAAGTCCTCCTCGCCTGACTCTAACGCCCCAGTTTATCTGCATCGGCAATACCGGTCGGTCCTGCGTGGACGAATTTCTCTCGTGTGCCCTTCAGAGCTCGCTCCCGCCCCATGATACGGCCGCTCGTGGTATAACCTGTCTTGGAGCCTAAACCAGTTATCCCTGCGCTCCTACTAAACCCATTCCCGTGACCCATTCACTCCCCAACCACAATCCTCAACTAATCGCAGGACGTCTCGCTCTCGATTTCGCCAATACCTCTCCCGCTGCGCACGACCTCTCCTGGAACGAGTTTGTCATCTTCCTCGTCAACGCCCGCGTCGTCACCTCCGAACGCGCTACTCGCCTTCATCCCCTGCTCACCACCGAACCACAAGCTGTTGACGCCGTTCTCCTCAAGGTCCTGCGCCTCCGCGAGTCCCTTCGCGCCATCTTTTCTTCTCTCGTCGAGAAAAAGCCCTTCCCGAAAATCTGGGTCGAGCCCATCAACGATCTGCTGCGTCTCACCGAAGGCCACGACGAACTCGTTCCTCGTGCCGAAGGCTGGCGCCTGGAATTCATGGCCCGCGAAGGCGGCCTCGAATGGCTTCTAGCCGCCATCGCGCGTTCTGCCGCTGAACTCCTCGTCGAAGGCCCCAACGCCCCGGTGCGCCGCTGCGCTAATCCGGCGTGCCGCCTCTTCTTCTATGACGACTCGCGCACGCATCGCCGCCGCTGGTGCTCCATGGCCGTTTGCGGCAATCGCCACAAAGTCGCCTCGTTCCTCCGCCGCCACACCGCTCGCCGCCGCGATTCCTGATCTTCTGCCTTCACTATCCGCCTATTTCACGTACTTTGGCGCTTCTCCTTTCGACCACGGATCATACGTGTACGCAAATTCCTGCCTCTCCGCTTGCGGCGGGTGGCTGTACAACCAGAATGTGATAAACCGCGACGGCTTGGGATCCGCCAGATCCGCCTCTCCCAGCACCTGAAACGCGCGCGCCCCGGCCTCCTGCGAATTGGCCACCAACCCGTGCACCACCTCGAGCCCGTACACGTCCGCGGCGTGCTCCTGCATACGGCTGAACCCGTTCTCCACTGGCATGCTCACGAACTCGAGCACGCTCATAATCAGCAACAGCACTGCCAGCGCCGCCCAATCCTCCTGCCCGCGCACTCCCCATCCGCTTCCCCATCGTTTTAGCATCCACTGCAGCGCGTGAAACATTAAGTACAATCCCAAAAGCAGCCCCGCCAGAAAAAAGGCGAAGCCTATCGCCACATGCCCCAAGACGTAGTGCCCCAGTTCGTGCCCCACAATCACCAGCAACTCGTCCGGTGTCGTCCTCGCAATTGTCGTATCCCAAATCACCACGCGCTTCGACGCGCCTATCCCCGTCACATACGCGTTCAGCTCATTTGTTTTCGCGCTCGCCTCCATCAGGAACATCCGCTGGGGCGGAATCGGCACCCCCGCGCGCTGGGTCAGCTTTTCGATCGATTCCACCAGTTCCGGATGCTTCGCCTGCAGGGGCACAAATTTATCGAATAGCGGATCCACGAACCACGGGCTGATGAAAAACAGGAACAGCGCAAGCGGCACCGCCGCCATCCAGAAAAACAGCCACCACGTCCGAGGCTTCCAGCGGATCACTGCAAGTAACAGCCTCCCAACCACGATCGCCAGCCCGATGGTTAAGAGTTCTCCCTTCGTCCAATCCCACAACCACGAGCCCCATCCTTGCACTGACAGCTCGTACCGCACCACCAGCGTGTGCCCGTACACTCGCAGCGGCAAATGCAGCACCGCCAAAACGGCCAGCAACGCCGGCACAAAAATCACTGCTTGCAACCAGCGGCTTCCGCTTCCATGCATCTCTGCAAGATCACGCAGCCGCGCCACCACTCTAAACCGCAGAACCAGCAGCAACGCCACAATCCCCCACGCGATGGAAACGAAGTACAACCTGTACTCAGCGCGCGAAAGGGCCACCGCCTTCTCGTATCTTTCTTGGCTCAGCTGATATTGGCCCGTCGGTCGTTGTTCCTTTGCTTCCGTGCCGCCCGCCTCTGCGCCCGCTTTTCCCGCCTGACCGGACATGCTCGCCGCACTCGCCAAGTGGGCCGGCAATCTCGGTGCGCATATCCCCATCGCGCACACTCCAAGAATGGCCAACAACCAGCCTCGCCCTGCTCTGCGCACCTTTACGCACATCCCACCCTCCGCGTCTTGCCTTTCCTCAAAACTCGCATCTCCCGGTAATCCCGCTCACGGAAGTCCCCATACCCGGAGTATGCCATGCCTCTCTCCCCCAGACGCCTCCTTTCCCCCCTTGCCTGATTCGCCCCTCCCCGTTCTTCCTCATTGAGCCTTTCTTCCCCGGGTCGTATCCTATCCGGGAAGCCTCCATTTGGATGCTGGAAGAGGTTCCCATGCGTCACACTACCATCGTGCGGACTCTTGCCCTGATCCTGCCACTGGCCTGTTTCTTTGCCTGGCCCCTGGCGGCGCAGGATTCTCAGGATAATTCTGTCGCCGAAGCCGCGCGCCGCGCTCGTGAGCAGAAAAAGGCCTCTGCCAAACCCGCTACCGTCATTACCAACGACACTCTCCCTCCGGCGCCGGTGGCTGCCTCGGAGCCCGCAGCTTCGCCGCTCACTCCGCCTGCTCCTGGCTCCGCGTCCACTCCTCCTGCCAGCGCCGCTTCCGCGCAGAGCGCAACCGCTGCCGCTGAGGACGCCGAGGAAAAAAAGAAAGAAATTGAGAGCTTGAAGCAAGAAGTGGCCGCTCTGCAGGGGGAAGTGGATCTGGCCCAGCGATCCCTTTCACTTGATCAGGACGCTTTCTATTCCAAGACCAACTTTTCCAGCGATAAAGATGGAAAGGCCAAACTTGACGCTGCAGTCGCCGACCTCAAGCTGAAGCAGGACGATCTCGCACAACTCAAAGCCAAGCTCGCCGAACTCGGCTTCGTGGAAGAACCCAAAACTCCCGCTCCCCCCGCCAAACCCTGACCGGCGATTGCGCCCTGCACGGTGTCATCCCGACCGGAGTGCCGCGCATTCTGCGGCACGAAGTGGAGGGATCGCGGCACCCCTTTCCCCCCTCACCTCGACCATGCAAAGCCCTCTACTGCGGCCCCAGGATCAGCGGCAGCCCATTCTTCGGATTTCCCACCACCACGATCTTTGAATTCGGGCTCGTCGCCAGCTTTTCCGTGGCCTCGATGCCTTTCCACTCCAGCAATTGCGGGCTGATTCCCTGCGCCACGATCTTCTGGAAATCCGCGATTCCCTGCGCTTCGATCCGCTTGCGTTCCGCCTCCTGCTTTTCCTTTTGCAGAATGAAGCTCATCCGCAACGCATCCTGTTCCGCCTGTTGTTTCGCTTCAATCGAGCCCTTCAGCATCGCCGGCAGCTGCACATCCCGCAGCAGCACGTTTTCCACGATCACCCCGCGCGGCGCAAGTTGCGCTGTCAATTCATCCTGGATCTGCTGTTGCACCAGTTCGCGCGCATTCGTGTACAGCGCATTCGCCGTATGCGCCGATGTGGACGCGCGGATTGCCGCCCGCAACGTCGGCTCCACGATCTTTTCTGCGTAGTCCGATCCAACTTTCTGAAACACTTCCGTCGCCTTCGTCTTGTCTAGGTGGAACAACAGCGAAGTGTCCAGCGCCAGGATCAATCCCTCGTTCGACGGCACGTTCGCGCTTTCCTTCACCGACTGCGTCTGTATCGACATCTTCTGCACCGCCTTCAACGGGTTGATCAGGTGTATCCCTTCTGCCAGCGCCTCGCCGGTCACCCGCCCGAACATCGTCAGCACCCCCACGTTTCCCGTCGGAATGGAAACCACGCTCGAAAAGAACAGAATCACCAGCACGATCAACCCCAGTACCGTCAGGAATTTCCCCAAAAAGCCGCCCAGATTCGGCATCCCGGGCAGGTTTTCTCTCAAGTCAAAGACCTTCGTCTCGTTGGCCATCACATTCCTCCATTTTTTGCGTGCCGGCTCTCTTGCTGCGCCAGAATCGCCACACCCGCAGCGAACTTCGGCCCGCTAACGATTCGCAACCTTTTTCAGACACACCTTCGTCTCCTCTTGTACTACGCGTCCAGCGCCCTTTTTCTTTCTTCCTGTCCTGTGCGCCCTATCCGCCAACTGCTCTGTTGCTCCTCTTTGTTCCGTCCGCTCCGCTTCGTTCCGTTCTGCATCACTGTATTTGCTTTTCCACAGCTTTGTAACACTACCCCTATATCTTGTGGTTCTTTTTAATTGACACCTCTTTGCGCTGGCGCAACAATCCCTTCGTTCGTCCGGTTCGCCCGCGAATTCTTTCGGCCTTCCAGGGGAGCTCACTGCCTGTGAGCTGGTTGGCCGCTGGGGGAGTGCGCAATGGCCTTCATGCCGGGCTCTACGCTGCAATGCATCAACCCTCTTTGCCAGACGCGGGGCCATTGGCTGCGCGCTGATCTCGTTCCCTCCGAGCACTGTCCCACCTGTGGCGAATCCCTGCGCTACGTTCCTCCGCCTCTCGCAATTCGTCCGCGTTTTCGCCCACGCCCCATCGCGCCGCGCCCGTCCTTTCGCCCACGCTAGCCTCACCCTGCTTTGCCCTGCCGCACCAGGTACGAGCCTCGGTGTCTCTGGCTCGAGTCCATAAGCTTTCGCGTGCTTGTAAAAACTGCCTCTCATTGCGATGATTCCCCCATGCGCTGCGCGTTGCGTCAGTTTTCTGTCCTCCTCGTTCTTCTGCTCTCCTTGGTGCTGGCAACCTCACTTTCCGCGCAAAAGCCGTCCGATAGCCCGTCTCCCGCTACCCCCACTGCTCCCCCCAATTTCAAGCCCGATTATCCGGAGTCCACTTCCGGCCTCGAGCACTTGACGAAAGATATCCTCAAGGCCCAGGCACAAAACGATGCGACTCGTGCCGATGCTCTTCTGAAATCTCTCACTTTGCCGGACGCCTACGACTGGTACGACCGTTTCTTTGGGCGCGATGCCGCGGATGTGGTCGGTGAATATTATGAAAAGGCTGCCCCCTCCATCGCCCCATTCCTCGCCCACATTTTCGTTGACATCCAGCAGCAGGACTTTTCTCGCATTAAAGCCCTGCGCTACGAAAATTCCTGCGACGACGATGCCGCCGAGGATGCCTACGGCGTCGTGCTTCGACGCCGCGAGCCTTTCCCCATCTACGAAGTCCGTTTCCGCAATGGCGACAGGTTCATTCGTCTCTTCCCCGTTGCCTTTGTGGATGGCGCGTTTCGCTACTTCCTGTCACCGGAGTTCCATCCTCCCGCTGCTACCCAGAATAATTCTCCGTCAAACGAGCATTCCAACGTCCCGAAACAGGCACCTTCCGTCCGGCGCGTCACCATTGGCGGCGCCGTTCAGGCAGCCAGGTTGATTAAGAAAGTGCAGCCGGTCTATCCGCAGAAGGCGCGAAGCGAGCACGTTTCCGGCACCGTAAAAATTCACGCCATCATTGGCAAGGACGGGCAACTTTCCCAGATCCGTGGCGTCCGTGGAGTTTGCTCGCTCGCGGAATCCGCCGTCGCCGCCGTCCGCCAGTGGCGTTATCAGCCCACGCTGCTGATCGGCAACCCTGTCGAGGTGGATACGGAAATTGACGTCATCTTCTCCCTCGTCCAGTAGCCGCGCCCGGCGTAACTACACTTTGTCGAAGGTCAGGCGCGTTTTTCGCTGGCCTTGCCTCCCACGTTCCTGCTAAAAACACTTTCATGAGAGTCTTATTCATCGGTGGCACAGGCATCATCAGCACAGCATGTACGAAGCTAGCCGCGGAGCGAGGCATTGAGGTCACACTCCTCACTCGAGGGCGCCACGCAGGCACTGTTCCTCCCGGGGTTACGGTCGTCAATGTGGACGTTAAAGACATCACGGCCGCGGCTCGCGCGCTCGCGGGCGCGTCGTTCGACGCGGTGGTGGATTGGATAGCGTTTGTCCCAGCGGACGTGGAGCGCGACTTAGAGCTTTTCGCGGGGCACACGCGGCAGTTCATTTTCATCAGCTCCGCTAGCGCGTATCAAAGACCCGGCACGCACTACCTGATTACCGAGTCCACACCGCTCGCAAATTCCTACTGGGATTACTCGCGCAACAAAATTGCCTGCGAAGAACGGTTAATGAAAGCGTATCGCGAGACCGGCTTTCCCGTTACCATCATTCGGCCCTCGCTCACATACGGCGACTCGCAGATCCCCCTCGTGCTCAATAGTTGGGAGAAGCCGTACACTGTCATTGACCGCATGCTCAAGGGAAAAAAGGTTGTCGTCCCGGGAGACGGTTCGTCACTCTGGGTGATCACCCACAACAGCGATTTCGCCAAGGGACTTGTGGGATTGCTGGGACATCCGCAAGCGATTGGCCACGCGTTTCACATCACCTCCGAAGAAGTGATGACCTGGGACCAGTGGTATCGGATTGTGGGCGCTGCCATTGGCGTCGAACCCCAGATCGTGCACATTCCCTCTGATTTCCTCATCGCTTGCATGCCCGAATGGCAAGGCACCCTCATCGGGGACAAGGCCGTGAGCGTCGTTTTCGACAACACCAAAATCAAGCGTTTCGTCCCCGGCTATTGCGCGACAACCAGTTTCGCCCAGGGCATTCGCCAAACCCTGGCGTGGTTCGACGCCGACCCCTCTCGCAAACAGGTTGACGCAACTCTGAACGCCGCTCTGGATAAAGTGATTGACGCCTACGAAAAAGCAACGCGCGATGCCGCCGCCACTTTCCGGTAATCTTCTCGGGTACCGTTCGACGTGCGCTCTTTTCCTTTCCGAACTTAAAACCGAAAACTTAAAACTGATGACTTTCCCCCGTGCCTGGGTCTTGGGTTTTCTGGCAGGCGGCCTGAAAATAACCGAAGCATCTCTGGCTTTGCGCTTTCCAAATCATTGCCAATTCACTGCGGATGGGCTTGCGGAACGGCTTCCTTCTTTCTTTGCTCGAGCTTGCTCTGCAGTTCGGAAATGCGCTTCTTGTAAGCCTCATCGAGGCAGTCCACCCACATCTTATAAATGCCGCAGCTCTTGTTTCTCTCTTGCAGCCAAGCCCGCTGCTCGGCGATGGCGTTTTTTCGCTCTTGCTCGCTCAAACCGGCGAGATAGCTTTTGTACAGCTTGGCCAGATCAATATCAAGATCCGCGAGTTGCTCTACGTAGCAAATCGCCAGAGCGGTCTCGTCGCCAACTTTTTCGGCTTTGTCGCAGTCGTAACTTGTGGGAAATCGTTTCGCCGCTTCGATGGCAATAATCTCAAAAATCTCTTTTTCCACATTCCAGCGATATTTCACGACCAGCGGATCGTCGCGCTCCGAAGTGTCGCCATACACCTCCACCAAGATTCCCTCTCCAATCCGAAATGTGGAGTTGCTGTTACCGAAAAGCACTGGATGCGGCAGCTTCAATTCCTGCATCGGCAACTCTTTGATCTCGCCCCCTGCATCTCGTGTGTACACCGCGTGGATGTCCGGCCCCGCCGTTCCCGTCATGCAAGTCGAGGCCACAACGACCGCTTGGTTGTAGCCCTTCTTCAGGAAATCCGCCTGCTCCAGCACCGAGAAATAAATCTGGTCGTATTCGCAGTCATTCTGCTTCGCCAGGTAGTTCCGCAGATCGTCCTCATCAATCTCATCCGACTGTTTGTGGGCCTGCTGCGGCCCACCGGCGAAAAGGAGAAAGAGCGCAAGCAGATAGACAAAGTTCATAGGCAACTACTGATCTCGCTTCGATGTTACCGTCCTGTGCCGCTAACCTCTCGAGATGAGTCGCCTTGCGTTCTCCATTCGTTACCTTCCCGCTGCCGTTGATCACTCCAAAAAAACAAAAGCCGGAGCACTTCTGCCCCGGCTTTCGCAAAGTGTATTCGGATTGGCCTACGTCTCTACCAACCCCTTCTCCAGCATCTCTTCATCGCTCAGCCACAGGTCCGGAATATTCGCCGAGCCCAGCCGCAGGATATCTTCCAGCGCCCCGCGCACTTCCCGCAGCCGGAAATCCACGCCGACTTTCTCCAGCAGATCGATCAGAGATTGCGCGCCCTCCGCCAGCATCGCGCGCGGACGCGTCCCCGCCTTGTCCAGCCGGTGATACGTCACGATGTAAAAAGCGTTGAGCCCTCCCCCATGTCTCACGATGTGCAGGAATCCCCGCGCCTTGGGTTGATTCGACGCCAGTTTTGCGGCTAGTGCGGTTCCACTTGGGAGTGCGCTCATCAGCGTCTTCTCCTTTTCCCTTTTACCACCCTAGCTGCAGCCACTGGTGCTGCCGCAGTTCTCGCACTTGTAACACGCTCCGTTCGGAACCATCAGCATGCCGCACTCCGAGCAGGTCGGCGCGCCTTCGTGCGTGTCGCGCGGCGATGTGCTCAAGGTCCCATTCGCTCGCGGTAACAGCGGCAACGCCATCGTCCCGTTGGCCGCTGGCGTCCCCGCAATCACCGTTCCTTCCGCCGGAGGCCCTCCGTTCAGCTTCAAATAATCCGCCGAGATGAACCGCCCGCCGAGCCACCTCGCGATGTAGTCCAGCACCGACGTGGCAAACCGGATGTTCGGATTCGCGCTGATGCCGCTCGGTTCAAACCGTGTGTTCACCAGCTTGTCCACGAACACCTTCAGCGGCACACCATACTGCAAGCCCAGCGAAACCGTCAGCGCCAGTCCATCCATTACGCCCGAGAGCGTCGAGCCTTCCTTGGACATCTTGATGAAGAGTTCGCCTGGGCGCCCATCGGCATACATGCCGACGGTCAAATACCCTTCGTGCCCACCCACGCTGAATTTGTGTGTGACCGAAGCGCGCTCCACGGGCATCTTCTCCCGCTGCGCCCGCGAAAACAGTTCGCGTTGTACTGGCTCTTCCACTGCCGCCTCTTGTTTCTTCTCTTCCTTCTTCCCTGCGGCGCTCAACGGTTGCGACCTCTTCGAGTTGTCCCGGTAGATCGCTACCGCCTTTAGCCCCAGCTTCCACGACTCAATATACGCGCTCATGATGTCTTCGAGCGTGGATTCTTCCGGCATGTTGATGGTCTTGCTGATCGCTCCCGAAAGGAATGGTTGCGCCGCCGCCATCATTTTCACGTGGCCCGTCCAGGCAATCGAACGTCCGCCGCCCGCCGGTGCCAGCGAGCAATCGAACACCGGCACGTGCTCTTCCTTCAGGTAGGGCGCCCCATCGATCTTTCCGTTCTTGTCGATGTAGCTCACGATTTCGTTCATCTCTTCCGGCGAATAGCCCAGCTTCATCAGCGCCTGTGGCACGGTGTTGTTCACGATCTTGATCACGCCGCCGCCGACCAGCTTCTTCATCTTCACTAGCGCCAGGTCCGGCTCGATTCCCGTGGTGTCGCAATCCATCATGAAACCGATCGTGCCCGTCGGCGCCAACACCGTCACCTGCGAGTTCTTGTAGCCATGCTTCTCGCCCAGTTCCAGCGCCGCGTCCCACGCTCCCTGCGCTCCGAAGTACAGCTCCGCTTGCACGTGGTCGGGCTTGATCCCGCGCATCGCCTCGCGGTGCATCCGGATCACGTCCAGCATCGCTTCCCTGTTCACCGCATAGCCCGGGAACGGCCCCATTCTTTCCGCCACGCGGGCCGATTGCGCGTACGCCTCGCCGCACATCAGCGCCGTCACTGCGGCCGCCACGTCGCGTCCTTCATCCGAATCGTATGGCAGCGCCATGGACATCAGCAGCGCGCCCAAATTCGCGTAGCCCAGCCCGAGCGGCCGGAAGTTGTGCGAATTCTCCGCGATCTTTGGCGTCGGGTAGCTGGCGTTGTCCACCAGGATTTCCTGCGCCGTAATCGTTACGTCCACCGCATGCCTGAACGCTTCCACATCAAACTGCCCGTTGCTCTCCACGAATTTCATCAGGTTCAGGGAAGCCAGGTTGCACGCCGTGTCGTCCAGGAACATGTACTCGCTGCAAGGGTTGCTCGCATTAATCCGCGCCGTGCTCTTGCAGGTGTGCCAGCGGTTCACCGTTGTGTCGTACTGCATCCCCGGGTCGCCGCAATGCCAGGTGGAATCCGCAATCTTCATCAGCAGGTTCTTCGCCCTGTACTTCTCGTTCGGCTGCCCGTCATTAACGTTCTTCGTCCACCAGTCGCGGTCCTCTTCCACTGCACGCATGAATTCATCCGTCACGCGCACAGAATGATTCGCGTTCTGGAAGAAAATCGAGCTGTAGGCTTCGCCGTCGATCGCGCTGTCGTATCCCTGCTCGATCAGCACGTGCGCCTTTTTCTCTTCCTTCACCTTGCACTCGATGAATTCCACGATGTCCGGGTGGTCCACGTTCAGGATCACCATTTTCGCCGCGCGCCGCGTCTTCCCTCCGCTCTTGATCACGCCCGCGAACGCATCAAAGCCCTTCATGAAGCTCACCGGCCCCGAGGCAATCCCGCCGCCCGATAGCGCTTCCTTACTCCCGCGCAACGCCGAAAAGTTCGTGCCCGTTCCCGAGCCCCACTTGAACAGCATTCCCTCCGTCCGCGTCAGCCGCATGATCGATTCCATGTCGTCTTGCACGGAGTTGATGAAGCACGCCGAGCACTGCGGCTTCGCCTGCACGCCCACATTGAACCATACCGGCGAATTGAAGCTCATCTTCTGCTCGACCAGCAGGTGCGTCAGCTCATCCCGAAATGCGTCGCGCGATGCCGTGTCGGCAAAATACCCGCCCTCTTCGCCCCAACGCACCACCGTGTTCACCACACGGCTGATCAGTTGCCGCACCGACCCTTCCCGCTCCGGTGTCCCGACCTTACCGTGAAAGTATTTGCTGGCCACTATGTTTGTCGCCGTCTGCGACCAGCTCTTTGGCACTTCCACGTCTTCCTGCTTGAAGATCGTCATGCCCTTCTCATTGCCGATTAGCGCCGTGCGCTTTTCCCATTCCACTTCGTTGAATGGAGAAGTCCTCCCGTCGGTAAAGTACCGCTCAAACCTCAAGCCGCTCTTCGTGTCTGCGCTTTTCATCGCGCTCGCCGTCTCCACCGTTTTGCCATTCAATGCCGGCTTCACCGTTGCCATCCGATTTCCTCCCCGCTGCAGGTTCCCGTTTCCAGCGGGGAACCCCTCTATTTTACTCCCCTGTTCGACAGGGGGTCACACGCCACTTCCGTGGTCGTGGCTTTCCATTCCAGGTTTCGTGGATGACGTTTCCCGGGAAAAACATAAAAAAGCGAATGCGCTGCCCGGTGCCGGTGTTTTCCACTCGGCCGAACAGCTCACCCCGCGCCTTACCGAACTGCGCGGAGCAATCACTTCGCGCTCGTTTTTTTACGTTGATGCCGGACTGGTTGCGTGGGTCAATTGCCGGACCAAGGCATGATCCCCGACTCTGGTCCGTCTGGCGCTTCCACGTCCCCCGAATCTGGATCAGCAGTATTGTCCCGCGCGCGTTGCCTGTCAAGAGAAAATCGCAAAATCTAGCTAACTTTTTCTTTAAGCGCCTATATCTTGTGGTGAGGTTCCCTGCGCGCCCTTCTCGTTTTCTTCTTCTGCCGCCACTTTTTTTTCTCTAAACTCTTTCCACACAACTCTCTATGCGATTTTTTCCATTTCTTCC
>Ga0326728_10018481_pt1 | contig 13730 bp, 12 predicted proteins | sample MB3enrmetagenome_FD_207602 | JGI IMG/M metagenome (GOLD analysis project Ga0326728, IMG submission 207602) | Lab enriched peat soil microbial communities from McLean, Ithaca, NY, United States - MB31MN | ecosystem: Environmental > Terrestrial > Soil > Wetlands > Peat | place: USA: New York... | reverse complement strand
CAGCTCGGTGGTGGGCACGCCTGCCAGCGGGGTGCCGCCCAACCTCTCCATCCAGACCGCCAACACCATGGTGCAGGTCAAGAATGGGGAGACCGCGGTGATCGGCGGGCTGATGCGCGACAAGCTGACCACCACTGACACCAAGGTGCCGGTGCTGGGCGACATCCCCCTGCTGGGCTACTTCTTCAAGAGCAAGGTGGTCCAGAAGAGCAAGAAGGAGCTGGTGATCTTCCTCACCCCCTCCATCAGCGCGGACTGACCTCAGCCATTGCCTGCGCACCTTGAGGCCCCTCCGGGCCTCAAGGTGTTTTCTTGTTCGGAGCCAGATGAGCCGACTTCGCTACCTCACTGCCGGTGAATCCCATGGCGAGGCGCTGACCGTCCTGATGGAGGGCCTGCCCGCCAACCTGCCGCTGGACCTTGACCGCGTGAACGCCTGGCTGGCCCAGCGCCAGATGGGCCACGGCCGCGGCGGGCGCCAGAAGATAGAGCAGGACAAGGTGCGCGTCACCGCCGGCCTCAGGAACGGCCTCACCCTGGGCAGCCCCCTGGTGATGACCATCGACAACCGCGACTGGGCCAATTGGGAGCGGGTGATGCATGCCACCCATGTGGAGGCCCGCTACCTGAGGAGCGCGGCCATCCACCGCCCGCGGCCCGGCCATGCCGACCTGCCGGGCGGCCTCAAGTACGACCAGCAGGACCTGCGCAACATCCTCGAGCGAGCCAGCGCCCGCGAGACCGCGGCCCGCACCGCCGCCGGCGCGGTGGCCGCCGAGCTCTTGGCCTGCTTTGGGGTGCGCGTGGCCGGGCATGTGGTGGAGATAGGCGGCGTGGCCAGCCGCGGCAAGGTGAGCTTCAGCCAAGCCTGCGCGGCGGCGGCATCGCCGGTGCGCTGCGCCGATGCCAAGGCTGGCAAGGCCATGGTGGCGGCCATTGACAAGGCCAAGGCCGCGGGCGACAGCCTGGGCGGCGCCTTTGAGGTGCGGTTGCAGGGCCTGCCGCCGGGCCTGGGCAGCCACGTGCAGTGGGACCGCAAGCTGGACGCGCGCATGGCGCGGGCCCTGATGAGCATCCAGGCCATCAAGGCGGTGGAGGTGGGCTTGGGCGCCGGCTTCGCCCACCTGCCGGGAAGCCGGGTGCATGACCCCATCCGCTACCGTCAGGGGCGCTACCAGCACGACAGCAACAATGCCGGGGGCTTTGAGGGCGGCATGAGCAACGGCGAAGAGGTGGTGCTGCGCGCCACCATGAAGCCCATCCCCACGCTCTTCAAGCCCCTGATGACCGTGGACATGCAGACCAAGCAGCGCATCAAGGCCCGCTACGAGCGCAGCGACACCTGCGCGGTGCCGGCCGCCTGCGTGGTGGGCCAGGCCGTGGCCTGCTTTGAGGCCGCCGACGCCTTCTTGGAGAAGTTCGGCGGCGACAGCCTGGCCGAGCTCAAGCGCAACCACAAGGCCGCTCTGGCGGCCATGGCTCGGCGATGAAGGGCGTCTCCCGCTGCTTCCTGGTGGGGATGATGGGCTGCGGCAAGAGCGCGGTGGGCAGGGAGCTGGCTCGGCGCCTGGGCTGGGCCTTCATCGACACCGATGAACTGGTGGAGGCCATGACCGGCTTCAGCGTGGCCGCGCTTTTTGAGAAGCTGGGCGAAGAGGGCTTTCGCGCCGAGGAATCGCGGGCCCTGCGCCTGGCTGCCGCGCGCAAGAGCGTGGTGGTGGCCACCGGCGGCGGCGCGGTGCTCAAGGAGGCCAACCGGGCGCTGATGCACAAGAGCGGCTGGGTGGCCTACCTGGAGGCAGACCCCTTGGTGCTGGCAGAGCGGGTGGCCCGCCGCGGGCCCAAGCGCCCCCTGCTGGATGTCAAAGACCCCGCCAAGGCCCTGCGCGACATCTTGAAGCTGCGGCAGCCCCTGTACCTGGAGGCTGCCCATGCCAGCCTGCCGGCCCTGGGCTCCGTGCGCCAGGTGGCTGAGGCGGTGCTGGCGGCCATGCCCGGCGCGTAGCCGGGATTTTTGAGGTGGCCATGGCCTTTGAGGCCGAGATCAAAGAGCTGCAGAAGAAGGTCGCCCAGAACCCGGCCTCCCTGGTGTTCGCCCCGCTGGCGGACACCTTGCGCAAGGCCGGCCGCTTGGACGAGGCGGTGGACGCTTGCCTGGCCGGCTTGGAGCACAACCCCAGCTACATGACCGCGCGCATCATCCTGGGCCGCACCTATGCCGAGAAGGGCATGCTGGACGAGGCCATCGCGGAGTTCAAGAAGATAACCCTGGCGGACGCCGGCAACATCATGGCCCACAGCATGCTGGGCCAGATGTACACCCGCCGCTCGCAGTTCAGCGAGGCCATTGAGGAATACCAGCGCGTGCTGGCGCTCAATCCCGATGACGCCGGCACCCAGGCGGCCCTGGAAGAGGCCCTGAGCAAGGCGCGGGAGCTGCCCGGCGCCGAGCCCTCGGCCGAAGCCCCTGCCAAGAAGGAGCCGGCCCCCAGCAGCGGCGATGAGAAGCTGGCCACTATCACCGTGGCCGAGATCTACATCAAGAAGGGCGATCTGGACGAGGCCGTGGAGGTGTTCCGCGAGATCCTGCAGGCCGACCCTGGCAACAAGACAGCCAAGGCCAAGCTTGAAGAGATCATGGCCTTGAAGGAGAAGAAGGGAAGGGAAGAGTCGGAGGCTTCGGAGAAGCGCAAGGCCGAGGACGATGGCAAGAAGAAGGCGGCCGAAGCGGAGGAGAGGCGCAGCGCCGAGGCGGCTGAGCAGAAGCGCCGGGCCGAGGAGGCCATGAAGCGCGCTGCTGCGGCGGCCGAGGAGAAGCGCAAGGCAGCCGAAGCTGAGGAGAAGCGCAAGGCCGAGGAGGCCGAAGAGAAGCGCCGTGCTGAGGAAGCCGAGGAGAAGCGCAAGGCCGCCGAGGCTGAAGAGAAGCGCCGTGCTGAGGAAGCCGAGGAGAAGCGCAAGGCTGAGGAGGCTGAAGAGAAGCGCCGTGCTGAGGAAGCTGAGGAGAAGCGCAAGGCCGAGGAGGCTGAGAAGAAGCGCCGTGCTGAGGAAGCCGAGGAGAAGCGCAAGGCCGAGGAGGCGGAGCGCAAGCGCAAGGATGATGAGGAGGGCGGCGAGAAGATCACGGCTGAGGACATCTTCAGCGTCATGAAGATGTCCTCCCCGGACGAAGTCATTGATGAGGACAATTCCAAGGCGCAGGCCGCGGCGCCCGCCAAGGCCAGCATGGCTGACGAGGCGCTGGTCGGCCAGATCCACGCCTTTGCCAAGGCCAACGGCATCTTGGCCAGCCTGCTGGTGGCCAGGGATGGCGGCGTCATGGATGCCCAGATCCCTTCGGGCGTGGATGGCAAGTCCCTCGGCCAGCTGACAGCCGCCATCTTCGGCAGCACCGAGCGGGCCGTCAGCCGCATGCGCTATGGCAGCCTCAACCAGCTCATCATCACTGGCGAGGATGGCCGGCAGATCTTGTTCGTGCAGCTCAAGCAAGGCGTGCTGGCAGCGCTCACCGACAAGAATGTGAACTTGGGGCTGCTCCGCATCGCTTTGCATGACCTGCTGCGCAAGGCGCAAGGCTGACGCTTTTGCCCTGGAAAGCAGGCATTGGATTTAGTAGATTGAGATCGTCCCGCATTGAGAGACATGCGGGCTTCAAGGGAGCATCAAGAAATGGATTTCAAGGCTATCCTCAACGAGATCGTTGCTTCTGTGGACGGGAGCATCGGCGCCGGCCTGGTCGGGTTGGATGGCATTGTCATCGACCAGGTGTCGGTCAAAGCTGATTTTGACATCACGGTCGCCGGAGCTGAGTACGCCACCATCATCAAGAACGCCAAGAAGGCATCCGAGAGCTTCGGCTTGGGCAAGACCAACGAGGTGCTCATCTCCACGGACATGGCCACCATGATCATGATGACCGTTGGCTCCGAGTATTTCGTGGCCATCGCGCTGGCCTTGGACGGGAACCTGGGCCGCGGCCGCCTTGAGCTGAAGAAGGCCATCCCCAAGTTCGAGAAGGCGCTCTCCTAAGATGGCCCACCGCGCCTTGGCCCGCGCCCTGCAGCTGGTCCTCTCCCACCTGGGCCGGGTGACCCTGGCCAACCTCTGCGCCTTCGCGGCCCTGCTGCCGGCGCTGCTGGTTTGGATGGCCTTGATGGGGTCCCATCCCGTGGTCTCCGCCTTCTGGCTCAAGGCCCTGATGGCCGCGGCTCTGGCGGCCTGGGCTTGGGCCTGCTTCAGCTGGCTGGCCTCTTGGACCGTGGACCTGGCCCGCGGCAGCCGCCATGCCAGCTTGGCTGGCTTCACTGGGGCTTGGGTACGGCAGTCGCTGGCGCCGCGCAGCTTGGCCTTCGCGGCCCTGGCCCTCTTCTTCACCGCCAACGGCCTGGCCCTGCTCTTCTACGGCTGGATCATGCCCCTGCCGCCGGCCTTGCGGCTCATCCTCCTCTGCCTGACCGCTTCGCTGGGCTTATGGGGCGCCATGGCCGCCCAGATGGCCCTGGGCTTCGGCGCCGAGCAGGGCCTGGGAGCCTGGGAGCAGCTCAAGCTGGCGTCTTTCGCTCCGGTGGCCTACCTGCCATCCAGCTTCTTCGCGCTGGTGCTGGGCGCCTGGTGCAGCGGCGCGCTGGCCCTGGCCGCCTTGCGCTTCTGGCCCGCGGTGGCCCGCTGGCTCTTCCCGCTCTTCATGCCGCTGGCCTTCCTGCCGGTGGTGACCCTCGCCTTGATGGCCGCTTTCCTGGCCTTCTTGGCCGAGGAGATGCAGATGGCCAGCATGGGCTTCCCTCCGCCGCAGGCCAGGCTCCCTGGCCTGCGCGAGGTCCTCCGCCCTTGGGAGTGAGCATGATGGGATCCCTGAAGGACAGTGCTGAGGGGGGCTGGGCCAGGCTCAGCGCCTGGGCCGCCAGCCACAGCCGGAAGTTCTGGTGGATGGTGGGGGGCTCAGCCCTGCTCTTGTGGGTGGTGCTGGGCGGCCAGCGCGGCTTCCTCAAGCTGGTGTCGCTGCAGCGCGAGAAATGGGGGTTGCAGAGCGAGATAAGGGCCCTGGATCAGGACAACCTGCGCCTGGCCGCCGAGGCCAGGGACCTGCAGAGCCATCCTGGCGACTATGAGCGCAAGGCGCGGGAGGAGCTGATGCTGGCCAAGCCCGGCGAGATCATCTACCGTTTCGACAAGAACGGGCAACCTTGACGCCGCGCCCCGCACCGGGGCGCGACTTCGTTTACAGGGGCGCGCTGCGCCCTTTGCCTTGAGGGAAATATGTCACTCTTGATCGTGGGCTCGGTGGCTTATGACACCTACAGCACGCCCTTTGGCAGGGTTAAGGAGGCCATGGGCGGCGCGGCCGTGCACGCGGCCCTGGCCGCCAGCCGCTTGGCGCGCGCGGTGTCCGTGGTGGGCGTGGTGGGCAGCGACTACCGCCAGGCTGACCTGGCCCTGCTGGCCCGCCAGGGCATTGACATCTCAGGCATTGAGCGCGCCCAGGGCCGCAGCTTCCGCTGGGCCGGCCGCTACGAGGGCGACATGGCTCAGGCCCAGACCTTGAAGACCGAGCTGGGCGTCTTCGGCAGCTTCAATCCGGCCCTGCCCAGGGCCCTGGCCCGCCCCCGCTTCCTCTTCCTGGCCAACATCCACCCCGCGGTGCAGGGGGCGGTTCTGCGCCAGGCGGGCAAGCCGGCCTTCACCCTGCTCGACACCATGAACTACTGGATCGCCAGCCAGAAGCCGGCCCTGCTCAAGGTCATCCGCGCGGTGGACGGGCTCATCGTCAACGACCAAGAGCTGCGCCAGCTGACCGGCGCCGGCACCCTGGCGGTGGCCGCCAAGAAGGCGCTGGCCTTGGGCCCCAAGGTGCTGATCCTCAAGCGCGGGGAGCATGGCGCATCCCTGCACACGCGCAAGGGCAGCTTTTTTGTGCCGGCCTACCCGGTGGCCAAGGTGCTGGACCCCACGGGCGCGGGCGACAGCTTTGCCGGCGGCTTCATCGGCCACCTGGCCCGCGTGGGATCCACCCAGGAGCGGCGCCTGCGCGAGGCCATGCTCTATGGCACGGCCATGGCCTCCTTCAACGTGGAGGATTTCTCGGTGAAGCGGGTGCTCAAGACCCGGGGCCCGGCCATTGAGGCGCGGGTGCGGGCCCTCAAAGCCATGATCGCCCTCTGAACAGGAGCCTGGGAGGGCTTATGCTCCGGCATATCCTGGCGATGTTGATGGCGGCTGGGATCTGCGCGCCCCTCAATGCCAGCCTCTTCGATCAGGGCGCGGTCAACGGCCCAGACGCCGCCGCTGCCGCCCAGGGCTGGGCCTCGGTGGCGCGGCCGGATGGCGCCGCGGCCGTGGCCCTCAACCCCGCCGGCTTGTGGGGCGGGGAGGGCTTTGCCCTGCAGTCGGAGTACGCCAGCCTATTGGGCGGCCGCCAGGCCGAGTCGGGCCTCTTCCACCGCGGCAGCCTGCCGGAGCTGGGCCTGGGCTACGGCCTGGCCTACCGCCGGGTGGATGACACTGCCGCGCCCAACCGCGGCGAGCAGCAGCTGAGCCTGGGCCTGGGCCTGCCCTTCTCCGAGGACCAGAGCCTGCGCATCGGCGCGGCGCTGAAAGCCCAGCAGGCAGGCTATGGCCGCACCCCGGCCCCCGCGCCGGAGCAGGCTTGGGGCCTTGACCTGGGCATCCTCTGGAGCGCCCCCTGGTGGGAGCGCCGCCTGACCCTGGGCGGAGATTTCATCAACCTGGTGAGCAGCCTGAGCGGCGGGGATGACCTGCCCCGCACCCTGCCCGCCGACAGCCAGCTTGGCGCGGCTTGGAGCTGGGACCCTTCCACCCGCCTGGAGGCGGATGCGGAGCTCATCGACCAGAGCCGGGAGACCCTGCTCTCAAGCCAGGGCCTGCGCCTGGGCGGCGAGCATTGGATGCTGGATGGCCTGCTGGCCCTGCGCCTGGGCTGGGCCGCGGCTGGGAACCTCCCCAGCCGCTGGAGCCTGGGCCTGGGCCTGCGCTGGCAGGGCCTGGGCCTGGATTACGCCTTCATGCAGGATGTGGACCAGCTGGGCGCCAGCCACAGGCTCTCGGCCGCGTGGCAATTCGGCCTGCCCAAGCCTGCGGCCCAGGTGGCGCCTGCCCTTGCCGCGCCCAGCGCCACGCCTTTGCCTTCGCCTTCGGCCGTGCCGGCTCTGAGCGCGATTGCTTCGATGCTCATGACAGCATCCCCCACCACGGCGCTGGCCACTGCCACGCCCACGCCCACGGCTTGGCTGGCATCCGCCGAAGGCGCCACTGGCACAGCAACGGCCACGGCCTTGCCCTTTGCCACGCCCACTTGGTCGCCCACGGCCTCCTCCACGGGCACGCCGACCGCCACCGCCACTTTCACCCCTGGCTCGGGCCTGGGGGGCGCTCACGGGCCAGAAGCGAGCCTGGCGGTGAAGCAGGCCGCGGCCGGTGGGCAGGTCCGCTTCATCCCGCTCGCGATCGGCGACCTGACTGCCGTGCGCTCTTGGAGCCTCGCGGTGCTTGATGCCGCGGGCGACACGCTGTGGGCAAGGTCCGGCGACCTGCCCCTGCCCTTGAGCCTGGCCTGGGATGGCCGGGACAGCCTGGGCAGCCCGGCCGAGCCCGGCCCGCAGGTGGCCCGGCTCACGCTCCTGGATGCCAGCCATGCGCTGGCCAGCGCTGAGGCCGCTTTCAGCCTGGCTGCCAAAGCCGCCAGCCTTGAGCTCAGCGCTGACCCGGCCGTCTTCTCGCCCACCCCGGGCAGCCGGCATCCCGCGGCCCGCCTGGCCTGGTCCTTGCGCGGGGCCAAGGCAGAGTCCTGGGATTGGAAGATCATCGATGCCCGCGACCGCCTGGTGGCCAGCGCCCACGGCCAGGGCAGCCCGGCCCAGCCCTTGGCCTGGGACGGCCGCTGGCAGCGCCGGCGCCTGCCGCAGGGGCCCTACCGCTTTGAGCTGCGCATCCAGCCCCCTGGCCACGCCAAGCGCCTGAAGGCCACGGCCAGCGTGCAGATCGACATGAGCCTGCCCGAGCCCCAGCTGGCGGCAGAGCGCCAGGTCTTCGATGCCGAGGCTGCGGGCCCGGCCGCTGTCAGCTTCATCCCCAGCGCTTCCAGCCGCTCTGGCGTGGAGGCCTGGAGCCTGGAGGTCGCCACGGCTGAGGGCGCGCTGGTGCGCCGGCTGGAGGGCCAGGGCGAGCCGCCGGAGCGCATCCTCTGGGATGGCCGGGATGCCGCTGGCGCCGCGGTGGAGCCCGGGCAGCTTTACAGCGCCGTGCTGGCAATCTCGGCCAGGAGCGGCGCCCAGGGCCGCTCGGCCAGCCTGCCCCTGCAGTCCGATGTGCGGGCCTTCCACGAATCCACGGCCATCCGCGTGCCGCTCACCAGCCTGGCCTTTGCCGCCGGCGCCGAGGGCTTGAGCCCCGAGCAGATGGCCTCGCTGCAGGCCGCTGGCCAGGCCGCCAAGCGCTTTGGCGAGCGCTATCTCATCCAGGTGAAGGGCTATGCCGGCGAGGATGAGGCCGCCGCCGGGCTCTCCGCCCTTGAGCTCTCGGCCCGCCGCGCCCGCGCCGCGTCCGACTACCTGGCCAAGGCCGTGGGCCTGCCCCCGGAGGCGCTCACCTGCGCGGGCTACGGGGCAGCCCCGGCCGGCGATGCCGCGCTGGCGGGCGACCCCGCCCGCCAGCGCCGGGTGGATGTCATCCTCTGCACCCGCTGAACGCCGGGTCAGCAAACCTTTTTGCGAGGCCGCATGCGCAGCACAACCCTCATCCTGGCCGCAGCCCTGCTCCTCACGCCCTGCCTGCGCGCGGACGAGCTCACCGTCTGGGGCCGGCCGGCGGACAACGACCCGGCTGAGCGCCGGCTCTTTGACCAGGAGGTGGCGGGGTTCCAGGCATCCTACCAGGCCAGCCATGGCCGCCCCATCCAGGTGCGGGCCCTGGCGCGGCGCTATGTGCAGCAGCAGTTCATCGCCGCCATGGCCGGCGGCAAGGGCCCGGACGTGGCCCGCGTGTGGGTGGGGGCGGTGCGCACCCTGGCGCGCCTGGGGATCCTGGCGCCGCTGGATGGCGAGATCAAGGCCTGGCCGCGCGCGGCCTTCATCCCCGCGCCGCTCATGCAGCCCGCCCAGCTGGACGGCCACAGCTATGCCGTGCCCTGCGACAGCTATTTCCAATGCCTGCTCATCCGCCGCGACCTCTGGCTGGCCGCCGGGCTGGACCTGAAGCGCACCCCGGCCAATTGGGATGAGCTGCGCGAGGCGGCCCGGCGCCTCACCAAGCCCCAGCTCAACCAGGCGGGCCTGGGCTTTCCGGCGCGCACCGATGCCTTCTTGGACCTGCTGTGGCAGGCGGGCGGCGAGGTGCTGCGCCAGCAGCCGGATGGCCGCTGGGCCTGCGCGTTCCAGGAGAACCCGGGCCTGTCCGCGCTCAGCTTCTTGCGCCGGCTGCGCTTCGAGGACGGCTCGCTGCAGACCAACCCCCTGGCCAGCGGGGATGAGATCAGCCAGCTCTTCGCCCTGGGGCATCTGGGCATGATGGTGGGATCGCCCAACCAGCTCTCCGAGCTCATCCTGCGCTACGGCATGCGGCCCAGCCAGGTGCTGATCGCCCCGCTCCCGGCCGGCCCCACCGGCATCCGGGCCAGCCATGCCGGTGGCGACTACCTGGTGGTCAACGCCCAGGCCTCGCCCGAGGCCCGCGCCGCGGCCTGGGAATACGTGCAGTCGGTGCTCTCGCCGGAGTCGCAGCTGATGCGCTGGAAGGGCATGCGCGAAGCCGCCATGCCCATCTTCCCGGGCGCCTTCGCGGTGGACATCCAGGTGGACGACCCCTCGCTGGCGCTGGTCAAGGAGGGCCTGCCCTTTCTGCGCAGCGAGCCCTACTTTGAGCGCTGGCCCCTGGTCAAGGACCAGCTGGACACGCTGCTGATGGAGCGGGCCATGACCGATGCGGATGCTGATTTGCCGGCCCTGCTGAATGACAGCGCCCAGCGGGTGCAACAGACCCTGCTGGACGACCCCACCCTCTGAGGCGACATTGCCGGGAACAGGACAGGACAAGGGGGCAGCGCGCCTGCTGAAGAGCCTGATGGATGAGGGCTTGGGCGAAGCCGTGCCCGCTGCCCGCAGCCTGCCGCGCATCAAGCTGGTGCTGCCCTCGGGCAAGGCCCCGGTGTCGGTGCGCAAGAAGGCCCCAGGCCAGGCCGAAGCCCCCCTGCGCGAGCAGCTGCCGCAGATCATCCAGAAGATCTCAGAGAGCGCCAAGCCCGCGGCGCCGGCGCCCCTGGCCGAGCCCGCGCCCCTGGCCGAGCCCGCCCCCGCCCCGGCAAAGCCCCTGCCCGGGCCCATGACCACCCGCGAGCTGCGCAGCTCGCGCCTCCGCCGCCGCTATGAGCGGGTGTTCGGCCAGGCCGCGCCCCGCCGCCCCGCTGCCAGGCCCGGCGCGGCGCAGGCCGGCGCCCGCCCGCGCGCCGCGGCTGGCCTGGCCAGCGGCCATGCCGGCCGCTCGCCCAAATCCCTGCTCTCGCCCAAGGCCCTGGCCTGGGCCATGCTGCTGCCCGGCCTGCTGGCCTTTTTGCTCTTCGCCTGGATGCCCATGCTGCGCACCATGGCCATGAGCTTCATGCAGGTGGGCCCCACGGGCAGCGGCTCTTGGGTGGGGCTTGCCAACTACGCGCGCGCCCTGCAGGACCCCATCTTCCTGCGCACGCTGGGGCATGCCGCTTACTTCCTCGGCCTCACCCTGGTGCTGGGCTTCACCCTGCCCCTGGCCCTGGCCCTGCTGCTGAACGAGCAGCCCTGGGGCCATTCCTGGCTGCGCCTGGCCTTCTTCCTGCCCTTCCTCACCCCGCTGGTGCCGGCGGTGATGGTGTGGCGCTGGATCTTCGACGGCGGCTGGGGCTTGGCCAACACCCTGCTGGCGGGCTTCGGCCTGCCCGCCCTGCCCTGGCTGAGCCAGCCTGACCTGGCCATGGCCTGCGTGGCCCTGGTCTTCATCTGGAAGAGCACCGGCTGGACCGCGCTCATCTACCTGACCAGCCTCCAATCCGTGCCCGAGGAGCTCTACGAGACCGCCGAGATGGAGGGTGCGCCCTGGTGGCGCCGCATCTCCCTGGTGAGCCTGCCGCACCTGCGCGCGCCCATGGCCTTTCTGCTGCTCATGCAGGTGGTGGGCAGCCTGCAGATCTTCACCGAGGTCTACCTGCTCACCGGCGGCGGCCCGGCCCTGGCCACTGACACCGTGGTCACCTACCTCTATCGCGAGAGCTTCCTCTACCTTGACCTGGGCTATGCCTCGGCCATGGCGGTGCTGCTCTTCGCCCTGCTGGCGGCCTTCACGGTGGCCCGCCTGCGCCGCATCGAGGAGGAATACGAGTGATGCCCATGATGCGCGACACGATGGGGCGCCGGGCCCTGCTCTCGGCCCGCGAGCGCCGCGGCGGGGCCGGCCTGGCCCTGCTGGCCCTGAAGCTGGGCTTCTTTATGCTCTCTCTGCTGGCGGTGCTGCCCTTCGCCTGGATGGCGCTGGCCAGCCTGCGCCCCAGCGCCGAGGTCTTCCGCTTTCCGGCCGCCCTGCTGCCCGAGACCTGGGACTTCTCGCCCTACCAGGCCGCGCTGGCGCGCCTGCCCTTCTGGCGCTGCCTGGGCAACTCGGCCTTGGCCGCCAGCCTCACCGTGGCCGGGCAGCTGCTGCTCTCGTCCCTGGCCGGCTATTCCTTGAGCAAGCTCAAGCCCGCGGGCAGCAAGGCCCTCTTCTTCCTCATGCTCTCCACCCTGCTCATCCCCTTCGAGTCCGTGGCCATCCCGCTTTACCTTCAAATGCGCGCCTTCCCGCTGGGCGCCTCGCGCCTGCCCCATCTCAACCTGCTCTCCAGCTACTGGGGCCTGGTGCTGCCCTCGGTGGCCTCGGCCTTCAGCATCTACGTGCTCAAGAGCTTCTTTGACCGCATCCCCGCCGACCTGCTCAATGCCGCACGTTTGGATGGCGCCAGCGAGTGGCGCATCTTCGCCACCCTGGCCCTGCCGCTGGCCCGGCCGGTGCTGGCCATCCTGGCGGTCTTCGCCTTCTTGGGCGCCTGGAACGGCTTCTTCTGGCCCCTCATCGTGCTCAATGACCCGCAGAGCTACACCTTGATGCTGGGCGTGCAGAAGCTCATCGAGAACGGGGAGCCCTGGAACGTGGTGATGGCCGCGGCCACGCTCACCACCCTGCCCTCGGTGCTGCTCTTCCTGCTGCTGCAGCGCTTCATCACCCGCGGCGTGGCCTTCATGGGGATCCAGGGATGAGGCAAGCCTTCAGCCCCAAGAGCCCGCGCCTGCGCCGGCATTGCGAGGGCGTGGCGGCCACGGCCCAGGCCCTGGCCCCGGCCTTTGGCCTGGACCCAGAGCGGGCCTGGCTGGCGGGCTGGCTGCATGACTGCGCCAAGGAGCTCTCGCGCAGAGCCTCCCTGCGCCTGCTGGGGCCGGCCGGGCTGGATGCCGGCGAGCGGGCCCTGCCGGCGCTCTGGCACGCCCCATTGGGCGCGCTCTTGGCGCGCCAGCGCCACGGCGTCACGGACCGCGCCATCCTGGCCGCCATCCGCTGGCATTCCACGGGCCGCGCCGGCATGGCCGCGCTGGAGCGCCTGCTCTTCCTCTGCGACTACATCGAGCCCACCCGCGATTTCCCCGGCCTCAAAGCCCTGCGCAAGCTGGCGCAGGAGGATGCTGAGCGGGCCTTTGAGGAGGTGGCAGCGCTCAAGCTGGCCCACTTGGTGGCCCAGCGCCGCACCGTGCATCCCCGCTCCCTCGCGCTCTACAACTCCCTCTTGAAGAAGGCGGCATGAAGAGCCTCAAGGACAGCCTGAATTTCGTGGTCTCGCAGGCCTTCATCGCCGAGGGCTTCGACCCCGGCCTGGGCGAGGTGATGGATTCGCAGCGGCCGGACCTCTGCCAGTTCCAGGTGAATGGCGCGCTGGCGGCGGCCAAGGCGCTCAAGCGCAACCCCCGCGAGATAGGGCAGAAGCTGGCCGAGCGCCTGGCCGGCAGCCCCAAGTTCGCCTCGGTCAAGGTGGAGGGCCCCGGCTTCATCAACATCATCGTCAAGCCGGCCCTGCTGGCCCAGGCCCTGGATGCCACCCTGGCGGATGCCCGCCTGGGCGTGCCCGAGCGAGAAGCGCCCTGCTCGCTGGTGCTGGACTTTGGCGGGCCCAATGTGGCCAAGAGCATGCATGTGGGCCACCTGCGCTCCAGCATCATCGGCGACAGCCTGCAGCGCCTGGCGCGCTTCATGGGCGACCGGGTGGCCAGCGACATCCACTTGGGCGACTGGGGCACCCAGATGGGCATGCTCATCGAGGCGGTGAAAGAGAGCCAGCCCGGGCTGCCCTATTTCGACCCAGGCTTCAGCGGCGCCTACCCCGCAGAGCCTCCGGTCAGCATGGCAGACTTAGAGCAGCTCTATCCTGCCGCCTCGGCCAGGTGCAAGCAGGATGAGGCCGCGGCGGAGCGCGCGCGCCAGGCCACCATGGAGCTGCAGCAGGGCAGGCGCGGCTACCGCGCGCTATGGCAGCACTTTGTGGACGTCTCGGTCTCGGCGCTCAAGAGCGACCTGGCCGAGCTGGGCGTGCGCTTCGACCTGTGGCTGGGCGAGAGCCATTATCAGGAGCCCATCCCCGCCATGCTGGAGGACCTGAAGCTTCGCGGCCTGGCCGTGGAGAGCGAGGGCGCGCTGGTGATGCCGGTGGATGAGCCGGGCGATGCCAAGCCCAT
>Ga0326728_10018480_pt1 | contig 13730 bp, 2 predicted proteins | sample MB3enrmetagenome_FD_207602 | JGI IMG/M metagenome (GOLD analysis project Ga0326728, IMG submission 207602) | Lab enriched peat soil microbial communities from McLean, Ithaca, NY, United States - MB31MN | ecosystem: Environmental > Terrestrial > Soil > Wetlands > Peat | place: USA: New York... | reverse complement strand
CACTTCCCGCTCCTTTGATAAACTGCCGCAAATCCACCAGGCGCGGAGGAAAGTTGCCCGGATCAGCGCAAGGCCGGTTATGACCGCGCTTATTTCAACCGCTGCTTCAATTATCATCGCTTATACTTTTGCTTAGAACGACCCATCCCCGGCGGTTTCAATTGCAAGCCATTGGTAATCAGATACTTCCGTAAAAACCACCGCAGTTGACATTCTGAATTCGGCATGTTAGCGTCTTGCAGAGAATCATGGCCTGTGTCGGAGCCGGTGGACCGAGAAGGGGTCCTTCTCCTCAAGGCGAAACTGATTTTACTAAACTGTAATTGCTGAACATGAGTGATGTAATCGCGACGGCCGGGGTGTCGGCGGACACCGCAAAGAGATCGAAAATTTCCGAGGCGGTGATCCGCTTTGCGGGCAATTCGCAGGACGGCATTCAAGCCATCGGCGGGTTCCTGGCGCGGCTGGCGGGCCGGAGCGCGCAGGAAGTGATGACCTTTATGACCATCCCTTCCACCATTTCGGGCGGACCCTCCATTTTCCAAGTGCGCATTGGCTCGGGGGACGTTTTGAGCGCGGGCGACGAAGCGGATGTTCTCATGGCATTTTATCAACATTCCTACCAGGATCATGTCCACTCAGTGCGCAAAGGCGGCATCATAATCTATGACTCCGGCCATGTGCAGCCCAACCCGGAGTGGGAAAAGGAATACCGCCATTTGGCCGTTCCCATTTCCAGCCGCACCATTGAAGCCATCGGCGGCTCGGGCAAGGACAAGGGCAAGAACATTTTCGCCCTCGGCCTGGTGGCCAAGCTGTTTGATTTGAACGTGCCCAAGCTGGAACGCCTCATCTCCGAGCGGTTTGGCGGGAAGGACGAAAGCGTGGTGAACAATGCCCTGATGGCTTTCCATGCCGGCTACAGCTATTCCCTGGGCGGCGTTTTGGAGACCTTTCAGTTTGTCCCATCCGCCGGCCGGAGCGCGTCGCAGGTGGTGATGACGGGCAACGAGGCGCTGGCTTACGGCTTGATCGCCGCCGGCGTGCGCTTCGGCGCGGCCTACCCGATCACCCCCTGGTCGGAAGTCATGGAAGTGCTCCGGCGCGAACTCCCCAGCTACGGCGGCACATTTGTCCAGTGCGAAGATGAAATCGCCTCCATTTCCATGGCCATCGGCGCCAGTTGGGCCGGTCGCGTCGCCGTCACCGGCTCCAGCGGGCCGGGCATTTCCCTCAAGCAGGAGGCCCTGGGCTGGGCGGTCATGGCGGAAGTCCCCCTGGTGGTCATTGACGTGCAGCGCGGCGGCCCTTCCACCGGCCTGCCCACCAGCGTCGAGCAGTCCGACTTGAACATCTCCTGCTTCGGCGGCCACGGCGACGCGCCCCGCGTCGTCCTCGCCCCGATAGGAGTGGAGGATTGTTTTTATACCGCCATCGAGGCAGTCAACATCGCCCGCAAGTACAATGTGCCCGTCGTGATCTTGAGCGATCAGGCCATTGCCACGCGCATCGAAGCGTTCGAAGAGCCGAACCTGGAAAAGATCTGCCAGGACATTTCCCCCGACCTGGGCGCCGTCGCTGAATACACCCCTTACGATCTGGAGGCCCCCGGCGGCGTCACGCCCCGCAAGGTCCCCGGCACGCGCATTTTGAACGGCATATATCCCGTGGCCAGCGGCTTGGAACACGATGAAATGGGCCATCCCACCGCCTCGCCCCAACTCCACATGGCGATGTCCGCCAAACGCCGCCGCAAACTCCAAGACCTCGCCGCCCAACTGCCGGCGCCCCAAGTCTATGGCCCGCCCGAAGGCAACCTCCTCCTGGTCGGCTGGGGTTCCACCCAGGGGCCGTTGCGCGAAGCGGTGGACCGCGCGCGCGCCGCCGGCGACAGCGTTTCCTCGCTCCACATCCGCTACATCAATCCGCTGCCGCCGGGGCTGGAAAACATTTTCTCCGGTTTCAACCAGGTTTTTGTCGTCGAGTTGAACGACGAGGGCCTATACGGGTACGGGCAATTGGCCGGCCTGCTGCGAGCCCGCTTTTGCGACGCCAAAATCCAGGGCCTGAACAAGACCGACGGCCTGACCTGGCGCGTGCGGGAAGTTGTCGATCGCGCCCGGAGCGCCATCGCCGCCGGCCTGCGCAAAATGTAATTTCAACCTTGTAAAGGAGAATTCAAATGGAATCCATGAGCCAAATCACCCTCGATGCGCCCCCGATGCCGGCGGCCGAACCCCAACGCAAGCCCATGACCAAGAAGGACCTCTCCGCCGACCACCCCACCTGGTGCCCCGGCTGCGGGGACTTTTCCGTTCTCGCCCTCTATCTCAAACTCCTGGAAAAGCGCCAAGTCCGGCACGAAAGAATCACCAGTGTCGCGGGCATTGGCTGCTCCAGCCGGTTTCCTTATTTCGTCCAGGCCTACGGCGCCCATTTCATACATGGCCGCGGCCTGCCCTTTGCCAGCGGCATTTCCCTCACCCGTCCCGACCTTCACCCTTTTTTCTTCGGCGGCGATGGCGACACCTTTTCCATCGGCGGCAACCACCTCACCCACACCGCCCGCAAGAACATCCGCATGACCTGCGTGGTGATGGACAACTGGGTCTATGGCCTGACCAAAAAGCAGACCTCCCCAACCTCGCCCGTCGGATTCAGGAGCAAGACTGACACCGGGGGCGCGGTGGACCAGCCGATCAACCCCATGAAGCAGTTGATCGCCGCCGGCGCCAGCTTCGTCGCCCGCGCCTCCCACGCCAACCCCAATCATCTCCTGCAAATGATGGAAGCGGCCATGGACCACGACGGCTTCAGCGTCGTGGAATGCCTCAGCGAATGCGTCGAGTTTTACGAAGGCGCCTTCGACGCCGCCAACCCGCGCAAAGGCGGCGTTTTCAATCTCGTTCCCGCCAGCCACGACGTCACCGACGAAGTGGCCGCCTACAAACTGGCCGACGCCCCATTTCCGGGTTATTTTGGCATATTTTACAAATCCGGCCGCCCCACCAAGAACCAACTCGAGGCCGGCCTTATCGCCGCCGCGCAACAAAAAGTCGCCGGCAAGAAAGACTGGCAAATCCTGCAGGACACCTTCGGCCGCCTGAAATAGGATTTCCGTTGGCAGGCGGGACGGCTGGCAGCCAGATTCACTTGCCGGGGCGAATTTCGGGCGCCGGATGTCGGCGACATTCGGCCGCATTATCATTCGGCTTGCGTTTGCCAGGCGGATTCGAACATGATTTGTTAGATGCAGAACTGCTATGAATAAAGACAACCTCCCCCTCCTTATTGTCATCTCGGCCGCTTTGGCGGCGACGGCCTTCCACTCCTTGGCGCAAACGACGGCCTATTCCGGCCAATCTATTCCGGCCAACACGGAAATCGCCGGAGCGGGCGACGCGGGATTGCCGGACGGGAGCGGTGTCGCTCCGGTGGGATTTAATTTGCCCGCCAATGCGTCGGTGTTGACCATGCAAAGCGTCACCGGGACATGGAGTCTGAACGGCGGCGGCAATTACAACGATCCGAAAGGAGTCGGGGCTGCTGTCCCCATCACATCTTATTCTTATTCGGGTCCTTATGGGGGCATCTCCGGCATTCGACAGCCGGGAGCGGGTGCGCTGGTGGGTGTTTTTGAATCGGCCATTGGGCCAAGCGGGGTGCCGCCGCCGACACTTGATTTCACCGTGATTGGCACGAGCTTCCCCATCCTTGCGCCAGCCTTGAATCAAGTGTTTTACATTGGAGACGGACTGACGGGTGACGGTTCCGGCGCGGTGCAGCAGTTCCTTGTGCCGGGGGGCGCAACCCGGCTTTTCCTCGGCTGCGCAGACGCTTGCGGGTACGACGGCGGCCCAAGCTGCTACGGGGATAACATCGGAACTTTCACGGTTTCTTTCCAAGTGTCGCCAAACGCCCCGCCCAATGTCTTCTTTTTTACCAATACCGTGGATACGAATTGGTCCAACCCGGCGAACTGGAGTCCCAACCAGGTGCCGGGAGCGGGGGATACGGCGGTCATCACGGCCATGACCGTGGGGATGACAAACTCGGCCAGTGTCGGCACTCTTGATTTGGAGGGGGGAACGCTGATCGCCCCGCACGGCTTGACGATTGTTTCGGGCGGGTATTGGACGGGAGGGGTTTTGAACGGGCAGGTGACGGTGGCGAAAGCGGCGACTTTCTATTTGGATAATCCGGGCGGAACCCTGGATCTTCCGGAGACAATCCTTTCCATCTACGGGACGGTGGCTTGGGAGGGCGGAACCATTCGCGGGGATGGCGGAACGGTGATCACCAATAACGGCGCTTGGATTGTCAGCGGCGTCAACGATCAGATCAATAACGCCTACGGCGGCACGCCCGCATTCCTCAACGAAAGCTCTTTTGCCGTCCAGAATACGGCGGCCCAGACCTTGACTTTTTCCGGGGTGGAATTCACCAACAGCTTCGACGCGGAAAATGCGGTGGATGTGCAGGGGGGCACGCTCCTGTTCGAAGGGGGAGGGTATTTGAACGGAGGGTTCCAGGCGGAGGCCGGGGCGACTATCCGTTTCGATCAGATTCCGGGCGTGGATGCGCTCTTCACGACCGGCCCGGACTTCCTTTGCACCGGGCCGGGGGTCATTGAGTTCACCGGCGGAGCCATGCTTTTAGGCAACGATCAGGCGGGCCTGGCGCTGGCGGGCGGCACGGTGACGCTGGGGCCGAAATTCCAGGACAACGGCGCGATCACCAACCTGACTCTGGACGGCAGCGATCTGGCCGGGACCAACACGCTGGAGGGAACGATGGACTGGCTGGACGGATCCATTAGCGGCGTATTCACGATTTCCTCCGGCGGCGCGCTCAACCTGAGCGGGGCGGGCGAGGTGGACCAATTTGCCGCGCTGACCAACTCGGGCCTCATCTCCTGGAATGGATCCGGGGATTGGTATTTGTACAACGACGGCGGGGGCAGCGCTTCGTACAACAATGGCCTGATCGTCAACCTTTCGGGGGGAGTGATTGACGCGCAGTGCAATAATAGGATGTACTCTCACTTCGGTTATGAGTGGCTCAACAACGCCGGGTTGTTGCGCAAAACGATGAGCACGAACACGACGATCATTGACGTTGTTCTTACCAACACAGGAACGGTGTCGGTGGAGAGCGGGGAACTGGATTTTAATAACGGGAACGGCAGTGCTACGGAGGGGTCTTACGGAGGGGTGTTCCAGGCGGCCAACGGAACGGCGCTGGAGTTTAACAACGGCGGTGTTCTGAGCGGCTCTTTCACGGCGGGTTTTGGGGCCGACATCGGTTTTGATAGCGGGACATTTTCGGAAGTCCCGTCGTTCGCGGTGGGCGGCGTTGGCACGGTGGAAATGAACGGCGGCACGCTAACGCTGCTGAGTGAAGTGATTCCCAATTTGCAGTTTAACGGAGGGGCGTTGAATCTGCCCGCCGGTTTTCAAGGCGGAACCATCACCAATTTGACGGTGACGGGGGTCACGCTCAACGGCACCAACACGGTGACGGGCGTGCTCAATTTGAATGGCAGCGTGAGCGGGCCGCTGGTGGTGGCTTCGGGCGGCGTGGTGAACTGGAGCGCAGGAACCCTGGAGGCGGGCGTGACGATTTCTCCTGGAGGCGTGCTCAACCTCGCCGGTCCGGGGGACACCTATCTGTCCGTTGCCGGCATGACCAACGCCGGCACCATCAACTGGACGGACGGCAACGCCCAACTTTTATATGGGAGCACGTTTGACAATCTCGCCGGGGGGGTCTTTGACATCGAGTGCGATCATTCCTTCTATTACGATTATGGGTCGGAGACGTTCAACAACGCCGGGTTGGTGCAAAAGCTCGGGACCACGGGTCAAACTTCCATCTACGTCAATCTGGCCAACACGGGCGTGGTCGTCGCGCAAAGCGGCACGCTCTACTTTGACGATTACTACTATGGCCAGAATGAAGTCCTGGGCGGCACGTTGCAGGCGGAGGCCGGGGCCACCCTGGAGTTTGGCGGAGGCGGGATTCTGGCGGGCAATTTCAGCTCGGCGGCCGGCGGGCAAATCTTGCTGGTGGGCGGGGATTTCACGCCGACCCCCACGCTGGTTTTCAACGGCCCCGGCACGAACCTCATGACCGGCGGGACCATCACCCTGACCAACAACACCATCACCAACTTGCAATTGACCGGCGGGACGGTCCTATTGACGCCGGCATTTCAAGGCGGCACGATCATCAACCTCGTGCTCAACGGCGCTTCGCTTTCGGGCACCAACACCGTCACGGGAGTATTGAATCTGTCTGGCACCTTGGAGGGGCCGCTGACCGTGGCGAGCAACGCCACGCTGAACTGGAGCGGCGGCAACGACTATTACAGCCCCGAGCCTTTGACTCTGTTGCCGGGGTCCACGGTGAACTGGAGCAATGGTTACACTTACAGTCCCTTAACCATCCCAACCAATGCTGTCGTGAATCTGGTTGGCCCTGGAACGGTTTACCTGTACGCCCCGCTGACCAACGCCGGCACCGTCAACTGGAACGGCGGCTCCTTTTACCTGGATTCTTATTATTATCCCGGAAGCGCCTTCTATAACCTGGCGGGCGCCACCTTCAATATTCAGGCCAATGTTTCCGGAGGTGGGGGCGGTGTTTTTAACAATGCCGGCCTGGTCCGCCAATGGCTCAGCCCGGGGACGAGCACCCTGGACTCGGTTTTCTACAATACCGGCCTGGTGGACGTGCAGACCGGCACGCTGCTGATGGAGGGGCCTATCCAGAATACGAACATCTTCGGGACTTATGAGGTCGAAGCCGGCGCCACCCTCAATTTCAGCGGCGGCGGGTATTTGACCGGCGAGTTCACGGCGGCCGGAGGAGGGACCATGGATTTCAGCGGCGGCACGTTCACCAACACCACCTCGACGGCGCTGGACGGGGTTGGCGCTTACAACCTGGACGGGGGCACCTGGAATGTGCTTTACAATTTCCCCACCAACTTGAACTTGCTCTCCGGCTACATCAACCCGGGCCCGAACTACCAAGGCGGTTCGATTGTGAACCTGAGCTTGAACGGGCTGGGCATTACCGGCTCCAACACCGTGACGGGAGTATTGAACGTGGTTGGAAATGTGAACGGGCCGCTGACCGTGGCCGGCACCGCCACGTTGAGCGTCACGGGCAGCCTCTCCGCCCCGGTCACTCTTCAGCCCGGCGCGACCTTCAACTGGAGCGGCCAGGTTCTCGCCGCTCCCGTTACCGTGCAGGCCGGCGCGGTTTGGAACCTCGCCCCAACCAACTATGCCCTTATGGAAGCCGTTGTGACCAATTCGGGCACGATCAATTGGACGGGCGGGTATCTCGATCTCGATAACTACTATTATTATTATTATGATTATTATTATTACGGCTATTCCCCGGGGGGCATTTACAACCTTGCCGGAGCCACTTTCAACGTCCTGACCGACCAGCCCATCTACCAGTATTATGGCGGTTTCATTGAGAACAGCGGCACGTTCCGCAAATCCGGCGCCAGTGGAGCCAACAATATCCAGGCGCTCTTCACCAACACGGGCGCGATTGATGTCGAGAGCGGGACGTTGCAGTTTTACAACACCTTCAGTCAAACCGGCGGGACTTGGGACATCGGCATCAACGGCGCGGGCGGCAACGGCGCCATCGCCTTCAGCGGCGCCGCGCCGCTGCCCAATGCGCTCAATGTCACCGCCAGCCCCAATTACATTCCCGGCGTGACCAACTTCATTAACATTGTTGATTACCCCTCCTACGGCGGCAGCATCTCCACCGTCAATCTGCCCTCCGACGGGGCCTTCTGGCAGTTGAGCTATGGCAATACGGCCTTGAGCCTGATCGTCACCAATCAGCCGCTGCCGGCCGTCACCATGACCAGTCCGGCCGCCAACGCGGGCTTTACCGCTCCGGCCAGCATCAACCTTTCCGCCGTCGGCCTGGTGGCGACCGCCAGCATCCTCGATTTTGGCGGCAATGGGGCCGGTTGGGCATTGAACCAGTCGCCCGACAGCAGCCAGGGACCCACCGTATCCGGGAATGTTTTGCATCTCACGCATGGAGTTGACTATGAAGGCGGCAGCGCCTTTTACAATATTCGCCAGCCTGTTGGCGCCTTCACGGCCTCATTCACTTTTCACAATTCGACGGTCTATGATGACTATGACCCCGCGGACGGCATGGTTTTTGTGCTGCAAAACCAAGGGCCGGCGGCGGTCGGAGGATATGGGTTTGATTTGGGGTTTGGATCGGGCGCCTCCACCGGCGCCTCGGCCATCGCCAGCGCCGCCGGCATCGCCCTCAATCTCTTTGTGGACAACGTCCCCGGGACGCAGTTTGTTACCAGCGCCACTCAGTTTATTCCCGCCTATCAAAGCGTTTCGCCGGTCAATCTGGATTCAACCGATCCTTTGAATGTGAGCCTCAGTTATGACGGCTCGACCTTGACCGAATCCCTTCTGGACACAGCGACCGGCGCCAGCTATGCCCATTCCTATCTGGTGAATTTGGCCGGCTACGTTGGCGGCACCTCCGCTTATGTCGGGTTCACTGGCGCCAGCGGCAACGGGGTGTCGGAGCAAGACATCAGCAATTTCCGCTTTTCCTCCTCGGCGCAAAACAGCTCGGACCTCGCCTCCGTCCAGTTCTATCAGGGAACGACCCTTCTCGGCCCGGGAGAGCTGCAAGGCCAGTCCTTTAATTATGCCTGGAATTCCGTGGCGGCCGGCAATTATGTGCTGACCGCCGTGGCCAGCGATGGCCGCGGGAATACCGCCACCTCCGCGCCTGTCAACATCACGGTTTATCCGGCGGGATTGCAGCCCACCAATTACACCTGGACCGGGGCGGCCTCCGCCGATTGGTTCAATCCGACGAACTGGAGTCCCAACGGCGTTCCGCGCGCGCTGGACAATGTCACCATTGCCAACGGCGGCGCGGTCCTGGTGGGCCGCAACGCCGGCGTGAACAACGTCCTCCTGAACAGCGGCACGCTCGGAGGGAACGGCGCGCTGACCGTGACGAACACCTTCACTTGGACGGGCGGCGCCGTGACCAATACGCTGGTCATTTCGAGCAATGCCACCCTCCTGATCAACAGCATCAGCGGCGTCAGCCTGGCCGGCGCCACGCTGGTCAACCTGGGAACGGTTCAGTGGGCCGGCGGCGCCATCACCGGCGGCCCGGGCACCATCATCACCAACGGCAGCGGCGGCCTCTGGCTGTTGCAGACGGACAATACCCTCCGGCTGGGCAGCACGGCGGCGCTGACCAACGGCCTTTTTGTCAATAATGGCACGGTCCGCAAGACCACCACCACCGGGACCACCTATTTTAACAGCGAGAATTTCGTCAATAATGGCGTCGTGGACGCGCAAAGCGGGACGATTGCCTTTGGCAGCGGCGGGACCTTGAACGGCGACTACAACACGGCGGCGGGCGCGGCCATCCAGTTTGAGGGCGGCGCCTTCACCCTCGACACCCTTCCCGGCTTTACGGGGCCGGGCGCCGATCTGTTTTCGGGGGGGACATTGACCATGCTAAAGGACGTGGCGCCACAATTGCAATTGACAGGCGGCTCGGTCCTGCTCGGCCCCGCCTTTCAGGCCGGCTCCATCACCAACCTGACCCTTTCCGGTTCCACCCTGCCGGGCACCAATACCGTGACCGGGACATTTAATTGGGCCACCGGCACGGTGGGCAGCGTCTCGGGCAAGGGCACGCTCACCGTGGCGCCGACGGGCCTGTTGGTCCTGGGCGTGAGCAACAATAATACGTCCGTTACGCTTTACAATCTGAGTTTGATCAATAACGGGGAGGTTCTCTGGCAGGGCGGGGATGTTTACTGCCCCGGTTCGACGATCACCAACAACAACCTCTGGCTGATCCAGGGAGGCGGCTATTATATGGCGGACGGTTCGTTCGTGAATAATGGCCTCCTCAAACAGGCCTCCGGCAACAGCGCGATCGAGAACCCGGTTTTCATCAACAACGGCACGGTGGATGTGGAGGCCGGGACGCTCGACTTGGAAAGCGGCGGCACTTTTGCGGGCGCCTATAATGCCGAGGCCGGGGCCACCATTGCCTTTGCCGGCGGCGCCAATACGCTCAATACTTTGGCCGGCCTGCCCAACTTCACCGGCCTGGGTTCCTACCGGTTCAGCGGCGGAACGCTGGTCATGAGCGATGACATTGACCCGGCGTTGCAGTTGACGGGCGGGACGGTCCTGCTCGGGACCAACTTCCAGCATGGCGGCGCCATCAACAATCTGGTGATCAACGGCGCGACCCTGGGCGGCACCAATGCCGTCGCCGGAAGCCTCACTTTCATGGGAGGATCCATCACCGGGCCATTGACCGTGAACAGCAACGCCACGCTGAATTTTTTGCCGGGCGAAGTTTACGTGTATGGGACCGGGGCGATCACCAATTTTGGCTCGGTGCTTTGCGTCTCGAACACGGAGTACTTCTATCCTCAAGTCTCGTCGGCGCTTTTTGTGAACAATGGACTTTGGCTGGACCAGGGCTCTTCCGGTTTTGGCGGCGAAGGAAACGCGGCTTTTATCAATAATGGCATCTACCGCAAGGAAGGCTCCGCGGAAGGGACCTATTTCGACATGCCTGTCAATAATAACGGATTGTTTGATGTCCGCACCGGAACTGTGGACCTGGAAGAGGGCGGCGTGCTGGGCGGAATTTTCAACACGGCCGCGCAGGCTTACCTCGATTTGGACGGCGGCAATTTCACGGGCGGCGTTCCGCCCGCCGATTTCACCGGGACCGGCTCGGTGAATTTCTACGCAGCCCTCCTCCTGACGAACGATGTGATTCCCAGCCTGCCCTTGACCGGCGGGACAATCCTGCTCGGTCCCAATTTCCAGCGCAACGGGGCCATTACCAACCTGACTCTCAATGGCGCCACTTTGGGCGGCACCAATTTCGTGAGCGGCGCCCTCAATCTAGGCTCCGGCAGTTCGGTGACCGGGACGCTGACCGTGCTGACCAACAGCCTGTTGACCATTTCTGGGACCGGTTCCGTAACGTTCGGAGCCACGCTGATCAATAATGGCGTGGTGGATTGGACAGGCGGCGAGATTTATACCTACCCGGCCACCGTCATCACCAACTTTGGCCTCTGGCTGGTGGAAACGGATAACGAGATCTTCAACAACTATTATTACGACCAGTATGATGACTATGAATACTATCCCAACACCCCCTTCATCAATCCGGGGACCTTTGCCAAGACCACAACCGACGGCGCCACCGCCTTTTACGGCATTGCCTTCCTGAATTCCGGCGCTCTGGATATTCAGTCCGGCTCGGTTAATTTCGCCATCGCCAATTATGACAGCAACTCGGCCGCCTACAGGCAGACCGGCGCGACCCTGGCCTTCGGGGTCAGCGCGCCCAATCTGGCCGGCCGGTTAGTTCTCTCCACCAACGTCAGCCTGGATGGCACGTTGGAAGTTGACCTTCTCAATGGATACTCGCCCACCCTGGGGGACGAGATCCCGGTGATCACTTATGGACCGGCGTCGCGGACGGCTTTCGCCAACCTCGTCCTGCCGCCCCTCGCCAACATGACCTGGGATGTGGAGGCCGGCTCCTCCGGCGTCAATTTGCGCGTGGTGCCGGCGGCGGCCGCGACCAGCCCTTTTAAAATCAGCGGGACGGTCCAGGACAACAACAAAAATCCCATTTCCGGCGTGACCGTTTATGCCACGCAAACCGGGGTGAGCAATTTGATTCAAAACGGCAGTTTTGAGGCGCCCCTGGCCTCACCCAACACAGGCTCAACCGGGGTTCAGTATCCGTCCGGTTCCACCAATGTGACGGGCTGGACGGTGGTCGGCCCGGCCAGCGACAACATCGCCATTCATGTCAATAATTATCTAGGCCCGGCCGAGGATGGGACGCAATACTTTGATCCCACCGGCATTACCGGCGGGGCGGGCATTTCCCAGACTTTTGCCACGGTGCCGGGCATGTCCTACGAATTGGTTTTTTACCACGGTTCTTACCAGCACTACGGCCTGGACACCGTCCTGGGTGTTACGATTGACACCAATTACTACACCTTTGGCGAAACGGACGGCACGGACGGCAATCTGGATTGGCGGCGCGTGCAAATTCCTTTCACCGCTTCGTCCAACCAGACGACGCTGACCTTCTCGGACCTGACCGGTTTCAACGCGGATGATAATTTCGTGGATAACGTCCAGGTCATTCCGCCCGGCCTCGGCACGGTGGCGCAGGCCGCGACGGACGCGAAAGGGAATTACCAGATGGCCGTCCCCATGGGCACGTTCCAAGTCGGCGTGGATGGCCTGCCCGGAGCGGGCTATAACAACGTGCCAGACCAATCGGTGGCCGTGAACAGCGGCCACGAGAATGCCACGGCCAATTTCACCGCCTCGCCTCTTTCGGCAGGCCAGTACTTTGCCATCGCCACCTCGGTCAATCCGCCGGCCTTGGGGACCGCTTCCGGCGGGGGAACCGGTTTTCTCATGGGCGCCCCGGTGACGGTCAGCGTGACGCAGAACGCAAACCCGCTTCCCTATTTCTTCTACGGCTGGACGGAGAATGGCGTGTTGGAAAGCACCAATGTCAACTACTCGTTCGCCGCCTACCGCAATCGCAGCCTGGTGGCCAATTTTGCCCTGCCGGGTCTGGTGGTGGCCGCCTCCAACAATCCGCCCAGCGACGGGCAGGTGAGCGGGGCCGGCATTTGCACCTACAACACCACCAATGTCCTTACCGCCTTTCCTTTGCCCGGCTATAAATTCATCAACTGGACGGAGAACGGCGTGGTCGTCAGCGCCAACAACCCTCTCAGCACGCTGGTTCTGACCAACCTCCTGCTCGTGGCCAATTACGGGGATGCCAATCCAAGCCATGTCGTGACCATCGCCAGTTCGCCCGCCGGCCTGACCGCGGGGACCGGCGCCGGCACCTACACCAACGGCCAAACCGCCATCATCACCGCCCCCGCGGCTTTGACCAATTCCGGCGCATTTTATGTTTTCCAGGGCTTTACCCTGGCCGGCGCGCCGGTCACTTCCGCCCCCTCTTTCAGCAAATCCTTCTCCACCTTCGACTTGGTTAATCTGCCTTATGTGGCCGTCTATCAACTCTTTCCTCTTCAGCCTCAGATTATTGGCGTCCGCGACAACTATCCCAATCCCGTCCCGGCCACAACGGGTTTTCTGGTGACATTTGAGTTTGACCGGAGCATGCGCACCAATCCCCCACCGCTGGTCGTCCTTACCAACTCCGCCGCCAACGCGGTGCAGGCAACGGTGGGCGCCAACGGTCTCTGGACGACCACGGCCATCAGCAACGACACTTATCAAACCCCGGGCATCACCTTCGGAAACGGAATGGATGGCAACGTCAGCGTGCTCATTTCCCGCGTGCAGGATGTTTACGGACATGCCCTTTCCCCGACCAATGTCCTCAACCTGGTGGTGCATTCCACGCCGCCGCCGCCGCCGGTCGTCACCATTGCCAGCCCAGCCTATGGCGCCCTTTTGACCAACACTCAGGGTTTTGTCATTCGCGGCGTGGTAACTTCCACTAATTTCAGCGGGGGTGTGGTGGATCTATATGCGAACGGGGCGCTGCTGGGAGCGGGGGTGTTAGGCGCCCCGTCCTCGTCCTCCAACACGCCATACGCCCTTACGGTGAACAGCGGGCTGGCCCTGGGG
>Ga0326728_10018479_pt1 | contig 13732 bp, 10 predicted proteins | sample MB3enrmetagenome_FD_207602 | JGI IMG/M metagenome (GOLD analysis project Ga0326728, IMG submission 207602) | Lab enriched peat soil microbial communities from McLean, Ithaca, NY, United States - MB31MN | ecosystem: Environmental > Terrestrial > Soil > Wetlands > Peat | place: USA: New York... | reverse complement strand
CGAACCCGAATCCACGCGGCCGTCCCGTATCCCGGTCCACCGGCAGCGTCACCGACTCGACGGTGCCGTGCGCAGAGAACAGGGTGCGGATCTCTGCATCCGTTGCTGTAAAGGGAAGATTCCCAACGTAAATTTTAGCCATGTAAACAAAAACTCCAATTGACTTCAGGGGCGAATCCCGGAGAGTAAAAATGTTGCCGGGGGCGCCGCCTCAAACGGCAGGCACAGAAGTGAAGTCAGGGAGATATCGTCTCGCGAGCCATCAAACCGTATTCCTGCCACCTGATCGCAGGTGGCTCGGATCCAATCTCTGCAGCCTCGGGTTAGAGGCGGGAGCTGTGGACCAGGGACGTCGACGATCGCAACAGAGACTAGCACCTTTCGGGATTTCTCGCTTGTCTTTCGGAGAGATACCGTCATATGTCCGCAGTCGCCGCGCGCAGGGCTGCGCGCTTTGCTGTAGACTGACTGCGGACAGTCTATCCACTGTCCGCCCTGCCCTGTTTCGCGGCCACCCCTTATCGCGCCGTGCGACGGCCCACCGCCGGTCACTCAGGGGAGGCATGCATGACAACACCCATCCGTGTGGCATTCATTGGCAATTCGCTTCCGCGCCGATGCGGAATCGCTACGTTTACCACCGATCTGCAGCTGGCCGTCGCCGCGTCCCGCCTGGATGTCGACACAGCCGTCGTGGCCATGAACGACCACGGACATACCTACGAGTATCCCTCATCCGTTCGCCTCCAGATCGATGATACGAGATTGGAGCAATACGCCCGCGCCGCGGACTTCCTGAATGCCGAGCGATTCGACGTGGTGTGCCTGCAGCATGAATTCGGCATCTTCGGAGGCGAAGCCGGCAGACATATCCTGGCCCTGATCCAGCAGCTGGCCATGCCGATCGTCACGACGCTGCATACGATTCTGGCGGACCCGCAACCTGCCCAGCGCGAGATCGTGCGCGAAATCGTCGATGCCTCATCACAGGTGATTGTGATGGCGGAGAAGGGCCAGGAGCTGCTGCGTACCGTATTCGGCGTACCCGCCGCCAAGATCGAGTTGATTCCACACGGTATTCCGGACTCCGCATTCGTCGAGCCCGACGCCGCGAAGGCCACGCGCGGCTTCAGCGGCAAGGCGGTCATCCTGACCTTCGGGCTGCTTTCGCCCAACAAGGGCATCGAAGTCATGATCGATGCGATGCCCGCGATTCTGCGGTGTCGGGCCGACACCGTGTATGTCGTGCTCGGCGCGACGCATCCCAATCTGGTCCGCAGGGAGGGGGAAGCCTACCGGGAGAGCCTGATCTCGCGTGCCCGGGCACTCGGGGTGGAGAAGCACGTCGTGTTTCTCAATCAGTTCGTCGATCAGGCAACGCTGCTGGACTTCATCTCGATGTGCGATATCTACGTGACGCCGTATCTGAACGAAGCGCAGATGACCTCAGGCACCCTGGCCTATAGTTTTGGACTTGGAAAGCCCGTCGTATCCACCCCCTACTGGCACGCACAGGAGCTCCTGGCCAACGGCCGCGGGGTCCTGGTGCCATTCGGCGACTCCAGGGCCATCGGGGTCGAAATTGCCGGATTGCTCACGGATGAGACGCGCCGCGAGGCCATGCGCAGGCAGGCCTATCTGATTGGCCGCTCGATGACCTGGGCGCGAACCGCACAGCGCTACCTGGCCGTGTTTGAGCGGGCAACTACCGGGCATGCTCTCAGGCTCATATCGGGGCAGAGCGTCAACACCACACGCCCGGAACGGCCGTCGACACCCGAGATGCGACTGGATCATCTGCTCTCGATGTGCGATGACACGGGCCTGTTCCAACACGCCATCCATTCGGTTCCCGACCGCGCGCACGGCTACTGTGTCGATGACAATGCCCGCGCGCTGCTGGTCGCGTGCGCACTGAATGACGACGGCGAGGAGAGCCTGCCCGAGCCGCTCACCGCACGCCTGGCGAGCTTCATCCAGCATGCCTGGAACCCCGACACCGGGCGCTTTCGTAACTTCATGAGCTTCGATCGCCGCTGGCTCGAGGATACCGGCTCGGAGGACAGTCACGGGCGGACTCTGTGGGCCCTCGGCACATGCGCACGCGTCGATTCCGCTCCCTCGCGTCGGCGATGGGCAGCCGAACTGTTCGCGCAGGCTCTGCCCTCAGTGGAACACTTTCGCTCACCACGCGCATGGGCATTCACCCTGCTCGGCCTGGACGACTACTGCATCACCGTGCCCGGCAATGCGACGGTCCGCGGCCTGCGGCAGCTGCTCGCGGATCGGCTGGTATCGTTGCTGTCGCGCGTTGAAAGCAAGGAATGGGTTTGGTTCGAGGAAGAGCTTTCCTACGACAACGCGCGCCTTCCGCAGGCATTGATTGCGACCGGAAAATCCACCGGAACGCCCCACTACGTGTCGGCCGGCCTGCGTTCCCTGCGCTGGCTCCTCCGAGTGCAAACCTCCAGGGCCGGCCTGTTCCGACCCGTCGGCACGGAGAGCTTCCATGCCAGACGCGCGCCGCCGCGCGGCTTCGATCAGCAGCCTCTCGAGGCCACCGCGACCATCTCAGCCTGTCTGGCAGCCTGGCGCGCGGACGGCAATCCCAAATGGAGGACCGAGGCACTCCGCGCCTTCGACTGGTTCCTTGGCAGCAACGATCTGACAGTGCCCCTGATCGATGTCGAAACCGGAAGTTGCTGCGACGGGCTGCATCCGGACCGCGCGAATGAGAACAAGGGCGGTGAATCCGCGGTTTCCTATCTGCTGAGCCTCGCCGAGATCCGCCACCTCGAACGCACCCTGGGCCAGCGCCCGGCCGAAGCGGCTCTTCGAGCTGCGAGGGTCTGACCCGTGTCAGAGACCACTTTTCTCAACCGCCAGGGCCTGCATCTGAGGCCCGATCCGGCCAGAGTGGTGGTACGCCCTTTCAAGCCCGCCATCGAGCCCCGGGATCTCAACGCGACCGACAAGACGCGAGCCAACCATATTGTCGACCGGGTCCTGGCGCTCGATCCGGATACCGCCGCGAGGCAACTGGTCGACGTGCTCGAGAACTTCCGGGGCCGGCACCGCAATCTGCTCGCGCGGTTCGAGGAGCGCGCCGACGAAATGGAGGACGCCTTCGCGGCGCACGTCAGCTTCAGCATCGAGCAACGCCAGCTGATCGGCGCCTACTTCCTGCACGAATACTCCTTCGAGGCCGCAGCGCTGTTCAATCCAAGCATCGTCGCGCATCCGGATCAGTCGGGCGCACCGGAGGGCGGAATGCGCGTGATCCTGAGCCTGCGGGCGGTGGGCGAGGGACATATCTCCTCACTGACGTTCCGATCCGGATCCGTCGCGGCCGAAGGCAACGTCACGATCGATCCGACCGCGCGCCTGGCTTCGATTCCACGCATCAAGCATAGAACCCCCAGCGCGAGGGGAGATGACGTGGACCTGGTGTTCAGCGCCGAAGAGGAGCTCAGCGAGCGGGTCATCTTTCCCGTGACCGATTCCCAGTCCAACGGCATCGAGGACGCCCGCTTCGTGAAGTTCCACGATGCCGCATCGGCCACTTACTATGCCACCTACACGGCCTACAGCGGCAAGGCCATCCGCTCTGAGCTGCTGGAAACGCGGGATTTTGTTTCCTTCCGCATGTCGCCGCTCGCCGGCCTCGCGACGAAGAACAAAGGCATGGCGCTGTTTCCGCGCCGGATAAATGGCCGATACGCGATGATCGCCCGGCAGGACAATGAAAACCTGTATCTGATCTATTCGGACAGCCTCTACGACTGGCACGGCGGAGTGGCGATATTGAAGCCGCAGTTTCCCTGGGAGTTCGTCCAGATCGGCAACTGCGGATCGCCGATCGAGCTCGACGAGGGATGGCTGCTGCTGACCCACGGCGTGGGTCCCGTCCGCAAGTACTCCATCGGGGCTGCGCTGCTGGACAAGTCCGATCCGTCCAGGGTTCTGGCTCGTGCACGCGAGCCGCTGGTGCGGCCGGACTCTTCCACGCGCGAAGGCTACGTTCCCAACGTCGTCTATACCTGCGGCGCGCTGCGCCACGGCGAGCAGATCATCCTGCCTTACGCCGTGTCCGATACGTTTTCCAATTTCGCCACGATCCGCATCGACTCCCTGATGAAGATCATGGACAGCGCCTGAGGCCGGGCGCGCAGCCCCCCTGCCATGAATAACTTGCCAGTCGCATCCGATCGAATGTACGGTATCGTATGAGGCTCCCAGGATGGGTACCCTAATTTGCCGTCGGTCAGCCGCATAAAGAGGGATAAGCGGGCTCTCACCGGTCGATACTCACAATCCGATAACGGTCAGGGCTTCATGCAGGTCCTGCTCACACTGGCGCCCCTCGCGCTGCTGTGGACCGTCGCGATTGCCTCCGCGCGCATCTCCTACTGGCTCACTGCGGCCAGCATTCCCCTGATCAGCCTGTTCACGCTGCGGGTATTCGCGCTGCTGCACGAATGCGGGCACCACAGTCTGTTTCGCAGCCCGCGGCTCAATCGGGCGGTCGGATTTCTGCTGGGCGTGATCGCCGGCATGCCCCAGTACGTATGGTCGCAGAATCATGCCTACCACCATGCGCACAATGGCAACTGGGAGAAGTACCGCGGCCCCTATACCACGCTGTCCATTGATGAGTATGCGGCGCTGGACCGGCGCCATCAGTATCTCTATCGGCGCAAGTGCAGCATCACGACTGCGCCGCTCGCCGGCTTCATCTATCTGATCCTCAATCCGAGACTGACCTGGCTGAAGGGCAGCCTCAGCTTCCTGGTGCACCTTGTGCGCGGGAAGCTCGCCCAGCCCGCGATGCCCTGGCGCGACCTGGCCGCAGGCTTCCGCACCCGCTACTGGAAGTCGCGCCGGGAGTATTGGCACATGTTGTGGAATAACGTGGTACTGCTGGGCATCTGGGCCGTCATGTGCTGGTGCTTCGGTCCGTGGCTGTTCTTCGCGATCTACCTGATAGCTGTGTCAGTCGCAGGCGGCGCGGGCATCATACTTTTCACTGTGCAGCACAACTTCGAGCATGCCTATGCCAGCGACACTGCGCGCTGGGACTCCACGCGCGGCGCCATCAAGGGCACGAGCTTTCTGGTGCTCCCGCGCTGGCTCAACTGGTTTACCGCCAACATCGGCTACCACCATATCCATCATCTCTCCTCCGACATCCCGAGCTACCGGTTGGTCGCATGTCACGAGGAGCAGCAGGAGGCCTTTGCGGAGGTCACGCGCGTGCGTCTCTCCGAGGTGTGTGGTGCCCTCAAATGCATCCTCTGGGATATTCGCGCGCAGCGGATCATCTCGGTGGCCGAGTACCGCCAGCAGCACGCGGAATAATCGATGATCGAGACCTCGTTGCCGCGACTGACGATCCAGGGTCGCAGCCTGCTGCCCGTGATCCAGGGCGGCATGGGTATTGGCATCTCGGGCCACCGGCTGGCAGGCGCCGTCGCAAGGCAAGGCGCGATCGGCACGGTTGCCAGCGTCGACCTGCGCCGGCTTTATCCGGACCTCATGCAGCGTCTGCGCAAGTGCCGGGATCCGGCTGAGCACGCTGCGGCCAATATCGAGGCACTCGATCGGGAAATACGCGCGGCGCGCGAGATCGCCGGACCGGACGGCTTCGTCGCCGTCAACGTCATGCGGGCTCTCTCCAACTACACCGAGATGGTGCAGCAGGCCTGCCGGAGCGGCATTGACGCCATCATCTGCGGTGCCGGGCTGGCCTTCGACCTGCCCGATCTCACCGAGGGCTTCCCTCGGGTTGCGCTGATCCCGATTCTCTCCGAGGAGCGCGGCGTCCGGGCGGTGCTGAAGCGCTGGCGCCGCAAGGGGCGGATTCCGGACGCCATCGTCATCGAACATCCGCGCTACGCGGGCGGACACCTCGGCGCGACCCGCCTCGATGATGTTGCCGACAGCCGCTTCGATTTTGACCGGGTTTTCGAAGGGCTGCGCCACGTGTTCAGCGAGCTGGAACTCGAGTTCGGGCGCATCCCGATCATCCCGGCCGGCGGCATCAATTCCTTTGAGAAGATCAGCCGGTTGTTTGAGCTCGGCGCGCGCGGCGTACAGGTGGGAACGCCCTTCGCCGTCACGCAGGAATGCGATGCACACCCGAACTTCAAGAAGGTCCTGGCCGAGGCCCACCCCGAGGAAATCGTCACGTTCATGAGTTCGGCCGGATTGCCCGCGCGAGCCGTCCTGACGCCTTGGCTGCGGCGCTATCTTGCCAAGGAGGAGCGCCTCAGGGCAGCCGCCACTCCCGCGAGCGCCGGCAACAACTGCCCCAGTCAGGTGCAGTGCCTGGGCTTTTGCGGTTTCAAGGACGGGGATGGCGCAGCTGGTCAGTTCTGCATCGAGACGCAGCTCGCGGCGGCGCAGCGCGGAAGCGTGGAGAAGGGGCTGTTCTTCCGCGGCAGCGAAGCGCTGCCGTTCGGGGCCGAGATCCGGACGGTGAGAGAACTGCTCGAGCGGCTGCTCGGGAGCGCTCACGCGATCTGACGACGGGCGTTTCCTGCCGCAGCGCTGGATGCGAAGATGCGGCCATGGATCGCACATCCGATCGACACCCCTGGCGCTGGCGCGGCGAGCACCGTCCGCCTTTCGCACTCCATCCGGGCCCGGGCCAGGAGTCCGTCTGGGACTATCCGCGACCTCCGCGCCTGGCTCCCGATGGGCGGGAAGTTCTCGTTCGATGGGACGGGCTCGAGGTAGCGCGCACACGACGCGCAATCCGCGTCCTCGAGACGTCGCACCCGCCCTGCTTCTATCTGCCCTGGGATGATGTGTCCAGACCGTTGTTTCGCGCAGCGGGCGGCTCGTCATTCTGCGAATGGAAAGGTCCCGCCCGCTACTGGTCGCTGGTCAACGGCAGTCGCGTGCTGACCGCCGTGGCCTGGAGTTACCCCGAACCGTTACCCGGCGCCGAGGCGATCCGCGACTGCGTCGCCTTTTATGCGGCCGAACTCGACTGTGAAGTCGGTGGCTGCAAGGTCACACCGCAACCGGGGGGATTCTACGGCGGCTGGGTCACCCCGGAAATCGTTGGTCCATTCAAGGGCGAGCCCGGCAGCAATGGCTGGTGAAGCGACCTCGCGCGAGCTCGTCAGCGAAACCTCGGCCTGGATCGATCCGCTGCGGGAGGAGATGGGGCGCGTCATCGTCGGGCAGAAGCACCTTCTCGACCGACTGCTCATCGCGCTGCTCACCAACGGTCACGTGCTGCTGGAGGGAGTACCGGGGCTGGCGAAGACCCTGGCCTTGAAGTCGCTGGCCAGCTGCCTGTCGGTGCGCTTCAAGCGCCTGCAATTCACGCCCGACATGCTGCCCGCCGACATCGTCGGAACCATGATCTATAGCCCGCAGGATGGCGCGTTTCGCACCAAGCAGGGTCCGATATTCAGTAATCTCGTCCTGGCGGACGAGATCAATCGTGCCCCTGCCAAGGTTCAAAGTGCGCTGCTGGAGGCCATGCAGGAACGCCAGGTCACGATCGGCGATGAAACCTATCCATTGCCGGCGCCGTTCCTGGTGCTCGCGACGCAGAACCCTCTGGAACAGGAAGGGACCTACCCCCTTCCGGAGGCGCAGATCGATCGATTCATGATGAAAGTCATCGTCGAGTATCCCACGCGGACCGAGGAGCGGGCGATCCTCGATGCCATGGCGACCACCGAACCGATGATCGTGCCGCGAACCGTGGTGAGCGCCCCACAGATCGTCGAGGCGCGACACGCGGTCAACGGGCTGTTCGTCGACGACAAGATTCGCGACTACATCGTCGACATCGTGCTTGCAACTCGACCGCCGATCGCTGCAGCGCTCGAGCTGAACGGGTACGTTCAATATGGCGCATCGCCACGCGCGACCATCGCGCTCACACTGGCTGCGCGTGCCATGGCATTTCTCAATGGCCGGCACTTCGTCACGCCGCAGGACGTCAAGACCGTAGCGCTGGATGTTCTGCGGCATCGGGTCGCGGTGACCTACGAAGCGGAGGCCGAGAACGTTACCTCCCGGGATATCGTCCAGAGAATTCTCAACACGCTGCCGGTGCCCTGAGCGGAGCGCATCCGGAATGGCCGATGTGAAGCAGGGGACCCAGGCAAGGCGGAGCAGCCTGCGTCAGCTGGAAATCCGTACCCGACGCATGGTCGACGACAGCATGGCGGGTGCGTACCACTCGGTATTCAAGGGCCGTGGGATGGACTTCGACGAAGTTCGCGAATACAGCCCCGGGGACGATGTCCGGACCATCGATTGGAACGTGACGGCTCGTGCCGGCCGTACATTCGTCAAGAAGTTCACCGAGGAACGGGAACTCACCCTGTTCCTCATCGTCGACATCAGTGCCTCGGGAAATTTCGGCTCCGGCGCGATCGCGAAGCGCGATCTGGCCGCGGAGGTCGCCAGCGTGCTGGCATTCTCCGCGATTCGCAACAGCGACAAAGTGGGATTGATCCTCTACACGGATCGCATCGAGCGCTATCTGCCCCCGAAGAAGGGGCGCCGGCACGTGCTGCGCGTCGTGAGGGACATTCTCTACCATGAGCCGCAGGGCGTCGGCACCGACACCGTGAAAGCGCTCGACGTGGCCAATCACGTGCTCCACCGCCGCGCCGTGGCGTTCCTGATCTCAGACTTCGAGACCAGCGGCGATCCGAAGGTCGGCCGCGCCGCCTTGCGCCGCGCGGCGCGCCAGACGAACCGTCGTCATGACCTGGTCGCGATCCACATCGAGGATCCGCGCGAGAAGGAGCTTCCCGACGTGGGCATCATCGCTCTGGAGGATGCCGAGACCGGCGAGATCGTCGAGATCGACACGGCGCGCGCCGCGGTGAGGTCTCGCTTCAACGAGCTGTCCCTGGAGCGTTCCCAACGGCTGCGCGGGGATATGCGCGCCGAAGGGGTCGACATCGTGCAGCTGCGCACGGATATGCCCTACATCCCGCCGCTGCAGCGATTCTTCAAATCGCGCGGCCGCCCACGGATATGAATGCGCGAGTCTGCGCCCGCCGCGCCGCCGGGGACTGCGCATGGCTTGCGTTGCTCCCGGGAACCGCGCTGGCCGAAGCCGCGGATGACATCCACGACATTCGGGGACCCAAGGCCGTACCCGGGCCCTGGGTGCCGTACGCGCTGCTGGCGGCCGCGGCAGCCGTCGCGTTGTGCGCGTACCTGCTCTGGCGCCGGCGCCAGCGCGCACCTGCGCTTCCGACATTGAGCCTGCCAGAGCGAACCCTGCAGCGACTGGACGCCATGCGGCCCCTGATGCGTCCAGAGACGGCCCGGGCATTTGGGATCGCCGCATCCGAACTGATACGGGACTACATCGAGAAGCGGTTCAACGTCGTCGCCACCCAGCGGACGACCGAAGAATTTCTGCAGGCTCTGCTGCAGAACTCGGACGATGCGCTTGCGCGTCACCGCGCACTGCTCGCGGAGTTCCTGCACCGATGCGACCTGGTCAAGTTTGCGGGGGACTCGCTCGCGGTCACGGATATGGAATCGCTGTTCCTCAGCGCTCGCCGTTTCGTGCTGGAAACCCGCGAGGCGGGCAGCACATGATTCGATTTCTGCAGCCCGATTGGTTCTGGGCCTTGACCCTGCTTCCCATCGTGGTGCTGTGGAGAGGGCGGCGTGGCCCGGTGGCCGCCGTGGAATATCCCGATGTGGGCATCGCCAGGGAGATCGCGCGCCACACTCGCAGCCGGATCGGCGGTATGGCCTGGCTGCTGCCCGTTCTGGCGGCAGCCTGCATGATCGCCGGATTGGCACGGCCGCAGCGCGCCGACAGTCGCACGGAGGTCACGGCAAACGGCATCGACATCGTCCTCGGGCTGGATGTCTCCGGATCGATGCAGGCACTGGATTTCAAGGTCGACAAGGTCCGGGTCAACCGCATCGCGGTAGTCAAGTCAGTCGTCTCCAGGTTCATCGACGAACGTCCCAACGACCGTATCGGCCTCATTGCCTTCGCCGCGGCGCCCTATATCGTGAGCCCGCTCACCCTCGACCACGACTGGCTGCAGCAGAACCTCGAGCGCATCCACGTGGGCCTCGGAGACGATGGCACGGCAATTGGCTCCGCCATCGCTGCAGCGGTCAATCATCTGCGCACGACGGCGGCAAAATCCAAGGTGGTCATACTCCTGACGGACGGCGTCAATAACAGCGGGAAGATACCGCCCCTTGCCGCAGCAGAAGCGGCTCGAGCCCTGGGCGTGAAGATATACACCATCGGCGTCGGTGTGCGTGGCAAGGCCCCCATTCCCGTCAGGGACCAGGCAGGCAACACCCATCTGGTCATGGCGGAAGTGGATGTCGATGAGAGCACGCTGCAGGCCGTAGCCAATGAAACCGGCGGGCGGTTCTATCGGGCGACGGATACGGATTCGCTGCAGAACATCTACGAGCAGATCAACCGATACGAGACCTCGGCCCAGACCGTGCAGAAATTCGAGCACGTGGAAGAGCTCTACCGGTGGACACTGCTGCCCTCCCTTGCCCTGCTCGGACTGTGGGTGCTCCTGCAGCACACGCGACATCGGAGGCTGCCGTGAGATTCAGCGAGCCGCATTGGCTGCTCGTGGGCCTGCTGACGGGCCTTGGGCTGATCGCCCTGTGGCGTCATCACGATGCGCGCCAGAGAGCGGCGCTCGCACGGTTCGTCGCGCCGCATCTGCAGCGACGGCTCACCCCTTCGGTGTCCCGGCTGCTCCGGTTCACTCAGCGAGGACTGTTGCTGGGCGCCGTGCTGTGTCTTTGCGCGGCGCTCGCGGGCCCGCTCATGGGCTATCACTGGGAGAGAATCAGCCGCCGTGGCAATGAAGTGGTGTTTGCGATCGATACGTCGCGCAGCATGCTGGCTCCCGACGTAAAGCCCAACCGGTTGACGCGGGCCAAGCTGGCGATCGATGACATGGCCAGGCAACTCGATGGCGACGGGATCGGCATCGTGGCCTTCGCGGGCAGCGCCTTTCTCGTCTGCCCGCTGACCATCGACTATGGCGCGTTTCACCAGTCGCTGGATGCGATCGACGTTCACACCATCCCTCGAGGCGGAACCAATATTCCGAGCGCCATTCTGGCAACGCGCGCAGCGCTGAACCGCCGCCCGGGAGCCGACCGGATTCTCATATTGGTGACCGATGGCGAGAACCTCGAAGGCGACGCCCTCGCAGCGGCCAAGAGCGCGGCAGCACAGGACGGCCTGAAGATCTACACGGTCGGCGTCGGCTCCGCCGAGGGCGAGCTGATTCCTCTGCCCCCGGATCAGGGAGGCGGCTTCGTGAGGGATGAGAAAGGAGGGCTCGTCAAGTCTCATCTCGACGAAGCCGGCCTGACGGCCATCGCCGGTGCCACGGGCGGGGCCTATGTGCAACTCGGGGACCGCGGTGAGGACTTCGAAGCGTTCCTGAGGACTGCTTTCGGCGCGGTCGCAAAGCATGATCTGATCTACCGGCAGCGCAAGATCTACAACCAGCGTTTCCAATGGCCCCTTGCCGCGTCCATGCTCATGCTGCTGGCCAGCCTGATGGTGGGCACGCGCCGCTCGAGTCGCCGCCGAGTCGTTGCAGCGTCTCGCACCGCCGTCGCTTCCGCCGTGTCAGTTGCCGTGGGGGTGCTGTTCATTCCGGTGCGGTCCGAGAGTGCGAGGGGCAATGCCGGTACCCCCGTCGTCGACTACAACGCGGGCACGGCCGCTTATCGGGCGGGACAGTTTCCCCAGGCATCGCAGTCTTTCCAGCAATCGATCAAGGCGGCGCCGGCGAGTGATGCCAAGCGCCTGGCAGACCAGCAGGATGCCTACTACAACCTCGGCAATGCGCTCTATCGCGCGGGTCAGCAGTTGGAGAAAACTGCGCCGCAGGAGGCCATTCAGAAGTGGACCGAGGCGGTCAAGGCGTACGACACGGCGCTGCAGTTGCGCGCGGATGACGCCGACAGCAAATACAATCGTGATTTCGTCAATCGGAAGATCGACGCGCTTCGACGGCCCCCCGACCAGGGAGGCGGGGGCGGCGGACACGGGCAAGGCGGCAGGCAGGGACAAGAGGGGAGCCAGGCGCAGTCACCCCCGCGGGGGCAACCGCCCCCGCAGGCGCAGTCACCCTCGCAGGGCCAGCCAGAGCGCTCGCCGCCGGAGCAGGAGGCCGCGGCAGACAGTCAGCACCCACCCGGGCAGATGAGCGCCGAGGACGCCCGCGAGCTGCTGGACTCGGAGAAATCGGACGAGCACCCCACTCTGGCCGTACCGTCAGGGCTGCGCAATCCGGACCAGGCGCCGGAAAAGCCCTTCAGGAACTGGTGAGGCGAGCCTGCCGCATGCGCCGGATCGAAATCATCGTCGCCATCCTGTGCATCCTCGTGCCGGCGGCGCATGGGGTGGCGCAATCCCTTGACGCGCTAGCCTATGAAACCATCGAGCCTTCCCGCATCAAGCTCGGAGAATCGGCGACCCTGCGGGTGACCAGTTTCGGTCACCTGAAGGATGTCGCATTACCGACCATCCCGGGCCTCGTGTTCGAGGAGACCGGGCGATCCCAGGGCCTGGAATTCGTCAACGGCACGGCAATCCCCGCGACGTTCATCCTGATCCGCGTGACCCCTCAATTCGCAGGCGTCTTCAGCATTCCCGGCCTTACACCGAGCTCGCGCTCCATCGGACTGGAAGTGGTCAAGGGGGATGAGCCGAATCCTTACACCTGGCGCAGCGAGGAACCGGCCCCGGCCCCGGTGCGTTCTGTTTCCCTGCCGAAGGGCGTTGAGCTGCAGGCCGGCGGTGCGGCATTCGTCCATCTGGCGATCCAGCCAAGTGCGATCTATGTGGGCGAGAGTGTGCCGGTCCAGATCGACGTCGGTTTACGTCCGGGAATCGTCACGTCGCTGAATGGCCTGCCCACTCTGAAGGGCAGCGACTTCACATTCAACAACCTGTCGAAGCAACCCGAACGGCGCGAAGAGGCGATCGAGGGCGGGACTTTCGTGGTCCTCACCTGGCACAGCACGCTGGCCGCCGTGAAGCCGGGGGATTTCGTGCTGTCAGCGGAAACGCCGCTCACGGTCAAGATGAGCACTCTCTCCGCGGCGGATCGGGCCGTCGCCTCCAGACTGGCCTCGCCCCTCTTGCAAAGCCTGTACAACGGAATCGCCCCCAGGGAGATGACCATCGAGAGCTACCCGTCCAGGCTGAAAGTCCTGCCACTGCCGGATGGGCAACCCCGGAACTTCAGCGGAGCGATCGGCGACTTCCAGGTATCGAGCGATATTTCACCGGCCGTCGCAGCGGAAGGAGAGCCGCTCACTTTGCGCCTGCACATCAGTGGCGTCGGCAACTTCGATCGCGTCGATTCCCCGATGTTCGATCACCTCGATCATTGGAAAACCTACCCCGCGCGATCCTCGTTCACTCCGAGCGACCCGATCGGAGAGCGCGGCGAGAAGGTCTTTGAGCAGCCCCTGATCGCCTCGCAGTCGGGCGAGCAGTCGATTCCCGGCCTCGAGTTCAGCTATTTCAATCCCAACACTCGCCGCTACGAGCTGGCCCAGACCGCCCCGATCAGGGTGACGATCGGAACCCCGCTGGCCAGCCGCTTGCCGTACGGCGCCTCCGCACCCGGTTCCACGCTGGGTTTGCGCCCCGATCACCCGGCCTCGCAGAGCTCGGTGCGTGAGCTCAAGCCGCTCTACTTCCAAGGCTGGTTCT
>Ga0326728_10018476_pt1 | contig 13735 bp, 11 predicted proteins | sample MB3enrmetagenome_FD_207602 | JGI IMG/M metagenome (GOLD analysis project Ga0326728, IMG submission 207602) | Lab enriched peat soil microbial communities from McLean, Ithaca, NY, United States - MB31MN | ecosystem: Environmental > Terrestrial > Soil > Wetlands > Peat | place: USA: New York... | reverse complement strand
TGGTGGGACAGTTCGGGTCATTCATATGGGGGTTCATGCAGGGCTACGAAGGGACGATCGAGGACGGAGACATCTTCCTCACCAATGACCCCTACTCAGTGCGCGGTGCCATCAGTCATGCCAATGACTGGCTCATGCTCATGCCGATCTATCGCCATGGGCGGCTGATCGCATGGGCAGCCATGTTCGGGCACATGACGGACGTCGGCGGCAAGGTGCCAGGGTCGTTGCCGACCGATGCCCGCACGATCTACGAGGAGGGTGTCACGACGCCGCCGGTAAAGATCTTCAAGCGTGGGGTGCTCAATCAGGACGTGCTCAATATCCTGCTGCACAATTGCCGGTTGCCACACTGGAACCTGTCGGATTTCAACGCGATCTGCGCGGCACTGCGCACCGCCGCGACCCGCTGCATCGAGCTCTCGGAGCGCTTCGGGGACGACGTACTGTATTCGGCAATGGACGCGATGCTCGAGCGCAACAAGCGCGCCATGCGCGAGCTGATCCTGCGCACGGTGCCGGAGAAGAAGCAGCATTTCGAGGATTATCTCTGTGACGACGGGCTCAACATGGGTCCGTACAAGATTGCCTGCACGATGTGGCGGGAGGGCGAGCGGTGCGTGTTCGACTTTTCGGGTACCGATCCTCAATCGATTTCCTCGATCAATTTTCTCTTGAATGAGGAAATGTTCAAGATGTTCGCCGGGGTCTACATGATCATGGTGTTCGATCCCCAGATTCTCTTTAACGACGGCTTCTACGACCTGATGGAAGTACGCATCCCGGCGGGCAGCCTTCTGAAGCCATTGAAGCCGGCCGCGCTGTCATGCCGTACGCATGCGCTCGGGCGCATCTTCGACATCCTGGGAGGCCTCCTGGGCCAGGGCAATCCGCAGTTCATGTGCGCGGCCGGGTTCTCCGATTCGCCGCACTTCATGTATTCGGGCTACGACAGGAACGGGGACTGGTATCAGCTCTACCAGATCACCTTCGGTGGCATTCCCGGGAAGCCCTTCGGGGATGGCCCGGATGGGCATTCATTGTGGCCGAGCTTCACCAACGTGCCGAACGAGTTTCTCGAGAGTTACTTCCCGCTGCGCATCGACACCTACGAGACGATCCCCGATACGGGCGGGCCCGGGAAGCATCGCGGCGGTAACGGGCTGCGGATCGGCTATCGGTTCCTCGAGCCTGGAGAGATTTCGATTCATGATGATCGCTGGCTCACCTATCCATGGGGTGTCAACGGTGGACTGCCCGGGGCAAGGAGCCGGAAGCGGTTGATCCGGGCCGATGGCACCGAAGAGCAGTTGCACTCAAAGCTCGACCGCGTCAAGGTGCAGCCCGGGGATCTGCTGCTGTCGGATACCTGGGGCGGTGGCGGCTGCGGGGATCCGCTCGAGCGCGATCCCGAGCTCGTGCGCTTTGACGTCGAAGCCGGTCTGGTGACGCTTGATGGGGCCAGGCGTTATGGCGTCGTGCTCGATTCCAGGGGCGCGGTCAACGCCGATGCGACGCAGAAACTGCGCGCGAGCCTGGCGAAGAAGCGCGGGAAAGTGAAGTTGTTCGATCGAGGCTTTGAGTCCCTCGAAGAGCTGAAGTCGCGTTGTCTCGCGGAGACCGGTCTGGAGCCGCCCGTCGCGCCACAGTTCACGAAGTGGGCTTTGAAGGCGGTACAGGCCGAACGTTTTCAGGGGTGAGGGAAAACCAGCCCGCATGTCCCGACGCATCGAGATTCTGGAGGTGGGCCCGCGCGATGGCTTGCAGCTCGAGCCCGTGCTCATTCCAACCGGCATCAAGGTGGAGCTCATCCGCCGACTGCTGTCGGCGGGCCTGCGGCGCGTCGAGATCGCAAGCTTCGTCAACCCGAAGAAAGTCCCGCAGATGGCCGACGCCGAGGCGGTGCTGGCGGCGGTGCCCCGACCGCCGGGCGTCGTGTTCACGGGCCTCGTTCTGAACCGCCGGGGCCTCGATCGTGCGATCGCCGCCGGTTGTCAGGAAGTCGGCATGGTGGTGATTGCGAGCGACAGCTTCAGTCACCGGAACCAGGGCTGCAACACGGAGGAGTCGATCAGTGCCTGGCTGGACATTGCGGCGGCCGCCGCGCGCGCCGGTCTGCGTGCTCAGGTGACGATATCGGCGGCGTTCGGCTGTCCTTTCGAGGGAGAGGTAGCCGTTGAGCGTGTGCTGGAGATCGCGCAACGCGTCGCGGCAGGGCGCCCGGCGGAGATCTGCTTCGCGGACACCATCGGCGTGGCCGTACCGGCGCAGGTCTTCGCTCTGCTGACCGCGGCTCGCCGTCTGCTGCCGGACGTGGCTTTGCGCGCCCACTTCCACAATACGCGCAATACCGGTTACGCCAATGCGCACGCTGCAATAGAGGCGGGCGTGCAGACGCTCGATGCGAGCATCGGAGGCATCGGCGGTTGTCCGTTCGCGCCCGCCGCCACCGGGAACATTGCGACGGAGGATCTCGCTTATCAGCTCGAGCGCAGCGGCATCGCCACCGGTCTCTCGCTGCCTCTGCTGCTGGACACCGCCGCGTGGCTCGAGCAGGCGCTGGCGCACCCGATTCCAGGACTGCTCGCCAAGGCCGGAGGATTTCCATGAGCGCTGGTGGAGCGCAGGAAGCCAGCGGTCCCGGTGCGGCCACCACGGGCGTCCGATTTGCCCGCGGACCCCTCTCCGACCTCCGCGTCATTGAAATGGGCAGCCTGATCGCCGGTCCTTTCTGCGGCCAGCTGCTCGGCGACCTGGGTGCCGAGGTCATCAAGATCGAGGCCCCGGGTCAGGGCGATCCCATGCGGCAGTGGGGGCGTGAGAAGGCGGATGGCCATTCCCTGTGGTGGCCGGTCGTCGCACGCAACAAGAAGTCGATCACGCTCGACCTGCGCCAGGCCGATGGTCAGGCGTTACTGCGCCGTCTCGTGGCCAAGTCGGATTTTCTACTCGAGAACTTCCGTCCCGGAACGCTGGAGAAATGGAATTGTGGGTACCCCGCGCTCTGCGCGATCAATCCGCGGCTGATCATGATCCGCGTTTCCGGCTACGGGCAGACCGGTCCCTATGCTCAGCGCGCCGGATTCGGCGCGATCGGGGAAGCGATGGGCGGACTGCGCTACATCGTCGGCAATCCGGACTCGCCGCCCTCGCGGGTCGGGATCAGCATCGGTGATTCCCTCGCCGCCACCTTCGCCTGCCTCGGTGCTCTCTCTGCGCTGCATGTCCGCGAGGTCACGGGGCAGGGACAGATCGTGGACTCCGCCATTTACGAAGCCGTGCTCAGCCTGATGGAATCGCTCGTCACGGAATACGACAAGAGCGCTTACATTCGGGAGCGCACGGGGGCCATCCTGCCCAACATCGCCCCTTCCAATGTCTATCCGACCAGGGACGGCAGCATGGTCCTGATTGCGGCGAACCAGGACGCCGTGTTCATGCGCCTGGCCCAGGCGATGGGCGAGCCGGAGCTCGCGACGCGGCCGGAATACGCGACCCACAATGCCCGTGGTGCCCGCCAGCGTGAACTGGACGAGTACATCGGTGCCTGGACGCTGCGGCGAACTCGCGACGAGATTCTCCAGCTCATGCACGAACATGGCGTGCCGGCCGGACTGATCTATCGGGCTCCCGACATGCTCGCAGACGCACATTTCAAGGCGCGGGAAGCGATCGTGACCGTCGAGCATCCCGATCTAGGTGCGCTCAGGGTCATCTGACCCGATCCCGGGTGTCACTTGCGCGGCTTGCGGCGCCTCGGAGCGGAACCTCCCGCCGGCACTGCGGGCTCGGCGATCTCGTCCGGCGCGCCGCGGGGCGAGCGTTCGGCGCCGAAAGCCGCCACGATGGCATGGGCTGTCTGTCTCGCCGCCGGCAGGAATTTTTCCGCCGCCACCTGCTGCTTCACGGCGGAGCGTGCGAAGCGCACCACGATTGCACAAAGCGTATCCTCGCTGACCCGGACCGGGACGGCGAGGCTGCTGCGTTCGGTGATGCGACCCGGTCTGTGCACGAGCGCGTACCCGAGACTGCGAGTTTCCTGCACCCGCTTTTCCAATTCCGGCCGGGAGTAAGTCTGTTCCCTGGCCGCGCCCGGCTGGTAGAGCAGATCAATGAGCATGCGCGTCTGGCTCTGCCGCCCAAAGGCCAGCAGGACCAGGCCGGATGCACTGTTGCCGAGCGGCATGCGAGCCCCCGGGGCGTAATGTACGACTGCAAGTGGGCTGGTGGCATCGGTGGTCTGCCGGACCAGCACCGAGGCGCCCGAGAGCGTGGCGATCGATACGGGCCAGACCACGCGGCGACCGAGCTCCGCGGCGAACGGCTTGGCGACCTGCACCAGCCACGCCGTATCATCGAAGCCGTCGGACAACCCCCGCACCATCGACGTGGGGCGAAACGTATCGGTGATCGCATCCCGATCGACGAAACCCTCCGAGATCAGCGTCCTCAGGATGCGAAACGTCGTCGTGCGGGGCAAGCGCGCATCGCGCGCGAGTGAAGCGACCGTGTGCTGGCGGTCGGAGTTGAGAATGCCGAGAATCCGCAGCCCGCGTCCGAGCGAGCGATTCAGGTGCACGCTGCCGCTCGAATAAGGGGCATGGAGGATTCCTCGTGCCGGGACTTTGCTCTGCCGTTCGTTGAGGTGACCGCTTAACGGTCAATTATAGAACGTGAAAGTAGCCTAGCAAAACGCTTAGGTCTATACAAGAAACTGGCTACACTGGAATCACCGCGTCTCTCGCCAAACCACTCTCAAATCGAGGACCGCGTCATGCTCAACACATTCCAGCAGCGCACCCATGCGATGTTGCCGACCGCCACACATGATGAGTCCTCGCGGCAGGAATTCGCCAAGAGTCTCAAACAGTTTGTGCAGGAGGCGCTGCTGCCGGGATTACAGCCGGTCTTTACGCAGCGCGCGGCGGTCAGGTTCAGCGAGAAGCACGGACATGCGCCGGCAGATCGCCGCGAGATTCGCAGCGCCATGCTAGGGGATCCTTACTTTCAGACGTATGCCTCGACGAATCGCATCTCCCAGGAATTGATGTGGGCCTCCGTGACCGATTCGATCGATCGCGAACTGCCCAAGCTGATCGAGCGCGCGAAGTCATTCTCCGCCTCGGCGCGCGCCCAGCTGAAGATTCCCGGGCAGTTCGAGGTGCCTCGCTATATATCATCACTGGATATCCATTGCATGCCGGGCGGTTACGCGACCGAGGTGGCCCCCGACGATGTCAGCGTCGCCGCGCTCTATGACCGGGGAGCGTATCTGTACTGCATCGGATATTGCGGGCCCGACAACGACGATTTCGGCGTGTCGGTATGCAATTATGTGAAACGTAACCTTCCGGGCTTCGCGCCCCGTCGCATCCTCGATCTGGGCTGCACGGTCGGCCATTCGACTTTGCCCTACAAGGAGCGCTTTCCCGACGCTGAGGTCTGGGGCATTGATGTCGGAGCGCCACTCGTACGCTATGCACATGCGCGCGCCGCCGCCTACGGACTGGAGGTGAATTTCGCCCAGATGAATGCCGAGGCGACCGAGTTCGAATCAGGTTCCTTCGATCTGATCGTCAGTCATATTCTCCTGCATGAGACCAGCGCGAAGGCGATGCCACGCATCATGCGCGAGTGTCATCGACTGCTTGCGCCGGGTGGCTACATGATTCACGCCGATCTGCCACCGTTCGACAAGATGGACGGGTTCACACAGTTCATTCTGGACAACGAGACCTGGTACAACAACGAGCCGTTCTGGGGCGCGATGCGCGACATGGACCAGATCCAGCTCGCCGTCGAGGCCGGATTCGCCCGCGAGAAGGTCAGATTCACGACTGCGCCGATGGCGATTCTGGAGGCTGCGGCCAAGGCGGCCGCCGGCTATACGGACGAGGCGGCGACTGCCGTCGCCGACCGCGACTTTACCGCCGGCGAATTCGCCCCCGGCGGCGGGTGGGAGGTTCTCGTGGCGCAAAAGTCTCCCGAGGCGCGCTTATGAGGCAAGACTCCGACGCGAGACCGCGCGTCGTCCGCCACGCAAAAGGCAAGCGACCGAAATTCAGTGACGTCGGCGGCGTCGATGAACTCATGTCAATGGTATTGGTGCTGGCCTCCGAACTGTGCGTGCTGCGCGACCGCGTGGATGCGATGGAGCGCGTGGGGGCCCGGAATGGCATCGACTTCGCCGCCGAGATCGAGCAGCTGCCCCTGGACCAGGCGGCGCTCGAAGCTCGAGAGGCGCGGCGCCAGGACCTGTTCCAGCGACTCTACTATCTGGCGCGCAAGGAAGCCGAAGAGCTCAAATCCCAGGAGACCACCGATCGCTACAAGGCCATCATCGATGAAATCGCCAAGCCCTGAGCGATGGCATCGTTGGGTGCACGCTTCGTGACGCGTCGGCGCGATCACATCCTCATTGCGGGGGCCGGCCTCGGCGGGCTGAGTCTTGCACTTGGGCTGCTGCGCGCAGGTTTCGCTGTCACCGTGCTCGAGCAGGCCGAGCAGCTGCGGGAAGTGGGTGCGGGCGTGTCGCTCGCGCCGAATGCGACCCGCTGCCTCACCTATCTGGGCGTGCTCGAGGCCGCGCGTCGGCACGGACACGTGCCGGACAGCGCTGCGATCAAGCACTATCAAACCGGCGAACGCCTCTCCGGCTATGCCATGGGTGACGCCATGGAGTCGAAGTGGGGCTCGCCCTATGTCCAGATTCATCGTGCCGCCCTCCAGGACATTCTGGCGCGCGCGGTGCTCGGACACGATCCCAATGCCCTCCGACTCGGGGCGCGTGTCACGGACCTGCACGAGGCGGGTTCCGGGATAGAAGTTCAAACGGTCGCAGGGACATTCTGTGGTGATTACCTGATCGGCGCGGACGGCGTGCGTTCCCGGGTCCGCACCGCACTGCATGGGGATGGGGCGCCGCATTTCCTCGGGTATGTGGCCTGGCGCGCCGTCGTCCCGATCGAGGCTGTGGATCCCATCCCGCTGGCCCCTGACACCGCCGTGTTCATCGGACCGCGCAAGAGCCTGCTGCGCTACATGCTGGCGGGGCGCACTCAGGTCAACATCGTGATGTTCGCGCAGGACGACGTATGGACGCAGGAAAGCTGGACGCAACCCGCCGACCATGCGGAGATACGCACCGCCTTCGCCGATTGGTCACCCGAGGCAACGGCGCTGATCGAAGCGGTGTGTCGAAGCGGCGCATTCAAGTGGGGGTTGTTCGGACGAACTCCCCTCCGCGCCTGGCAGCGCGGTCGAGCGACGCTGATCGGAGATGCGGCGCATCCCATGCTGCCGTTCCTCGGTCAGGGGGCTGCCATGGCCATCGAGGATGCCGTCGTGCTGACGCGCGCTTTCTCCGAGGCAGCCGCGAGCGGCCGGGCGCTCGCCGTGTACGAACGAGCCCGCTTCGAGCGGGCCATGACGACGGTGGCCCGCGCCAACACCCAGGGGTTGAGGATTCACGGTTACGTCGGGAATGCTCCGCTCGACGCGCCGGTGCCACGAGATGACTTCGCTGAATACGGCTTCGACGCCTCGGCGGTCGCATTGCCTTCCGCGGAGTGCGCATGAGCATCAGCGTGCAGGTCACACCCGCCGTGCCTCTCGCCGAGGTGATGAGTGGCCTCGTTGGGCCCGATCACGTCATCGTCGGCGCGGCCATGGCAGCGTTCGCCACGGACGTCTATCGGGCGCGCTGCTCGCCGTCCGCGGTCGTACGGCCGGGAACTCTTCCGGAGCTGCAAGCGGTCGTCGGCGCAGCGACATCCGCGAGGGCGGCGGTTTTCGTGCGCGGCGGCGGCGCCTCCTACACCGATGGGTACCTCCCAACTCGGAGCGACTCGATCCTGATCGACATGGGCCGTCTCAACCGCATCGTCGAGATCAATCAGCGGGATGCCTACGTCACCGTGGAGGCCGGCGTCACGTGGAAGACGCTCAAGGAAGCACTCGATCCGTTGAACCTGCGCACGCCGTTCTTCGGCCCATTCTCAGGCATCGCCGCCACGGTCGGCGGATCGATGTCGCAGCATTCGATCAGCCACGGTTCGAGCGAACACGGGATCAGCGCGCAATCCGTCATTGCGATGGATGTCGTGCTCGCATCGGGCTCGGTGCTCTCCACCGGCTCATCCGCGCGGGGCGCGGCGCCATTCTGTCGCTGGTACGGACCGGATCTGGCGGGACTGTTCTGCGGCGACTGCGGCGTCCTTGGCGTCAAGGCGCGGATCACCTTGCCGCTGCTGCGCCGTGCCGATGCCTTCGAGTGCCTGTCCTTCGCATTCCAGACATTGCCCGCGCTCGCCGATGCCTTGCGGACCGCGTCGCTCGAGCGCCTCGACGATGAACACTTCGCCATCGATGCTGCCATCGCCCAGGGACAGATCGCGCGTCAAGAGCGCAGCGGCAAGCGTGGGCTCGTCGCCGGCGTCATCGCGTCCTCCCCGTCGAAATGGGCGGCGCTCAAGCAACTCGTGAGGATGGCGCGGGCGGGAACCGACGCCCTGCGGGCCGCGCCCTACATGGCGCATTTCATTGTCGAGGGTGTCACGGCCCGCGACGCGCGCATCAAGGCGGACAGGCTGCGCACGCTGATGACAGTCGCGGGTGCCGAGATTTCAAATACCGTACCCGCCGTCGTTCGCGGCATGCCGTTCGCACCGCTCTACAACACACTCGGCCCGAATGGCGAGCGCTGGGTGCCGGTGCACGGGTACCTGCCGCATTCGCGCGTGGGCGAGTTTCACGAAGCCGTCACCGCGCTGTTCGCAAGCCGCAGCGATCAGATGAGCCGGCTTGGCGTCTGGAATGGCGGCATGTTCATGACCATGGGAAGCACGGCGTTTCTGTATGAGGTCGCGCTGTACTGGCCCGGCAGACCCTCGGCCTACCATCTGCAGGCGGTTCCCGCCGATTACCTGGCGAAGCTGCCGCCGGGCGCGGACTGCGCCGAGACCGTTGCCTTCGTCGACCGCCTCAAGCAGGATCTCGTGGCGCTCTACGCGCAGTTCGGTGCGCTGCATTTCCAGTTGGGCAAGACGTATCCCTTCGGCAGCGTACTGCAGCCGGAAAGCCTGGCGCTGTTGCGGTCCATCAAGCGCGCTGTCGATCCTGGCGGCCTCATGAATCCCGGAGGCCTGGAATTATGATGTCGAGCGCAGCGCGGATTGGTCTCCTCGCCGGTGTGTTCGCGATGCTGGCCGGCGGTCCGGTTCTGGCGGGAGCAGCACCCGAAGCCGCGCGCGGCGAGCGGCTGTTCATGCAGTGCGCGGCCTGTCATTCGATGCAGCCGACTCCCGGCGGTCTCGGACCTCCCCTGGCAGGCATCGTTGGCAGAGCGGCGGCCGCAACGCCCGGCTACCCGTATTCAGCCGCGCTCAGCGGCGCCGGCCTGCAGTGGGATGAAGCAACGCTCAATCGCTGGCTCGAGCGTCCCAACCAGCTCGTACCCGGCACGAAGATGATCTTCGCCGGGATCAGCAATCCGGCCGATCGGCTCGCGCTGATTGCCTATCTGAAAGCCGCGGCCGGGGCGGCCGCGAAATAGAGGATCAGGATGGCGCAGGCGAGTGAATTTCGGCGCGGTTGGCCGGTTGTGCTGGCCTCGGCCGTGGGGATCGCCCTCGGTTTGTCGCCTATCCCGTTCTATGAGATCGGGCTCATCGCGCCGGAGTTGGCCCGTGAGTTTCACTGGGGCGTTGGCACGATCATGGCCGGCGTCTTCTTTATGATGTGCGGATCGCTGATTGCAAGCCCGGCGGTGGGCTTTCTTGCCGATCGCTTCGGCGCGCGCCGGGTCGCATTGACCTCGATCGTCTGTTTCAGTGTCTGTGTGGCGTGTTTCTCCGCGCAGACCGGGAATCTGCCGCTCTATTACCTGAATTGGTTCCTGATGGCGTTGACCGGAGCGGGGACGCTGCCGATCACCTGGACACGCACGATCAATGAGAGTTTCGACCGGCAGAAGGGTCTGGCGCTGGGCCTTGCCCTCGCCGGGACCGGTGTCTCAGGCTTTCTGCTCAAGCCAGCGACCGGCGCCGTGGTCGCTGCGCATGGCTGGCGCGCGGCGTTCCTCTTTCTCGGCGCTCTGCCGCTGCTGATCGCTTTGCCGCTGACTGTGCTGTGCTTCCGGCCCATCGCAGGTCCGGCCCCGGGCGTCGCTTCACCCGAATTGAAATCCCGCGACGGCCGATCGTTTCGGGAGGCGGTTCGCGACTGGCGCTTCTGGCTCATTGGCCTTGGGATTCTACCCGTCGCGTTTGCGATCTCCGGCCCCATCGCCAATCTGGAGTCCATTCTCAAGGGGCATGGGGTCGAGCATACGATCATCATGCGCGACGCACCGCTGCTGGGTCTGGCCGTCGTCGCCGCTCGCATCGTCGGCGGCTGGCTCGTCGATCGTGTCTGGGCGCCGGCCGTGGCGTTCGTCCTGTTCACGCTGGCCGCGGCCGCGAGCTGGTGCCTGGTCAATGCGCCGCCGACATCGGGTTATGTATTGTTCGGCATTCTCGGCGTCGGTCTTGCCGCCGGCCTCGAGTTCGACGTCATGTCGTTCCTGACGGCGCGCTACTTCGGTCCGCGCGCTTATGGGGGCATTTACGGCACGATGTACGCCTTCTTCGGGCTCGGCTCCGGCATTGCTCCCCTGGTCTACGGTCGTGCCTTCGATGCCAGCAGGAGCTTCACGGGAATCGTCACACTGGGCGCGGCTGCGATGCTTGCCGGCGGGCTGCTCCTGCTGCTGCTCGGGCCTTACCGATACCGGCCGAACCGTTTGTCAGAGGGCCCTGCGCGCCCCGTGGCCGACGCAATCACTCGAATGGAGGCTTGAACTCTCATGGATGAGCCAATCCCGGTTGATCTTGCCGATGCAGTCGGATGCTCGCGTCGCCTGTTTCTGCTGGGCGGGGGGATGCTGGCCGCGGGACTGACCGCGTCGGGCTGCACGACGACCCCCGCGCATTCGGACATTCCCTCGAGCCCCACCGAGCAGACGCAGCTGCTCATGCGAATGATGGCGAGCCTGCAGGAGGCCTGCGTGCCCTGGTACTACACGGGTCGGATTTACGCCGTGCAGCCGGGTCTTCCCCCCACGCATTTCTACAATTTCGAGGGCTCCGAGATCTACTGGGTCAAGCCGCTGGCTCCGGGGCGTTGGTCGCTGGCCATCAGCACCCTCACATTCTATCCCGATCGTCTCTCGGGCGAGTATCTGGAACGCTTCACGAATCCGATCACCGGAAAAACCCTCGAGGTCAAGCCCAACGTGATGCGAACCCGGCCGGGCCAGGGCGCTGTATATGGCGAGAAGACGCTGACCGCCATGGGTGCCACGATGCCGATCACATTGGAGATCCATCGGGATCCGGAGGCCGTCTGGCTGATCACGAGCCGCGGCAGCGATCGAGGGCCTCAGCCCTTGATGGAGGTCAGTTCGATGTTCTGCCCGACCGCCGAGATCGATGAGGCCCATCGCCCGGTTGCGCGTGTCACCATGAGTTCGGCGTCGCTGTCGCGCTGGCCGAAATGGCTCGAAATGGACGAGGTCCCGGGGCATCTCATGTGGTATGCCGCGGGGCGCAAATTCAAGTCTGTGGCCGAGCTGCCCGCGCGATACCGGAATCGGGTGGACACGCAGAAATCCAGGCACTTCGAGAATCCGGAGAACGATGCGACCACTTAGGATCTGGACGGGCGTTCTGGCCCTTGGCACTCTGGCGCTTGCTGTCGCTGCCGCGGAACCGGATGGGCCGAGATACTCGTACGTTCAGGGAGCGGGTGATGTACCCCTGAGTGTCGTTCAGGCCGGAGCAGGCGATGCTCCGGCCATCCTGTTCATCCATGGCCTCGGGCAAAGCCATCTCTCCTTCGCAGCGCAGCTGCACAGCGATCTGGCGCATCACTATCATCTGGTGGCCTTCGACCTGCGCGGTCACGGAAATTCGGGCAAGCCCTGGAGCGAATCGGCCTATCTGGACAGCGCGCTCTGGGCCGAGGACATCCAACGGGTCATGGCGGCAACCGGGGCCAGGCGGCCGCTGGTGGTTGCCTGGTCTTATGGCACCCTGCTGATTGCCGATTACATCCGGGCCCATGGCACCGACGAGATGGCCGGTCTTGTGATGATCGGTGCGACGGGCGGCCTGGTTCCCTATCCGAAGACTCCACCCGATCCCCAGGTGATGTCGAAACTGGTCGAGTTGCACCGTCTCAGCGAAAGTCCGGCACTCGAGGATACGCTGCAGGCGAGCCGCGGGACCGTGAGTCTGCTGACGTTCCGGCCCATGCCGCCCGAATGGACCTCGATCGCGGAAGCTGTAAACGATCTGGTGCCGCCGTACGCCCGCGCTGCGCTCGGCAAGCACCTCTACACCAACAACACCGACCTGGTCGCTCGCATCCACGTGCCGGTGCTGCTCATGGCAGGCGCCGAGGACAAGGGGGATCCGGAATCGATCTTGCAATCCTTGTCCGACGCACTGCCCCAGCACGCGACGATCAAGGTCTATGCCGAAACAGGCCATACGATCTTCGCGGAGCAGCCCGAGCGGTTCAACGCGGATCTGGCCGATTTTGCCCGGAGTGCGCTGGGCGCCCATTGAGCCCGCACCCCGGGGAGACCGCTCTCTGGTCAACTCTCCGGCTTGCGCGTGCTCGGCCGGCCGTGGTCGAGAATACTCGGCCACATGACCGCAATCCCCTGCGATTTGCTGATCCGGAACGTGCGGCTCGCCAGACCGTATCAGCCGGGCGTCCTGCAGCAGGACATCGCCATCGTGGACGGAAGGTTTGCGGCGATCGCAGCGTCAATCGATCCCGCTGCGGCGCGCGAGGTCATCGATGCACGTGGCCTGCTGGGATTTCCAGGCCTCGTCGATGCCCACATGCACACCGGAATCTACAGCCCGCTGTCCGAGGACGCGGTCAGCGAGAGCCGGGCGGCCGCGCAGGGCGGCGTGACCTCAAGCCTGAATTATTTCCGCTCCGGTCAATACTACCTGAACAAGGGCGGTCCCTACGCCAAGTTCTTTCCGGAAGTCCTGGAGATCTCGGCCGGCCGCTTCCACGTCGACTACGCGTTTCATCTCGCCCCGATGGACGCGCGTCAGATCGATGAGATCGAGATGCTGGTTGAACGATACGGCGTCACGTCGTTCAAGATCTACATGTTCTATGGCGGCTATGGACTGCACGGTGCCTCCAGTCACCAGCATGATTTTCTGATGATTGATCCGCAGGAGAAATACGACATCGCGCATTTCGAATTCGTGATGCGCGGCGTGAAGCGTGCGGTCGATCGATTCCCGGAGCGACGCGAGTACATCAGTCTGAGCCTGCATTGCGAGACGGCCGAGATCATGGCGGCCTACACCAGGCTCGTGCAGACGGCAGGTCAGCTCTCGGGCCTGCGGGCGTACAGCGCCGCTCGGCCGCCTCATTCCGAGGGGCTTGCAGTGACGATCGCGGCGTATCTCGCCCAGGAGACCGAGTGCGTCAACATCAACCTCCTGCACCTGTCCTCGCGCAAGGCCGTCGAGGCAGCGCTGATCATGGCGAAGGCTTTTCCGCAGATCAATTTCCGCCGCGAAGTCACGATCGCGCATCTGTGCATCGACTACGACGTCAAGACCGGTGTGCTGGCCAAGGTCAATCCGCCCATCCGCTCGCGCGAGGATGTGGAGTTCCTCTGGCAGACGCTGCTGGACGGAAAAATAGACTGGGTTTGCAC
>Ga0326728_10018475_pt1 | contig 13735 bp, 10 predicted proteins | sample MB3enrmetagenome_FD_207602 | JGI IMG/M metagenome (GOLD analysis project Ga0326728, IMG submission 207602) | Lab enriched peat soil microbial communities from McLean, Ithaca, NY, United States - MB31MN | ecosystem: Environmental > Terrestrial > Soil > Wetlands > Peat | place: USA: New York... | reverse complement strand
TTAACTCGTTGAGTACTCGCTCCTGCTTTTCGGGCTCCATTTCGCTATAAATCTCCCTGCATGTCATCCCGAGTTGATCGTAGATACTCCGCACCTGGCGGGCGTGATCAATAGAACACGCAGCGGCGATGATCTGGTGCTTCAGTCCTGTCTTGTTTCTTAAAGTCATGCATCTTATTATGCTTGCTTCAGCAATATGCTTGTTGCACTCAGGAGCCAACGCGACTCCCTTTCTAAACCACGCCTCCTCCCGCAATTCCAGAACCTCCTCTAGGGTATGGCGATGCGTGTCATCTTTGTATGTAAAGTAAATCTCGGCCGGCGCGAAGTTAACGGAGTGAATCTGCTTGATGTAGCCGTTGATCATCGCCTTGGCATAAGAATAGCGGTAGACAATCTTTCCCCGCAGGGCGCGGCCGTCGGCACGGAACGGAGTAGCCGTGAGACTCACCGCCTTTGCTTCTGGAAACTTCTCAAACACCTTTAACCAGCTTTCTGCCACGTTGTGGTGCCCCTCATCCACCAGAATCATGTCGAAGAAATTAGGAGGGAACTGCGGGAGCCATCGGTCTGCCGAGCTCGCCAACTGTTGAATGTTGGTCACAACAAAATGGCTCTCGGCGCAATCGTGAATGTTGGCAGAAGGACCGTCGAGGACAGCGGCAAAAGGCCCGCTGCTTACTGTGTCTAGGACCCGGGTCTTATTCCAAAAACATTGCGCACTGCTTATGTCCAATGCCTCGGATACAACCTGCCGAATGGTCAAATTCGGCGTAATTACAAGCACCCGTCCGTTTGCAATCCCGAACGGTAATGTGGCAATAACGCCGGTCTTCCCACACCCCACAGGAATCTGGAGGATAGCCTGTTCCCCGCTCTTCGCGAAGTGCTCTCTGATTGCTTTGTGCGCCTGCCTCTGGGGCTCGCGCAGCCTCTGATTCTCTTCAATATTGAATTGAGCCGTTTGGAAAAAATCAGCGAGGTTGGCTGTTTGGGACTGTGCGCGCTGGTACTCCAAGCGGAAGGGTTCCAGATCTGAAAGTTTATAGTACCTATAGTCGCTTGCAGGACGTCTGACGGCTTTGAGTTTCCCCTCTTCGTCCCAGCGCCGGAGGGTCTGCGTTGAGACCCCCAAGTATCTAGCTGCATCTTGGATCGTGACAAAATCATCTGTAGTTTCCATGTTCCAAGCTTATACAACCTTGCTCAACCTTGTCAAGGGCCATTGTATTATAATTCCGGGTCTCAAGAATTCGGCGGCACTTCGCCACGGGAAGCGCACCCCGCCGCGTCAAGGCCTGGCGGAGGGATTCGCCTTCCAGAAATTCCATGGCGATGTAGGGCGTGCCGTCATCGGCTTGCCCCGATTCGTAAATGGTAACCACGTTGGGATGATGAATACGCCCCGTGGAAGCCGCCTCATTCTGAAACCGCAGCAGAAAGTCGGGGTCATCGAAGGCAGTGGCTAGTGGCGAGTGACTAGTGGCTAGCGACAGGGAAAGGCAAAACCCTTGCGCACAGGACTTTGAGCGCCACGGGACGGTTGCCGACCGCGATCTGTTCGGCGAGGCAGACCGCGCCCATGCCGCCTTGACCCAGTAAACGGACCAATCGGAAGCGGCGCGCAAGACTTGACGCGAGTTGGGCGTCGATCTCAGCCACAGCGCAAATCCTCACGAAGAGCTTATCTCGCGCAGAGACGCAAAGGCGCAGAGGCGGAAAGGCAACAGAGGGAGAAGAAATCTTGAACCTCCACCCCGGTCATTCTAAGGCTCTTTTGTCTTTGCAATTATCTTTTCTCTGCGCCTCTGCGGCTCGGCGCGAGACATGGGCTTTCCCAAAGGCTGACGTAGCGGCGAGTTTACCTCGCCATGGCTGCGCCCCCATAGCATCGGGATAAATTCCGCCGCCGCTACGGCCTGCTGACCCAAGGTCAGCCCTGCGGCGCCTTCCCGCGCGTTTAGTTATCAAGTCACGTGAAGAACCGCAGACCTCAAAGGCGGAGGTCTGCGCTACGGGTCCTCTTTACTTTTGCCTTTTGCGCTTTGCCTTTTGCCTTGCTTTTGCTGCTCTCTCACGCCAGCCACCATACCTGATAGGGCAGGAGCTGGGCGTTGCCGGAAAAACTGCTTCCGGTCAGGCGGTCAGTCCCCGTATGCGCAAGTTGCACCTTCGTTTCCCATTCGTTGGTATTCACAATAAACAAGCTATCATCCGTATGGGGGACGGCGATGACGCCTGGCGGCACGGGCGCGGCAAGGAATCCCGGGTGTCCGGGAACAAGGTGTTTGATCAGATGCAGCAAGGCATCGTCATCAGGCCAAAAGCCCAACTTCACCACCACGCCGCGGCCGAGCTTTCTTTGCGTCACCGCCGCGCGGCCATGGAGAATCGCCTGCGCGCTCCGGAAAGTGCCGATGGTCTCCGCGGCGGCGTCCACTTCCAGAAATTCGCAGAATCCTTCGAGACCCACGGGCGAAAATTCGCCAATCTCCCTGTCCCTCCACACGACCCCGGGATCCGCTCCCAAGGTCATAGACGACCCCGATGACCACGAATCCCCCTTGCCCGACCAACCCGTAGAACCCATCCACCTCACCGTACGAACCACACATCGGGTCAACTCCCACAGGTTGGCGGCAAACCCGTCGCCGCGGAAGACGCCATCCTTGTCCATGTAGGAAGTGAACGGAGTGATGATGACCACTCCCCCGCCCTGCGCGAACTCCTGGAGAGATGCCGTCACCTGCGGGTCGTCGAGCGCCGTGGCGGCGGGGATTAACACGAGTGAGTACTTCTTCAAATTCGCGGGCGCGGCGGCGGTGGCCATGTTCACGCTGTCCACCCCGATTCCCAGCCGGTGCAGCGCATTGAAGCATTCCGGCAGCAGCGTGTTACTTGATTTGACGTGCGGGTAGACGGCCAGGGCGGCGCGCTGCTCAAAGTCGTTCAGGATGGCGGCCGTGGCCTTCACGGGGCTGGCGATGAGCTGCTTTCCCCATTTCGCCAGGATTTTTCCCAGGTCCACGGCCCACTCAAAATCCGGCTCGGGATGGCCCGACCAGTCGAGCAACCCGCCCCAGTGGGGCCAATGGCCTCCCCGCCAGCGGTTGCCCGACCAGTAAAACAGCCCGCAGGTTCCCATGGCCGCAGTTTCCAACCCCCACATCAGATACTGGCCGCGCCGGGGAGCGGGGTCTTCAATGGAGGTTTCGCCGATTACCCCAAAGCGGCTTTCCGTGGTGATGAAATGCGTCCGCCCATAGCATGAACGGTGCATATCCTGATGCCAGGTGTAGTCCATCCAGGCCTGCTGATTTCCCGCCGGGTGTGGATAGTGGTTGAGACCGGCAATATCCATGCTGCGGGCCGCCAGGGGATCGTCCGCCACGGCGTTCCATACGACGTTCCAATCGGTCAGAATCCACTGCTCGACTCCGGCTTCGCGCAGCGCCTCCGCCTGCATCCGGAAGAAATTCAGGAGCACGTCGCGCCGGAAGTGGCGGTGCGCGAGGGTGAGCGCCGCGAGCGCCGCGCCGCTCTCTTCCACCCCTTCCCCGGGTTGAGGCACGGCATCGAGCGAAGCAACCTTCATGCCCCAGCTCACCAGATCGAGGCGGCGGTTGAACTCCTCCGGCGTGTGGTAGGTTGCCCGCAGCCAGTCGCGCCAGGCCCGTTCGCACGAAGGGTTGTAACAGATGCGCTCGATGCTGCCTTCCTCTTCATTTCCCAACTGCCAGCCGACTACTGTGGAATGGTGGTTGAATTCCCTGCCGAGGGAGTGGATGTATTGGCGCAGGGCGGCGCGATACACCGGATGATTCAGACAAGGCGCATGGCGCGCCATGGGATGCGCTTTCACGCCGGGGTGAAGCTGCACCAGGATTTCCGGCTTTGCGGCCGCGAGCCACTGCGGGGGAACATAAGAACCGGTTCCCAGAATGGCGCGCATTTTTCGCTTGTCGAGGTCGTCCAGGAAATTGTGGAGCCACCCGAAATCAAAATGCCCGGCAGCCGTCTCAAGGTTGCCCCATGACGACTCGGAAACGCGCACACAATTCATCTGCGCCCGCTGGAAGTGGTCCAGCATGGCGTTCCACTCATCGCGAGTTTGCAGCTCGGGATAGACGCTCGCGCCATAATGGAATTCGGTGATCTCCTGCCGCGACTTCGCCGCCGGCATCGTCGGGGTGGCAGGCAGCTCGCCTCGGGATCCTGTAGCACCCGTGGTGGGAATCGAAAGCAGTGCTTCTCCGACAGCAAGCTTTGCGGTGTTGGAAAGAAATTCTCTTCGCGATGGGTCAGGGTTCTTGGGCATGGGCGGGGTTCTCCGAACTCATTCGGTCGCGCGGAGCCAATCCTCCAAAAGCAGGCCGTAGACCTCAAGATCCAGGTAGTGGTCGTCAAACGCCTGGGCATGGCGAAGCACGCCTTCTTTCGCGAAGCCCAGCCGTTTGGGCACCGCGCAGCTCCGGGCGTTGCCGATGGCGCAGCGAATCTCAATGCGGTGAAGGTTCAGTTCAAAGAACAGGTAATCCAGGAGGGCGCGGCAGGCGCCGGTCATCAAACCCTTTCCCTGGTAGTTCTCACCCAGCCAATAGCCGATCGTCGTCGAGCGGTTTTCCCAATCGATGTTGCCCGCGCCGATGATTCCCGCCAGATGGCCGTGCCACCAGATGCCCAGGGTGGACCCGCCGTTCGCCGCCCACCGTTGAAGCGAGGACCTGATAACCGCCTTGCAATCTTCGAGGGATTGCTGCACGTCCCACTCCGGCAGCCAGCGGCGCAGGTAGGAGCGGTTGGATTCGATCAGAGTGAAGAGTTCTTCGGCGTGATGATGCTCAAGCTGCCGGAGTTCCGCGCCTTCCGCGAAGGAGTAAGTCAACATAAGCGGTCATCGGGGCAAGATTGATCGAGGCGGAAGGGGTGCCAGGTCAGGCGACGGCTTCGGCCTCAATTTCCACCAGCATCTCCGGGTCGATCAGGCGAGCCACGCCAATCAGACTGCTGGCGGGGTGAATTTGGCCGAAGAACTCGGCGTGGGCCTTGGCAACTTCCTCCCAGCGATCGATTTGGGTCACATAAATGCGCGTGCGAACCACATGTTCCAACCCCAATCCCAGGCGTTGGAGGGCGCCCTCGATATTGCGGATGGTCTGCACGGTCTGCGCGTACATATCACCCGGGGCCAGCACTTTGCCGGAGGGGTCGGTGCCGGTGGTGCCGGAAACATGTACAACGTCACCCACCTGCACGGCGCGCGCGTATCCCACTTTGGGTTCCCAGGGGGTTCCGGAGAAAGTCTTGTTCCGCTTGATTTTCATCTGTAGGCCTCCGATTTCATCTGCGCAGTGGGTCACGAATCACTGCGGGGTACGTGCGCTTGCTAAGCTTTTTCAAAGTAGCGGCGATGGGCGCGCGCGGCGAGGGCAAGGCGCTGCTGACGCCTCCCCAGCGCCTCACGATAGCGCCGTTTTTCTTCCTTGGTGTGCGGAATCAGGGGAGGAACTTTCTGCGGTTTTCCTGAGGGATCAAGAGCCACGTAGGTTACAAAAGCCGAATTGGTCTGTTGCCTTTGGCCCGTCAGGTAATCCTCCCGATACACTTTGACTTCTACTTCCATGGACGTCCGAAATGCCCGAGTGATGTGGGCGCGAAGCACCAGCAGTTCCCCGACGCGAACGGGATAACGGAAATCCAGATTGTCCACTGCCACCGTCACCACCGGTGACCGCGAGTGGCGATGCGCGGAGATCCCGCCGATGATATCGATGAGGTGCATCACTTTGCCGCCCAGCAGGTTTCCCAGCGGATTGGCGTCGTTGGGAAGCACCAGTTCCACGGTTTCCGTGAAGGATTCGGCAACGGTTTTGCCCTGGAGCTTTGCCATGTTATTCCCGAAAGGTTTTGCCTAACCGCGTCCGTCCGCCTATACTATTCGAGCCAGTGGGGCGTTGCAACCGGAATCAACAGCCGCAGGTCATTTTCAGCGGGCAAGGCCATCAAGCCGGCCACCACGGCTTGCGGGTGGGGCGCCCACGCTACCAGGGCAAATAAACCAGATCACGAGGACCCCATATGTCTTCGGATGCGGAGAAGACCCGGCGCGAGTTCCTGGAAGAGGCGTTACGCCAGGATCCCCATAATACTTTCGCGCGCTATGGACTGGCGCTGGAGCTGGCTAAAAGCGAACCGGCCGCCGCCTGGGCCCACTTTGAGTACCTGCTTCATCACCATCCCGACTACTCGGCCACCTATTACCAGGCGGGCGCATTCCTGATCAACCAAGGACGGATCGATGAGGCGCGCAAGGTTCTGACCGCGGGCGTGGAAGTCACCGGCCGCCAGAACAAACAGCACGCCCAGGCGGAACTACGGGCCGCCCTGGACGAACTGAAATGATTCAATCCGCCTCTCCAAGCACCAGCACGCTGAAGGATTACAGCCGGGAGAAGCAATCGGTTGCCCTGACTTCCGTGGGGGCAGCGGTGTTGCTCACCACCCTCAAGTTGACGGTGGGAATTTGGACGGGCAGCCTGGGTATAATTTCCGAGGCCCTGCACTCCGGATTGGACCTGGTGGCGGCGGCCGTCACCTACTTTTCGGTGCGGCTTTCCGATAAGCCCGCGGACCCCCAGCACCCCTTCGGGCATGGCAAAGTGGAGAACCTCTCGGCTTTCATTGAAACCGGCCTGCTCATTGTCACCTGCGCGTGGATCGTCTGGGAGGCGGTGCGGCGCTTCTTCTTCCGCGATGTGCACGTGGAGCCTTCCCTGTGGGCCTTCGGAGTGATGTTTATCTCCATCACCATTGACACCTTCCGCTCGCGCGCGCTTTTTCGCGTGGCGCGTAAATACAACAGCCAGGCGCTGGAAGCCGACGCCCTGCATTTCTCCACCGACGTCTATAGCTCCACGGTGGTGATTCTGGGATTGGTTCTGGTGTACGTTTCCAGGCAGAACGATGTTCATTGGCTGCGCAAAGCCGACCCGGCCGCGGCGCTGGTGGTGGCGGGGATCATCGTCTACATCTCGGTGCGCCTGGGGAAAAAGACGGTGGACGCGCTGGTGGATGCGGCGCCGACCGGAACCAGCGCCTTGATCGCGGAAACCGTCTCGCGGGTCGCGGGCGTCCTCAGCCTTGACCGCATTCGGACCCGCGAAAGCGGCAGCCGGTTGTTTGTGGATTTGCGTCTGACGCTGGCCAGCAACATTTCCCTGGAGCACGCCAAGTCCGTGGCCGATGTGGTGGAAGGGGAGGTTCACAACTTGTTTCCCACGGCGGATGTGGTGATCCACACCACGCCGCAGGAACCCTCCTCCGGCGATGTAGTCGCGAAAATCCGCGCCGTCGCGCATCGCCGCAACTTCCTCGTGCACGAGGTACGGGCCTACGAGGTGAACGGACGCGTCAACGTCCACCTGGACCTGGAGGTTGAACCCCAGTTGCGCCTGTCGGAGGCGCATGACCGGTCAACCCTGCTGGAGAGCGAGATCAAGGCGAACCTTCCGGAGGTGAATGAAGTCAACGTGCACCTTGAGCCCCTTCTGGTGGCGCTGGAAACGGGCGATGAGGCGGGCATGGATAACCTGGCGGTGGAGCACAAGGTGGCGGAGCTGGCGCGCGAAACGCCGGGGGTCTTGAATTGCCACTCCGTCGAGGCCCACCAGGTGGGCGGCAATATCGTGGTCAGGTTGCATTGCACGCTCGAACCCGACCTCCCCATCGCCAAGGTCCATGACATTACCGAAACCCTGGAATTCAAGTTTCGCCAGGCCTTCCCCCAAATGTCCAAAATCACCATCCACGCTGAACCCCTGGGCAAAACTTGACAAGGGCTTCCGGGGGGTAATCAACCCTGACTAATCGTTGTAAACCATAAGGGGAACCATGGTTGACAAGGGTTATGGGCGGGAAATCGGGCAAGCGAGTTGCGTGGGGTTTTGCCTGCTCACGGGCGCGGGGGGGGGGAGAACGGACGCACCCCTTCCCCCGTGGCCACGGAAATGGGGGAAGGGGCCTTCCGAAAGGATAACGCGCAGCGGAGACGGCGACTAGGGTTTGGGCTTTGGCGCCGGCGCGGCCGCATGGGTGGCCGGTTTGGGCGTTACCGGCGCTGGGGCCTCCGCCACCGGGTTCGCAGCGTCATAACGCTTGATGATCTCGGCGGTGACTTCAATATCTTTGGAGGCGAAGTAAACGGGAACCTGGGCGTCGTCCATGATCAGGGTGAAGCCATTTTGCTGGGCATAATCAGTGATGACCTTGACCATTTTCTGGCCGATGCGGTTAATGGCTTCGTCGCGATCGCGGTTAAAATCGTTCTGGGTATCCTCGGCGGAGCGCTTCAGGAGTTTCTGTTTCTCTTCCGCGTCACGGTTAAGGCGGGCCTGCTCGTCTTCGCTCAAGGTGGTGGACTGTTTCGTCAACTGGTCCTGAATCGCCTGGATTTCCTGCTGCAGCCGCTGCAATTCCTGTTGACGGGGAAGATATTTTTTTTGCAAATCGGCAATAACTTTCTTACCTTCAGCAGTATTGGCAATCGCCGCCTGAATGTTCAACACCCCGACTTTAGACTGGGCGGGCGGGGCACTCTGGGCCTGAAGGCAGACTGACCCTGCCACCATGGCCAGCAGTGCAATAAGTACCATCAATCGGTTCTTCATTCTAACTCCTTAAAAGTTCAATGGGATCGAACCCGGTTCAATTACCAAGCAACCAGCCGCTCGGGGGGCTGGGCAATTGAGCATCCGTCCTCCCGCCGGAAACGGGAAGAACGGCAATTATTCATGCCGGGCCACAGAACCAGCTATTTCTTGGGCGCCGCCGGCGTGGCCGGGGGTTTGGGAGGCGCCGGAGCTTCCGCCACCGGGTTTGCCGCGTCGTACCGTTTCACGCATTCCGCCGAAATATCAATGTCTTTGGAAGCGTAATAGATGGGGATCTGGGCGTCATCAATGATCAGGACAAAGCCATTTTGCTGGGCATAATCGCCAATGACGCGAGCCATCTTCTGGCCGAGCTTGCGGACGGATTCCTCCATGTCGGCATTATAATCACTCTGCGCGTCGTCGGTCGAGCGCTTCAATTCCTTCTGCTTGTCCTCCAGGTCCCGCTGCAAGCGGCGCTGCTCATCATCACTCAAGGTGGAGGCCTGCCGGGTCAACTGATCCTGAATGGCCTGGATTTCCTGCTGCAATTTCAACAACTCCTGCTTGCGGGGCTGATACTTGGCCTGCAACTCCGCAATCGATTTCTTCCCTTCGGCGGTGCTCCCGATCGCGGCACTGAAGTTGATGACTCCAACTTTGCCCTGGGCGTGCGCCGCCAGCGGAACTGCCATCATGGCCAGGAATAAAATAAGAGTGGTCGAACAATTCTTCATGCAAGTTCCTCCGGATATTGGCGTTCCAAATCAAGCCGTCATTCTAACTCATTTCCCCCGCCCTTAGAAGGTGCGCTGCACGGTAAATCCGAGGCGACCGGAGCGCTCCTTCAAACGGAAGGGAACAAAATTCCTCAAAGCATCAATGTAGGTCGCCTCGTTCGGGAACAACGATTCGGGCGGCAGGGTCTGCGGCGGCGTGATCACATCATTGACGCGCAACAGATTATACCCATAAAAGATATGGAGGGGCGCATTGACGACGGGGAGGAGAAGCTGCAAATCAAACCCGGTGGATACGCGGGGCCGGTAATTGGTCACGCCGATGGGCTTCAACTCCGCGGGAATGGGGAAGTAAGGGTACTGGCTCTCGATCGAACTCAGCGATCCCGCGGCCAGTTTGAGCTGGTTGGGGAACAAGGCCATGTTGGCGCCCGCGTCATCAAAGTAGGCCAGGCTGACCGTCGAGCCCACGATGGGGACACGATATTCGAAGTTAAAGACCGCCTCCGTATCGCCACCGGGGAAGATGGGGGAATTAATAGGGAAACTGGTGGAAGATCCGCAGGTTCCGGTGGATTTTCCGTTCTGGTTCGTCCCGGTGATCGGATTGCCGTCGTTATCGCGGTTGCACACCGACACCACCGTGGGATAGAAGGCAATGGGGCTGACGGTGCGGATATCAAAACCCCGCACATCTTCCTCGCCGCCAATGTAAAAGCGGGAGAAGGGGGGAACCACCCGGCCGCCGTAACCAATGACGCTGGAAATCAGGAAGCGCATGCCGATGGCGGTGGGGTGGTCGGAGCGGACGTTTTGAACGGGCTTGAAATACTTCACTTCCAGAACAGGCCGGATGGTGTTGACGTTCCCGCCGATGGCGCTGCCCGTGAAAGCGATGGCCGCATACAGGTACTTGCCCCGGGTGGGAGTCCAGGAGCTGTTGATGGTGCTGTAAAGGTACGTCGGCATGATCTGGCTGGAAATAATTCCGGTGAGGGAGTTGGGACCGGTCAGCCCGCTGAAATTGATGGCTTCAAAATAGGATTCGGAGGCGGCACTGAATGCCTGCAAGCTGCTGCGGGAGAAGCTGTAGGTCAAGCCGAGACGCGCAAAACTTCGCCGCAGGGGATAGGAAGCAAACATCGTGAACCCGTCGGAATTCTGGGTGAAGTTCTGCCCGTAGTATTGACCGTATTGCGACTGCGCCAGAAGATTCGGATTGATGCCGCTGTAGATCGCCAGTTGGCGAATCTGATTGTAGTTATAATCGCTCTTGTAAACGGTGAATCCGGCGGTGATGGGTTTGTCAAAGAGATAGGGCTCTGTAAAACCGAAGGAGTACATTTTCTGGAAAGTTCCCCACTGCAACCCCAGGCTCAGGGTGGCCCCCAGGCCCAGAAAATTGTTGGTGGCATAGTTGAGGCCCACAAAGTTCCCGGCCAGGCCGCTGATGCCGCCGGAAAACCCAATCGAGTTCTTTCCCTTCTCCTTGACCTTCACCAGCACGTCAACCGTCTTATCCTTGGCATTCTGCTTGATGTCGTAATCCTCTTTCTTGATCTCGTCAAAAAAGCCCAATTGGTTCATTTTTAGAACGCTATATTCCCACATCTGTGAGCTGAACACGCTGCCCTCGTCCACCAGCAATTCCCGGCGGATGACCTTGTCGCGGGTCTTGGTATTTCCGGAGAAATCGATGCGGTGAACCCTGAACTGGTTATCTTCTTCAAAGTCCAGCGCCAGGTTGATAACTTTTTTCTTATTATCCGGTTCGATATCAGGCGACGCCGTGAAATTGATGTACCCCCAGTTGCCGTAAAGCTTGGTGTAGTTGTCGATTGCCTTGCGCACCTTGGAGAGCGCGAAGATATCCCCCGGTTTCATCCCCAGAACGGTGGCCAGCCGATCCTGGGGGAAAAGCTTATTGCCGCGGATGTGGAAGGTACCCAGGCGGTATTGCACTCCCTCTTCTATCCCGATCTTGATGTCCACCCGCTTGCCGTTCCCCCAACTCCAAAAATAGAAGGGCCAGCGCCGCCCGGTGTCCACCATCTTGGTTTCAGGTTCTTTGGGCAGGGCGTAAAAGTAACCGTGATCGCGGTAAAGGTCGCGAATATTTTCCAAGTCCCCTTCAATGCGGTCCTTATCGTAAGTCTTGTGGAACCAGTAGAACCAGGGAGGCGCGCCGGTGGGGCGCGAATACTTCATCGCGCGCACCAGTTGGTGATCGCTGAAAACCGTGTTGCCTTGAAAGGCAATTTCTCCAAGCTTGACCTTGGGCCCCTCCACCACGATAAAGGTCAGGGCCACTGAATTCGGGGGGATGTTGCGCGTGCGGTGGCGGACCGTGGCGAACATTTTGCCGTGCGCCGCCAACAACTCCTGAAGCACCACTTCCGCGCGTTTGATCACCACCGGATCATATTGGGATTGGATGGAAAGCCCCACCTTTTCCTTCTTGAAAGCGTCCAGGACGTCGGACTGCTCCACACTGGTCAACCCTTTGTAATCGATGCTGCGGACCAGCTTCTTTTCCCGGACATAGAAGGTGACAATTTTGTTTCCATTGGTCGGGTCATCGGCAACTTCCAGACGGACATCATCGAGGAAACCGGTATTCCACAAAGCCATGAAGTCACGTTCCAGGGCGCTTTCATCGTAAATGTCCCCGGGATGCGAAAAGATGCGCGCCTTCAAGGTACCGGCGGGAATGCGGCGATTCCCGCGGACGATGATGGATTCAATCAGGGGTTTGTGCTCTTCCTCAGGAGGAGCCGCAGGCACCGCGGGATTGGCCAGCTTCGGCGGCTGTTGGGGCTGGGCCTCGGGTTTGGCGGGGGCTTCGGGAGTTTCCAACTTAAGCTGCCCGGGAGTGGTCTCCGGGGCCTTCTTTTCCTCGGGCTTTTGTGGAGCCGAAGATGGTTTTGACGGGGCCGGCGGGGGATTCTGAACTTTTTGCTCCGGTGGGGGATTCTGCGCCGTCGCCCAGAGCGGCAACCACATCATCAGTGCCAGGGCGGGAGCTCCCAGCCGACAATGCTTCCCTCGAAATCCAGGCACCCACATTTTCATCTTTTTCAAGAGAAAGCGTTCCCCCCCTCGCACGCGCAAAAGCCAAGACAGTCCGATGCCGGGATTGCGCCCGGAGTTGGCCGGAGACATTCTTGCACCGGAAGGCCTCTCGCCCGTCCGGAAAATTCCAGCTTCCCAGGAGCTGGGCGTGTGAATTGTCCTCTTTGCGGCCGGGATTACCGTGGCGACTCGCCCTAGCGCCATTCCCCTTCTGTGGCCCCACACCTCAACAGCCGCGACCCCGGAATATTCTTGCTCCCTGAGCCGCAATGCATGGCCCCAGATCGTTGGAACGTCACTAGTGGGAGAGCGGTGTGGCGCCGACCAGCTTATCGTTCACGGAACGATAGTAGAGCGCCTCGTTCTCGACGATAACTTCCAAGACCGCCGGAGGATGAATCTCACCCTGGATCAATGCCTCCGACAGTGGGTCTTCCACATACTTCTGCAAAGCGCGGCGCAAAGGCCGGGCGCCGTACGAACGATCCACACAGGTTTTGTCCAAAACCCACCGGGCAGCCTCTGGCGACAGCGTCAACGAAATGTTCTTCTGCGCGAGATTCTGATTCATCTGCCCGACCAGCAAATCCATAATCTGGATCAGGTCACCATCCGTCAAGGCATTAAACACGATGATCTCATCCAACCGGTTCAGGAACTCGGGGTTGAAGAGCCGCTTCACCTCGCTCATCACCAGCTCTTCGGCTTTTTTCTCCGTGGCGCCTTCCGCGCCCGACTGGAATCCCATGTGCGAGCGGCGTTCCAGATAGCGCGCGCCGATGTTGGAGGTCATGATGATGATGGCATTCTTGAAGTCCACCGTGTTGCCGAGGCCATCGGTCAACTGGCCATCCTCGAACACCTGGAGGAGGATGTTAAAAACATCGGGGTGGGCTTTCTCAATTTCGTCCAGCAGAATCACGGAATAGGGCGCCCGCCGCACCCGCTCCGTTAGCTGGCCGCCCTCTTCATAGCCCACATACCCCGGGGGTGAGCCGATTAACTTCGACACCGAGTGCTTCTCCATGAATTCCGACATGTCAAAGCGCACCAGGGCGCGTTCCGAGCCAAACAGGAACGCGGTGAGGGAGCGTGCCATTTCCGTCTTGCCCACGCCGGTCGGGCCGAGGAACAGGAACGAACCCACGGGGCGGCCGGGCAGTTTCAGACCCGCCCGGGAGCGGCGGATGGCGCGCGCCAGGGCGGAAATTGCCCGATCCTGGCTGATGATGCGCCGGTGCAGCTCCTCCTCGATGCGAAGCAGCTTGGCGCTTT
>Ga0326728_10018474_pt1 | contig 13736 bp, 14 predicted proteins | sample MB3enrmetagenome_FD_207602 | JGI IMG/M metagenome (GOLD analysis project Ga0326728, IMG submission 207602) | Lab enriched peat soil microbial communities from McLean, Ithaca, NY, United States - MB31MN | ecosystem: Environmental > Terrestrial > Soil > Wetlands > Peat | place: USA: New York... | reverse complement strand
CGGATGATGAACCGGCAAACTGAGCGTCTGAATGCATTCGTCCCATAGTGTCGGTCATGCCATAGGATGCAGGTCCCGCGGCCATGTTGTCCGGATGAAGCGTTCTTCCCGTTCCTCCGCCTGAAGCTACGGAGAAAAATTTCTTTCCGGCCAGCAGACATTCTTTTTTATAAATACCCATAACCGGATGCTGGAAACGGGTCGGATTAGTGGAATTTCCCGTTATGGCGACATCAACGCCTTCCAGATGCATAATTGCTACGCCTTCGCGCACATCATCTGCGCCGTAGCATCGGACAGCCGCGCGGTCACCTTTGGAATAAGCCTTCTCCTTTGCCACGGAAACTTTTCCTGTTTTATAGTCAAAAGCCGTTGCGACGTGAGTAAATCCGTTAACACGGGCGATAATGTGAGCGGCGTCTTTTCCTAATCCATTTAGAATGACCCGCAGAGGAACCTTTCTTGCTTTGTTTGCTGATTTGGCAAGACCGATGGCGCCTTCAGCAGCGGCAAATGATTCATGTCCCGCGCAAAAGGCGAAGCAGGTTGTTTCTTCTCTTAAAAGCATGGACGCAAGATTACCGTGACCTATGCCTACCTTGCGGTCATCGGCTACTGATCCTGGAATGCAAAATGTTTGAAGTCCTTCGCCAAGAGTTTCAGCGATATCGGCGGCATTCTTTTGACCTTTCTTGATAGCAACAGCGGCGCCGGCAAGATAGGCCCATCCCGCGTTTTCAAATGAAATAGGCTGAATATCCTTGACAATTTTTCTGACATCAACGCCTTTCCCGAGGCATACTTTTTCGGCTTCCTCCAACGAGGAAATGCCATATTTCGCGAGAAAAGGAGTGATCTGTTTGATTCTTCTTTCGTATCCTTCAAATAAAGCCATTTTTAAACTCCTTATCTTTATCCTTTACGGGGGTTAATAACTTTTGCGGCTTCGGCAAAACGGCCGTAAGTTCCGGTTGCTTTAGCAAGAGCACTTGCCGCATCCATGCCTTTGGATATGTTATCCATCATGACGCCCAACTGAACGAATTTATAACCGATGATTTCATCATCGCTGTCGAGGCCGATTTCGGTAACATAGCCTTCGGCCATTTCCAGATAACGGGGGCCTTTTTCTTTTGTGCCGTACATCGTGGCTATCACACTGCGCAGGCCTTTCCCCAGATCTTCAAGTCCAGCGCCGATGGGAAGTCCGCCTTCGGAAAATGCGGTTTGCGTGCGGCCGTAAGCAATCTGAAGAAATATTTCTCTCATGGCCACATTTATAGCATCACAGACAAGGTCGCTGTTCAACGCTTCCAAAATTGTTTTACGCGGCAGAATTTCGGCGGCCATTGCTGCGGAATGAGTCATTCCCGTGCAACCGATACATTCAACCAACGCTTCTTCAATAATTCCGTCTTTTACGTTCAGGGTAAGCTTGCATGCTCCCTGCTGAGGCGCGCACCACCCGACACCATGTGTAAGGCCTGAAATATCTTTTATTTCTTTCACCTGTGTCCATCTGCCTTCCTGAGGTATGGGGGCAGGGCCGTTTTTAGGACCTTTGGCAACCACGCACATCTGCTCAACTTCATGAGTGTATTCCATATAACTAGTTCTCCTTCCGGTAATTCCATTTCGCTTTCTGTGGCAACTGTGCCGTGAGCACCGTTATCCGTTGAAAGAAATTTATATATGTATCGCGGCGGGTAATGTAGCACCGGAGGTGTTATTTTTCAAATTAAATTGTTTGTAAGGAATTAAGTTTTTGATTTCTTTATGATCTGAAAAGATGATTTCGCAGATGGGAGAAAATGATGGAAAACGAAAGCAATTCCATCTTAATAAAATCAACATAATTCAATTTTGTCCATTAGATATTTTATGGTAATAAACACCAAGTATTTTTATGATCATATTGGACAGAAAATTTTATGAACGCGATACCCTAAAGGTTGCCCGCGCTCTTTTAGGGAAAAAATTAGTGCGCCAGATGGGTCGCATGAAGCTTTCCGGTATGATCGTGGAAACGGAAGCTTATTGCGGTACCGAAGATAGCGCCTGCCACGCACACCGCGGCAAGACGCCGCGTAATTCTGTAATGTTCGGTTACCCTGGTCATGCTTACGTTTATTTTATTTACGGCATGCACTACATGCTCAACATGGTGACCCGGGAAGAAGGAAATCCGTGCGCCGTTCTTATCCGCGCTTTGGTGCCTCTTGCCGGAATAGAAGAGATGGAATCACGCCAGAAGAGGAAAGGCGTCCAATTAACTAACGGTCCCGCAAAACTCTGTCAGGCCTTGTCGATAGATAAATCTTTAAATGGCTGGGATTTAACTCGTGGTAGTAAATTATGGGTTGAGGACTATAAGAAAATTCCGGTTAAATCAATAATCACTACTCCCCGGATAGGTATTGATTACGCCAAAAAAGAACATAGGGATGCTCCATGGAGATTCTTATATCAATTATAACTCAAAGCACTGTTTTTGCTGGTAATATAATTAACCAGGAAATTATTTATGCAAACACAAAAAATTATGATGAAGTTTTTCCCCAGAATTTAATTGACATATTCTTAAGGATGGCTATTTTAAGCCCAAGATGAAGTATTCATCAAAAAGGAGGGTATTTAATGTTTACAGTTACAGAAAAAGCATTGGAAGTAATCAAAGACTTTATCAAAGAGAAAAAAGCGGATTCCGCTGTGCGTATTACATTATCCATGGGTTGTTCAGGTCCCGCTTTGGGTATGGCTTTGGATAATCCCGGGAATGATGATGAAGTGTTTGAAGAAAAAGGAACAAAATTTGTTATTGAAAAAGATATTTATAATCAAGCTAAGCCAATAAATGTTGATTTTGTTGATACACCACACGGTTCCGGATTTAAATTAACTTCCAGCCTCTCACAAGCTGCCGGTAATGGCTCTTGCGGCTCATGTTGCAGTTGCTAGAATTTCTGGGGGAGGAATTTTCCTCCCCCTTTTTTTTAATATTATGACCGAAGAAAATAAAATAAAAAGAAAAGTTGATATTGCGGAAAATCTTATCCGGCAGGGCAAATTCCGTGAAGCGATTGTTCTATGTGAAAAAATTCACAAAGAATATCCGGAAGAAGAATCTGTTGTTCTGATATTATCATGGGCATATTATGACAGCGGCCAAACAGATCAGGCTGTAAAATATTTAAATATACTGCTGGAACGGGAGCTTAAGCGAAAGATTTTTACAGGCTTTGCCTTTGATGAACTTGTGCGCATATATAAGCAAAATAAAGATTTCGGAAAGTTAACGGAGATTTGCGAAAGGGCTGTTGGCGCGCAACCTGACGATATAGGACTTTTAGCTGAACTTGGAAATGCTTATCTTCAATCAGACCAAGCTAAGAGCGCTTGTGAAATTTATGAAAAGATCATTGGAATCGAAAGCGATAATCCTGTTTTTTACTGCCATTTGGGCGAAGCTTTGTTTGCCGCCGGATTAAGTAATCAGAGTGAACAATCCTATCTCAAGGCCAGCGAGATCGACTCTGATCAGCCTGATCGTTATTACTTTAAAATAGCCGTTTTATTTCAGCAAGCCGGAAATTATGAAGAAGCTGAAAGATTATTAAAGAAGTGTATCGCTGTAAATTCACCTAATCCTCTGTATCATTGTTCATTAGGCGATGCCTTTGTCGGCTTGGGGCAAATTCAGAAAGCTCTGACGGCCTATGAGACGGCTGTGCAATGTGATAATTCGGGGGCAGGAGCTTACTATAATCGTTTGGGCAATTCGCTCATGAAGGCCAACCATTTTTCACAGGCAGCCGAGGCTTTCAAATCGGCCATAACCTGTGATCCTGTGCGGCTTTATTATCTAAATCTGGCGTCGGCTTATAAAAGGATGGGATCTGCTGATCAGTCTGATATGATTATGCGCGAAATAAATAAAGTCAAATAAAATTAAATTTAATCCATTTTCCCGAGTTTGCGCTTATATTCCTTAAATACATGGTAGAAATACTCGTTCTCCTCCATTTCTTTATTAAGAATCAGACCTACCCCCGAGATTTCATTTGCATTAATAATTAAGTTTACGCTTTTATTTAAAGAATTCATATAATCCATTGTTGCAAAAGTTGGACTGATTAACACAACAAAAATTTTTCTGCGGACAGACATGTCTAATTGTTCTAAATATATAAGAATCTTATTAACTCCATCTTTTTCAATGCCAAAATTCTCATTGACAACAATGACATTAAAAGTGTGAAAAGTCGTATACCTTAGGGCCTCTTTAGATGTGGACGCCTCGACTACGTTAAAATTAAGTGATTTCAATGCCTCTCTGATCTTTTGTCCTATGACAGGATCATGTTCACAAATCATGGAAGTGTTGCTATCCGTATCCCGATAATCAAAAGGGCGTCCGGAATAATCGATTCCGTCTGCGATTGTACCTGGCATTGAATTTTCTTTATTCATGTTAATTCCCTGATAATTAATTATTTACGCAGTATGAAAATTATCTTTTCCATGGGTCATTTTGTTGGGGCTTGCCATATAATTTGTCAACTTCCAGCTTGCCAATACTTGAAGTCTTTTCGCCGCGGGTCTTTTTTATCGAGTCTATCCCGCGGCCGACAGTAGCTCTGTTGGAAGCATAAGTGATAGCCGTATCTTCCGCAATCAAATCTTTTTCAAAAAGCTCAGTAATGCTATCATCAAAACTCATCATTCCAAAAGGTCTTCCCTGCAGAATAATATCAGCAAATGTTTTTCCTTCCGATTCGCCATGCAGGATAACATCTTTAACCCGCAGGCTGGTGCTCATTGCTTCAAAAGCAGCGATACGTCCGCCGCCGACTTTTGGCAATAAACGTTGGCAGACTACCCAGCGGAGAGAATCGGCAAGACGCACGCGCATTTGATTCTCTTCTTCTATGGGAAACATGCCGATAATACGGTTTATCGTCTGCCCGGCATCTACTGTATGCAAGGTGCTTAAAACCAAATGGCCTGTTTCCGAGGCATTCAAAGCAATTTCCACTGATTCACGATCGCGCATTTCACCTACAAAAATTACCTTTGGCGCTTGACGCAGAGCTGCCCGTAAACCATTGACAAATGTATCAAAATCCTTGCCAAGTTCGCGTTGATTTATAGTGGATTGTTTTTGAGGATGCGTGTATTCCACAGGGTCTTCCAGAGTAATAATGTGCACGGAACTATTTTCATTTATCTCATTGATAATCGCGGCAAGTGATGTAGTTTTACCGGTGCCTGTTGCGCCCGTTATCAAAACTATGCCGAATTTTTCATTGGCAATTTTGTAAAAGGCAGGGGGCAAGCCTAAATCGGCGCATGAAGGAATTTTCGATTCAAGCTTTCTTAAGACTATAGAATAGTTGCCAAGTTGAGAAAAAATATTTACACGAAAACGGGCGAGTCCGGGCAACTCGTAAGACAGATCGCAGGAGCCTTCCTTTATTAGAGCTTGCATCAGCCGATGATCCTGATTGATCAGGTTAAGAGCAAAAATTTCTGTTTGAAAAGGCGTGAGTTTTTCAAAAGATGGCCTTAAATCAACACTGATTAATTGACCGGCGGAATATACCTGCAAAGGTTTATTCACAGTTAATATGAAGTCGGAAATGTTCGGGTGAGATTCTAACATTTTTGTCAGTATATAGTCTATTTCCGGTTTTCTCATAAGCTATCCCCGCGATGATTTATGCTTCAGTGAAGTCAGTTGGCGGATGTTTCAAAAGCGGACGGAATCTGGTTTTATCGTTGGCCTTGATATAAGCTTCATCGCCGCTTATCCAGCCGCGATTGTAGATATCCATAATTCCATCGTCCAAAAGCTGCATTCCATATTTTTTGCCCGTCTGCATCATGGAAGGAATTTGATAGGTTTTTGATTCGCGGATCAAATTACGAACCGCGGGTGTGGCAATGCAAATCTCCAGACCGACACACCGGCCTTTCGTGTCAATTCTCTTAAAAAGCACCTGCGAAACAACCGCGCGTAATCCATCTGCCAGTGTAGAGCGGATTTGCAGCTGTTCGGATGCCGGAAAAACTTCGATTACTCTGTCAACTGTTTTTGCCGCGCTGGTTGTATGGACAGTGGAAAAAACCAGATGGCCTGTGGATGCGGCTTCTATAGCCAGAGAGATAGTTTCCAGATCACGCATTTCACCAACCAGAATGATGTCCGGGTCTTCACGCAATGCTCCGCGCAAAGCAGCAGAAAAGCTTCTGGTATGAAGTCCCACTTCCCTGTGATTAATGATGCAGTTTTGACTTTTATGAACAAATTCAATAGGATCTTCAATTGTAATAACGTGGTCTCTGCGAAGGCGGTTGGCTTCGTCAATAATGGCTGCCAGCGTTGTGGATTTTCCGCTGCCGGTTGGACCGGTGACCAGCACAAGGCCGCGTGGCAGAGTCGCTAATTTTGATATTACGCTTGGCAGTCCCAATTCTGCGCAAGATAAAATTTTATCGGGTATTTCACGAAAAACCGAGCCTATGCCGTTTTTCTGTTGGAAGTAATTTACGCGATAACGCGCGAGACCAGGGACTTCGTAAGCAAAATCAACGTCGCCCGTTTCTTCGAAAGTTTTAATTTTATGCTCAGGCGTAATTTCGTAAAGAAGCACTTTTAGAGCGTCATTAGTGAGAATATCGTATTTAATTCTCTCAATATCACCGCGGATTCTAATAGCAGGCTGTTGACCGGAAATAAGATGGAGATCTGATGCACCCTGCTCATGCATAAGATGAAAAAAAGCATCAATTTTTGCCATTTACTTTCTCCTTATGACGAATTGTTTCATCTTTTACCATTTTTTCTTCTGGAAAAAAATCAAATATTTAATAAATATTAAATTTGTTACTGCGTATGTATTTTTTATAGAGTTTTATTTCACAAATTATTTATGAATATAGGAAAAACTTAATTGTTTTGTCAATCCAAGAATTATATTAACAATTTCTTGACACTAAGACAATCAATAATATATGCTCCCTTACGTTTTTCCTAACAGGAATTTTAAGGTTGGGGATGTAGCTCAGCTGGGAGAGCGCGGCGTTCGCAACGCCGAGGCCAGGGGTTCGATCCCCCTCATCTCCACCAAAACCTAATCCAAGACAATCCAATAAAGTCCATAAACCCGTTATAAATAGCGGGTTTTTTGTTGATTTTAATCCAAAGACGTGTTATGAGGATTTATAAAATCCAGCAACTTTAGGTACCCAATTTTAATAAAAAGGTACCAAAAGAATATAGAGGGTACCCAAAAATGGAGGTTCCAATATGCCAAAGCGAATTGTTCCATTGTCCGAGATGAAGGTTCAAAAAGTAAAACCGAAGGATAAGCCAATAACGTTGTTTGATGGTGGTGGTCTATATCTTCTGGTGACACCTTCCGGTGGTAAGTTGTGGCGTTTTAAATATCGCTTCGATCAAAAGGAAAAGAAAATTGCTTTCGGCACATACCCGGAAATAAGCCTTTTTGACGTACGTCGTAAGCGTGACGATGCGCGAAAACTTTTGGCTAATGGTGTTGACCCCGGAGCTGTTCGCAAAGCACAGAAGCAAGCTGAAGTAGAAGAAACTGAAACCGTCGAAGTTATAGCCAGAGAATGGCATGAAAAATTTAAATCAACATGGACGGAAGGTCACGCGGATAAATTAATACGCTGTTTGGAGCGTGATGTTTTTCCCTGGATCGGCACACGACCAATTAAAGAAATCAAAGCACCTGAACTTTTGACAGTGTTAAGACGTGTCGAATCAAGGGGCGTATTGGAAGGAGCGCATCGTGTGAGAGGAATATGTAATATGATTTTCCGTTATGCAATATCCACCGGACGTGCTGAAAGAAATCCGGCACAAGATTTAATCGGTTCATTACCACCGGCAAAAGAAAAGCACTTAGCCGCCATTACGGAACCGAAGCAAGTCCGCGAACTACTCAAAGCCATTGACGGTTATTCGGGCAGTTATGTTGTAAAATTAGCCTTGCAGTTATCGCCGCTTGTCTTTGTCCGTCCGGGTGAATTACGTCATATGGAATGGGAAGAAGTAAATTTTGAGAATGCTCTTTGGAGTATTCCGGCAGAAAAGATGAAAATGAGAGAGCCGCACCTTGTGCCATTGTCAAAGCAATCAATAAAGATTTTGGAAGAACTTCAAAAACTGACTGGCGCGGGTAAATACGCATTTCCTTCTGGCAGAACTCTTATCAGGCCAATGTCGAATAACGCTATTTTAGCCGCACTGCGCCGCATGGGATATACAAAAGACGAAATGACACCCCATGGATTCCGAGCAATGGCTAGAACAATTATTGATGAAGTCTTACAAATAAGACCGGATTTTATTGAAGCACAATTAGCACACCGTGTCAACGACCCACTAGGCCGCAGTTATAACAGGACGACACACCTAAACGAAAGACGGAAGATGATGCAGAAATGGGCAGATTATATTGATGGATTAAAAGTAGGAGCCAAAGTGTTGCCATTTAAGAAAACAACAGTATAAAATTAACTGTCTGTGGACAGAGTTTTCTTGACATCAAGTGCAAAGACGATGCAAGGTCATTACTTCAGTTGACAACATATTGTCTTTATGAAAATCGAGTCTTCAAATACTAAGATAGAATAACCCCCCCCCCCATTTTATTGATTTCAGAATGGAATAGTGATATTTAGGTACGTGATTTTTATAAAGGGTAGGGCATTTACTTCTTCCTTAAGATTGTTTTTCAAATTTTTAATTTTATGCTAGATTACAATCAGTAATAGTTAAAATTCACCTTCATTTTATTTTATTAAGATAAATATAAACATTGCTAGATGCAAGGAGAATTAGATGGAACTCACTTTTTACGATAGCAATGGACAGCCTTACTGTTACTGCCAAGATGGCGAGCACATTTACACCTTTGGAGGCCAACCAATCGCTTACTTCCGTAATGAATCGGTTTACTCATTCAGTGGACGACATCTCGGTTGGTTTCATAACGGCTGGATTTACGATTCCAGCGGCCATGCATTACTATTCTCTGAGCAGGCTACTGGCGGCCCAGGTAAACCGGGCTGCGCTGGTAGACCTGGGAAAGCTGGTAGATCCGGCCGCCCAGGCAAAGGCGGGTGTGCAGGTCGTCCGGGTCGCCCTGGTTTTAGCTCAAGTTGGTCTAACCTTACTGCCGAAGCTTTCTTCAGTGGCACCTAACAAGGATAATTCAGCCGACGCAAATGGAAAAATGGGGACGATTCTATTTAATTGAAATAGATTGGGGCGATTACTGAATTAATTAGAACCGTCTCCTTAATTTGATGTCCAACAAAATCAATACAGCCGATCGTTACATGCCGATTGATTTTTTCGTCAGACGGATGATGACTATGAAGGAGATGCCCATCACAGAACAAGAGGTTATTCAAGTCTCGAGGGAAAGTCGGGATCTCGCAGCTTTGCTCGATGGTCCGAAGTATAGAAAGTATGGCCGCTTTGTCTTCGCGGCGCTCTCAAGCATTCCATGGGTTGGTGGAATGCTTGGTGCATCAGCCGCACTTATAGCCGAAAATGAGCAGGGCAGAATAAATGATCTGCTCCGACGGTGGCTTGAGGAACATCGCAAGAAGATCGATGAGCTGGGTGCTACGCTTGTCGACATGGCCCAGAGGCTCGATCAGTTTGGTGACGATGTTGAGCCGCGCCTGCAAGACGAGAAATACCTCTCTCTCGTTCGTCAAGGTTTTCGGGTCTGGGACGAGGCCAGCACCGATTCGAAGCGAGACTATGTTAGGAGGACACTGACCAATGCCGCAGCCACCAAGATATGCTCTGACGACGTTGTCCGGATGTTCCTAGCGTGGATCGAACAGTATGACGAATCACATTTTCAAGTAGTACGCGCGCTCTTTTTTAACCGTGGTGCGACTCGTGGTTTGATATGGGATGAGATTCATGGCGAAGACGTACGCGAGGATTCGCCTGAAGCGGACCTCTTTAAATTGTTAATTTTCGATCTAAGCACAGGCCACGTTCTGCGCCAGATTCGTGAGAAGAATTCCGAAGGCGAGTTTCTGGTCAAGCGACGGACCCGTCGCTCGCAGTTCCCAAGGACGACGGTCGAGTCTGCCTTTGAGGACACCAAGCCGTACGAATTGACCGCTCTAGGGCAACAATTTGTTACATACGTGCTCAACGAAACTGTACCCCGAATCGGCTAGGTGGCAGTTACTATCAAATCAGCTATTGCACTTTTTAAATCATAATCCACAATTCTGACAATTGACTACTACTAAACAGCGGTAGGTAAAAGAAACAAATTTGACTTTCGGAAAATATTATATTTCTTACTTCCACAAAAATCTAATCTCAACAGAGATGCACGATTTCAATCCGGAATAAAGACCATTCACGCTTGACGACAAACATCGGCACCTCTCCTTTTTTAGGGTATATATTCATTGACATGCAAAAATATTTATCCTATGTTTTTAGATAACTGCTACAAATTCTTATTAATAGGGGGGAGAACGATGGCAATCGATATCACTAAAGACTTAAAAAAATATCTACCTATTTTCCAAAAAGCACATGATCTATCAATGAATGAGTCTGAAACCTCATTAAGAGTCAGCAAGTTTTGTATAGATGTCCTTGGATATGATGTTTTTAACGATATATCTAGAGAACATGCAGTTAAGGAGAGGAACGTAGATTACGCAATCAAACTTGACGAGAAAGTTGAATTCTTCATAGAAGTAAAGCAGGCGGTATTAGCACTTAAGGAAAAACATATTGAACAAGCCAGCAATTATGCAGCGAATGCTGGAGTTTCTTGGGTATTACTGACCAATGGCAAGAATTGGAATATGTATCATTTAAGTTTTGACGAAGGAATTCAGATCAGTTTAGTTTGGTCGATTGACATTTTGGAAGGCGACATCAAAGACTCCGTTTCAAAATTATCTATGCTTCATAAAAAGAATATTAAAAAGGGCGCGCACAATGACTATTTTAATAAGAAAAAAATACTCTCTCCTAAAAGCATTATTCAAGCTCTCTTTCATGAAAATACCCTACGTTTGATGTGTCAACATCTGAAAAAATCATCCGGCATAAAAATTGACGATGAAGAACTGACAGAAAACATAAAAAATATGATATCCAAAGAGACTTGGGAAGATATCGGAGATGTAAAAATTATCCGCAAGAGAAAATCAACGAAACCAAAACAAGCAATACAGCAGCCGGTCGCAGACGTCACAGACACTATAATAACAACTACCGAGTAGTTCGGGTTTTTTTATGAATTGAAGTAAGCTTGCACAAAATATCGGAAAATGCCCCGTGGGTATATTAATTGTTGGGCTAGGATCATGTTGCGTTGACTATGTGCTTACTAGCTCGGAGTGACTCTAATGTTTAGGATGCTGATCGACACGTGTGTATGGCTTGATCTTGCAAAGGACCCAAAGCAGGTGTCTGTACTGAGCGTCGTTGAAGAATTGCTCAGACAAGGGATGCTCAGCCTTATCGTGCCACGTATTGCACTTGATGAGTTCCAGAGGAACCGAGAACGTGTCTCAAAGGACAGTGCTAAGAGCCTCTCGGCACACTTCCGAATAGTGAAGGATGTTGTTAGCAAGGCTGGTGGTGACAAAAAAATGATGAGGGCTGTTCTCTCACATCTAGACAATGTGGATCACAGAATTCCGATTATTGGCGGCGAGGCCGTGGGCACCCTCGACCGTATAGAGAAGCTGCTCACCATGAGTCCCATCATCGAAACATCCGAGACGGTCAGGCTCCGTGCGGTGCAAAGAGCAATTGATAAAAAGGCACCGTTCCATCACGATAAAAATGCGATGGCCGATGCAATCCTCATCGAGACTTACGCCGAATGCCTACGCGACAAGGTAGCGGCTGGCGTTCGCTTCGCGTTTGTAACACATAATAAGCGTGACTTCAGCATTGAAAATGGCAATCACAAGATGCCGCACCCCGACTTCGCCAACCTCTTCTCTCGCATCAAGTCACTATATTTTATTAATTTACCCGAGGCGCTCCGCCGTGTGGAGCGGTTGCTTGTCACCGATATCATGCTCGAACAATCGTGGTCGCAGGAACCACGTGGATTGACTGAGATCCTCGAAGCTGAAGACTTGCTGTTCCACCAGGTCTGGTACAATCGACATTGGAATCTGCGAATCGGCGTCGAGGAGGGAAAGATTAAAGTAGTGGATAAAGAAACCTATCCCCTGCCATCTGGTGCAATGGAAACGATCCAACGAGATATTTGGAAAGGTGCTCTAAAGGCTGCACGGCGCACTGAACGCCGTTACGGAAAGAAAAATCTTGGACCTTGGGATGATTTTGAGTGGGGGATGATCAATGGAAAGCTTTCTGCACTCCGATGGCTCCTTGGCGATGAATGGGATATGCTTGACACGTAAGCGCGCATTATGCAGGCGAAGCATTTCTTAAATATTAAATTTGTGTAGAAAAAGATGCCCAACAAATCACTGGTGCGGACGCAAAAAGCCGCGCCGCACAGTTCACCCGTTATGCAAGAAAATTATAATGAATCCTAGATTACGCTTTCCAGAAACTGAGTTTTCATTTTTCGCGGCTCGTTATCAATACTCGCGTCAAGAACCTACGGTCTTGGGTCTGAAGGAAACTGTTATAAAACGTGGCTGCTTGACTAAAGACGATTTGAAAATTGTTGCGCAATGGAAGGCACCGCGTAGTGCGGGGCATGTAGAAGAAAATACTGAGGACTACGTTAAAGAGATTACGTCATTTGCTTTTGCTGCCAAAACTGAGCGAGCGCGCATCGAAGTATTAACTAACCTAAACGGTGTTCGGTGGCCCACAGCATCTGTAATTTTGCATTTCTTTCATACAGACGCTTATCCCATCATGGACTTTCGCGCGCTATGGTCTATCTCACTTGATGTACCCACACAGTATTCTTTTGACTTTTGGTGGCCATATGTGAAGTATTGCCGGACATTATCACAAAAGAATGGTTTAGACATGAGAACATTAGACAGAGCGTTGTGGCAATACTCAAAGGAAAATCAAAAAGACGCATAACCCTGTGCTAGAGCCGATCGCAGCCAGCTGGGCTGTTCCGGCTCAGCTTTTCGTTACTCTCTTTCAACCCGCAATCATCAACTCTGACAATGCCCCAACACTAAACTGTAGTAGGTGATATACGTAATCGTCGATTTATTATTTTTCATGGCGTGACTGATCCTTACGAGTTGAAAGCGCTATACAAGTTCTTCTCCCTCTTTTATTGACTTTAATAAAAGAGGGAGAAGACAAAGTAAACTAACGAAAAATATTCATCAATGGGAATCGGGTTTTTGTCTTGATTCTTTTTCCTTTCAGCGTTCTGGCATCAATAGAAAACTTGTGTCCTTTGGGATCTTTTGAACATTTAGCAACATATCCGCTTTCTTCTACTCGCTCGTCATACTCGTCGGAAATAAACACATTCCCTTCACATCCCGTAACGGGGCATTCTGCCGAAAAGGAAACAAGAGCAATATGATCTATGGCGTCTTTCAGAAAATACTTTGATGACAAATGCACCAATTCACGAGACATGAATTTAAACAATATAATGACAATATATGCCATCCCCAGACTTAAAATAACACCACCGTAACCAATAAAAAATATTAACCAGAAGGAATGAAATCTCTCC
>Ga0326728_10018473_pt1 | contig 13737 bp, 9 predicted proteins | sample MB3enrmetagenome_FD_207602 | JGI IMG/M metagenome (GOLD analysis project Ga0326728, IMG submission 207602) | Lab enriched peat soil microbial communities from McLean, Ithaca, NY, United States - MB31MN | ecosystem: Environmental > Terrestrial > Soil > Wetlands > Peat | place: USA: New York... | reverse complement strand
GGCCCGCACTCGAACTCCAATTTCAGTTCCCGCCTGGACTACCAGCTATCCTCGAGCAACACGCTGACCGCACGCTACCAATTCTGGCAGGACAGCAGTGACAACAACGGCATCGGCCAGTTTTCGCTCGCCTCGCTGGGATTCAATACGCGGCAGAACGAGCACTCTATCCAGATCAGCAACTCGCATGTGCTCAGCGAGCGGGCTGTCAACGATCTGCGCTTTGAATTCGTGCATGACAGTAACAGCCAGATTCCGCAGAGTTCCGATCCCACCCTCCAGGTGATCGGAGCGTTTACGGGCGGGGGCAGTTCCCAGGGCAGGGTTCTGGACACTCAGGACCACTACGAGGCTCACGACCTGACGTCCATCTCGTTAGGGAAACACTACGTGACCTTCGGCGGCAGGTTTCGCGATATGAATGTTTGGGACAGTTCGAACGGGAATTTCAACGGTGCTTTCACCTTTCCGTCACTCGACGCGTACCAAGCGGCAGAAATGGCGCTTCTCGCCTGCAAAACGGCAGGGCAGAGCATCTGCCAGGCAAGCGGCGCCAGCCAGTTTACCATCACCAGCGGCAATCCGGTCGCGAGCGTCAATTGGCTGGATTTGGGTCTCTACGCTGAGGACCAATGGCGGCTTCGTCCCAACATGTCGCTCAATCTGGGCCTGCGATACGAGACGCAAAACTCCATTCACGACCGTTCGGATCTCGCTCCTCGCATCGGGTTCGCCTGGGGACTCGGTCACGGCAAGACGACCAAGACCGTTCTCCGCGTCGGTTCCGGCCTCTTCTACGACCGCTTCGCACAGGCTCAGGTGCTCCAAGCGGAGCGGCTGAATGGGGTGAACGAGGAGCAATTCGTCGTCACCAATCCGGTCTTCTATCCCCTCATCCCCACTCTCAGCCAGCTCGGGCAGCTTGCTTCGAGTCAGTCCGCGCCCACTGTTTACCGGATCGCTTCCAGCCTGCGCGCCCCTTATACTATCCAGTCCGCCGTGGGGCTGGAACGGCAACTTTCCAAGAACACCACGGCGTCGGTTACCTATCTTAATTCCCATGGCGTTCACCAGTTCCTGACGCGGAACATCAACGCGCCGCTTCCGGGAACTTACGTATTGTGCTCCACCGGCGACTCCTCCTGCACTCCTTCCGCCGGTGTCCGGCCTCTCGGAGACGTGGGTAACATCTACCAATTTGAATCGGATGGTCTCTTCAACCAGAACCAACTGATCTCGAATTTCAGCGTGCGTTTGGGGACCAAGGTTTCGGTGTTCGGGTTCTATTCGCTGGGATTTGCCAATGGCAACACGGCGGGCGTGGGCTCTTTCCCTTCCGACCAGTATGACCTGGCGCTGGATTACGGCCGGACAGCCTACGACGTGCGCCATCGCGTCGTCGTGGGGGGCTCATTCTCGATGCCCAAGGGCTTCCGCCTGAGCCCGTTTATGATGACCAGCTCCGGCGCGCCGTTCAACATCACGGTCGGCCAGGACCTTAACGGCGATTCCATCTTCGGCGACCGTCCAGCCTTCGCCCTTGCCGGCGCCGCGGGATCGAACATCGTCGCTACGAAGTGGGGCACCTTTGATACCGCGCCCAAGACAGGCGAAACGATCATCCCCATCAACTACGGAACCGGGCCGGGCTTCTTCGAGATGAACCTGCGCTTGAGCAAGACCTTCGCATTTGGCAGAAGGGCGGAGAGTTCAACCTCTCAAGGAGGCATGCAAGGCCCGCCGCCCGGCGGTGGGCGCGGCGGACCTCCTCCGGGTGGCGGTGGTCTCGGCCCCCGGGGGCTTAGCGGCAGCGGTGGCGGCCCAGGCGGGCCCGGTGGTCCTTTCGGCTCTGGTTCGACCAATACCCGTTACAGCCTGACGTTCAGCATTGGCGCGCGCAACGTCTTCAATACCGTCAATCTCGGAACGCCGGTTGGCCAGCTCAGTTCGCCACTCTTCGGCCAGTCTAATTCGCTGGCAGGCTTCTTCGCCAATGGCGGAAACCGCCACGTCGATTTCCAGGCTATGTTTAGCTTTTAGCCGCCACCGGAGGGACTAAGGTCGCCGTCGTTTACCACCGCACCGTACGGTGTTCTTTGCGAGCCGGGGCAGGCGCGGTGCGGCGCGAGCGCGCGGGACGCGGCTTTGACTGCGCTGGTGGTTCAGGAAGTCGCATAAACTTTTCGGGACGCAACAGGCTGGCTACCGAAATGTCCTCGTCGATAGCCTCCCAGTGAATGCCAAGGCCGCCCCCGATCAACTCCCAATCGTTTCTCTCTTTCGGAGTGGCATCCAATAACCTCGGAAACCACACAAGGGGAACGGACACGCTGCGGCCATCGTCCAAAACAACCGTCAGAGCGTCATCGGAACAAGAGACAGCGACCGCCAGAGCTTCACTGCTGTCCACTAAAGTAGGCATTCCACTTCTCCAAAAACAGAGCTCGGTGTGCCAGCACCAACTCTCGAATCACGATGGCTGGCGCAGAGCGAAGCTCTGCGGCTTAGCAACCTACGCCCTGTTGAGGCCCGCCGCCTTAGGCTCTGAATCCCGATGGGCCATCGAATGTCCACTCAGCGATTGGCCAACGTCTTAATCTCTCCCAATCCCAGCAGCCGCTCGTCGGCGGTCACCAGGGTCAAACCGAGCGCCTGTGCAGTGGCGGCCAGAAAACGATCCGCAGGGTCGCGGTGGGGCAAGGGAAGTTGGTGCGCCGCCAGCACAATCTCATGGGTAAGCGGGGCTTCTCGGAAATGCGCAGTCGCGCGGGCAAGCCATTCTGACAAATCTCCGTGCAGGCGGATTCTGCCCTTGGCGTTCAGCAGGAGCGCCTCCCAAGTACTCACCGGAGAGAGCCAGAGTTCGTTGTTTCGATCCCTCAGAAGCTGGCGGACACGACTCCCCAGCCGCCCCGGTTCCCGCAGACTCCACAGCCAGATATGCGTGTCGAGTAGCAACCTCAATCGCGTAGCGCCTCCCAGTCCGTCTCCTCAATCACCGGAGAAACAACATCGCCCACGATCTCCATACTGTCCGCCATGGAGCCCAGCCAGTCCCCTTCCTCCGCGGCCGGTCCCGGGGGGATGACCTCGGCGACAGCCTCACCGAAGCGGGTGACGCGAATCGGCTTCTTGGTCTTGCGCACCTGTTCGAGCAGGGCCAAGCACTTGGCCTTGAATTCGGAAATGGCGATTTCCTGCATGGCACCTCCCCTTCTGACTCACTTACTTTACCATAGTCAACTAGATTGGTCAAACCCCGATCCGTCGATAACGGCACACGGTGTAGGGGGACGGCTTGCCGCCCCCGAGTTTCAGTAGGCCGACAAGGGTAGGGCAAGCCCTACCCCTACACCACTTGGGTGCACCCAGGCTGGGCGTAGGGGCGCATCGCCATGCGCCCCCACGTACTTCGCCCCCCGCTATCGGCGGGTTGGGGTCAAACCGTCGTAGAACCAGATCGCCGACCCCTCTCCCCAGTGGCGAGGGCCGTCCATCGATGCAAATCCAAACAACCCTCACCACCGGCCTCAAAGAGGTGTAGAATGTCGCCCGGTGTTACAATTCAACAGGGGTTGCCGCTCATTGCGACCTAACGGGGGAGGGTGAATGTACCGTCTTGCGAAGTGGCTCACGCTCTGTTTGCTCTTATCGGTCTCAACTGTGGTTGCGCAGGAGGCTACGGAAGGCCGCCTGATGCGTTTTCCTGACGTTTACAAGGACAAGGTGGTTTTCAGTTATGGTGGAGACCTTTGGTTGGCCTCGACCTCCGGAGGTGAAGCTCGGCGCATCACCTCCCATCCCGGCCTCGAGTTGTTTCCGAAATTCTCGCCCGACGGCCGCTGGATTGCCTTTTCGGCGCAATATGACGGCAACTTCAACGTCTACGTGATTCCGGCGGAAGGCGGCGAGCCGAAGCAACTGACTTTCCTGCCTGACCCGGTGAGCATGCCTGAGCGCATGGGTCCGAACAACATGGTCATCACCTGGTTCCCGGACAGCAAGCGCATCTTGTTCCTCTCCCGCCGCGACACGTTCAACGATTGGTTCGGGCGGCTCTTCAGCGTGAGCATTGACGGCGGCTTGCCGGTGCGGCTGCCGATCGATAAAGGCGGGCTGACCTCCTTTTCACCCGACGGCACGAAGATCGCTTACAACCGCATCTTCCGCAACTTCCGCACCTGGAAGCGTTACAAGGGCGGCATGGCCCAGGACATCGCCATTTACGACTTCAAGAACAACACCTACGAGCGCATTACGGATTATCCGGGCACCGATACCTACCCGATGTGGCACGGCGACACGATCTACTTCGGCTCCGACCGCGGTCCCGAGCAGCGAGTGAACCTTTACAGCTACAACCTGAAGACCAAGCAGACTCGCCAACTCACCGACTTCAAAGATTATGACGTTAACTGGCCCAGTCTGGGACCCGACTCGATCATTTTTGAAAACGGCGGGTTCCTTTACCTCTTCGACCTGAAGACCCAGAAAGCGCGCAAACTCACCATCAATCTGGCCGGCGACCGGCCCCTGGCGCAGAAGCACTGGGCGACGGTCGGCCACTTGATTACGGACTACGACATCTCTCCTGAGGGCAAGCGCGCCGCCTTCACTGCCCGCGGAGACATCTTTACGGTGCCCGCCAAGGACGGCAGCATCCGCAATCTCACCCAAACTCCAGGCATCCAGGAGAAGTATGCGGCCTGGTCACCCGACGGAAAATGGATTGCCTACTTCTCGGACCGCACGGGCGAAGACGAGCTTTACATTATTCCCCAGGACGGATCGGGGAAAGAAGTCCGCATCACCTCCGACGGCAAAATGCACCGGCTGCCTGCCGTCTGGTCGCCTGACAGCAAGAAGCTGCTCTACGCCGATAAAGACACCCGGCTCTTCTACGTGGATATCGACGAGAAGAAGCCGGTCCAAATCGACAAAGGCAAGTATGCCGACCTTACTGACTACAATTGGTCGCCCGAGAGCAAATGGGTTGTTTACGCCAAAGCCGCTGAGAACATGAACCAGGTGGTTTACCTCTACTCCCTGGCTGATAAGAAAATCACGCCGGTCACCACCGACTTCACGAACAGTTGGAATCCCGTCTTCGATCCCGCGGGGAAGTATCTCTATTTCTTCTCAAACCGCGACTACAACGAGGTGTTGGGTGTCTATGACGCCGAGTTCTCCAATCCCAAGGCCACGCGCGTTTACGTGGTGACGTTGCGCGCCGACCTGCCCTCGCCCTTCGCCCCCAAGAGCGACGAGGCCGGCCCGAAGAAGCCCGAGAAGCCGCCCGAAGAAAAGAAAGAAGAGAAGAAGGCTGAGGAAACACCCCCGGTCCGGGAAGTCCCCAAGGATTTCCGCATCGATCTGGCGGGCATCGGGGACCGGGTGGTGGCTTTGCCGACTCCCCCGGAAAACAGCCATGCGCTGAATGCCGCTGATGGCTTTGTCTACTACGCGACCGCGCCGGTCGGCGGCCTTTCCGGGCCCCTGCCGGGCGAATCACCGGCCATCCACGCCTACGACATGAACGAACGGAAGGACAGCATTTTGATCTCGGGGGCCGACGGCTACTCACTTTCCTTTGACGGCAAGAAGATCATCTACTCCGCGTCTCCTGCCGGAGGAGGCGGAGAGGAAGGCGCGCCGGCGCCGCAGACCTACGGGATTATCGACGCCAAGCCCGAAAGCCAGCCGCACCACCCCGGCGACGGCGCGCTGAACGTGGCCTCGATGCGCCTCGAGGTCGATCCGCCGGCCGAGTGGAAAGAAATGTTCAACGAGGCGTGGCGGCAGGAGCGCGATTACTTCTTTGAACCTGCCATGAACGGCGTCAATTGGGAAAAGGAGCGCGAGCGCTATGCGCCCCTGCTCCCTTACGTTGCCGACCGGCTTGACTTGACCTACGTGCTCGGCGAAATGGTCGGGGAACTCTCCAACTCCCACACCTATGTGGGCGGGGGCGACTACCCGAACTTGAAACCCATCAACGTCGGCGTGCTGGGCGCCGATTTTGAGACGGACACCGCTCAGGGGCTCTACCGCTTCAAGAAAATCTATTCCGGCGAAAACTGGGAGGCAGCGCTCCGCTCCCCGCTCACCGAGCCGGGTGTGGATGTAAAGCCGGGCGATTACCTCCTGGCTGTAAATGGAAAGCCCCTGCGCGTCCCGCAGAACCCTTACCAGTTGTTCATCAACACCGTGAATGAGAACGTCACCCTCACTGTCAACTCGAAGCCCGCTGAGGAAGGGGCGCGCAAGGTGGTGGTGAAACCCCTGGGCAGCGAGTATGCCCTGCGCCAACTCGATATGGTCAACACCAACCGCAAAAAGGTGGATGAAGCGACGGGCGGAAAAGTTGGGTATATCTACATCCCCGATATGGGCGGCGGCGGCTTGAACGAATTTGTGAAGCAGTTCTTCCCTCAGATTCGCAAACAAGGCTTGATCATCGATGTGCGTTACAACGGTGGCGGCTTCGTCGATCAGCTTATCTTCGAACGCCTGCGCCGGATTCTGGCGGGAATGGGCTCCGCTCGCAACTTTGAGAGCGGCACTACTCCGGACGTGGTCTTTCACGGTCACATGGTCTGCGTCACCAATGAATATGCCGCTTCCGACGGAGATTTCTTCAGTTATTTCTTCAAGAAATATAAGCTGGGCCCGCTCATTGGCATGCGCACCTGGGGTGGCGTGCGCGGCATTCGGGGCGAAATGCCTTTGATGGACGGCGGATACATCACCCGGCCGGAATTCTCGCTCTACGGGCTGAACAGCGAGTGGCTGATCGAAAATCGCGGCGTCGCCCCCGATATCGAAGTCGATAACCGCCCGGACCTGGTTATGCAGGGGCACGATCCGCAACTCGAAAAGGCCATCGAGGTGGTGATGAAAGAGATCCAGGAACACCCCATGAAGCTGCCTGCGCGGCCCGCTGATCTGCCCGCCTACCCAACCAGGCCAGGGTAGTCGGCAGCTACTTTAATCTCGGATACTCGGTGGCCCGGCTGGGCGCGACGCGCTCCGCGTAGGGGAGGAGAGTAGACGCGGGAGAGGCCCCCTCCTGGTACCAGAAGGCAACACTCGTGTAGTCGTCCTGGCTGGGGATCTGCCCGTTCTCCCAGCGCCGGTCTTGGATTTCCACTTTCAGGGATTTCTCAAAGCGCACAGGATTCGCAATGTACCAACGGTACATCCGGTTCTTGCCCTCATCCATCTGGATGTAGCCACTATACATATACGCATAGGTATGCTCGAATCCCCAGCACGACCCGTACTCGTCCTCCGTTCCGGGCGTGTGGGTCAACATCCTCCCGTCCACATGAAAGATGGTGTCACCTTCTCCCCACCAGCCTTCATACTTCGTGTTGACTTGCAGGAAGTTGCCGATGTAATGGCCCTTGCCGGTGGTTTCGAGCAACTGGTGCATGCCCGCGCGAGTGGGATTGGAGCGGCTCCAGGCCACATGCAGGCGACTCTTCTCGCTGGCTAGGCTCGGGTCACTCTCATAATCGACGCCGTAAGCCACGGATCGTGAATACGCTTCGTCTCCGTCATTGGCGAGCACGAAGCGGGCGCGCCTCGAGAATGGCATGGGCAGATAGCTTGCATAGCAGTAATGGTTGATCTGCATAGGCAGGGATTGATAGTCAACCGTCTTCCGTTCAAAAGCGCCAAAGAAGGCCCAGAGCGGCACCCGAATACTTGGTTCCAACGCTTCATCCCAAAAGACTTCCAGAACCAAGCCGGGATACATGAAGCCTGTCCCATCGGAGGGGTGGCCGTTGCTGTCGTCAGTGTAATAAAAGTAGGTGATCTTGCCCGGGCCCCCGATGTCCGCCATAACCATTTCTTTCCCGGGCGGCAGGTTGACATTGTGGTACTCCACATGGCTGGCAAAGGCGCCTCCCGTTACACGGAACAAGTCCTGCAGTTGCGCGCGCGCAGGAACTGAACAGATCACCGCCCATACGCATGCAATTACCAGCGGTCCGTTCTTGAGCGATTTGCCGGCCGTTGGGCGGCCGTCCTCCGTTACCCGGCTTGCTGATGGGCTGGCCGCGTGCTCGCTAAGATTCGTACCGCGCATCACATCCTCCATTTCGCCCGCGTTTCTCACCAGGGCTGGACCAGATCGGAAGGGCGGTTAATATACATCTCGCCGCCGCCGAGTTCAACTCTCAGCCGCGATTCTCCCTGACCCGCGACGCCCCACAAAGCGTGCGGGACGCACCCTCTCCTCCGGGCAGCCGCACAAGAGAATATCAAGACCCCACTCCGACACTCACTTGTCTCTTGACAAAAAATAGGCTACCCTGGTAGGATTCGTAGCTGGGGTTGCACGGAACGTGGTGCCGCAGTCTTATAACCTGACGCGATTCAGGCCGGCGAGTGCCGCCACCTGCCATCAGGGCGCTCTCCGCTCGCGGCCATTCCCACAAAAGCAGCAGTCCCACCCGCAGGCCGATTTTGTCCCAAAGCCTGCGGACTGGAGTCCCGTGCCACACGAAGGATCGCGTTTTTTGACGAACGATCCGGGAATGTCTATGAAAACAAAGAGTTGAGGAGTTCGGAAGTCAAGAAGTCGAGGAGTCGTGGAGCCAAATCTGGAGCACGGGGTTGGACGCAGACGGTTTGTCACTCTTCAACCTCCGACTCTCGACTTCTCGACTCGAATTTGTACGAACGATCCGGGAATGTCTATGAAAACAAACAGTCGAGGAGTTGAGGAGTCAAGGAGTTGAGGAGTTGTGTGGCCAATTCAAGAGGTCGGATGGTGACGGTTTGTCGCTCCTCAACCCTCGACTCTCGACTTCTCAACTCGAATTCGACGGAACAAAGCGAGAATGTCCTTGAAAACAAAGGACCGCGGACAACGGACCACGGACAACCGGACAACGGACAATCCCGCTCCGACACTTTGTCCCATGAGTGACCTTCCGCTAATGATCGTAGCCGGTGAGCGCTCCGGCGATATTCTCGGGGCCGAACTCGCCCGAGCCTTGCACGAGCGGCTGGCAGACCTGAAACTGTTCGGCTGCGGTGGCGAGGCGATGCGCGAGGCCGGGGTGGATGCGGTCGTGGACTGCCACCGGCTGACCATGATGGGCATCACGGAAGTGATCAGCGGATTGCCCAGGGCCTACCGAGCCCTTCAGACTTTAGTGGCCGAAGCGGATCGACGCCGGCCGCGGCTGGCTGTGCTCATCGATTTTCCCGACTTCAACCTTCGCCTGGCCAAGCGGCTCAAGCAAAGAGGCGTCCGGGTTGTCTACTTTGTGAGCCCACAGGTCTGGGCGTGGCGGAAGGGCCGGTTGCGCCAGCTCAAAGCTCGCATCGAAAAGATGCTCTGTATTTTTGATTTCGAGGTGGCCATCTATCGCCAGGCCGGGATCCCCGTCGGGTACGTTGGGCATCCTATGGTCGACCTGGTGCGACCCAATATGACGCGGGAAGAGTTCTTTGCCCGGATCGGGCTGGACCGGGTCAAAACTACGGTGGCGCTGCTGCCGGGCAGTCGCGAGAAAGAAGTGAGCCAGATCTTGCCCACCATGCTCGAAGCTGCCCGCCGGATTTCGCTGAATCGCAGCACGCAGTTTGTCGTCGCCGTGGCGCCGACGCTGGACGCCGGTTGGGTGGAGAAGACGTTGCTTGAGCGTTACGCCGGCGGGTTGACGATCCGCGTCGCTACCCACGCCACCCATGATGCCCTCCGGCACTGCGATGTGGCCATCGTAGCCAGCGGCACCGCCACCCTCGAGGCGGCACTTTGCGAGCGGCCGATGGTTGTGGTTTACCGGTTATCGCGGCTCACGTACCGGATTGGGCGGCTGCTGGTGAAAGTTCCCTTTTACAGTATGGTCAATATCCTCGCAGGCAAGCAGGTGGTTCCGGAGTTAATTCAGAGTGATTTCACGCCTGCTCGGGTTGCCGGTCAGGTAGAATACTTACTTGATCACTCCCAAGCACGCGAGGAGATGGCGAAGAACCTGCGAGCCCTGAAGGAGCGCCTGGGTCCTGGAGGGGCTGTCGGACGGGCCGCCGATGCGGTGGCAGAGTTGCTGCGGTTCGGCGGAGCGCACAAGGAGTCAGAAGTCAGGGGTCAGGAGTCAGAATGAGGACCCAAACTCCCGGTTGGCGCTTCATGCTATGCAACTTGTTCCTTCCTGCGACAATCCAATGTAGTAGCCCTACTTGCGAGGCAAGGGTGACCACTAGGAGTCAGGGATCAGAAGTCAGGAATCGGAATGGCGAAGGCGCGCCCTCACCCGTGCGCATGGCGGAGCGCGCCATTCTGACTCCTGACTCCTGACTGCCGGTACCAGTTACGGGGAGCTTTTTATGAACTATCTACGGGCCGGGGGCGGGGCCGGATTTCGGCGTCCTCGACTCCGGACACTGCTGGTGAATGGGCTGCCATGGCTTCTGGCGCTGGGCCTCATCCCTGCCGCCACTTTCGCCCAGTCAACCGCACCTCGATTTACGGTAACGAATTACGCTATCACCGCAGAGCTCTTTCCCTCCCAGCACCTGCTTTCGGCGACGGTGCGGATTGACTTTCTCCCTCAAGCCGACCTCACCACGATGAGCTTCGAGCTCCAGAACGCGTTGCGAGTTTCCAGCGTGAAGGACGCGGGCGGCAGGGACTGCAATTTTCGGCAAGAAGGCCTCATCCTCACCATCGACTTCCTGAACCCCGTGCCTCAGGATAAGCCCGCCTCCATCACCGTCAAGTACGGCGGCCTGCTTTCTTCGGCAGAAGGCAGTCCGGTGGAGAACTTGAAGCTGGCGTACGTCGGGACGGAGGGCAGTTACCTGCTCTATGCGGGACGGTGGTTCCCGGTGAGTGAATTCGGCGTGAACCGCTTTGCTGCCAGCGTGAGCATCACGGTGCCTTCCGACGAAATGGTGATTGCCTCGGGAAAGGCCTCCGCTCCCGTGCGCGAAGCGGGAAGAGTGACCTACGCGTTCCAATATGACCGGGCCTCCTTCCCGGGCACCGTGATCGCCGGGCGCTACGTGGTGCAGCCGGCAACCGCGGTGGGCGCGGACATCACCTTGTACATGAAGCCCGGCCACGAAGGCTTCGCCGCTAATTACGGCGAGGCCGCGGCCAAGATCATGGCTTTTTACTCCGATAAGTTTGGACCCCTGCCCAACGGCCATCTCGACATCGTGGAAATTGAAGATGGCACGGTGAACGGATATAGCGCCCCCGGCCTGGTGGCGCTGGCCTCGCGCATCTTTTCCACACAAGTGAAGACCCAGCAACTGGCGCAGCAGATCTCCTATCAATGGTGGGGAGAATTGGTGAGCCCGGCTTCGCGCAACGACTTTTTCCTTGAAGACGGGCTGGCGACCTACTCCGCCGCTCTTTACGCACAGGATGCCCAGGGTGAGTCCGCCTTCGAAAACCTGATGCAGGAAACGGAAGTCGGCGCGCTCACGCACGAGGAAGTCGTGGCCATCGGTCAATCCGGACAGTTGCACGAGTACACGCCGGAGTACCAGTCGATTGTGTTTCAGAAGGGCGCCATGGTGCTCCACATGCTGCGCTGGGTGATCGGCGACGAGGCGTTTTTCAAAACCCTTCAGGCCATGTGCCAGCAGTACGCGGGGAAGACGATTTCTGCGGACCAGTTTCAGAAGCTGGCGGAAACCGCCTCCAAGCAGGAGCTGACCTACTTTTTCGCGCAATGGATCACCTCGACCGGTGTTCCCCAATTCAAGCGGACTTGGGCTGTCTACAGAACCGCGAAAGGCTATCAAGTGGTGGGCAAGATCACCCAGGATTTGGACCTGTTTCGCATGCCCGTTGAGGTCCGGGTGGTGACCGAGGGCACAAGGCCGGTCACGGACCGTGTGCCGATGGTGGGCACCACGGCGGACTTCACCGTGAACGTGCGCAGCAGGCCGGTGCGCGTGCTCGTCGATCCCGCCAGCCGCATCCTCAAATACGACGACAAGATCAAGTTCCAGGTCGAAATGGCGCGCGCCGACCAGCTTGTGCAGGAGCAGGCTTACCTGGAGGCGGTCAAGCAGTATAACGCCGTCCTGGAACTCAACAAGAACAGCTCGCTCGCTCACTACCGGTTAGGCGATATCTACTTCCGGCTGCGGAACTACAACGCCTCCATGGAAGAGTTCCGGCGCGCCCTGGATGGTGACCTGGACCCGAAATGGACCGAGGTCTGGAGCCACGTGATGCTGGGAATGATCTTCGACGCCACGGGGCAGCGTGACCGCGCCCTCAATGAGTACCAGCGCGCCTTGCAGACCAACGATAACACCCAGGGCGCCCTGGACAAGGCCAACGAGTACGTGAAGAAGCCGTACTCGGCGGAGAGCCAGCAGACAAGTTGAGTAGCCTATTCATGACCGAGGGGTCTGTCATCCTGAGCCAAGCGAAGGATCTCGGCAGTCTGTGCGGCTGTGCGGTACCCTGGCGTGTGAAGAGCGGACTGCGGCGATCCTTCGCCGCGTTCAGGATGACACAGCAATGATCAGTCCCCGAGCTTCCCGTATTTCAGCCCCGTAAGCGTGGGCGAGTCGATCCCTCGATGCTGGACCAGCACCTTGAAAACGTTCCCCATTCCTTCCGGATGAATCAGCCGCTTTAATTTCAGCCTGGCCTGGAGATTCTCGATCTCGGTAGCGCCCGGCTCGTAAAGGTCCGCGAACTGGTTGGCCTCGCCCAGCGCCAGCAGGAATCGTTCCTGGCTGGTGAAGCCGGTGAGATCGAGACCCGCGTCCCTGCCCGCGTCGATCAAGGCGCTGAAGTTGACGTGGGCGGTCAGGTCGACTTCGCCCGGGGCGCTTAGGGCGTTGTCAAGCGGCATGTGACGGTGGTAGGCAAGCAAGGTGCCTTGCGGCCGGTCCTCCGTGTGGAGATGCGGGGCGAGGTCGCCGTAATCGATGGTGATTACAAAGCCGTGGTCGAGTTTCCCGGCCACTGACCGCATCCAATCGGCCGCCGCGAGGTTCACCTCTGCGCGGCAGCCTTCCTCGAGCCGATGAGCGTAACGAGCCGCCGCCGCAGCAACCGCCGGGTTACTGATGCGGCCGGTCTTCTCGCGAAGTTCCTCGCCTTCTGCCGTAACGTAGATTTCTCTCAGATGTCCGCCGGCTCGGGTGACGATGGCAACCGGGAAGGCATCAACCAGCTCGTTCGAGAAAAAGCAGCCGATGATGGGAGTGAGCTGCTCAAGATTCCCGAGCAGACGGACGGCTCTCGCCAAGCCCGTTTCCGCCAGCCGCTCTTTCAGGAACTCACATTGCCTGGGGCTTGGCTCGACGGTCACGTATTCGAGCGCGTCCGCAAAATCCGGCCGGGCGCTCGTCACCCAGGAGAGGAAATCTTGCGCAAAGAGCCCGCTCCCGGCGCCCATCTCAACCCAGCAGAAGGGTGAGGGACGACCGAGCATTTCCCACATCTCGACGGCCTGGCGCGCCACCAGGCGAGCGAAAATCGGGTGCATGTCCGGGCTGGTGAAGTAGTCGCCCGCAGCGCCCGTGCGGCGCCGCCCTTGGGTGTAATAGCCGTACTCGGGGTGGTACAGGCACAACCCCATGTAGCGTTCAAACGTGATCGGCCCCGATCGCTCGATGGTATCGACGAGGAACGTCTTGAGGGGTGAGTGATCCACGATAACTAGTGTCCTGTCCCAGCTAAGATTTTCCAATTGCCAAGGGTGGCGCAGACATTGACTTCAATGTCTGCGCCACCCTTCA
>Ga0326728_10018472_pt1 | contig 13737 bp, 22 predicted proteins | sample MB3enrmetagenome_FD_207602 | JGI IMG/M metagenome (GOLD analysis project Ga0326728, IMG submission 207602) | Lab enriched peat soil microbial communities from McLean, Ithaca, NY, United States - MB31MN | ecosystem: Environmental > Terrestrial > Soil > Wetlands > Peat | place: USA: New York... | reverse complement strand
TCCAACAAGGCTGGATCGATGTTCATGCCCAAGGACAGGCCCAGGCTGGCCAGTTTCTCCTTGATTTCGTTGAGGGACTTCTTGCCGAAATTGCGGTACTTGAGCATTTCGGCCTCGGTCTTCATGGCCAATTGTCCCACGGTGGTGATGTTGGCGTTGTTCAAGCAATTGGCCGCGCGGACGCTCAACTCGATTTCGTTCACGCTCATGTTCAGCAGCTTCTTCTGCTTGGACTTCTCGTCGTCCTGCTTGGTCTCGGTCTCCTCGAACTCCACCGCGTTCTTGTCGTAGCCGACAAACACGTCGAGGTGATGCTGCAAAATTGCGGAGGACTGGGTCAGGGCGTCGTCCGGCGAAATGCGGCCGTCGGTCCAGATTTCCAGGAGGAGGCGGTCGTAATCGGTGCGCTGCCCGACGCGGGCGTTTTCCACCGCGTAACGCACGCGCGTCACGGGGGAGAAGAGGGAATCGATGGCGATGACGCCGATGGCCTGGTCGGTTTTTTTGTTTTCGTCGCCGGGGCAGAAGCCGCGGCCGACCTTGATTTCGAGTTCCATTTCGAACTTTTTCTTCTTGTCGAGGGTGCAGATGTGCTGCTTGGGGTTGACCAGTTCGAGGTTCTGGTTCAGTTCGATGTCGCCGGCCGTGACGTCGCCTTCCTTGTTGACGGAGAGCAGGACGATCTGGGGGTCGCGGGAGTGGCAGCGGAAGAGCACCTTTTTGAGGTTCAAGACGATGTCGGTGACGTCCTCGACCACGCCCTCCACGGTGGCGAATTCGTGGGAAGCGCCGTCGATTTTGATGGAGGAGATGGCGGCGCCTTCCAGGGAGGAGAGGAGGACGCGGCGCAGGGAGTTGCCGAGGGTGTGGCCGTAGCCGGTTTCAAACGGTTCGGCGACGAACTTGGCGTAGGTTTCGGTGGCGGTGGAATCCTCTTTGGTCAACCGCTTGGGCATTTCAAAACGCGCGAGACGTACTGGCATAGTTTCCTTTCAACAATTTTAATCTGGCCGCCCCGCTTATTCCCGCGCCGGGGCGGCCCGTATAATTGTTTTTGTCCCGCCCGGGCGGGACGGTTTAGAGTTTAGCGGGAATAAAATTCGACGACCGCCTGTTCGTTGGCAATGGGCTGGATGTCCTCGCGGGTCGGGATGCGCAGCACCGAGCCCTTGAAGGCGTCCTTGTTGAGCGCCAGCCAGGCCGGCACCACTTTGCTGGTCGATAATTCCAAATTCTTTGAGGCCAACTGCCGGGAGACACTGGACTCGCGGACTTCGACGAGGTCGTTGACCTTGAGGGCGAAGGAGGGGACATTGACCTTGCGACCGTTGACCTTGATGTGGCCGTGGTTGACCATCTGGCGGGCGGCGGCGCGGGTCAAGGCGAAGCCCAGGTGATAGACGACGTTGTCGAGGCGGGTTTCCAGGATTTGCAGCATCTGCTCGCCGGTGACGCCGCGGCGGCGCAAGGCCCGCTCATAGACGCCGCGAAACTGGCGCTCCATCAAGCCGTAGAAATAGCGCAGCTTCTGCTTCTCGATCAGGCCCAGGCCGTAATCGGTGTGTTTGCGGCGCGACTTCGGGCCGTGGACGCCGGGGCCGTAGTTGCGGCGCTCCAGGTATTTATCAGGGCCGTAGAGCGGGATGCCGAAGCGGCGGCTGATGCGGGTGCGGGGACCAGTATAACGAGCCATATCAGTTGCGGTAAAAGTTCATTTGGTTAGACGCGGCGTTTCTTGCGCGGACGGCAGCCGTTGTGGGGCACGGGGGTGACGTCCTTGATGGTGGTGATTTCCAGGCCGATGGCCTGCAAGGCGCGAATGGCCGATTCGCGGCCGGAACCCGGCCCTTTGACGCGGACTTCGATTTCCCTCATGCCGTGCGACATGGCCTGGCGGGCGGCGTCCTGCGCCACCTGCTGCGCGGCAAAGGCCGTGCTCTTGCGCGAGCCTTTGAACCCGACCCGGCCGGCGCTGGACCAGCCCAGCACGTTGCCGTGCATGTCGGTGATCGTGACATTGGTGTTGTTGAACGTGGCCAGGATATTGGCGATGCCCGAGGCGATGTTCTTGGCCCCCTTGGCCTTGATGATCTTCTTGGCGGCGCTGTCGTCGGCCAGCAATTCCGCCGCGGTGGGGGCGGCGACGGCGGCAACGGGCGCTCCGGGGGCAGCCGGGGCGGCGGGCGCGCCGGGCGCGGCCGGGGCGGCCGGGGCGGCCTCAGCCGGTTTTTTGGCCGGTTCGGCCGCCGCTTCCGCGGCGGGGGCCGTTTTGCGGGCCGGTTTGGCGGGCTCGTGGGGCGCGGCGGCGGGCGCGGCGTCGGGCTTGCCCTCTTTTTTCGGCGCGGTTTTTTTCGGTTTGGGTTCTTCAGCCATAGGAAAAGGAATCAGTGGATGCCGGTCTTGGCATTGGGATTGCGCTGCACGCCGACGGTCTTGCGCGGGCCTTTGCGGGTGCGGGCGTTGGTGGAGGTGCGCTGGCCGCGCACGGGCAGGCCGCGGAGGTGGCGGACGCCGCGATAACACTTGACGCCTTGCAGGCGCTTGAGGTTCATGCCCAGTTCGCGGCGCAGATCGCCTTCGATGACGTACTTGCCGTCCTGGATGGCGTGGACGATCTGGGACAACTGGCTTTCGTCAAGGTCCTTGGCGCGCAAGGCCGGATTGATGTTGGCCTTGGCCAGAATGACGCGGGCGTTGCTCGGGCCGATGCCGTAAATGTAGCGCAAAGCGACGTCGATCCGCTTCTCGCCCGGTATTTCCACTCCAACGATACGTGCCATAAGTCAAATGTCCTAACCTTGTTTCTGTTTATGGCGGGGGTTGGTGCACAGCACACGGATGACACCCCGCCGTTTCACGATCTTGCAGTTTTCGCAAAGTTTTCTGACTGACGCTCGAACCTTCATAAATCATCAATTTTATCTTAACTCATCTTCTCCGGCGGCGATGCTGCCCCGGGACAGGTCGTAGGGCGAGAGCCGCACGGTGACACAGTCGCCCAAGGCGAGGCCCTTAAAAGCCAGGCGGCGCCGGCCGGAGACATGGGCCACCAACCGATGGCCGTTGCTCAGTTCGACGCGATACAACTTGTCAGCGATCACTTCCACTATCCTGCCCTCAACTTTGATGGTGCTTTCGCGGGCCACGTCAAGATCTCGGCTTCGGCCTCGGTAATCAAAACCGTATGCTCAAAATGCGCCGATAATTGACCATCTTTTGTGACCACTGTCCAGCCATCGCTTAAGACCACCACCTGGGGCGAGCCGGCGTTGACCATCGGCTCGATGGCCAGGGTCATGCCCGGCCGCAAGCGGGGCGAGGGCTGGCCGCGCTCGACAAAATTGGGCACCTGCGGCTCTTCATGCACCTGCTTGCCGACGCCGTGGCCGACAAACTCCCGGACGATGCTGAAGCCGTTGCCTTCCACGTAGTCCTGCACCGCCCGCGAAATATCGGCCACGTGGTTGCCGGGCCGGGCCTGGGCAATGCCTTCCGCCAAGGCCTGTTCCGTCACGTCCATGAGCCGTTGCGCCCGCACGTCGCACCCGCCCACAGCCACGGTTTTTGCCGTGTCCCCCACGTATCCCTGGTAAAACACCCCAATGTCCAAACTCACAATGTCGCCAAATTCCAGGCGGCGCGGCCCGGCCAGCCCATGCACCACCTGTTCGTTGACCGAGATGCAGATGCAGCACGGGTATTTGCGATACCCCAAAAAGGCGCTTTTGGCGCCGTAACTTCCAATCCGCCCGGCCGCAAAATCATCCACTTCCCGGGTGGTGATTCCCGGGCGGATAAAGGCGGCCACTTCTTCCAAAACCGCGCTGGCCACCCCGCAAGCCGGCCTCATGCGGGCCAAGTCGTGCTCGTCCTTTAAAATGATCGCCGCCACGGCTTCGTCCTTCCGCATACTCCGGGCCGTTAGAAACGGCCCTTGAGCCGGCCTTTCTTGAGGAACCCGTCATAATGGCGCATCAACAAATGCGACTCCATCTGCCGCATGGTATCGAGCATGACGCCCACGGTAATGAGCAAACTGGTGCCGCCAAAAAACTGCGCGACGGTGTATTGGACGCGCATGGCCTCCTGCATGATGATCGGGATGGTGGCGATGATGGTCAAAAAGACGGCCCCGGCCAGCGTGATGCGGCTCATGGTGCGGTGGAGAAAGGCGCTGGTCGCCTGGCCGGGCCGCACGCCTGGAATATAGCCGCCGGATTTCTTCATGTCGTCGGCGATCTGGATTTCGTTGAAGTTGGTGGCGACCCAGAAATAAGAGAAGAACAGGATCATCAAACCGTAGAGCAGGAGGTAAACCAGGGAGCCGCGGGACAACATGGCGGCCAGCTCGTCAAAGAAATGCACGTCGAACCTCCGGCCCAGGAAGTTGAAGATCATGGCCGGGAACATGAGGATGGCGGAGGCGAAAATGACCGGCATGACGCCCGAATAATTGACGCGCAACGGCATGAAGGAACTGCCGCCGGCGTAGGTTTTGCGTCCCACGACGCGCTGGGCGTATTGCACGGGAATCTTGCGCTCGGCCTGGGTCACGGCCACCACGCCGGCAATGACGGCGAAGAGCAGCAGAATCAAGGCGATGAAATGGAACATGTTGAAGTTCGATCCGGCGGCAAAGAACATGTCGTGCAGTCCCTGGGCGGCCTGGGGCAGCCGGGCCAGGATGCCGATGGTGATAATGAGGGAGATGCCGTTGCCCACGCCGCGGTCGGTGATTTGTTCGCCCAGCCACATGAGCAGCATGGTGCCGGTGGCCAGGATGATGGTGGTTTGAATGCGGTACCACCATAGGTTGTGAATGAGCACGAGCTCGCCGTGGAAGCCCGGGAAAACGGCACTGGCATGTTCCCAACCCATGGCCATGACGGCGCCCTGGGCCAGGCACAGGAACAGTGTCATGACGCGGCCGTATTGGATGAGCTTGGTCCTGCCGCCTTCCTCGCGCGCCAGCTTGCTCAGGAAGGGCATGACGGCCTGCAAGAGTTGCAGGACGATGGTGGAGCTGATGTAAGGCATGATGCCCAAGGCGCCGACGGCGCACTTCTCGAAACCGCCGCCGGTGAACATGCTGTACATGCCCATGAAACCGCCCGCCGCCGCCGCGCCTTGCCCGGTGGTGAAATAGGCCTTCAACAGCCCGCTGTCCAATCCCGGCACCGGCACCAGCGACGCCACGCGGCAAATGCCCAGCACCACCAGCGTGTACAAAATCCGGGACTTCAGCTCCGGTATTTTGAAGCAGTTGCCGAGGGTGTTGAGGATCGAGGCGAACATGGTCTATTGGGGCTTGTCCGGGGGCGCCGGCTTGGCGGGTTTTTCGGCTTTGGGCGCTTTTTCGGCTTTGGCGGGTTTCTCGGACTTATCGGACTTGTCCGGCTTGCCAGACTTTTCAGCTTTTTCGGGCTTCTGCGGCCTGGCTGCCCTCTGGGCCGCGGCTGCCGCCGCCGCCGCCGTTTGGGCGGCTCTTTGAGTGGCCGGCGATTCCATCATCTGGCAGGCGCCGCCCAGCTTCTCGATCTTGGCCCGCGCCGAGGCGCTGAAGGCATGGGCCGCCACCGTCAGTTTCCGGGTCAATTCGCCCGTGCCCAAAATCTTGATCCACCGGCCCGTGCCCCGGGCCAACCCCAAGTTGCGCAAAGCGCTTTCATCGACCGTGGCGCCGTCTTCGAATCGGTTCAGCGCCTCCAGGTTCACGGGAATGTAGCGGACGGCAAATTGCTTGTTGTTGAAACCGCGCTTGGGCATGCGGCGAATCAACGGCATCTGGCCGCCTTCAAATCCAATGCGAATCGAGCTGCCGGAACGGGCGGTCTGTCCTTTGCCGCCGCGACCGCTGGTCTTGCCGTGGCCGCTGGATTCACCCTGGCCCAGCCGTTTGCGGCGGTGCCTGGAACCCGGACGAGGTTTGAGATCGTGTAAGCGCATAAAAATCAGGAGGTGGCCGGGGCCGGCGCCTGCCCGTCAGCCGGATTGGGAGCGGCGGCGGCGGGGGGAGGGGGGGGATTAGGATTAGGATTAGGATTAGGATTAGGATTAGGATTAGGATTAGGATTAAGATTAGGATTAGGATTAGGATTAAGATTAGGATTAGGATTAAGATTAGGATTAGGATTAGGATTAAGATTAAGATTAGGAGCGGGAGTAGCCGGGGCCGGGGGTGGGGTTGGACGGGCTTTGACTTCCAGGCCGCGGGTTCGGTAAATGTCCTCGCGCAACCGGAGCTGGCACAAGCCGGCCAGGGTGGCTTTGACCACGTTGGACGGGTTGTTGGAACCGAGCGACTTGGTCAGAACATCCTTGATGCCGACCGATTCCAGCACGGCCCGGACTTTTGGGCCGGCGATGATGCCCGTGCCGGGCGAGGCGGGCCGCAGGAGGACCTTGGCGCCGCCATAATGACAAAAGATTTCATGCGGAATGGTGGCGTCGCGCAATGAGATGGTGACCATGTGCTGCTTGGCCATCTCGCCCCCTTTGCGGATGGCTTCCGAGACTTCCACCGCCTTGCCCAGGCCGACGCCGACGTGGCCCTGTTTGTCGCCCGCCACGACCAGGGCGCTGAAGCTGAAGCGGCGGCCGCCCTTGACGACCTTGGCGGAGCGATTGATGAAGACGACCTTCTCGCTCAACTCCGAGCCGCCGGATTTTTCCAGCGAGCCATCGGCGCTGTCGGTTGAGGTGGGCCGGGAGCGGCGCGGGCCCCGGCCGGGGCCGCGGGGGCCGCCGCGATTTGAAGCATTGGGTTTGGTGGGTTCGGGCACGATATCCTTCCAGGTTAAAATTGCAGGCCGCCTTGGCGGGCGGCGTCGGCCAGGGCCTTGACTTTGCCATGAAACTTGGCGCTGCCGCGATCAAACACGACCTTGATGATTCCCTTGTCCTTGGCCGCCGCCGCCGCCAGGGCGCCAATCTTTTTGGCCCCGGCCGCGTTGGCCGCCAGTTGGGCGCGGTCCGGCGCCGATTTGTGCAGGGTGGAAGCCGAGGCCAGGGTCACGCCCGCCTCGTCGTCGATGAACTGCACGTAAATGTTTTCGTTGGAAAAACGCACGCTCATGCGCGGGCGCTGCCGGGTGCCGCAAACCTTTTTGCGAACACGCCAGTGCCGCAGCCTGGCCATTTTGACTTTTTTATCGCTTCTCATCTTAAGGCGCCGCGGACGGGGCCGCGGCCAGGTGACGGGTTATTGAACGGTCTTGCCCTCCTTGCGCCGGACTTTCTCGTCCGAGTAGCGCACGCCCTTGCCCTTGTAAGGCTCCGGGGGATAATAACTGCGCAGCTCGGCGGCGACCTGGCCGACCAGTTGTTTGCTGGGGCCTTCAATGGTCAGCTTGGTGTTGTCGGTCACCGTCACCTTGATCTGGTCCGGAATGGGGTACTCGATGGGATGCGAATAGCCAAGGACCAAGTTGACGCTTTTGCCCTGGACGGCGGCCTTGAAGCCGACGCCCTGGATTTCGAGCTTTTTGACAAAGCCTTCGCTGACGCCCTTGACCATGTTGTTGAGCATGGCGCGGCTGAGGCCGTGCAGGGCCTTGGCTTCGGCGTCGTCGCCCTGGCGGCTGACCAGCACCTGGCCGCCATCGAGGCGCGCGGAGGTGCGGCGGGGCAGTTCAAAGTCGAGCTTGCCCTTGGGGCCTTCCACAAAGACGGTCTGGCCCTTGATTTCCACCTTCACCTTGGGGGGAACGGCCACGGGAATTTTTCCGATTCGCGACATAAAATCACCACACTTCGCACAGCACTTCGCCGCCCATGTTCTTCTTGCGCGCCTGCAGGCCGGTCATGATGCCTTGCGAGGTGGAGAGGATGGTCACGCCCAGCCCGCCGCGGACGCGGGGGATTTCCAGGGCGCCGGCGTAGCGGCGGAGGCCCGGGGAGCTGACGCGGCGGAGGCCTTCGATGACGGGTTTGCGGCCGACGTATTTAAGTTTGATCTTGATCTTCTTCCAGGGCTTGCCCTCCACGGCCACGTCGGCCACGTAGCCTTCCTTTTTCAGGACGTGGGCAATGTGTTCCTTGACCGTGGAGTGCGGCACGATCACCTCCGGCAAAAAGGCCCGGCCGGCGTTGCGGATGCTGGTCAGCATGTTGGAAATGGGATCGCTCATAGGCTACCAACTGGCCTTGGTCACTCCCGGAATCAGGCCGTTGAGGGCGGCTTCGCGAAAGGTCAGGCGGGAACAGCCGAACTTGCGCAGGTAGCCGTGGCGCCGCCCGGACATCGAGCAGCGGTTGACCAGGCGGGAGGGGCTGGCGTCGCGCGGCAATTTGCTCAGGCCAGCGTAATCGTGGCGGGCCTTGAGATCCGCCCGCAAGGCGGCGTATTTTTTGACCGTGGCGGCTTTCCTCTTGTTGCGTTCTATCCAGGCTTTCTTGGCCATAGGGTTCCTTATTTTTCGGCAAAGGGCATGCCCATCATTTTCAACAGGTCCAGCGCCTCCTCGTTGGTCGGCGCGGTGGTCACAATGGTGATGTCCATGCCCTGCGTGCGTTTGATCTTGTCCAATTCAATCTCCGGGAAAATGGTTTGGTCCGACACGCCCAGCGAGTAGCTGCCGCGCCCGTCAAAGGCGCGCGGGGAGAGGCCGCGGAAATCGCGGATGCGGGGCAGGGCGGTGGCAATGAGGCGGTCGAAGAACTCGTACATGACCTCGCGGCGCAGGGTGACGCGGCAGCCGATGTTCTGGCCTTCGCGCAGCTTGAAATTGGCGATGCTGTGGCGCGATTTGGTGATGACGGGCTTGCGCCCCGTGATCATCGCCATGTCCCGCGCCGCGTCGTCCACCGCGCTCTTTTCCAGCGAGGCGCTGACCCCCATGTGGAGCACGATTTTCTCCAGCTTCGGGATTTGATGGGGGTTGTGGTACTGGCGCTTTTGCTGCAAGGCGGGCCGCACTTCGTTCAGGTATTTCTCGTAAAGTCTGGGTTTCATGGTGCTAAGCCTGGCTTGGGGCGGCTCCCTCAGCCGGGGCGGCTTCCTGGGCCGGGGCGGGCGTTTCCTCCCTGCCGGCGTCGAACCTGGAGGCGAGCATGAGGTTGGAGATGTGGATGGAGCCCTCCCGCTCCACGATGCCGCCCTGCGGGCGCTGCTGGCTCTTGCGGGTGTGGCGCTTGATCATCTTGAGGCCCTCCACCAGGGCGCGCTGTTTCTTGCGGTTGACCAGCAGGACCTTGCCCCGCCCGCCCAGTTCCGAACCGGCGATGACCACCACTTCATCCCCTTTTTTGATGTGAGCTGTTGCCATGATTAAATGACCTCCGGGGCCAGGGAAATGATCTTCATGAACTTCTTGTCGCGCAACTCCCGCGCCACCGGCCCGAAGATGCGCGTGCCGCGCGGATTGTTTTCCTTGTCAATCAGGACAATGGCGTTGCTGTCAAAGCGCAGATACGAGCCGTCGGAGCGGCGGATTTGCTTGCGGGTGCGCACCACCACGGCATCGACCACCTCGCCTTTCTTGACGGTCCCATCCGGCGCGGCCTCCTTGATGTGGGCCTTGATGATGTCGCCGATGTGGGCGTAGCGCTGGTTGCGGCCAATGACCCCGATGGCGGCGGCGCGTTTGGCGCCGGTGTTGTCGGCCACGTCTAAAATGGATCGAACCTGGAGCATAACTTGTCCTTAAACCGGCACCGGGGCTTCGGCGGCCCGCTTCACCACTTGGGTCAGCCGCCAGCGTTTGAGTTTTGAGAGCGGGCGGGTCTCCTCGATCAGGACCAGGTCCCCCACCCTGGCCTCGCCCTTTTCGTCGTGGGCGTAGAATTTGGCATAGGTGGTCACGACTTTCTTGTAGGCGGGATGGGGGAAGCGGCGCTGCACCTGCACCACGATGGTCTTGGCCATCTTGTTGGCAATGACTTTGCCCTGCCGTTCCTTGCGGTGGCCGCGTTCTGCTTGGGTGGTTTCTGGCATAACGTTTGGATTCAAGCCGCGGCGCGGCGCAGTTGGCTGAGGCGGGTTTCCACCCGGGCCACGTCCCGGCGCAGGGTCCGCAGGCGGGCGGGTTTTTCCAATTGGCTGCTGGCCTGCTGCAAACGCAGGTTGAAAATCTCCTGGCGCAGGTCCCGGCCCTTGGCGGCCAGCTCCGCGGGCGTCAAATCTTTGAGTTCGCTCATATTCATGGTGACATCAGGAGAGGTGGTGGCGGGAAATGAATTTGCACTTGATGGGCAGCTTGGTGGCGGCCAGGCGCATGGCTTCGCGGGCGACCGCTTCGGCAACCCCATCCACCTCGAAGAGGACGTTGGCCGGGCGGATCACCACCACCCACGATTCCAGCGGCCCCTTGCCCTTGCCCATGCGGGTTTCCAGGGGCTTTTTGGTGAACGATTTCTGCGGGAAAATCCGGATCCAGACCTTGCCGCGGCGCTTCATGAAACGGGTCACCGCCACGCGCGCGGCTTCCACCTGGCGGGTATCCAGCCAGCAACGCTCCATGGATTGGAGGCCGTATTCGCCAAACGACACCGTCGATCCCCGGTAGGCCAGCCCGGCGCGGCTGCCGCGGTGCATCTTCCGATATTTGACTCGTGCGGGGCTTAAGGGCATAGGTCGCTTTCAGTTTTATGTTCTCAGGCGGCCGCAGGCTCGGCGGCGGGCGGCGCGGCTTGTTCCTTTTTGGGCGCCGGGGGCACATCGCCTTTGCAAATCCAGCATTTGATCCCCAGTTTGCCGTACAAGGTGTTGGCCTCGGCAAAGCCGTAATCGATATGGGCCCGCAAGGTGTGCAGCGGCACCCGGCCTTGATGATATTTTTCCACCCGGGCGATTTCCGCCCCGCCCAGCCGTCCGCCCACGCGCACCTTGATGCCTTCGGCGCCGAAATCCATCGCCACCTGCACGGCCTTTTTCATGGCGCGGCGGAAGGAGACGCGGCGTTCCAGTTGCACGGCCACGTTTTCAGCCACCAACTGGGCGTCCATTTCCGGCTGCTTGATCTCCTGGATATCGACATAGACTTCCTTGCCGGTCATCTTGCTGATCTCCTCCTTGAGCTTGTCGATCTCCGCCCCTTTGCGCCCGATGACCACGCCGGGGCGGGCCGTGAAAATGGTGATGCGGCAGCGCGAGGCGGCCCGCTCAATCCCGATCTTGGACACCGAGGCCCCCTCCAGCTTGGTTTTGAGGATGCCGCGGATGCGGCGGTCCTCGGCCAGCAGCTTGCCGAACTCCTTCTTTTCGGCGAACCACTTGGAGGCCCAGTCCTTGTTGACGGAAACGCGCAGGCCGATTGGATTTGTTTTTTGACCCATAGGTTATTCGTCTGTCAATACAATTTTAACGTGGCAGCTCCGCTTCAGAATCGGGCCGGCCGATCCCCGGGCCTTGGGGGTGAACCGCTGGCTGCTCCCGGCGGTGCCGGCCACGGCCAGCTTGACCCGCAACTGCTCCGTTTTGAAATTCTCGAAGCCGGGGCAGTGGGTCTTGAGGTCCTCGGCGTTGGCCAGGGCGGATTTGAGGGTCTTGGCGACGACGCGCGCCCCTTTGCGCGGCACGACGGCCAGGACGGCCCGGGCCTGGGCGGCGGGCAGCCCCTGGATCTGGCGCACCACTTCCCGCATCTTCTGCGCCGACATCCGCACGTTCTTGGTAATGGCTTGGGCTTCCATAGGCTTATTTGGCCTCGGCCTTGGCGGTGTGCGCCCCGTGCTTCTTGAAGGTGCGCGTCAGTGAAAATTCGCCCAGACGATGGCCCACCATGTTCTCCGTCACGAAAACCGGGTTGAATATCTTGCCGTTATGCACGGCGAAGGTCAATCCCACGAAATCGGGGGTGATCATCGAGCGGCGCGACCAGGTTTTGATGGGGGCCTTGGAATTGGCGGCCTTGGCGTCGGTGATCTTGTCCAGCAAATGCTGGTCAACAAACGGGCCTTTTTTGATGGATCGTCCCATAGGATTCTATGTCATTTGCGCTTCATCGGCCGGCCGTCGCGGCGCACCAGGATGAACCGGTTGGAATATTTGCGTTTATGGCGTGTGCGGTAGCCCTTCGCCAGCAGGCCCCACGGCGAGGTCAATTGCTGCCAGCCGCCGCCGCTTTTGGATTTGCCCGCCCCGCCGCCGTTGGGGTGGTCCACCGGGTTGCGGGAGACGCCGCGGTTGATGGGGCGGATGCCGCGATGGCGCGAGCGCCCCGCCTTGCCCAGCGTGACGTTTTCATGCTCGATGTTGCCCACCTGGCCGATGGTCGCATAGCAGCTCTCATGCACCCGGCGAATCTCCCCGGAAGGCAGCCGGATGGTGGCATAACCGTCGCCGCGCGACATCAACATGGCCGCGCCGCCTGCCGAGCGGACCATCTGCCCGCCGCGGCCGGGGGTGATTTCAATGTTATGGATCTGCAGCCCGACCGGGATGGTCCTGAGCAGGAGGCAATTGCCGACTTCGGGAGGCGCCGAGGGGCCGCTCATCAATTTGGCCCCCACCTGCAAGCCGTCGGGCGCGATGATGTAGCGCTTCTCGCCGTCCTTATAATGCAGGAGCGCCAGGCGGGCCGTGCGGATCGGGTCATACTCGATGGCCGCCACTTCGGCCTCGATGCCGTGCTTGTTGCGCTTGAAATCGACATCCCGCAAAAACTGCTTGTGCCCCCTGCCAATGCCGCGCGCGGTCACCCGCCCGTAGTGGTTGCGGCCGCCGGTTTTCTTGCGAATACTCAGGAGGCTCCGTTCCGGAGTGTCCTTCGTAATCTCATCGAACGACGCCACGGCGACGTAGCGGGTCGAAGGCGTTAAAGGCCTGAACGTTTTTACTGGCATAAAATCAATATGCAAAAGCAGCGTCTAGAGGCGTCGGCCATCAATCCTGCGCCCAGCGGGGCGATCAGTTATCGGTCGCGCAAAAGGCTGCCCCATCCGCCAGTAACGGCGAAATGGAGCGTGAAATTAACACAATGCCCGTCCGGCGCAAGTGTTTTTTGAGGTTTTTTTATGGGGGATGCCGGTATCAAGCCAAGTCCTTTGAGATCAGGCACTTAGCCGGGGCCATACCGGCCCCATCCCCGGGCCTTGCCAGGAATCGGGCCTCACGGTTGCAGATTGAGATGAGGCAGCCGCCGGTTTTTTCGGGCATTTGGGTAGTGGGCTACTTTGAATCCTCAATGCTTGGGTTTGGGAAGTGGTGGAGTTTCAACTCGTTAAATCATGAAGGCTTTACGACCATGCCGAAAGATCCACAATATGGGCAAAGCCGACGATAATAAAATCGGGTACCAAAGACTCACGCGCAGGGTCGTCCAAGGCGGCGAATCACGACACAGAAATCGGCGAAAATAAATTCCGGGCAAATCGCACGTTCGCTCGTCGGGCAGTTGGGATTTTGGGTGTTCGATGATATGGGCAAATCCATAAATCCCAAACCGCCATCCACGCACTATGGCTGGCGGATCGGTCTTGAACCGAACGCCGATCATGCCTCCTGTGTATGGCACCGCCTCCGAGTATAGCCATACAGCCCCCATCTCAATTCCTATATTAAAATCTTTTGGGAGAGCAATGCAATCGCTAGGCGTGATCTTCGCATCCATCACGTGCTTCGCCAAGTCAAGGTGATAGCTCACGGGCCACATGACGCTAAAAAAACAGAAACTATTGAGTCTCGCGTAATACGGTGACATTAAGGCCAAAGTTCAGCCTGTGTATAACAAGCGGCGATAATGGAGGGGCGTCGGCGCATGCGGCGCAGGGCAGCCGTGGCTTCAAAGCTTAATTCCC
>Ga0326728_10018470_pt1 | contig 13739 bp, 16 predicted proteins | sample MB3enrmetagenome_FD_207602 | JGI IMG/M metagenome (GOLD analysis project Ga0326728, IMG submission 207602) | Lab enriched peat soil microbial communities from McLean, Ithaca, NY, United States - MB31MN | ecosystem: Environmental > Terrestrial > Soil > Wetlands > Peat | place: USA: New York... | reverse complement strand
CGCGAGGGGCTTCGCGCCCTTTTGCTCGACGATCAGGTTGATCTGGACGGTATCCTCGCTGATCGTGTTGCCGCGGAACGTTCGGCGCCGGCGCATCCCCGACCGGGGCGCCTTGAACCCGAAGCCGTCCCCGACGTAGAGCCGGGTCTGGCGCGCCCCGGGGAGGTCCGGCCGGAGCGGGAACCCGCTCTTGTCGGTACCGCCGGTGATACGGAACGTGTAGCCCGTCGCGCCGATCAGCTCTCCACCGACCGCCTCGCCGATACGCTTCCCAAGGAAGCCGGCCGCTTGCGGGTCGCCTACCGTGCGCGCGACGGACTTCTCGCGCTCGGAGATGACGAGCTTGTACTCTACCATCCTGTCCTCAAGGAGCGAGGTCGCGCGAGTGGAGGGTCGTTTAAAACGATTACCTCGGCGGCGGGCGCCCGGCGGACCGCCTCCGGCGAGGTTCCGACGGGCCCCAGGTGCCGGGGGAGGGCGATCGGCCCGGTCCCAGCGGGTCAGCGCCCTCCCGGGAACCGGCCTTATCAACCGGCTCTCCGTCTTCGGTCGGCAGGGCGACGCTCCGGAATGACGGACCTCGGGACCTACACGCTCGCCGCCGACCTCGCCCTCCTCCTGGGGGGCTTCGCCTACGCCGCGGCTTCGGACTGGCGGGACCGCGAGGTCCCGGACGGCCTCTGGCAGGTCTTGGGGGTGGTGGGGTTCCTGATCGGGTTCGTCGCCGTGGTTCCGGGCGGGACCGTGCCCACCGCTCTCTGGGCGGTGGTGGGCCTACTCGTGATCCAGCACCTGTTCGCCTGGGATGTTCGGCTCGGCGCCTGGGGCGATCGGTACGCCGACATCCTCGAGCTGGGGGCCTACGTCGCTGTGGTGGCCCTGGTGGCGATCGCGGTCGCCCGGGTCGGGGTCGGTTCGAACGCCGTGCCGGTCTCCGTGATCGCCGTGCTCGTGACCGTGCTCTTCGCGAGAGGACTGTTCGAGGCCGGGATCCTCTTTGGGGGGGCCGATGCGAAGGCGCTCATGATCGTCGGCCTTCTCGTGCCCATGTTCGCCACGCCCCTGATCCCGGTCCCGGGACCGATCGCCCCGGTCACGGCGATCCTGCCGTTCGGGGTGACCGTGCTCATGAACACGGCCCTCTTCTCCATCGTCGTCCCGGTCATCATCGCCGTGCGCAACGTCCGTGCGAAGGAGTTCCACGGGCTTTCGGGGTTCGTCGGGTACACGATCCCCGTCGATGACCTTCCGCGGAAGTACGTCTGGGTCCGCGACCCCATGTTCGGGGAAGCTCGGGAAGAGGAGAAGTCGATCGAGACCTCCGAGGACGACCGCCAGCGACGCGTGAAGACCGCCCAGGACCTGCGCTCCCGCGGCGTGAGCCGCGTCTGGGTCACGCCGCAGATCCCGTTCCTGGTCGTGATGGCGGTCGGGGTCGTCGCGGCCCTCGTGGCCGGCAACGTCCTCTTCGACCTGATCTTCGCCCTCTAAAGGGACTGTGCCAAAGCTTTTCTTAGGGACCCCGGTAAAAGGGCGGTCGACCATGGCGAAGGGGCGCGTCGCGAAGAAGACCCCGATCCGGGTGCTGATCGCCAAGCCCGGTTTGGACGGTCACGACCGTGGGGCGAAGGTGGTCGCCCGCGCGTTGCGGGATGCGGGCATGGAGGTCATCTACGCCGGCCTGCGCCAGACGCCCGAGGAGATCGTCCGGGCCGCGCTCGAAGAGGACGTCGACCTGATCGGGCTCTCGATCCTCTCGGGCGCCCACATGGCGCTCTTCCCTCGGATCCTCGTTCTCCTCAAGGAGGAGGGGGGCCGCGGCATCCCGGTCTTCGCCGGCGGGATCATACCGGATGAGGACGCGCGGCGTCTCAAGAAGGCCGGGATCCGCGCGATCTTCGGCCCGGGCACCTCTCTCGAAGAAATCGTCACCACCGCTCGGTCGTTGGCGCGTCGCTCGGCATGACGGGGTCATCCTCTCGCCTACCCGCGGCCGCCCGGGCGATCGTGGAGGGGGACCGACGCGCCCTCGCGCGAACGATCACCGCGGTCGAGAACGGCGACCCCTCGGCGGACCGCGTGGTGCGAAGCCTCTACGCTCGCTCCGGTCGAGCCCCGGTCGTGGGCCTCACGGGCCCGCTCGGGGTAGGCAAGTCGAGCCTCGTGAACGCCCTGGTCGGCCGCCTCCGGTCGCTCGGACAGACCGTCGGCGTCATCGGGGTCGACCCGTCGAGTCCGTTCACCGGCGGCTCGGTCCTCGGCGACCGGATCCGGCTCGAACGACGCCCCGACGACACCGGCGTGTTCTTCCGTTCGATGGCGAGCCGGGGAGCGGCGGGGGGCGTGGCGGCGGCGACCCGCGAGGTCTCCCGGTTGCTCGACGCGGCCGGCTTTGACGTGATCCTCGTGGAGACCGTCGGGAGCGGTCAGGTCGACGTGGCGATCCGCGACATCGCGAGCACCAGCATCGTGGTCGTCGTCCCCCACCTCGGGGACGAGGTCCAGACGCTGAAGGCCGGTCTCTTCGAGATCGCCGACATCTTCTGCGTCAACAAGGTGGACCTACCCGGCGCCGAGCTGGCGAAGCGGGACCTGGCCGAACTGGTGATGCTCGGCGGTCGGCCGAGCGGCTGGGCTCCTCCCATCGTCGGCACCTCCACGGTCGAAACGACGGGCATCGACGAGCTGTGGAACGATGTGATCGCCCACGAGAAGTTCCTGGACTCCTCCGGGGAGCGGACCCGGGGAGAACGGAAGCGCCTTTCCACGGAGATCGTCGGGCTCGCGCGGGACCACGTCGGGCGTGAGCTCACGCGTCGGCTCGAGCGCGATCCGGCGTTGCGGCACCTCTTGGACGAGGTCGTCGCGCGGCACATCGACCCCCGCACCGCCGCCGACCGCCTCGTGCGCGGAGGGCGGCGGGCACGATGATGGTGGACGACCTCGAGCTCGCCCTCGCCGTCGGACTCCTGATCCTCGCCGTGGGCATGGCCTACTTCGTCTTCGCCTCGTTCCTGTTCGGGGCGGGATACGAACCGACGCCTCGTCGGGCGGTCCAGACGATGCTGCGGCTCGGCGAGGTCGGCCCGAACGACAAGCTCTACGACCTGGGGGCGGGGACCGGGGCGATCGTCTTCCGGGCCGCCCGAACGTACCGGGCCCACGTGGTGGGGGTCGAGGTCGAGCCGCTTCGCTACCTCGTGCTCAAGCTGAGGAGGTCCCTCGGGCCGTTCGCCGACCGGATCACACTCCGATGGGGGAATCTCTTCGACCTCGAGTTCCGGGACGCGACCGTGATCACCGCCTTCCTCTGGCCCGGTGCCATGGCCCGACTGCGCCCCAAGTTGGAGGCCGAGCTTCCCGACGGGGCCCGAGTGGTGAGCCACTGCCATTCGATCCCGGGCTGGACGCCCGAGACGCATGACGCGGCCACGGACGTCTACCTCTACCGGTGGCCGGCGGCGCGGGCATCGGCTCCGAGCCCGAAGTGAGCCCCGCGCCGAGGGCCGCGGCGACCTTTCCGTCGAGGGTGACGGCCGTTATCCGCACGGCGACGGGCTCGGTCCGCTCTCGTCAATGACGTCGCGTGCGATGGGCCGCTTCAAGGCCCTCGCTCTCAAAGGCCGGTAGGAGGGATCGTCTAAGCGTCGTCCGAGGCGGTCGACGGCTTCGCACCAGAGTGGGGCGTCTTCGTGCCCTTCGGCTTCGCCGGGGGCTCGGGGGTCGCGGGCGCCTTCTCCGAGTCGGCCGCCGGAGCGTCGGAGGGCTTTGCCGCTTCCGCAGGCTTCGAGGACTCGGCGGCTTTGGCGGGCTCGGCCGCTTCTTTCTTCTCCGGGGCGGGAGTGACGTACTCCTCCACGACCCGGATCGTATGGGGATGGAGGTACGTGCGGAGCCGGTCGATCACCCGGGGCTTGGCGGCCATCCAGGCGATGTCGAACTTCGTGCGGTCCGGGACCTTCACGGTGAGGGTCTTCTCGTGGACCTCGACGTGGAACTCGGAGGACCGACCGTACTGAAGCTCGATCACCGAGAGGGCCTGCTCGGCGGGCTCGGTGATCCGCTCGACGACCTTGAACTTCCCGCGGACCTTGCGCCCGGCGAACGGCGGGTTGAAGTCGACCCGGACCCGCGCGGCGGTCAGGGACACGACCCGCCCGCGTCGTCCTTCGATCGTGAGCGTGGTGCCGATGTCGAGACGGGCGTCCTCCCGTCGCATCTCGGGAAGGCGCTCGACCTGGTGCATCGAGAACAGCTCGATGAGGGCGGGGTCCCGCTCGCCGAAGGCGTCCGCGGGGGCGTACTCCCGGTTGACCTCGTCCCCGACCGCGAGCCCGACGAGCGAGTTCTCGATACCCGCGGGGAAGTACTCTCCGCCGATCTCGTGGGGTCGTGGGCCCCAGGTCCGCCCCTCCGTCTTCGCGTTCTCCTTCTGGGCCAGCTCCTCGTGGGTCGTGTCGAGCAACTCGGCCTTTCCGCCCAGCTCCGTCCAGAGCTCGAACTCCAGGCGGACGAGGTCGCCTTTCTCGGTGACCCGAGCGGCCGAACCGTGGTGGGCCTCGGGGGACATCGCCCCGCCGAACCGGGGGGCGGGATAAGGTTTTCTCGAGGGTGAACGGCGGCTCTACGGGGCGCAGGTCGCAGCGGTTACCGCGCGTTCGGCGTCCTCGAGGGAGGATTCCGACCCGCCGCGCGTTCGGCGGGGGTAGAGACGCGGCGCCAGCGGAATTCCGCGTGCACAAACGCGAACGGTTTCATCGCCGCCTCGAGGTAGCGGAGCGGGTGGGCCACCGACCGACGGCGCTCGGAGAGCCTACGACCGAGCTCTCCGTTCTTCAGGAGCGACATCGCCATCGCCACCAGGTACCGGTAGCGCTTGTGGGCCCAGCGAGGGAAGCTTCGTTCCGTGCCCTTATCGTGGAACACCCAGGCGTCCGGGACGAACGTCCCCACGAGTCCCGCGCGCGCGGCTCGCGTCTCCAAGTCGTGGTCCTCGGCGAACGGGATCCGCGCATCGAATCCGAGCTGCCGCAGCGACGAGGTCCTCCACGCGGTGTTCTGGAGCGGGAGGTAGGAGACCTGCCGCGGGACGAGGTCCGCGTAGATCGACGCCTCGAGCATCACCGAGTACCGTTCGATCGACCCCTCCGGGGGCCGAAGCGGCCGGGTCGGCCCGCCGGCGAAATCGGCCGCACCGCTCTCGATCGGCGCCACGAGGCGACCCAGCCATCCGGGTGGCGCCCGCTCGTCCGCATCCAAGAACGCCGTCACCTCCTCGGAAAGGTCGGCGAGACTCGCCGCCCGGGCGTCCACCACACCGCCGGCGTACTGTCGGAACGTGACGGAAAGAGTCGGGAACCGCTGTCGAGCGTCGTCCAAGAGCTTCGAAGGCGTGGCGGGGGAGGCCGCCACGAGGACCCGGTCCGGCCGCCGATCCTGCCGGTCGAGAGAAGCGAGCGCGTCCAAGAGACGGGGGTCGTCGCGGACCGCGATCTCGACGCACACCGTTCCCATGGTCTTCGGACCCGCCGAACCGGATCGCTCAGGCCCTCCTCGAGCCCCAAGGCGCCAAGACCTTAATCTCAAGGGGGGCTCGGGAAGGCGTGCGGATTCTCCTCATCGGAGGGGGTGTCCAGCCGATCCCCCCGACCGGCTACGGTGGGGTCGAACGGGTCCTCGCCGACTTCCAGACCGCTCTCCTCGCGGCCGGCCACGAGGCGGAGGTCGTGAACCAGGTCCGCCACCGTCGTATGATCGACGAGTACCCCTTCGCGTTCGAGCTCCCCCGGCTCCTGAAGGGCCGACAGTATGACGTCCTGCACGCCAACACGCCGGTCGTCGCGAACCGCCTCGCCCTCGGCCGGTACCCGTACGTCTACACCTCCCACTCCCGGCACTGGTTCTATCGCACGAAGTGGTCCCATCGCTGGGGGTACTGGCTCGAACGCCGAGCGGTCCGCCGGGCGAAGGCCGTGGTCGCGCTGACGCCGACCTTGGCTCGCACGATGGCCGCCACGGTCCGACCTCCCCTGCCCCCGGTGTCGGTGATCCCGATCGGGATCGACAGCACGCGAATTCGTCCGGAGTGGGAACGTCGCTCGGGACGGAACGCCCTCGGCGTCGGTGTCGTGCTCCCGTTCAAGCGGTGGGAGATGGCGGCGCGGGCCGTTCGGGGCCTCGGGGTCCACCTTCGGATCGCGGGGCCGATGCCGTCACCCGCATACGCCGCCGCGGTGCGGACGGCCGGCGACGACGTCGAGATGCTCGGAGAGGTCTCGGAAGAAGAGCTCGGACGGCTCTACGCGGAGAGCGACTTCCTGCTCCACCCGAGCGCGGTGGAGGTGCTGCCGGGAACGGTCCTCGAAGCCTTCGCGGCCGGCATGCCGGTCGTCGGCGGGCCCGCGATCGAGGGGACCGTCGACGAGGGGAAGACCGGCTGGTCGCTTCCCGACGCGGACCCGGTCGCGTTCGTCGCCGCGATGCGCGAGCGGGTCGGTCGCCTCCTCGCGGACGAGCGGCTCCGGCGGGAGATGGGGGAACGGGCACGGTCGGTCGCGGAGACCCGCTTCGCCTGGCCCCGGGTCGTCGAGGAGCACCTGCGGGTCTACGCTTCCGTGGTCGCCCCACCAGCGCGGGCCTAAGCCTCGGACTTGCCGCCCGCGCGCACGTGGCGGACCTCGACCAGCTCTTCGATCGCCCGGTCGACCGCCTGCGCGCTGCTCCATCGCGGCTCCCATCCGAGCGCCTGCATCCGTCGGATCGAGAGGAGCTGCACGGGAACGTCCCCGGACCAGCCGCGCTCTCCCCCCGTGTACTCGATGCGGGCGTGATGGCCGTGGGCCGCGACCACCTTCTCGCCGATCTCCCGTGCGGAGATCTGGTCGGCCGTTCCCAGGTTGAACAGGTTCACCGCGTCGTGCGCGCGTTCGGTCGCGAGGAGCATCCCCGCGACGCAATCCTCCGTGCGGAGGTAGCTCTTCGACTGCCGACCGTCGCCGAGGATCTCGAGGCGGGTCGGGTCCCGGCGCAGCTTGTCGAAGAAATCCGGGAGGATGCCGTGCGTCATGTTCGGTCCGATGATGTTCGCGAACCGGAAGATGTCGGCCGTCAGGCCGTAGGAATGGGCGTACGCCGTGAGGAGACCCTCGGCGGCGAGCTTCGCCGCCCCGTAGAGCGACTGGGGCTGAAGCGGGCCGTACTCCTCCGTGGTCGGGAAGACCGTCGGGAGCCCGTAGACGACGCTCGAGGAGGAGAACGCGACCCGGGGCACGTCGTGGCGACGGGCGGCCTCGAGGACATGGAAAGTGGCGAGGGTCCCCTCCTCGAGGTCGAGACGGGGGTCGGTCATTCCCTTTCGGATGTCCGGGTTCGTCGCGAGATGCCACACCGCGGAAGCGCCGCGGAACAGGTCCGCGTACGAAGCGGGGTTCTTCAGGTCCGCAACGGTGAGGAGGGCCTTCCTGCCTCCCGGGGAAGGCAAAAGATGCTCCCGGCGCCCGCTCGAGAGGTTGTCGATGACGCGTACCTCGCCCGCCCGGTCGAGCAGCTCACGGACGAGCACGGAACCGATCGCCCCCGCGCCGCCGGTGACCACCACCGGTCCATCGAGCGCGCGGCCCGTCATCGGCTCGATTGGAGGTGGGGAAGCATATATAAGCGAAGGGTCGCCTAAAGACGCTGCACCCACTGTCCCGGGGGGGACGGCTCATGCGTACCTACGTCCGGATGACCTTTCACTCCGAGGGCGCGAACCCGATGAAGGTCGTGGAGGCCATGAAAGGACTGGGCTTCGAGGAGTCGATGGGGATGCACGACTTCGTCTACAAGTGGAAGGACAAGGCCCCCATCGACGACGTCATCCGCCTCATGACCGATATGCACGAACGCCTCAAGGGCCTTGACGTGAACTACGAGATCACGACCATCTCCTGAGAACCTACCGGTTGTACACATGCCATTCGAGGAACCGGAACGTCTGGAACGCCTGCTCCTGCTACACCTCCTCGAGCACCGGGGGCAGCAGATCCGGTTCGAAGCCTCCCAGTGGACGACGGAGTTCGGGATCCTGAGGAAGTTCGCTAACGAGGACCTGAACGAAGTCAAGCAAGCGCTCCGCGTCCTCGAGATCGGTCGGATGATCTACCGACGCACCCAGTATGTGGTGGGGTACTCGGAGCCGAAGCACGTCTTCTCCCTAACCCCGAGCGGGCACCGGAAGGCGCTCGAGTACCAGCGGGGCGACGAAGGGAACGGGGGTTCGGTGGTCCTGTCGACCGACCCGGCGACCGCTCTCGCGTCCGAGGCCGTGTCACCGGCCAAGCCCCCTCGGGGGACCTCCGCCGGTTGAGGCGGAATGACGGTCCTCGAAGGGTCCCGGGTCCGGCTGCGGCCGCTCGCTCCGTCGGAATACCCGACCGTGTTCGCATGGTACAACGACCCCGAGACGGTGGCCCCGTTCGACCGGTTCTCCGTCGACACGTTCGACGAGTTCTCCCGGGCCGTGGGTTCGGCCTCCGAGGAGCCCACGTCGCTCGCGCCGCGGTTCGCGATCGAGCGGAAGGACCAGGGGAAGGTCGTGGGGATGGTGGGCCACTACCGCGCCCACCCGATCCTGGAGTACACGGACGTCTGGTACGTGCTCGGCGACCCAGCGGCCCGACACCACGGGCTCGCGCGAGAGTCGGTCCGGTTGCTGACCGACCACCTCTTCGCGACGACCGCGGTCGAGCGGGTCGGCGCGACGTGTGATGTCGACAACGCGCCCTCCTACCGTCTCCTCGAGGGCCTAAGCTTCCGTCACGAAGGGACGCTGCGGTCCGCGCTGTTTCACCACGGACGTTGGCACGACGTCCGCGTCTACGGGGTCACTCGCTCGGAGTGGGCAGCGAAGGCTCCTCCAGGGTGAACCCGACCCGGTCGCCCCCGTCCGTGAGCACGGGAGGACGGAGCGTCACGCGACCGATCTCCCGTGTCGAGCGGAGATGGGTGCCGCCGCACGGGCAGACGTCCGCCGCCTCGATCTCCACCACCCGCACCGGGTCGACCTGAACCGGCAAGGGGACAAGCCCCGAGCGCGCGGCGAATGGGTGGCGGTCCCACTCGGCCCGGGGAACGTGGCGCAACGTCACCGGGTGGGGATGGGCCAACGCATCGGCGAGGTCCTCGATGAGGAGGGGAAGGGTGTCGGGCGGTAGGTGACCTTCCAGGTCGAGGGTCGCCCCGACCCCGGCGAGCTGGGCCCTTCGGGTCCGCAGCCCGGTCCGGGCGAAGATGCGCGCGCTCAGGAGGTGCTGACCGGTGTGCAGGCGCATGTGGCGGTAGCGCCGGTCCCAGTCGAGGTTCCCCTCGACCTCGAGACCGACCGAGAGGCGTCGGAGGACGTTCGGGGACCCCCGGACGCGGTGCACGACGGACGCCCCCGACTTCGTGACGTCGACCACCTCGGCCGGTTCCTCCCCCGAGAGACCGAGCGTTCCCCGGTCGTTCGGCTGGCCGCCCCCCGTCGGGTAGAAGAAGGTTCGGTCGAGAACGACCCCTCCGGGGGGTAGCGCGGTGACCCGCGCCCGGAACGACCGGACGTAGGCCGCCGAGAGGTCTACCAGGTACGCGAGCTCCGTCACGCAGGGGCGAGAATCTCCGGCGGAGAAACCGCTTGCGGGCACGGGTCGCGCTCGGCAACCTTTTTAGAGGGGACCGATGTGTCACGCCGAGGCTTCGGATGTTCAAGCTCCGTGTCAAGATGGAGAACCTCCGCGAGGTCGTCGAGGTCGTCTCCACCCTGGTGAGCGAGGTCAAGCTGACCATCTCGAAGGACGGCCTCGAGGCGAAGGCCGTCGACCCCTCGCACGTCGCCATGCTCGTCCTCAAGCTCCAGAAGAGCGTCTTCGAGGAGTTCACGGGAGAGAGCACCGAGATCGGCGTGGACGTGGAGAAGCTCAAGGAGGTTCTCCGCCTTTCGAAGCCCGGGGACATCATCGACCTCCAGTTCGATGGGAAGAACCGGCTCGTCGCGGCGGTCGGCCGCCTCACCCGCCAGATGGCGATCGTCGACCCGGCGGGGATCACCGACCCCAAGGTCCCGAACGTGAGCCCGCCCGCCACCGTGACCGTCAAGACCGAGGACATGCGCCAGGGGATTCGGGGCAGCGAGAGCTTCACCGACCACGTGACGCTCTCCCTCGAACCCGACGCCTTCACGATGCACTCGGAGGGCGACACCGACCGGCTCGACCTGAGGATCCCGAAGGACTCGCTCACCCGCCTCGACGTGAAGGAGCCGGTGAAGAGCATGTACCCGCTCGACTTCTTCTCGGCGATGGTGAAGTCGATCGCCGCGGACGAGACGACCCTCCACGTGGGGAACGAGTACCCGCTCAAGATCGAGTTCACGATGAGCGGTGGCCGCGGCGAGGGCCGCTACCTCCTCGCTCCTCGGGTCGAAGAGGACTGACCCGTCCGACCGGCCGGCGCGGCCGGGGAACGACCCAGCGGCCCGGGACACGCTAGCCTCATAATCGCCCGCTCGGTCGCTAGCCCATGGCCGATCGTCCCGAGCCTTCCGTTGCCATCCTGTCGGCGGTACGCACTCCCATCGGCCGGTTCGGAGGCGCCCTGCGCGGCCTCTCCGCGCCGGCGCTCGGGAGCCACGTCGCACGGGTCGCGATCGAGCGGTCCGGGATCCCGCCCGAGGAGATCGAGGAGGTCCTCATGGGCGAGGGGATCCAGGCCGGCGTGGGCCAGAACCCCGCGCGCCAGGTGCTCCGCGGCGCGGGGATCCCCGACAGCGTCGGGGCCGCGACCGTGAACATGGTGTGCGGGTCGGGATTGAAGGCGATCCTGCTCGGGTTCACGGCTATCCGGGCCGAGGAGTTCGACCGGGTCCTCGTGGGGGGCATGGAGAGCATGTCGAACGCGCCCCACCTCTTGCCGGGGAGCCTTCGCTGGGGGAGCCGCCCGGGACCCCACACGATGGACGACGCGATGCAGCGGGACGGGCTCATGGACGCTTACGACGAGCACGAGCTCATGGGGTTCACCGGCGAGCGGGTCGCCCAGCACTTCCATCTGACGCGCGCGGACGTGGACGCCTTCGCGCTGAGGAGCAACCAGCGAGCCGTGAAGGCGATGGAGGACGGATCGTTCTCGAGCGAGGTCGTCCCCATCCCGCCCGGAACGCCGGCCGGCGGTCCCGGGCTCGCCCGGGACGAGTGCCCCCGAGCAGACACCTCGCTCGCGGCGCTCGCGAAGCTGAAGCCGGCGTTCGGTCCGAACGGCATCCTGACGGCCGGGAACTCTTCCCAGATCTCCGATGGCGCGGTCGCGCTCGTGTTCGTGAGCCGTCGTGAGGTCGAGCGGCGCGGGCTGAAGCCGCTCGCCTGGGTTCACTCGACCGCCGAAGGCGGCGTCCATCCGAGGGACGTGATGGAAGCGCCGATCCCCACGGTCCGAAAGCACCTCGAGCGCACCGGGCTCAAGCCGTCAGACTTCGACCGGGTCGAGCACAACGAGGCGTTCTCCTCCGCGTCCATCGCCGTCCAGCGGACGTTCGGGTTCACCGAGGAGCAGTTCAACGTGCACGGAGGCGCCGTGGCGCTCGGTCACCCCATCGGCGCGAGCGGGGCGCGGATCGTGGTGACGCTCATCCACGAGCTCGTTCGTTCGAAGAGCCGCCTCGGGCTCGCCACCGCCTGCATGGGCGGGGGCAACGGCCTCAGCGTGGTCCTCGACCGCTCGGGCCTCTGACGGGGAGCAGCGGGATCCCGGTCCGGTCCTCGACCGAGCGTAGCGCGTCCCGCGCCGCGCCCCGCTCTCCCAGAGCGACCCGTTCGCTCGGGTCCCGGGCGAGCTGGCTCGAGAGCTCGCGCAGCCGCGCGATGACGCGGTGAGCGGCGAGCCCCTCGGCGAGGTCGCGGCGCGCGTCTTCCGCGACGCCCTGAACGACCGCCGCGCCCAACGCGCCCCCAGCCCCGGGGGCGAGCCAGCGAGCGAGGTGGCGGCGGAATTCCCGGTACTCCCGGTCCGCCGCTTCGAGCCGGTGCGGGTTCCACTCGAGGCGGACCCGGTACGGGGTCGATAGGAGGTACCAGCGCAGGCCCCCGCGACTCGACCGCTTGAGCGCGGTGCGCAAGGGGATGAGGTTCCCGGTCGACTTCGACATCTTGGCCCCGTCCTGCAGGACGAACGCGGTGTGGACGAACAGTCGCGAGAACGGCTTCCGGTCGAGCGCGAGGGCGATCTCGTTCTCGGCGTGGTGGTGCGGATAGATCAGATCCAGGCCGCCCCCGTGGACGTCGACCGGAAGATCGAGGATCCGGCGAGCCATCGCGTAGCATTCGAGGTGCCAGCCCGGCGTACCCGGACCCCAGCGGCTCTTCCAAGAGGGAAGGGGTGGGTCCTGACGTTTCCAGACCACGAACTCGCCCACGGCTCCCTCGCGACGGGGGAACGGGTGGTCCGGCTCGACGACTGCGTGGCGGGCGAGCTCCGAGTCCATCGGGAAGTTCTCCCCGAGCGGCCGGTCGGGGGGCGAGTAGATCCACAGGTCTCCCTCCCGCCGGACCCGTCCGGTCCTCGCGAGGGCTTCGACGACCCGGACGATCTCGGGGACGTACGCGCTCGCCCGGGGGCGGTACGCCGGCGGGAGGATGCCGAACGCGCCCATGTCCCGGAAGAACCCTGCCTCCTCCCTCCGCGCGAGGGCGCGCCAGGAGAGGCCGAGCTCCGCGGCCCGGTGGTCGATCTTGTCCTCGAAGTCCGTCACGTTCATCACGTGGCGGACCGGGGTGCCCTCGGCGGCGAGGAACCGACGGACGATGTCGAAGAACAGGTAAGTCCGAGCGTGACCCACGTGAGCCGCGTCGTACACCGTCGGCCCGCAAACGTAGAGGGTCACCGGGCCGCCGTGACGAGGTCGAACGGTCCGACGCTCCCCGGAGCGAGTGTCCTCCAGCCGGAGCGGCATGGCGACGGAATCGGCGTGCCGTCGCGCATAACGCTTTGGGAGCGGGTTACCCGGACGCCGCTTCGGAAGCTTGATGGGGAGGAAGCGCGCTGCTGAATGCGGGTGCGTATACCGAGGATGGAGACCCTCTACCTGCTGGTCGAGACCGACGTCGGACGCCTCGACGACGTGCTGAAGCGGCTCAAAGGGGTCCCGGGCGTAACCGAGGTCGAGGCCGTGACGGGCCCGTTCGACCTGATCGTGAAGGTCCAGGCCCCCCACATCAACGCCGCGCTCGACACGGTCGTCCACAAGATCCGCAAGGTCCCCGGCATCAAGTCGACCGAGACGCTCGTCACGGTCGCGACGGGCTAGCGTCGCTCCGAGCTCGACAGCCGGGTAAAATACCCGACGTTTCTGGGACGACCATGCTCGCGGCCGGTGATACCGCCCCCGATTTCGTCGCGCCGAACCAGGACGGGACTCCGTTCCGCCTCTCCTCGCTGAAGGGCTCCCCGGTGGTGCTCTACTTCTACCCGAAGGCGGACACGCCCGGCTGCACGATCGAGACGAAGGGGTTCCGGGACGTCCAGGCCGAGTACCTCGCCCACAAGGTGCACGTCGTCGGTGTCAGCGTGGACGACTGCCCCGCGCAGAAGGCGTTCGCGCAGAAGTACGGCATCGCGTTCCCGCTGATCGCGGACACGTCGAAGGCGGTGGCGACCGCCTACGGGGTCCTCGGGCCCCGGGGATTGGCCCGCCGGGTCACGTTCCTCCTCGACGCGCACGGGACGGTGCT
>Ga0326728_10018469_pt1 | contig 13741 bp, 13 predicted proteins | sample MB3enrmetagenome_FD_207602 | JGI IMG/M metagenome (GOLD analysis project Ga0326728, IMG submission 207602) | Lab enriched peat soil microbial communities from McLean, Ithaca, NY, United States - MB31MN | ecosystem: Environmental > Terrestrial > Soil > Wetlands > Peat | place: USA: New York... | reverse complement strand
GAGTAGTTCATTTCTGGCGAGCTTCGATCTCGGCAACAGCTCGCTCAAAAGGGATGGGTTTCTCTCCCGAAGCCTTGGCTTCGTCGAAGGCGCGAATGGATTCCAACTCCTCCACATCGGCCAGCAGCTTCTGGTAATCCTCGATGTTCAGTACTACGCCGAGGCGGTTGCCCTCATTATCGACCACAAATTGTTCTCGCCGGATCGTCATGGAAACCTCGAAACCCATTGTATCGCAACTCGCGCTGCGAAGGCGTGGGCATTTCGTGTGACGAGACCGGGGACAACGATCGAGGCGCTTGTGCCCTTACCCCAGAGGGGTGGCGACCGCGGTGAGGGCTCTTTTCCCACTTACGCTGTGGGCTACGTTCTAACGCCCCGAACGGGGCGGTGGAAACGCCACAGATTAATTCCACGAACTTCTGCTCCATGACGCTAGAATACTCATGAGGGATCAACTCATGGGAGGCGCGCATGAAGGCGGCAGCGGTTCAGATGGATGTCAGGATTCTCGATAAGGAACACAATCTCACCAGGGTCATCAACTGTCTGGAGCAGGCGGCCGGGGCGGGCGCGAAGCTTGTTGTCTTTCCCGAATGCGCGCTGACGGGCTACGGTTTTGTCAGCCGGGAAGAAGCGGCGCCGGTGGCCGAGGAGGTTCCCGGCCCTTCCACGCAAAAGATTCTGGCCGCCGCGCGGGCGCTTGATTGCACGGTGGTGGTGGGATTGCTGGAGCGCGCCGGCGAGCGGATTTACAACGCCGCCGTCGTCGTCACACCGCAAGACATTCTGGGAACCTATCGCAAGCTGCATCTTCCCTGCCTGGGAATTGACTGGCACGCGGCGCTGGGTGATACGCCCTTTCCCGTTTTCGCCACGCCTCACGCAAAGGTCGGCATCAGCATTTGCTACGATTGCAGTTTCCCCGAAAGCGGGCGCATTCTCAAATTGAAGGGCGCGCAGATTCTCGCCATTCCCACCAACTGGCCGCTCGGCTCCGACACCTGGCAGCATACGCCGCCGGTGCGCGCCACGGAGAATCACCTTTTCGTGATTGCCAGCGATCGCGTGGGGGAAGAGCGCGGCTTCCGCTTTGCCGGCCATTCACAAATCGTGGACCCGAGCGGCGCCAAGCTGGCCGAAGCCGGCGAAACGGAAGAGACGATTCTGTACGCCGAAATCGACCCTGCCAGCGCGGACCGCAATCGCGTGATTCGGCAACCCGGGGTGTGGGAATTCGACCGCATCGCCTCCCGCCGGCCGGAATTGTACGCTCCGCTTACCGATCCGACACGCGCGAGTTAGCAGGATCGCGTGGCCGATGACTTGAGGAGCCCGCGTAGCGGGCGCTGTCATGTCAGCCGTGTCCTGCGCAACTTCTTGGTGAACGCAGCAGTTGCCCGCAAACCAGGACACTACTTACAGGCGCATCCTCTTTGACTCCACCCATAGAATGTGGTATATTAGCGGGTTGTTCGGTGACGCGAGCACAGGAAGTTGGTTTCCCGATGGATACCAATACCGCAACAACCGGCAAGGATGCCCGCCGCTGGGAACGGCAACCCTCAAACCTCAAGGTTAGCCTCGTCTTGAAGTCCGAAGAATTCAAAGTTAGCAAGTCAGCCATCGCCATTGACATTTCGGTGGGTGGAATGCAGGTTCGGACCTCGCTCAAGTTGATTGCAGGGGAGTGGGTGGGAGTTATCCCCAACTGGGAATTTCCCCATGCCATCCCTTCCCATGTCGTCTGGGTTCGGGAGGATCAGGTCAGCATGTGGATCTATGCCGGGCTGGCGTTCCAGCAGGATTTGGAACACTAGTCCACACGGCTCGCGGCTTCTTACTTGGAATTACCCCAAAGCTTGCCCAGGTCAAATCCAACATTCAGAGTCAACCCTGTGCGCCACGGGGGGCGGATGCTCACTTGCAAGCCTTGCCTTCGTCTGTCACCATGAATCTAAACCCGGTAGCGCCCACGCTCCGGGCGGTGCAAGGTTCGGTTCACTTGGCAGCGTGGCGCAGGCAGGAGCGCCTGGGTCACCGGCGGCGCTTATTCATGCGATGGCTTGAGACACCAGTAGACGCAGCAACAGCCCGGCGACTGGCGGGCGAAGTCAAGGTTTCGCCGCTGGTGGGGCGCCTGCTGGCGCAGCGGGGATTCACCGAACCCGCCGCTGCGCAGGCGTTTCTTCACCCCAGCCTTGGGCAACTCCACGCCCCGGAACTTATGGCGGGCATGCGCGAAGCGGTCGAGCGTCTGCGGCGAGCCCTGGCGCAGCACGAGAAGATCCTGATTTACGGTGACTATGATGTGGACGGCACCATGGCGGTGGTGGTGCTGCTCACCACCCTGCGCATGCTGGGGGCGGAGGTGGAGGCTTTCGTGCCCCACCGGCTCATCGACGGCTACGGCATGCGCGTGCCGGTGGTGGAAAAGGCCGCGGCGGACGGCTTCCGCGTGGTAATCAGCGTGGACACGGGCATTCGCGAGCATGCCGTGCTGGAGCGGGCGCGCGCGTTGGGCGTGGATTGCATCGTGACCGACCATCACCTGCCCGACGGACACCTGCCCCCCGCCTGCGCCATCCTCAACCCACGCCGGCCGGACTGCCCATATCCGGAGAAATCGCTGGCGGGAGTGGGCGTGGCCTTCAAGCTGGCGCAGGCGCTATTGGGCGAGCGGCTCAATGAGCGGCTGCTGCAATCCTTCCTGAAAGTCGTGGCCATCGGCACGATTGCGGATGTCGTTCCCCTGCTGGGGGAAAATCGCGTCATTGCGAGCTTCGGCCTGGAGGCGCTGCGCCGACCGGCCCAGTCGGGCCTCACCGCGCTGCTGGAGCTTTCCGGCCTCGCCGGCAGGAAAATCAACGCCGGGGATGTGGGCTTCCGGCTGGCGCCGCGCCTGAACGCCGCCGGGCGCATGGAGAACGCGCGCGATGTCATCGACCTGTTCACGCTGAGCGATGCGGGGCGCACGCGCGAAATTGCCGAAAGGCTGGAACGCCTGAACCGCGAGCGCCAGCGGGTGGAGGAGGAAATTCTGCGGGCGATTGTCGCCCAGGTGGAGCAGCGCGCCGGCCTCGGCGAACAATACACCCTGGTGCTGGCAGGCAAGGAGTGGCACCGCGGCGTAATCGGCATTGTGGCGCAGCGGGTGGTGGAGCGATATCATCGTCCGGCGCTGGTGATTGGAATTGAGGATGGGGTGGGCGTGGGTTCGGGACGCTCCATCAAGCGCTTTCACCTGCTGGACGCACTCACCGCGGTGGGCGACCTCTTCGAGAGATTTGGCGGCCATGCGCAGGCAGCGGGCTTCGCCCTGCCGGTGGCGAACCTTCCGGAACTCACCCGGCGCTTTGAGGAATACGCGCGCCGCATTCTCACCGCGGCGGATCTGGAGCCGGTGATGCGAGTCGACGCGCCGCTGGATTTGGCGGAGGCGGATTGGCCGCTCTACGAGGAGATCCTCCAGCTTGAGCCTTTCGGCATGGGCAACCCCACGCCGGTGTTTGGCGCCTATGGGGTGCGCCTGGCCACCACGCCACGCATTCTCCAGGAAAAGCATCTAAAGCTCAGGGTGGAAACGGGCGCACGCACCATGGATGCGCTCGGCTGGGGCTGGGCATCGCGCGCGCCACAGCTTCAAGCCCGCCAGCAGATTGACCTGGCCTTCACCCTCGAACAAAATAACTATCAGGATATGGCCAGCCTGCAGCTTATCATCAAGGATCTTGTAGTGACGCGGGAAAGGGAGAATTCGTGGCAGTCCGGGAAGTAGGCAGGGAACGGGCCCGGCGTCAAGGGTGGCTGACCGGGTTGGTGGTGGGAGGCATTTCCCTGACGGCCCTTGCCGTCGGCCTGACCTATTGGGGCAGCACCCACCTGCGGACGGCGCCGGCGCCCGCCCCGCCCAGCCCCGCTCCGGATGTCAACCAGCAACTTTCCGGCTACACGTTCACGCGCAACGACCAGGGCAGGCCGGTCTTTACGATTCACGCCGCGCGCACGGTTTCTTATCAGGAGAACAAAGTCACCACGCTGGAAGACGTCATGGTGGAAGTCTATGGACGCAAGGGGGATCGGGGCGACATATTGCGCACCCAGCGTTGTGAATACAACCCGCAGACGGGTGATTTCCTGGCCGCCGGACCCGTCCAAATTGAGATGAATGCCCACGCCACGGATTCCGCGGGGCCTGACCTGAAGGGCCAACACCCCATCCTTCTGGAAACCTCTAAAGTTGCCTACCATCAGGGAAACGAATTGGCCGAAACGGATGAACCGGTCAAGTTCCGCATGGGGCCTGTCTCCGGAACCGCGCGGGGGATGGCGTATGCCACACGCGAGGGTTGGCTGGTGTTATCCCATGCGGTGGCCGCAGATTTGCAACAGGGAACCGAGAAGGCTCCCCAACCACCGATCCACCTCACCGCTTGCGCGCTGCGTTATGACAAGGAAGGCGGGAGGATAAAATTGACCGGCCCCGTGGAGGTAACCCAAGGGGAACGGCGAGCTTTGTCGGATGACGCCGATGTTGAGCTCAACAGCCAAAACCGCGTATCCCGGGTTATCCTGGAAGGGCACGCGAAGGCTTTCGATGTCAATTCTCTCCGCAGCGTCGCGTTAAGCGCCAATCGCGTGCAGGGGGATTTCGATCCCACCTCCGGTCAATTGCATCACCTTACCGCCGAGATGGAGGTGGTGGGCGAATCCAAAGGCAGAGGAAGTACCAGCCGCCTCACCGCAGAACGGGTTGAAATGGACTTGGGGGGCAAGCATCCACAGCCGCTTCGGGGTGTGGCCACGGGCAACGTCCACATCAATCTGGAATCGCAGCCGGTGCTGAACCTTCCCGAAAAATCCGCCACCGGGGGCGGCCCGGAGAAGAAAACCCTCACGGCGAACGAAGTGCATTTTGCTTTCCGCCCCGACACCCATGGTTTGAAGGACGCGGAAACCGCCGGGCCCGGAACGCTCGTCCTAACTCCCGCCGACCCCAAAACCGGCGGAAAGGTCATTACCGCGGGGCAATTCCTCATGACGTTCGACGCCCGCAGCCGCATTGAATCCCTCCTGGGGCTCGCTCCCACGCAAGTACTCTTCCGGCCGCCTGCGAGTGCCCCCCCCGGAAGCACCTCGCAGCAGAGCCAGGCTGACCGGCTGGACGCGGCTTTTGATGTGGGCACGCAAACCTTGCGCACAGTCCGGCAAACCGGGAATTTCCAGTACCGCGACGGCGACCGCCAGGCGAGCGCTGAGGATGCAAATTTCGATGCTCAGACGCAAACCCTTCTGCTTCTCGGCCACCCTCAGGTTTGGGACCCCAACAGCCGGGTTAAGTCCCAAAAGATTATCATTGACATGCGTACCAATACTTCCACCGGCGAGGGCAAGGTCCAGGCCACCCACTTGCCAAGCCCCGCGCCCGGCGCCCCTTTGCCTGCGACACCGCCCCAGCCTACTAATGTGCTGGCGGACAGGATGGTGGCGCGGCGGCAGAGCCAGACCATTCACTACGAGGGGCATGTCCGCGCCTGGGAAGGGACGGACGTGGTGGAATCTTCCGCCCTGGATGTGAACCGTTTGCAAAAGCGGGTCAGTTCGGGCTCGCAGGTGGTGACCAGCTTCCTGCAACCTGCCGCCATGGTCAGCGGGCAGGGGGGCGCGCCCCATGCATCCGGAGAGACGCGCCCCGTGACCATTCACGCCGACTTTCTGGACTATTTCGATGAGGGGCGGCGCGCCCGCTACCACGGCAATGTCCGCATGGTGACAGAGAGCACCACGATGCAATCGGATCGTTTGGATGTTTATTTCACCCAGGGTGCAACGCTGGAGGGCTCGGAGGTGGATCACGCGGAAGCTGAAGGCCACGTGCAGATTACCCAGCCGGGCCGTATCGGGTCGGGGGAGCACGGAGAGTATTTCGCGGGGCCGGGGAAAATAATCCTGACGGGCGGGTCGCCCTCTTTGGTCGATGAGGAAAAGGGCTCTACGACAGGCCAGCGTTTGACATTCTTCATTCACGATGATAGGCTTTTCGTGGATGGAGGTGACCAGTTGCCCTCAGTATCTAAGCACCGTGTCGCACAATGAGCGACAATGCAGATTCTCGCCACAGCTGATCTAACGAAGTCTTACAAGGGCCGCAAGGTTGTTGATGACATTAGCCTTAGGATCGCCCAGGGAGAGGTAGTGGGTTTGCTGGGCCCTAATGGCGCGGGCAAAACCACGACCTTCTACATCATTGTGGGGCTGACCAATCCGGACTCCGGGCAGGTCCTTCTGGACGGGGTGGACATCACCAACTTCCCCATGTACCTCCGGGCGAGAGAAGGCATCAGTTATCTCCCTCAAGAACCCTCCATTTTCCGCAAACTCACGGTGGAAGAGAATATAATGGCAGTCCTTGAGACGCGGCCCTTGCGGGCGGACCGTCGCCGTGAGCGGCTGGAAGAGTTGATCGAGGATTTGGGCCTTCAGCAGGTCCGGCGGAGTTACGGATACTTGCTCTCGGGAGGAGAGAGGCGGCGCGTGGAAATCGCTCGCTCCCTGGTGATTTCCCCCTCCTTCATCCTGCTCGATGAACCCTTTTCCGGTATTGACCCATTGACGGTTCTGGATATTCAGAAGATCATAGTGCGTTTGAAAGAATCAGGAATTGGGGTGCTGGTAACGGATCACAACGTGCGCGAGACCTTGCAAGTTACGGACCGCGCCTACATAATTAACAACGGACGGATTTTCCGCGCCGGGTCGCCCGAGGAACTCGGTAACGATGCGGAAGTCAAACGCGTTTACCTGGGCGACTCCTTTCGACTGGCAGTGTGAAGAGCAGGTCCGAAGTCCGAGGTCCGAAGCCCGCAGCACCATTTCCGAACTCCTGACTTCGGACCTCGGACTCTGGACCTCGGACGGCTTTTGAGAAACTATGGGTGGTCCTTCTCCCAGAATCGGATTGAATCTCAAGGTGGCGCAGAAGCAGATTCTGACGCCCGGCCTGGTTCAGATGGTCAGTGTGCTCGCGCTCAACAAGCTGGAATTGCGCGAGATGATCAACCAGGAGATGATTTCCAATCCGGTGCTGGAAGAAGTCCCGGAGGATGTGCCTACCCTCGAGGATGTGGCCAAGAAGACCGAGGCGGAGGCCCCCGCCACGCCCTCCGCCGAGCACGCCGCGCATGATGCCGACCGGCAGGACTCATTTGAAGAGATCGACTTCGGGTCTTTCTTTGACGATTATCTCGACCCGGGTTTCAAGTCTCCCGCCGCCGAGGTGATCGAGAAGCCCTCGTTTGAGAATTTCCTTTCGCAACCCACCTCCCTCTCCGACCACCTGGAATGGCAATTGAGCCTGTCCATTTGCAATGACGAAGTGCGCGAGGCGGGCCATTCCATCATCGGCAACCTGAACGAGGATGGTTACCTCACGGCCACGCTGGAAGAAATCGCCCAGTCCGGCGGCCACCAACCCGCGCACGTAGATGAAGCGCTGGCATTGATCCAGATGTTTGACCCGCTGGGCGTGGCGGCGCGCGACGTGCGCGAATGCCTGCTTATCCAGTTGCACACCCTGGCCCCCGAGAATGCTCTGGCGAAACAGATTGTTTCCGAACACCTGAAGCAGCTTCAGAACAAGCAATATCGCGAGATTGCCCGCGCCCTCGACCGGCCGGTGAAGGCGGTGGAACGCTGTGTGGAACTTATCCGCAAACTCGATCCCCGCCCCGGTCAGCGCTTCAACAACTCCCAAACGCGCTTGATTGAGCCCGACGTCGCCTTCGTGCGCACCGGCGACGGCTATCAGGTGGTTCTCAATGAGGATGGCCTTCCCCAGCTTCGCTTGAGCCACCACTACCGGCGCATGTTGGGAGAGGACGGCACCACGCGCGAGGTGCGCAACTACGTTAAGGAGCGATTTACCTCCGCGATTCAGCTCATCAAGAACATCGAGCAGCGCAAGCAAACCATCATCCGGGTGTGCGAGGCCATCATCCGCCGCCAGAAGGAATTCCTCGACAAGGGCATTGATCAACTGCGGCCCATGATGATCAAGGAGGTGGCGGAGGAGGTCGGCGTGCATCCCTCCACCGTCAGCCGCGCCGTCGCCAACAAGTACGCCCATACCCCCCAGGGCGTCTACGAGCTGCGTTACTTCTTTTCCGAGGCGGTCCAGGGACCGGCGGGCAGCCTCACTTCTTTGATCAATCTGAAGCGCCTGGTGAAGAAAATGATTGAGGAAGAAGAGACCCTGCACCCCCTGACGGACGAGCAGATTACCCATCGTTTGCGCGATGTGGGCTACTGCGTAACGCGCCGCACCGTGGCCAAATATCGCGAGGACATGCGAATACCGAGCACCCACCAACGTCGGGTTAAAGCGTGAGAAGAGTAGTGACGAGTGACAAGTGACGAGTGACGAGCAAACCGGACAACCCCGGCGAGGGCCGGGCCGGTCGGCTGGTCACTTTTACTGGTCACTCGTCATTGCTTTTGGGAGAAGAACAGGGATGGGTGGCGAAGAACCTCGAGGCAAAGATCTAATCGCTAAAGTGGCCTTGATTTTCGAATTTCCGTATTTGGGGCTCGTCACTCTTCACTCGTCACTCGTCACTACCTTTAGGAGGTGGCGTCATGCCCATTGATTTTACCGGCCGGCAAGTGGAAATCAGTACGGACCTGCGCCGCTACACCCAGGAGCGTCTGCGCAAAATCGTCCGCCTGCTGGGCGAGCAGTTTGATCTGCATGTCATCCTGACCGCCGAAAAGCACCGTCGCATCGCCGAACTCACCTTGAAATTTCGCCAGCACACGGTGGTGGGCGTGGAGGAGACCGGCGACATCCGCACGGCGATTAACGGGGCCATCGACAAGCTGGCCCGCCAGTCGGTGCGCCTGATGGATCGCCGCCGCACCGCCAAACGCCGCCCCAAACCCACCGCCGCCGTCGTTCTCAACGTCCTGGGGACGGGGGAGGTGGAGCACGACGAGCACCGCATCGTCCACTCGGAGCGCGTTCCGCTCAAGCCCATGAGCGTGGAAGAAGCCATTGACGCGCTCGACCGCTCGCACGCCGGCGCGGTGGTTTTCCGCAACCCCGACACCGAGCGCGTCAACGTCATCTATCATCGCCCGGACGGCCACCTGGGGCTCATCGAGCCGGAACCGTAAAGGCCTCGGTCTTGGAATTTGCCGGAAGCCCAGAGAAGGCCTGCCGATCGCAATATACGACGTATACTTTTGGTAAGCGGTCCGCTAGGTCCCGCCGCAAGCAACACCTGTGAATTTTGTTGACAAAAACACCGAATTATAAATAATCCGTCCAGACTTCTTTTTAATATAAAAAGGACAACATGTCGCCTCGTCGCGCCAACCCCGAACTCGCTGACCGCCGCCGCGATGCCTTAGTCAGGGCGGGATATGCGGAGATTTTGGAGAAAGGGATTCCGGGGACAACCCTGGATTCCGTCGTCGCCCGCGCCGGATCGAGCAAGGGCGGCGCGCTTTACTATTTTCCCGCCAAGGAAGACCTCTTAAGCGGGGTTTTGGAATGGCTCCTACGCCAACTGAACCGCACGCTTGACGAAGTTCTGCAAGCGCAAGACTCGGCGCGCGGCAAGCTGGTGTCAGAACTGGAAGTGCTGTTTCACAGCGCGGAGGTAAACCGCAAGCTCTACCTGGTCTTTTTTGATTTTGTGGCCCTGGGGACGCGCCAGGAACGGTTCCGCGCGCTCCTGGAGGGCTTCTTTGCCGCCTGCCATCGCCGCGACACCGCGATTGTGGCGCTGGGAATCGAGCAGCAGCAGTTTCGCCGCGTGAACCCCCAGGAGGCCGCCACGACCCTCCGCGCCCTGGTGGATGGTTATTGCTTGCAGTGGCTGCTGGGGCCAAGCCACGCGCCTATTGAAGCCTATCGGGACCGCTGCCGCGCCGTCCTGGGCGCCTATCTGCTGCGGTGAACACGAGCTTTAGCCATGATGACGATGAACGAAGCGCTGCTCGCCCGGGGGTTGGGCGTGGTGACCCTTTGCTTCCTGGGCGGATTCTGGTTTCTCCCCGGGGGCGTTTTGGCGCTGCGCCGCCGCGCCCTCGGCGAAATCCAGGTGGACGTGCGGCCGGGCTACAACCCCGCGACCCTGTACCGCCTGCTGCAACTCTACGGCGGCGACGGCATCCGCTGGTTCCGCAAGATGCTGATCGCCGACATGATCTTCCCGGCGGTCTATGGCGCCTTTTTTTTCCTGCTCAGTGACCTGGCCTCCGCGGCGCACCCTACGGCCCGCCTCGTGCGGGTGCTGGCCATCAGTGCCGCAGGCTTTGACTACCTCGAAAATATTTTTCTGTTGTATGTGCTGCACCGCCTGCCGGCCCACCACACCCTGGCAGCGCGCGCGGCCGGAATTTGCACCACCTTGAAGTTTTTGAGCTTCGTGGGCGCGGTGGGTGTGCTCGTCGCCCTTTGGCTGAGTCCGGCTGGGCTCTGATTTCTCCCGCCGCCCGCCGCCTGGCGCAGGGCGAGCGCAGCCCTGCGTTTCGAAAAATGATCAAGGCAGCGAGAACTCGCAATGAAGTCGGCCGATGAGCCCATAGAATGCATCCGCGCGCGCGGCGATGATCACGCGCCGCATGGCTGTGCTCGCCATGCGCCAGCCAGCCCAACAAAAGGCACTTCATACACCAATCGTCGTGGCTTCATTCCACGCCCCACTGGCCGGGTTGCCATTTACGCAGGGTTGCCGAAGGCACACGGTTGGATTACGTCTGAGCCTGCCGCACCCTGGGAAGGATGCGGCAGGCTTGATAGTCGGCGAGCTACTGCACGACGAGGATGACCGCGCAGGTGGCCGTGGTCGTGCCGGAGGTGCCGGTCACGGTGATATAGTAGGCTCCCGCCGTGGTGCCGGAAGTGATGGCGGTGCAATTGATCCTTTCACTGGTGCCGCACGCGAACATACCCGCAGCGAGAGTGGCAAGAAGAACCGCCGCACCGCAGCCGCCGGGCGCCGTCGTGCTAACGGTGAGGGTGGCCGTCCCTGGGGCGGTGCTGGTAATGCTCACCGGGCTCGTCGAGCCGAAGCTCAAGGTGGGCGGGTCTTGTGCACCGATGGGGCTGGAGGTGACGGCCGCGGTCAGCGCCACGCTGCCGGTGAAGCCGCCCGCCGGTGTCACGGTAATGGGGGAGGTATTCCCGGTGGTCGCCCCGGGATCGATAGTGACCGATATACCGGCGATGGCAAAGCTTGCGGGCACAACTTGGACTGAGCCGGCGCCGGTGTCCGCAGTGTAGTTTTTATCGCCGGAGTAGTTGACCGTCAGGATATTAAAACCCATCGTCAAGGTTCCGGCGGGAATGGTGATGGTCGCGGTGCCACCCGTCAGGGCCGTCGTCGCCGAGCGGTAGCTGCCGGTGGTGAGGGTCACCGTGCCGGTCGGCGCCGGGGTGGTGATTTCACCTCCGATGACGGCGATTATCACTCCCAGAGACTGCGACTGGGCCTCCGCAATCGTGACCGTCGATAAGGAGGGGGTGACCGATACGGTCGCGGCGATCACCACCACCGAGGAGAATCCGGAAGCAATGTTGTAAGTGGAGGAGCTGGCCGTGTCCGGTAGGTATTTGGCCTCCAGCCCATTAGGGTAAGAATATTTAGCAGGCACAGCAAGCAACGATCCAGCCGGAATTTCAAACGTCGCGCCGCCGTCTTTGAGAGGAGTTGCCGCCGAGCCGTAAATGCCGCTGCTCAGCGTCACCGTGCCGGTGGGCGTCGGATTGGCGCCTCCCCCTCTCACCGAAACCGTCACCGTCAACGCCTGCCCCGACGTAATGGTAGATGCAGCAGGGGTCACGGTTACGGTGGGCGTCGTGGTGGTTGAGGTCGCGCTGATATCCAGCTTGGTGACGAAGGCGTTATCAAAGGTGGAGAGAATCGTCGTCTGGAAGGCCCCCGCGGTCACTGGAAAATCAAAGGATTGGGCCGCTCCCGTTACATAGACGTTGCCGGAGCCATCCAGCGCCAGCCCCAACGCCTCATCTCCATATCCGGACATGAGCAAGCCCACTCCATAATCCAGGGGGATGGTGCTCCCACCCAAATAGGTGGAATAAGTGAGCGCGCTCCCCGTCGGGTTCAGTTCAGTTACGAAGGCGTTGTAACCACCAATGCGATATATCGAGAGAGTACCGTATATGATTCGTCGTCTGATAGGCTCCCGGTGTCACCGGAAAATCGCTGGACGCGGTTACCCCTGTCACATAGGCGTTGCCGGAACTGTCCACGGCCAGCCCGTTCGCCTGGTCTCCAACCCCCAGAAAGAGGGTGGGGCTGAAGTAAATTGTGCCCCCGCTCCCACCCAGATAGGTGGAATAGACCAGCGCGGTGCCGGCCGGGTTCAACTTAGTGACGAAGGCATTGGAACCACCATTGGCCGTGTCATGGTCCGTCGACTGGTAGGCCCCTTGCGTCACGGGAAAGTCGGTGGATTGGGCGGTTCCCGTTATATACACGTTGCCGGAGCCGTCCACCGCCACACCGGAGGCCATATCGCCACTGCAACATGTGCCGCCGTTCCCACCCAGGTAGGTGGAGTAGACCAGGGCACTGCCCGCCGGGTTGAGCTTGGTGACAAATACGTTGTTATAACTATTGGCCGCAGCTTTATTGGTTGTCTGGAAGGCCTTCGGGGTCACCGGAAACGTGGTGGATGAGGTTGCTCCCGCGATATAGGCATCGCCGGAGCCATCCACAGCCAAGGCAGTCGTGTTGCCCCAGCCGTACTTGTCGCCGATCCCACCCAGGAAGGTGGAGTAAACCAGCGCCGTGCCCGTCGGGTTGAGCTTGGTGACGAAGGCGGCCTGCCCTGGACTCGTGGTCTGGAAGGCTCCCGGGGTCACCGGAAAGTCGCTGGACACGGCCTCCCCAGTGACATAGACATTGCCGGAGCTGTCGATCGCCAGTCCGCTCCCCTGATCTCCGGCCGACTCTCCGTAAAGGTCGACGCCGCCGCTTCCGCCCAAGTAGGTGGAATAGACCAGCGCCGTGCCGCCCGGATTCAGCTTGGTGATGAAAGCGTTGGAAAAGCCATTCGCAGCACCATCATTCGTCCCCTGGAAGGCCCCCGGGGTCACCGGAAAGTTTGTTGATGCAGTCCTGCCCGCCACATACGCATTGCCGGCAGCATCCACAGTAATGGCGTTGGCCGTATCCCCGCCGCTCCCGCCCAGATAAGTCGAATAGACCAGCACCGGATCTATCACTAGCGGCTGGGCGTGGTTGTAAGCGCCCAGGGCGAAATGAACCCGGTTTTGAGCATCGAGAGTGAAACGGCCCGCCACGAAGTGGCGAGTGACGAGTAAAGGCTGTCATTTGCCGATTGCCCGTTGCTCCAATTTCGAGTTTCGAAATTCGAGTTTCCTCCTGAACTTCGGACTCCGGACTTCGGACCTCGGACTCCGCTTCCTGGTACACCACCGGCTTGCGGAAGTGAAGTTCGCCGCCGTCGGTCTCCACTAACCTCAGGGATGCTCTACAGCCCGGACGGCCGCTATCTCTTCATTGTTTCGAACCCCTCGGGGTACCTGCCGCTCATCTCGACCGTGGATACGCAGACCTTCCAGTTGGTGGGGACCGCGCCCGCCTATGAAGGGACCGGTAATACCCTGGATGGGGGCATGGAAATCCCCATGGCCGCGGAGGACACGGGATTGATCTTCGGGGCGGCGGGATACGGACTGGCCATCGAT
>Ga0326728_10018466_pt1 | contig 13742 bp, 9 predicted proteins | sample MB3enrmetagenome_FD_207602 | JGI IMG/M metagenome (GOLD analysis project Ga0326728, IMG submission 207602) | Lab enriched peat soil microbial communities from McLean, Ithaca, NY, United States - MB31MN | ecosystem: Environmental > Terrestrial > Soil > Wetlands > Peat | place: USA: New York... | reverse complement strand
GGTCGATCTGGCGGAACGCGAGGCGATCGAGACGAGCCGCAACATCATCCGGCGCCGCCGAATCCTCGCCGAGGCCGAGGCGGTCTATGGTTGAGCCAGACCGGGCTGCGTCGCGCGACGCCCCCGCCTTCGCCCGCACCATCGGCATCGATTATTCCGGCGCGCAGACGCCGACCGCGAGCCTGCCGGGCTTGCGCGTCTACATGAGCGACGGCGATGCGCCGCCGGTGGAGGTCCTTCCGCCGCCGTCGCCGCGCAAGTACTGGACGCGGCGCGAAATCGCCGAGTGGCTGGTTGAGCGGCTCCGCGAGGACGTTCCCACTCTGGTCGGCGTCGACCACGGCTTCTCGTTCCCGCTGCAATATTTCCAGGCGCATGGGCTCGCTCTCGACTGGCCGGCCTTCCTCGACGACTTCCAACGCCACTGGCCGACCGACCGCCCTCACGTTTACGTCTGTTTCGTTCGCGAGGGCCATTGCGGCAACGGCGCCGCGCGGTCAGGCGACCCCCGCTGGCGCCGGCTGACTGAGCTGCGCGCCGGCCGCGCCAAGTCGGTCTTTCAGTTCGACGTGACCGGACAGGTCGCGACGTCGACCCACGCCGGGATTCCCTGGTTGCGCTTCATCCGCGCGCGGCTCGGCGCCCGCGCGCATTTCTGGCCGTTCGACGGATGGGACATTCCGGTGGGGCGCTCGGCGATCGCCGAGGTCTATCCCGCCCTGTGGAGCCGCGGCTTCGCACAAGACGGCCGCACGCGCGATCAGCAAGACGCCTACAGCGTCGCCACTTGGCTCGCGAGCGCCGACCGCGACGGCGCCCTCGCCGCCTTCCTGAACCCCGGACTCTCCCCGTCCGAACGCGCTCAGGCGCAGGTGGAGGGCTGGATATTGGGCGTTCCCGGATCGAGCTGGAATTAGGGCCCCGCCCCGCTTACTTCGGCCCGTCGAGAAACGCCTGCCATTGTTCGCGCGTGCCGTAGAACGCGTTGCGGTCGACGTCGCCGTCGATGCCGGGGATCACGCCGTCGGCCTGGTATTGCCAAAACTTCCATGGCCGCGAGCCGTAGGGCACGGCGGGGTGGTGCTTGGTCGAGCGCACCCAGATCGGGTAATCGAGGAACGCGCCGCCGGAGAGGATCGCCTCGTAGAAGTCGACCGAGGTGTAGATGATCGGCCGCTTGCCGAAATGGCGCTCCATTTCCTCGAGCATCACCTTCATGTCGGCGATCGTCGCGTCGCGTTCGAGATGGCGCTTGCAGGTGCGCGAGTCCGGCGTCGCCTCGACGTCGAGCACCGGCGGCAGCGCGTCGTCCTCGACCGGCACGTTCTGTTCGAACCAGGTCGCCTCGTCGATCGGCGGCCGGCACCAATACATGAAGTGATAGGCGCCGTGCGGAATGCCGGCTTGCTTGGCGCCCTGCCAATTGGCCTGGAAGCGTTCGTCGAGACGGTCGCCGCCCTCCGTCGCCTTGATCCAGACGAATTTGACGCCGCTGTCCGCCACCGCGCTCCAGTCGATCGTCCCCTGATACTTGGAGACGTCGATGCCGTGGACGGGATAGTCCTTCGGCTTGGGATAATTGTCGTCGAAATCGAGCGGGCCGGCGGCGCCGCAGCCGGAGAGCGCGGCGCCTAGAGCGGCGGCGGCGGCGAGGCGGGCGAGGACTCGAAGCAGAGCGGGCGGGAGCGGGGTCATCGGCCTCATGAAACAATGTGCGCGGCGACGGGCGAAGAGCGTTCTATCGCATCCGGCCGCGCCTTGCCGCAAGTTAGGGCGCGCGAGGTAACGATACGTTAATGCCCGCCGCCCTTGACCCGGCCTTCACGAAAGCGGCGTGGGAACGCGCGACAAGCCGGATCGAAAAACGCCTCGCGATGCGCCGCCCCGCCATCCTCTTGCCGCTCGCCGCCGGCGCCGCCGCTTCTCCCGTTGTCATCCCCAAGTTCGCGGGGACGGCGCACAAGGGTCGGTTGGAGGCCTCCCGGTCCGTAATCCGGACTCAGGAGCCGATCAGATGCGCGGCGATCTCGCGCATGTGGGGCGCGCGGCGGTGCTCGAACAGATAGACGCCCTGCCAGGCGCCAAGCGCCGGCCGGCCGCCGACGACCGGAATTGACAGGCTGACATTGGTCAAAGCGGCGCGGATGTGGGCTGGCATGTCGTCCGGCCCCTCGTCGTCATGGGCGTAGCGGCCCTCGTCTTCGGGCGCGAGGGCTTCGAAGAACGCTTCGAGGTCGTCGCGCACGGCCGGCGCGGCGTTCTCCTGGATCAGCAGCGACGCCGAGGTGTGGCGGCAAAACAGGGTCAAAAGGCCGGTTTCTATCCCCTGCGCCGAGGCCCAGGCGACGACCGCGTCGGTGAACTCGGTGAGGCCGCGGCCGCGGGTTCTAACCTTAAGAATGGCAGCGAATTGGCGCATGCGCCCCTCATACAGGCAACGCGCGGGGCGGGGAATTGCGGAGCGCGGCGCCCCCGGCGCCGAGCGAGCGGGCCGCGCCTGGAAAAGCGAACGGCGACCCCCAGGGGGCCGCCGTCGAACCCATGGTGCGGTCAAGAGGACTCGAACCTCCACCCCGGTTAAAGGACTAGCACCTCAAGCTAGCGCGTCTACCAGTTCCGCCATGACCGCTTAAGCGTCGCGCCGCACGGGCGAAGCGAAGGCGCGTCGTCTAACAAATCGGTTCGGCGATGACAAGCGCGAGGAATCGCGCCGATCGCGGAGATCGGCCGGATTTCTTGCCGGCGGGCCGATTTATCCCGTTGAGCGGGCGACTACCGCGGCAGAGTATGCCGTCCCTGCTCGGCGACCTCGGGCGGGCTGGTCGCCTGCGCCCGCATTTCCTGGCGGCGCCGGGCGTAAGGCGTGCTGCGCGCCCTGGTCTCCTCGATCAGCGGATCGAGCATTCCGGCCGCCGGCGCCAGCGACTCGTCCCAATAGGGATATTGGTCCTGCTTTTCCCAGGCGCGCCAGGCGCGGGCGAGGCTCAGGCGCAGGCGCGCGTAGGTCGTGAGGTATCGCGACCACGCGCGTGCGAAGCGCCACGCGCAACGGGGATAGAAGACGAAGGGACTTTCGCGCTTCATGCCGTGGCGCCGCTGCTTGCGCCGGACGATGCGCACGAGGCCGAATTCGGAAAAGGCCACGCGCTCCAGCCGGGGACCCTCGCGATAGGCGAGCAACTGATTGAGGGTGGTGAAGCGCATGCCGTTCTTCAGCGCCACCATGCGCTTGAAGATTTTGTCGATGTGCTCGAACGAATAGAACGAGCGGTGCGCCTCGACGTAGGCCTCCTCCCACTCCTGGTCGCTCATCAGGGGATGGTGGGTCACGCGGTGGTTGAGATCGTACTTGTTGAAGTCCGGATCCATCCAGACGCCCGCCGCGCGCATCTTCTTGTGATCCTCGCAGCCGGGCAGGGGGGTCAAATAATTCAGATAGAGCAGATCGATCGGCAGTTCGCGCTTGAGAATTTCGACGTCGCGCAGGATCGAAGCCTTGGTGTCAGCGGGAAATCCGACGATGTAGCCGCAGACGACGACGATGGCGTGCCGTTTCCAGGCGAGCAGCATCTCGCGATACTCCTCGATCCGGTTCTGCCGCTTCTTCACGCTTTCGAGATTGTCGGGATTGATGTTTTCCAGCCCGATGAAGACCAGGTGGGCGCCGGCGCGGAACATCTTGTCGATGAAGCCGGGAATGCGGTGCGCCATGGTGTCGACCTGGATGATCATCCGCACCCAGATCTTCTCGCGCTCATGCAACTCGATCAGCCGGTCGGCGTAGGCTTCCCAGTTGCGGTTGCGGGCGAAATTGTCGTCGGTGACGAAGAAGCGGCAAACGCCGTTGACGAGATTGGCGCGCACGATGGCCTCGAGATCGTCGGCGGTGCGAAAGCGGCTCTTGCGCCCCTGCACGTTGATGATGGTGCAGAACGAGCATTCGAACGGACAGCCGCGGCCGAGATCGAAGCTCGACCAATGCGTGAGGTAACGGCGCACGACCGCGCCGTCGAGAATGGGGACCGGAGCGTTCTGCAGGCCGGGCAGAGCGGCGAGGTGATTGTAAAGAGGGCGCAGCTTGCCGGCGAAGCCGTCGCGCAGCACCTCATCGAAGCGCTGCTCCTCGGCCTCGCTCGCGAACATGCTGACGCCGAGCTCGCGCGCCAGCGCCAGTTCGGGCGCGTCCTCGCCGAGCATGGCGATGCAGCCCGACACGTGAAAGCCGCCGACGCAGACGGGAACGCCCGCCTTTCTGAGCGGCCGGGCGATGTCCATGGCGCGCGGGAACTGGTTGGTCTGCACGCCGACCAGACAGACCATCACGCGGGCCGCCCCGGCGGCGGCCCGGGCGATGATCGCGTCGACGTCGACCTTGGCGTTGAATTCGTCGATGGCATGGCCGATCACCTCGACATCCGGGCCGAGCGCGCCGCGGGCGACGGCGTCGTCCAAGATGCCGGAAAGACAGGCGAGCGAATTGGAGGGAATGATCGAGCGCAGCCATTGGATGGGGTAGCCGTCTTCGTCATAGCGGGTCGGCCGGATCAGATAGACCTCGAAGATTTGCGCCATCGCCCACGCTCCCGCCCCGCCGACGCCCGTTCGCCCGCACGAGGGCGAGATGACCCCGTTGATCTGACGTCGGTTGCGTCAAAATGCATCATTTTTTGGCAAACTCCAAGTGGGCGCCGCCGGCCGCCGCCGACATTCTCGCGCCCATCGTCGACAGAGGCGCGAATCGACTGGGTTCGCGCCGACGGATGAAATGGCCAAAAGTCCTCGAAGACTTCGCTTTGCGACCGGGACTGCCGAACGACGAACGCCCGTTCCCGCTCGACAGCGCTCATTCCAACATCCTCTGCGCCATGCAAGAGCCCCGCCGCGCCAAATGCAAAAGGGACATTCTCGCGTTGCGCCGACACTCGCGTTCGATTCGGCCTCGTCAGAGTCCGCACGCCGCCTCGCCCGGCCGGCCACAACCCGCTTCAGCCGGGCGCCAGCCGCCAGGTTCTGATCTCGAACGGCGTCAACCCGTGCGCCGCCTTCGGCTCGCTCGCCTGTTCCAGAATGTCGACCGCGCCGGCGTTGCGCCAGCCGGGCGGCGGGCGAAACGCGAAGGGGCCGCGCCCGCCCGCCGGCTCGTAGACTCTCAGGATCAGGCCGTTTCCGTCTTCGGCCGGCTTCAACGCGCCGAGCGCCGCGCCGACGCCCTCGAAGACGAGCGGCGCGACGACGCCGGCGGCGAGATTGCGGGCCGGCGTCGTCAGCAGCGGCTGGTTGAGATCCTCGGCTTCCTCGCGCACGCCTCCCTCACGCCAGTCGCCGGCGTGCGGCGCCAGCGCATAGGCGAAGCTCTGCTCGCCCTCGTCGGCGAGCGGGTCGGGATAGACCGGCGAGCGCACGAGGCTCAGCCCCAGGACGTTGTCGCGCGCGCTATGGCCGTATTTGGCGTCGTTCAGCAACGCGAGGCCGAAGCCGGGCTCGGAAAGATCGACGAAGCGATGGGCGGGCGCCTCGAACTGCGCCTCCTCCCACGAGGTGTTGGCGTGGGTCGGCCGCGTGACGACGCCGAACGCGCATTCGAAGGTCGCCCGCTCGGCGCGGACCGCCGCCGGCGTCAGCGTGCGCAGCAGCGCGCGCCGATCGCGCCAGTCGATCCAGGCGCCGATGTCCAGGCGCCGGCCGTTGGCGGCGAGCGCGAGCGTCTGCACGATGCGCGAATGACGCCAGCGGCGCGTGACGCGCAGGCTAGCGCGATGGGCGGTGTTTTCGGCGATTACGAGGCTTTCCAGCGCGCGCAGCTCCTCGCCGCGCTTCGAGTAGTCCTCCTCGATGTCCCAGGCGTCCCAGGCGCGCGGCTTGTCCTGCGGATAGACCCAGAGCTGGGCGCCGCGTCCGGCGAGCGCTTCGCGCCCCGTCGGCTTGTGGAAGAGGCTGGCGATCGTTCCATCCTCGCCGAGTTCGACGCGCAGGAACGCGTTTTCGAGACGCCGCTCGCCGACTTCGAGGCCGGGCAGCGGCGCGAGCGCGGCGCGGTCGAACGCGCGCGCCGCGAGCGGCGGGATCGTATCGGCGCTGGCGATCATGCCGTCCGCGAGCGCGGCGCGCAGCCGCCGCTCCGAAAGCGAGGGATTGACCACCACCAGGGCGTCGCCGATGTCGCCCGGCGGCAGGCGGGCGGCGATCGCCGCCAGAGCGCGCCGTTGCTCGGCGAGCCCCGCGGCGACGACCGCGTCGAGTTCGGCCTCGGCGCCCTGGTAGACTTCGCGAATGCTCGAACCGGGCAGGATGTCGTGGAACTCGTTCTTGAGCAACGTGCGCCACAGCGGCTCGAGGTTTTGCGGCGCCGGCGCGCCTAAGAGATGAGCGAGCGAGGCGACGGTCTCCGCCGCGACGAGCGCGTTCTCGGCGCGCCGGTGCTTGCGCTTGACGCCGCTCTGGGTCGTCAGCGTCGCGCGATGCAATTCGAGATAGATTTCGCCGCGCCAGACCGGCGGCGCCTGCGCCGCAGCGCTCTCGTGCGCGCGGGCGAAGAAGGCGTCGACCCTCGACCAGCGCGCGCGCGGCAGGGCGGGAAAATCGCGTAAGGCGACTTCGGCGTCGATCCATTCGGGCGTCGGGCCGCCGCCGCCGTCGCCGTAGCCGACCGCGAGCAGCGTTTCGGCATGGCGCGTCTTGGCGCGAAAATTGGCCCAGGTCGGCGCGATGCAGCCCGGCCGCACCTCGCCGTTATAGCCGTTCACCGGGTTGTCGAAGGTGTGCGCGAGCACGCGGCTGCCGTCGAGCCCCTCCCACCAGAAGAGATCGTGCGGGAAGCGGTTGGTCTCCGACCAATTGACCTTGATGGTGAAAAACGAGTCGAGGCCGCCCTGGCGCAGCAGTTGCGGCAGCGCCGGCGAAAAGCCGAAGCAGTCCGGCAGCCAGCAGACGCGATGGCGGACGCCGAACGCGCGCTCGAAATAACGCTGGCCGTAGAGAATCTGCCGCGCCAGGCTCTCGCCGGAGGGCATGTTGGCATCCGGCTCGACCCACATGCCGCCGACGGTCTCCCATTGGCCGGCGGCGACGCGGGCGCGAATCTCGGCGAACAGCTCGGGATCGTCCCGCTCGATCTGCGCGTAGTAATGCGCGCTCGATTGATTGAAGCGAAAATCCGGCGAACGGCGCGTCAGCGACAGCGCGGTGTGGAAGGTGCGCCTGAGCTTGCGGCGCGTCTCCTCGTAGGGCCACAGCCAGGCGAGGTCGATATGGGCGTGGCCGGTCAGCGCGACCTCGCCCTGCGGGGGAAAGCGCCGTTGCAAGCGACGCAGCGTCGCGGTCAGCGCGTCGGCGGCCGCCTCGACGCTGGCGCGTTCGCGCTCGTTCAGCGGCGCCGGGTCGGCGATCGGCTCCGGGCGGCGCCAGATCGTCTGCTGCTGGCGGGAGGGCGCGATGCGGGCGATGTAGTCGGCGCTCGCCGAGGGCCAGTCGATCGCCCGCAACGCCGCTTCCGCGGCTTCGACGAGATGCGGCGCGGCTTCATGCTCGCCGAGCGTCTCGGCCGCCTCGGCGACGAGGCTCAGCAACTGCGAGAATCGGCAAACGGCGAGATCGAGGCGAAGAAGCGCGGCGCGCTGCAAGCGCGGATCGCGCACGGGCTCGCCGAACGGCAGCCGGGCGACGCTCTGAGCGCAAATCGCAAACCCGCGCCCGACGAGCGGGAATTCCTGGTGATAGGGGTCGAGGCCGAACGAGGTCGTCTCGCCGTTCTCGTAGGTCAGGGTCAGCAGGCTTTCGCCGCCGACGTTCAGCGCCAGGCGCGCCTCTTCGAGCGGCCAGCCTTCGGGAACCGCGGCGCTCGCCTCGAGCCGCGCGACCCCTTCGCGCCGCGGCCATGGCGCGCCGAGCGCGATTCTTTTTCCGTCGAAGCGCCAGCCGTCGATATCGAGCGTCTCGCGCGCGCGCCAGAATTCTAGTTCGCGAAGGCGCGTTTGCAGACGTTCCAGGCGTTGGTCGAATCGCAGCGGCATGGCGAGGCTCCCTTTGGACCACGCTGTTGTAGCGGCGATGGACGGGGTTCGTCATCGGCGAATTGCGTGGGGGCGAGCGCCGCCCGTGGCGCACGCGTCAGTCTGTCGTCTGGCGTGTGGGCCGCCGCCCAAATTATATCCGTTTCTTGCGAAAGGCTGTTAAACCCCGCGCGCACTCGCGAAAGGCGATCGATGAGGCGTCCGACGAACTGGCTCTTGCTGTCGCTGGCTCTGGCCGGGGCCGCGCTCGGCGCGGCGGGGCAGCTCGCATCGATTCGGACGCCGGTCCCGCCGCTAGCCTTTTACGTGATCGCCGCGCTCTGCGCCGGCCTGCTCGTGATTCGCACGTTGCCGCTGAAGGCGCGCCGGCCGGTCGTGTTCCTGGTCGTGCTGGCCGTCATCGCCGCGCTGACCGGCGGGCTCGCCTATTTCCAGTTCGTCTTCAAGCCGAACATGGTCAAGACCGCCATCAGCGCCGCTTTCGCGCCAAAGCCCACCTCGGTGGCAGTCGAGGCGGCGAGGATCGAGCAATGGCCGCCGCAACTGACGGCGATCGGCACGCTGCGCGCCTACCAGGGGGTCGCCGTTGCGCCGCAGGTCGGCGGCGTCGTCGCGGCGATCCGTTTCGAGTCGGGCGACGACGTCGAAGCCGGCGCTCCGCTGGTCGACATCGACGATTCAGTCGAGCAGGCGGACCTCGCCAACGGCCTCGCCCAGCTCAAGAACGCCAACGTCGCGCTGGAGCGCGCCCAGCGGCTGATCGCCGGCGGCAACACGCCGCAGTCGACGGTCGACGCGGCCATCGCGACTCGCGATTCCGCCGCCGCGACGGTGCAGCACACGCGCGCGGTGATCGCGCAGAAGGCGATCAAGGCGCCCTTCGCCGGGCGGCTGGGCTTGCGCAACGTCGATCTCGGACAGTACGTGCCGGTTGGGGCCAGCCTGACGACCCTGCAGCGGCTGGATCCGATCTATGTCGATTTTCCCGCGCCGGAGGAGGCGCTCGCTTCGCTCGCGGTCGGCGACGAGGCGACGATGACCGTCGACGCCTTGCCGGGACGCAGTTTTACCGGGGGCGTGATCGCGATCGACGCCCGCGTCAGCGCCGACTCGCGCAACGTGATGGCGCGCGCCCAATTCGCCAATCCCGACCGCAGGCTGCTGCCGGGCATGTTCGCCAACGTCACCGTCGCCACCGGCGCGAGCGCCGACGTGCTGACGCTGCCGCGCACGGCGATCGTCTACAGCCTCTACGGCGACACCGTCTTCGTCGTCGAGCCGGCGCCGGCCGCGGGCGCCCAAGCGGCCGCCGCGAACGGCCTGATCGTCACGCGGCGTTTCGTGCGCGTCGGCGCGGTGCGCGGCGAGCGCGTCGCCATCGAACAGGGGGTCAAGGCCGGCGAGCGCGTGGTGACCGCCGGCCAGATCAAGCTGCAGGACAACACGCCCGTCGCGATCGACGCGAGCGGCGCGTTGCCGCCACCCGCCGAAACGCCCAAACCGTGACGGCGCGCCGATGAACGCCTTCACCGATCTCTTCATCCGCCGGCCGGTTCTGGCCAGCGTCGTCAGCCTGCTCATCCTGATCATCGGCGCGGTTTCCGGGTTGAAGCTGCAAGTTCGCCAATTCCCGCAGACGTCAAACACGACGATCACCATCACCACGATTTATCCCGGCGCCGCGGCCGACGTGATCAAGGGCTTCATCACCACGCCGATCGAGCAGGCGGTGGCGAGCGCCGAGGGCATCGACACGCTGGTCTCGACCTCGCAGCAGAACGTCTCGACGATCACCCTCAATCTCAGGCTCGAGGCCAATCCCGACCGGGCGATGGCCGACACGCTCTCCAAGGTCAATCAGGTGCGCGGCCTGCTGCCGCGCGAGGCCAACGATCCCATCATCGTCAAGCAGACCGGGCAGGGCTTCGCGCTGATGTACCTGTCGTTCAGCTCGAACTCGATGAGCGCCTCGCAGATCACCGACTATCTCGCCCGCGTCGTGCAGGCGCGCCTGCAGACCGTCGACGGCGTCGCCAACGCGCAGATTCTCGGCGGCCAGACGTTCGCGATGCGCATCTGGCTCGATCCGACGCGCATGGCCTCGCTCGGCGTCACGCCCAACGACGTGCGCGCCGCGCTCGCCGCCAACAACTTCACCACCGCCGCCGGCGAGGTCAAGAGCGACTATACCCAGATCAGCGTCAATGCGCTGACTTCGCTCGACAGCGCCGCGGCGTTCGGGCGCTTGGTGGTCGCAGCGCACGGCGATGCGCTGGTCCGCCTCGGCGACGTGGCGAAAATCGAGCTCGGGCCGCAGAGCTCGGACTCTTCGTCGGTGTTCGATGGCCTGAAAGCGGTGTTCATCGGCGTCTACGGCACGCCGTCAGCCAATCCCCTGACCGTGATCGACGGCATCCGCGCGATCATGCCGAGCATCGTCAGCCAGTTGCCGACGGGGCTCAACGCCGCGATCGCCTACGACTCGACGCAGTTCATCCGCTCTTCGATCGCCGAGGTGGAGAAGACGCTCGCCGCGGCGGCGGCGATCGTCATCATCGTGATCTTCCTGTTCTTAGGCAACCTGCGCTCGACCTTCATCCCGATCGTCACGATTCCTCTGTCGTTGATCGGCGTGATGATCGCGCTGCTGGCGCTCGGCTACTCGATCAACCTGCTCACCCTCCTGGCGCTCGTCCTCGCCATCGGCCTCGTGGTCGACGACGCGATCGTCGTGGTGGAGAATATCCATCGTCATATCGAGGACGGCATGACGCCGTTCGATGCGGCGATCCGCGGCGCGCACGAAATCGCGCTGCCGGTGGTGGCGATGACGATCACGCTGGCGGCGGTCTACGCGCCGATCGGCTTCGTCTCGGGCGTGACCGGCGCGCTGTTTCGCGAGTTCGCCTTCACGCTGGCGGGGGCGGTCATCGTTTCCGGCTTCATCGCCTTGACGCTGTCGCCGATGATGTGCTCGAAACTGCTGCGCCACGACACGGGGCAGAGGGGGCTTGGGCGCTTCGTCGACGGCGCCTTCGAGCGGCTGCGCGGCTTCTACCAACGCCGCCTCTCCAGCACGCTGAATTTCCGCGCGCTGACGTTGCTGATTCTGGTCGGCGCGCTCGCCCTGGCGGGGGTGATGTACGTGACCACGCCGCGCGAGCTCGCGCCGGAGGAGGACCAGGGCGTCCTGCTGTCGCTGATCAAGACGCCGCAGCTCGGCAACCGCGACTATATCGAACAGGCGACGCAGAAGCTCTACAGCGAAGCGCGCACGGTTCCGGAAGTGTCGCACGCCTTCATCATCAACGGCTATCCGACCGTGCGGTCGGGTTTCGCCGGCCTGATCTTGCAGCCGTGGGACCAGCGGACCCGCAACCAGAAGCAGGTGCTGGCGGCGCTGGGGCCGAAATTTCTCGCCGTGCCGACCGCGCAGGTGCAGGCGTTCTCGCCGCCGGCGCTGCCGGGCTCGACCGGCGGCGCGCCGATGCAGTTCGTCATCCGCACCACCGGCGACTACACGACGCTCGCCGACGTGGCGCTGAAAATGCAGCAGGCGGCGCGGGACAGCGGGCTCTTTCTGTTCACCGACGTCGACCTCAAGTTCGACACGCCGCAATACATGTTCACGGTCGACGCCGACAAGGCCAACCGCATCGGCGTCAACATGGCCGACGTCGGAACGGCGCTGGCGACGATGCTCGGCGGCAACTACGTCAACCTGTTCAGCCTCTACGGCCGCAGCTACCAGGTGATCCCGCAAGCGCCGCGCGAATTCCGCCTGACGCCGGAATGGCTGACGCGCTACCAATTGCGCGCCGCCAACGGCGAGCTCGTGCCGCTGTCGGCGGTGGCGAGCGTCTCCGAAGAGGTGCAGCCCAACGCGCTGACCAGCTTTCAGCAGCTCAATTCGGCGACCGTGTCGGGGGTGCCGTTCCCCGGCCGCACGCTCGGCGAGGCGCTCGATTTCCTCAAGGCGAAGTCGCAGGAGATTTTCCCGGAAGGCTACAGCTACGATTTCCAGGGCGATTCGCGCCAATACGAGCAGGAGGGCAACGCGCTCGTCGCCGTGTTCGTCTTCGCGCTGATCGTCATCTACCTCGTGCTTTCCGCCCAATACGAGAGCTTCCGCGACCCGTTCATCATCCTGATCGGGTTGCCAACGGCGCTGTTCGGCGCGCTGCTGCCGCTCAACGTCGGCGGCGTGCTCGGCTTCGCCACCATCAACATCTATTCGCAGATCGGGCTGGTGACGCTGATCGGGCTGATCGCCAAGCACGGCATCCTGATGGTCGATTTCGCCAATCGGCTGCAGGAGACGCGTGGCTTTTCGCGCCGCGCGGCGATCGAAGAGGCGGCCGCGATCCGCTTGCGCCCGATCCTGATGACGACCGCGGCGATGGTGGTCGGCATGATCCCGCTGATCGCCGCCTCCGGCGCCGGCGCGCGCTCGCGCTTCGCCATCGGCCTGACCATCTTCTCCGGCATGGCGATCGGCACGCTGTTCACCCTGTTCGTCACGCCGATGGTCTACACCTTCCTGGCGCGCGACCACGTGGCGGCGATGGCGAAGCTGCGCGCAGAGGAGGCGCATCTGGCGGCGACGGAAGGGCAGGGGGAACACGCATGACGGAAGCTGCCTATCTGGCGACCATTCATGAGGAAGACGGCGTCTTTGGCGCGTCTTTTCCCGACTTTCCCGGCTGCGCGACGACGGCCTGCGATATGCGCTCGGCGATCGGGCGCGCGACTCAGGCGCTGGCTCTGCACGTCGAAGGCATGATCGAGGACGGCGAGGCCCCGCCCGAACCGCGCTCGGCCGAACGCCTGCGCGCCGACGAGCCGGAATGGATGGACGGCGCGATTCTCGCGCTGATCGCCGTTGAAGTTCCCGGCAAGGCGCTGCGGGTCAACATCTCGCTCGACGAGGGCCTGCTGGCGCGAATCGACAAGGCCGCGGCGAGCGCCGGGCAAACCCGTTCGGGGTTCCTGGCCAGCGCGGCACGGGAGCGGATCAAGGGAATGGGGTAGGGGGGCGGGGGTGCGGGCGGCGACGCCACTGTGGCCAGATTTCCGCAGTTGGCGGACGCGGCGTTGAGAACGAGAGGGATCATCCCATGAAGGTTTTGCGCATCGGCGTCGCGCGCTACGAAGAGATGAAGGCGCGCACCATGGCGATCGCGCAGGGCGAGCTCACGCCCGGTCCCGACGAGCCCAAGCTGTGGTTCCCTTCGATCGAAAGCCTCGCGCGCGTGCTGTCGGACCGGAACCGCGCTTTGATCGATCTGATCATCGAGCGGCGCCCGCAATCGCTGGCCGAATTGGAACAGCTTTCGGGCCGGGCGAGGTCGAACCTGTCGCGCACCTTGAAGAGCATGGAGCGTTTCGGCCTGATCGAATTGGTGGAGGGGGAGGGCCGCACTTTGCAGCCGCGCGTGCCCTATGACGAAATCCAGCTCGATCTCCCCATGGGCCGACAGCGCCGCGTGGCCGTGTCGGCTTGAGCGGGGCGGTCTGGGAGTTGGCAGGCCAAAGAGCGGCGACCTTCGGGTGGTGGGTCCGTTTGAATTGCTACGGGTGGCAAGGAGACATTTGCAACAGATTTGTGCACGTAACCGGGGCAGATTTCCGGGCAGGCTTGGCTTGGCTCAAGCCGGGGCGGGTCTGACGAGGGTTGCGAGGTCTGGGATTTTTGGTCCTGGGATTCCCAGTCGGTCGCCGATGAAGTCGTAG
>Ga0326728_10018464_pt1 | contig 13744 bp, 6 predicted proteins | sample MB3enrmetagenome_FD_207602 | JGI IMG/M metagenome (GOLD analysis project Ga0326728, IMG submission 207602) | Lab enriched peat soil microbial communities from McLean, Ithaca, NY, United States - MB31MN | ecosystem: Environmental > Terrestrial > Soil > Wetlands > Peat | place: USA: New York... | reverse complement strand
GACCTGGAAGGCTAGCAGGTGCGGAATATACCGGCAACCCTTCTGGGTGAAAATGGCTGCGTTGGAAGGAGCTGCTTCGTCCGGCGCTCCCGCAGATACATAGACCAGCACGTTTTCCAGGCTGTTTCCTGTTCCGGTTACCACCGTCTCTCCCATCTGCGGCGTCGTGTACATTTTGGCGCAGGATGGTTCCGTGGACATGTCAATCGGTTTCATCTTCGCCGGTGTGCCCTCGTAAGTCACTTTGCCACTGACTGTGCCACCGCTCGGCCCGGCATAGACCACGCCCGCAGCAGCCAGCAAAGCCGCCCCCGCCATCACTACATACTTCGTTTGCATTACGCGATCCTCCTGAACTCTTTGACTTGGTTCCTAAAGCTTAACTCCAAAGACTGTACAACTATTCTCTACCTTCATGACTCGCGGCTCTCTGAACACAAAGCTGTCTCGACCTTCCCGAAGCTTTCCGGCCCTCCGCCAAACACTGAGAGCGCTTGCGCGAGATTCTCCATTTGTTGGGTTGTTCGCCCGCCGGATGGATTATTCTTGTGGGCAGTCCATCCATAAGGAGTCTTCATGAAGAACATCAATGCAGCCATCATCGGCCTGGGATTTGTTGGCCGGGCACACTTGGAGGCCTTGCGACGCCTTGGTATTACGGTTCAAGGCGTGTTGGCAAGCACGCCGGAGCGCAGCAAGGCTTCGCGGGATGCGCTGGGATTGCCGCGGGCCTACGCATCGCTCGAGGAACTTGCGGCTGATCCGTCCCTGCACGTCGTGCATTTGTGCACGCCCAACAACGAGCATTTCCAGGAGGCCGGCCAGCTTCTTCGCGCAGGCAAAAATGTGATGTGCGAAAAACCGCTGGCGCTGGATTCGCGGGAATCCGCGGCGCTGGTTTCCCTGGCGAAGGAAACAGGACGCGTGGGTGGAGTGTCTTACAACCTGCGCTACTACCCGCTATGCCAGGAAGCGCGCGCATTGATTCGCAAAGGCGCGATCGGGCAGGTAAGGCTCGTGCATGGCAGTTTTTTGCAGGATTGGCTGCTATTTCCAACAGACTGGAACTGGCGACTCGAGGCAAAAATCGGCGGTGAACTCCGGGCCGTCTCTGACATCGGGACGCACTGGCTGGACCTGGTGGCTTGGATGACCAACAGCAAGGTCTCCGAACTTTGCGCGGATTTGGCCACCGTTCTCCCGACGCGGCGCAAGCCCAAAGGCCGCGTGGAAACTTTCCAGAAAGCCGGCGCAGCGGAGACCACGGAAGTGATGATGACGACGGACGATTATGCTTCCGTGCTGCTGCACTTTGAAAACGACGCGCATGGCGTGATGACGGTCTCGCAAGTCAGCGCCGGGCGCAAAGCGCGTTTGTGGTTTGAGATTGATGGTTCCGAAGCCTCGCTGGCGTTCGATTCCGAATCCCCCAATACGTTGTGGATTGGGCGGCGCGACCGCGCCAGCGAAGTGCTGCCGAAAGATCCGGCGCTGCAATCGCCGGAATCCCGCGGTTATGCGGCTTATCCGGGCGGCCATCCCGAAGGTTATCCGGACACTTTCGTGCAACTTTTCAAGGATTTTTATGCTTATATCGCCGCCGGTGATTTTCGCGCGCCGCGGACTTTTCCCACGTTTGAGACCGGTCACGACGAATTGCTGTTGTGCGAAGCGATCGCGGAAAGCGCGCAGAAGCGTAGCTGGGTGTCTGTCGGCGCGTGGTAAAACGCCGCTCTATTTTACGGCACAGGTAGATTCACGAACGGCCAGTTCGGCGGGAATCTTGCGGCGCACGATTGGGATATCGCGATTCTGATTCGTCATTTTGATGGCGTCCAGGACGATCCCAGCGCTCATCGCGCCCATGGCTTCCATGGGCTGACGAACAGTGGTGAGCGACGGCACGCTTAAATTTGCCTGCGCCACATCGTCGAAGCCCATCACGGAACAATCTTCCGGAACGCGCAGTCCCTTTTTCTTCAAAGCGCGCATGGCGCCAAGGGCCGTCACATCGTCGTAGGCCATCAGCGCGGTGAAGGGTTTGCCGCGCCGCAAAAGTTCACCGGTAAGGTGTGCTCCCGCTTCAAAGCTGGAATTGGCGTCGAGCGATTCAGGCAATTCTTCGATCCGCTTCGGATCAAGGGTCAGGCCCGCGGATTGCGCGAAACTGCGAATTCCCTTCCAGCGCTGGCCACTGCTGGTGAGGGCTTTCGGCCCGCGCAAAAAGGCGATTTCCCGGTGGCCCAACTGGTACAGGTGCTCGAGCGCCAGGCCGGCGCCGCCTTCGTTGTCCACGGAAACCGTGCTTACCTTTTCAAGCTCGAATTCCCTCCCCGTCACGACCGTGGGCACTTGCCTCTCGGTCAAATCCGCAAGCAGCTTGATATCCGTAACCAGCCAGTTGGCGATAACGATCAATCCCTCGACGCGCCGGTCCAGCAACATTTCCAGATAGCGCTCGAAGCGCTGCGATTCGTTGTGGGCGTCCGCGAGCAGCGACAAATAACTGGCTTGATAGAGAGCGTTTTCCAGGCCGCGAAGGATCGGCGTGCAGAATGGATCAGTAATGTCGAAGACCATCACGCCGACGATATTCGAGCGCTGGCTGCGCAGCGAACGCGCCAGCGGATTGGGGCGATACCCGAGGCGTTTCGCCGCAGTCTCGATGCGCGATTTCGTTTCCATGGGGATGTAACGGGACAACGGGGCGCTGTTCAACACGATGGAGACGGTCGAAGCGGAGTAGCCGCTTTCTCGAGCTACATCGCGGATCGTTACGATGCCGCTTCTCCGCATGTTGTTTTCCTCATTTCGGTGCGGGATACGCGTAGCGCAAATTGCCCGGCAGTTTGTCGGAGCGCGAGCGCGTGTTGTACTCCAATGCGTATCCCAGATGATCAGCGTCAAGCGGGTAGTCTTTGCCTTCCGGATACGGGTACGAAAGCAGTCCGTGCCTGGGAAGCGGCTCCACGGTGAAAGCATGGGCAGCGTAAAAATCCAGGTCCTTCTCGAAACCGTCGGCATAGAAGAAATAGTCGCGCACCCAGTTCGCGGGAAGTTTTGGCAGTTGCCGCGGATCAAACTCGAGCTTGACGCCTTCGCCAGAGGCGAATACCGCGAACTTGTCGTCTGAAGACAGGAGCAGCGCTTTTGTGTCGCCATAGCGAGTGTAGTTGCCCGCCGCACGCGCGTACGGTCCCGTGGCGCTGCGCCGCGCGTACGAATACACCGTGTCGCTTGCCGGATGCAGCCGAATTTCCTGCGGGTAGCCCAGATATTCCAGGTCCGCCGTGGCCAGCGGCACTTCGTTGACGTGAAGCTCCTTCACCTCAGGGGTTTGATCAATGCGCACCGCATCCCAATAAATTTTCAGGTTGGTGACGATGCGGATTCGCCGCGTGCCCGCGGGAATTTTTCCGCTAAGGTCCGTCACCATCGTGCGTTCGAGCCCGGCGGGGAATCCCATATCCTCGACGACGCGCACCCAATTGCCATGCGCGTCTTGCGCTTCCACGTATGGTGCGATGACTTTAATGCCGGCCTGATCGGCGGCGTACATGGAAGTCGCGGTGAAATAGTCGGTATAGCCGTCGATGATCAAGCGCAGCGGTTTGGCCGCGTCCCACTTTCCCAAATCGAGTTCGAGCCAGTGCAACTTGGCGAATCCGGTGTACGGCAGGCCGTCAAACTGCGTGACGTATTTGCGGTCGCGCTTGGCGATCAATGGCAGCACGTTGCGGCCCCGGTCGTCCCACGCACCAATCGGCACTCGCGCATTCTGCGTGGCAATGACGCGAAACTCCGGGAAGGGCGGCGCGCTGACGAAGCGCTCGTTGGGGTTGACTTCGATGTTCGCGGGATGATCGATGGCCAGCAGGCGCACCTGGTCCAGGTAGACGGTCTCTTCCATCGGCTCCAGGAAACGGAAACTGAGCATGCCATTTTTCGGTTGCACACTTTTTGCCGGAACTTTCAGGTACTCGTCGGAATCGGGAACGTCGCGTTCCCCGGGAGCGACCCAGTGTCCGACTACCCCGGGGCCGATCATGTCGGCAATGAATTCGTATTCCTTGCCGTTCCAGGAAAAAAGAATGGGGCAGGAACTGCCGCGGCGGTCGAGTTCGCTGATCGATTGGACTTTCCTGGCTTCGAGATTGACTTCATCCTGCGGCACGCCGGTCGGCCACAAGAGGCGCACGACATCCGTGGCTTTTTCGCTGCCAAGCCCGGCAATCAGCGCCGGGGAATTCTGGCTGAGGTAGCCGGAAGCACCAGTAGTCTCCCATTTCTGATAGAGCTCCCCGGCGAAGATCTCGACTTTCGTGCCGATCCCATTCTTGTTGTCGTTCAGGCCCTTGAGGTCAATCTGCATCCAGTTGTTTTTGTTGGCGCCGGTATTTTTGAGCAGGATAGGAGCGCCACCCGTTTGCGTAACTATCAGGTCGGGGCTTCCATTAGTTTTCAGATCGGCGAGCGCAATGGCTGCCGGCTTGTCCAGCTTGACGATATCGAGTTGCGTTTTCTTGGTGACATCGGCCCAGCCCGCATCGCCTAAATTTCGCAACAGACGGATTTCGCCGCCAGTGGCGGATTCGCCAACCGCCGCAAGGTCTACCCAGCCGTCATTGTCATAATCGAGTGCTGTGAGGCCCCAGCCCCGCTTCCAGCCGAGATCGGGTAGCGGCACGCGTTCCAGTTTCTTGCCCGCGACATTGCGCCACAGGGTGAGTCCCGGCGGACCGGCGTGCGTAAACGCCAGATCCATCCAGCCGTCCTTGTCGAAGTCAAAGGCGATGACGCCGACGGCCGGCGGCAGATTCTCTCTCGCAAAATCGATCCCCGGGAGCGCGTTGAACTTGCCTTCGCGCGGATTCAAAAAGATGGCGGCGCCATGCGCTCCACCGGCGACCACAAAATCAATCGCGCGATCGTTGTTGAAGTCCGTCATGGCGACTCCCCCGCCGGTTGCATCCAGGCCCATGCCGGACACTTCGGAAACATCGGTGAAGGTGGAATTTCCGTTGTTGCGCCAGAGCTTGTTTTTGGGTTTGTTCTCTGGCTTTTTCTCGGGCTTATTCGCAGGGGTTTCGGCGGCCGGGGCCATGGTCAAGTAAAGATCCAGATCGCCATCGTGGTCGTAATCCACAAAAGTGGCGCCAACACAGCCTTTTTCGCGGCGAATGCCAACTTTCTCTGTGACGTCCACAAACTTGCCGTTGCTTTCGTTGTGAAACAGCCTCACACCGCCCGTTTCACAAACGGCTAGATCGGTGTGGCCATCACTGTCGAAATCTCCGGCAGCGCAGCCGAGTCCCGCGCCGACACTACCAAGACCCGCCTTCTCCGTCACATCCTCGAATTTGCCGTCTCCGAGATTGTGCAGCAGACGGCTCTTGCTCTCGCCCGAGCCAACGAGGAAAAGATCGGGCTTGCCGTCGCCGTCGTAATCCAGGAAGCATGCGCCCGCGCTGGGACCCAGGGTTCCGGGCGGAGTGAGGCTTTTTGCCAGAGGCTCTTGCGCATACTGAACGGGAATTTCCCTTGGCGCCGCAGTGCCGGTTCCATGCACAAATTCCGCGAGAGAGAATTTTCCCTGATCGCCGTAGCCGGCGCCGAATGGCGCGCCGAGGTGCTCCGTAGTGATTTTCTGGAAGCGCTTCATGCTTTCACGGGCGGATTCGGCGTCGCCCTTCCGCTGGTAGGCGCGAGCAAGCCCAAACTGCGCCGAGGCATGGAAGGGAGCCAGCTCCAGGGCCTTTTTAAACGCGATGATTGCATCGTCGTAACGCTGCAATTGCGCATTCATGAATCCTTCAAAATAGAAAGCGTCCGGCTCTTCGGGCACGATTTTTTCGACGTGCTGGAAAGCGGCGATGGCCTTTTCCTGATCGCCCGCGTCTTTATAGGCAAGGCCCAGGTTGTACCAGGCGAAGGGATCCTGGGGGAGATTTGCGGAAGCCTCCTCGAGCGCGGCGCGGGCCTGCTCAATTTTCTGCTGGCCTAGGAAAGAGATGCCAAGATTCATTCTGGCAGCGGCGAAATGCGGGTCGGCCACCAGGGCCCGTTCAAAATATTTTTGCCCTTCGGCAGGTTTCTGCTGGTTCAGATAGGCCACGCCGAGTGAATTCTGGCGCAAGGCCTCCGGGGAAATGCCCTTGGAGGCAGTGGCTGCGGGCTTCTGGGTCTGGGCAGATGGCGTCGCCTTGAGTCGCAAATCCGCCATGGAACCAACCGCAAGCAATACTAGAAACGCGCTCGAAACAAGGAACCGATTACGCGAACTAAACTGTGTGAAACTCATGAAGGAGTGTGCTTTCCGGACGCGCGATATTTGGTGAATCTGACCCCGCCCACTTTCCCTTCGATTGTCTTGGCTCCGCAGGCGGTCGTCAACCGTTTTTATGCTGCTATTCCGCGGCGGGCTCGGCTTGCCCTTGACCAGAAATGCGCCGCGCTTAAACTTGCTGAAGGAGTCCCATGGCTGCTCTCAACTATTTCTCCATCGCTGAAACTCTCGAAAAATTCCGGCGGAAAGAAATTTCTCCGGTTGAAGTACTAAGGGCGCATCTCGAGCGCGCCCAATCTCTCCAGGCCTCGCTGAATGCATTCGTGCACCTGGACACGGAATCCGCTCTTGCGCGGGCGCGAAAGGCCGAAGCGGCCATCCAGCATGGTGAGCCCTTGCAAGCCTTGACGGGGATACCGCTCACCATCAAGTCGTGCATTGATGTGGCCGGTTGGCCGTGCCCGGCAGGCTCGCTCTTGCGCAGAGCATATGTGCCGGCAAGCGACGCGACGCTGGTGGCAAGGCTGGAATCCGCGGGCGCCATCCTTCTTGGAAATACCAATACGCCGGAATTCCTGATGGCTTATGAAACGGACAATCGGGCCACGGGTAAAACTTCAAATCCCTGGGATCTTTCCAAATCCGCGGGTGGCTCCAGCGGCGGAGAAGCGGCGGCCATTGCCAGCGGCTGTTCGATGGGCGGCGTGGGCAGCGATGGCGGCGGTTCGGTTCGCGCGCCAGCACATTTTTGTGGAATATGCGGACTGAAACCCACGCCGGGCCGGATTCCGGCCACGGGACACTTTCCGCCAGGGGCGGGCGCTTTTTCGTGGATTGGCGTCGTGGGACCGATGGCCCGCTCCGTCGCAGATATTCGGGCGCTGTTTGAGGTGATGGCGGGTCCGGATGCGGGCGACGCGATGTCCGCGCCGGTGCCGTTCCGCCACATTCGCATCGAGGAATTGCGTGGGCTCCGCATTGGGATTCTGGAGAGCAAGGCGCTTGGCAGCGCCACTCCTGAAACAGAAGCGGCGGTGCGCCGGGCTGGTCAACTCCTCAGTGAACAAGGCTTCCAGGTCGAACCGATTACGTTGCAAGGCCTCGACCGCGCGCTGGAGTTGTGGTGGTTCTTCTTCGGGCCGGTGATCGGCGATCTGATTCGCCAGTCTGCGAAGGGCCAGGAAGAATTGTTGAGCCCGATGTTGCGCGAATATCTCGCGATTACAGCAGCGGAGCCTGCAGTAACTCTGGAATCGTTTATGGCCGCGTGTACGAATCGCGATCTGGTGAGAGCGGAAATTCTTCTCCAGATGAAGGAAGTTCCCATCTTTCTCTCGTCGGTCTCCTCGGCGCCTGCATTTGCGCATGGCGCAGGCAATTATCGCGCGGGAGACGCACACAACTACCGGGACACGATGCGCTACTGCCAGTGGCTGAACCTCACGGGTTTCCCGGGATTGTCTCTGCCGCTTGGGAAATCGCCCGAGGGATTACCGATTAACATCCAGTTGATCGCCCGGCCCCATGAGGAAGAACTTTTGCTCGCGGTCGGCGAATCGCTCGAGCGGGCGCGTGGTCCCTGGCAAGCTCCTCCCGTGTAGATTGTTTGCAGGAAGCGCAGGGTGTTGCTACTGCGGCTCTGTGGCCTTATCGGGATCAGGCACGCGTTGTTCCTCGACAGCAGCACGATCGCTTGCAATCGCGGAATCGAGAATTTTCTTGGTTATGGCCATTTCCGCGCGTGCTTCGTCATCGCGTCCCATGCGCTTCAGCAGTTGGCCACGCAAGAAATGGACGTTTTGATTGTCGGGCGCAAGATGCACTGCAACGTCAATCGAGCGCAAAGCTTCCTCGTACTTCTGGCTTTTCATGTAGAGCTTGGCCAGTCCAAAGTAAGAACCGGCCGACCTCGGATCGCGCTGGATTGCGTCGTGAAAAGTCTTCTCCGCGTCGGCGTCGCGATCCAGGCGGGCGTAGATCATGCCGAGTTGCTCGTAGTTATCAGGCACGTCAGGCTCAATAGAAATATCTTTCAGAAACTCCTCGACCGCGCAGTCCAATTGGTTTGTGCGCATGTACGCAAACCCGAGATAGAAGTGAACGAAGGGGAGGTCGGGCTTGGCGCTGAGGGCTAAATTCAGCTCGGAGAAAACCTTGTCATAATCCTTGTAATCCTTATGGTTGAGATAGGCCTTGGCAAGAATGAGATGAAACTCGGGAGTGTCTGTGCCCACTGCAATGAGTTGAGTGAGCGCTTTCTCGTCCAAATCTTTTCGCCCGGCGTTGTTGGCAGCAATGCAGAAAACATACAAGTACGCCAGGTCGCTGGATTTCTGTGGCCATAACGGCTCGAGTGTTCTTAGCGCACCGTCAAAATCCGCAGAGTAATATTTGCATAGCCCGAGCAAGTACCGCGCCTGTTGAGAATCCGGCTGATCGCGGACCACACTCGCGAGCGGCGCAATTGCGGCCGCATAGTTGCCCCGCCGGTACTCCACGAGACCGATGTTCAGACGAATGCCCGCCACGCGCGGCTCAAGTTGCGCGGCTTTCTTCAGCATTTGGAGAGCGCGGTCCCAATCCTGCCGGCGCATGGCGATGACGCCCAGATTGGAGTAGGCAGCGGCCGCCCGCGGGTCAACAGCCAGCACGCGGCGAAAGGCGGCTTCCGCGGCATCAAGATCGCCCCCTTGCATCGCTGTTTGCCCTTCCTGAAACCACTTTCGCGCCTGATCCGCCGTCTTTTGAGCACCGCCGGCAGCGGCCGTGGTCTGTCCGACCACGTCGTGGCAGCAAACTGCACACGAAGCTAAAGCGAATAGCAGGGAGGCAAACCTCATGGACGGGCGCCAGCTCATTGTTTCTCAGTTTCCGCCAGTTCTGCCCGGCCCTCAAGGGTTTATGTGAAACATTCCGACGAGTTGGTCCCTTTCCCCGGGCAGAGGTCCCTCCGGCAAGATTTACATTTTGGCCTTGACACTGCCGCAATTCTAGCGTATTAACTCGATTTAATAAGGCTCTTCTGGATAGTTCGGTGCAACAGTCGAGGACCGGGGATGCCCTGGCGAGTGGTTAGGCCCTGCGGGAATTGGTCCGCGTGACCATCTTTTCGACTGCCTGGCCGCCTGTCAACTCCTGTCAAAGCGAAGAGTTCGTCGGAATTTCTACCTTTTGGAGGCACAGCGTGAAGCTACACACTGATTTCTCGGGACACACTTGGAAGCCGCGATTGATCCTGCTCTTTGCGGCAACTCTTTTTCTATTCGCGTTCCCGTTCCTCGTTATGGGGCAAGAGACGGCGTCCATCACTGGCACTGTGCGCGACGCTTCCGGGGCCATCATCCCCGGGGCTGAAGTAAAAGTTACCAGCAGCGCAATCGGTCTAACTCGAAAATCCACCACCAACGGCGATGGCGACTATCTCGCAGGCGCCTTGCCCCCCGGCACCTACGATCTACTGGTCACCGCCAAAGGCTTTAAATCGTTCTCAGTCAAAGGGATTGCTGTGCGGGTGACAGAAAAGGCCCGCGTGGACGTGACGCTCGAAGTAGGGCAGGCAAGCGAAACCATACTCGTCGAGGGCAGCAGCGTCGCCCAGGTAGAAACACAGTCATCCGATCTCTCTGGTGTCGTTACCGGAAAAGAGATCAGCCAACTCGAATTGAACGGCCGAAACTTCACGCTACTCGTAACGTTGGTCACGGGCGTCAGCAATCAGACGGGGCAGGATGAGAGCGAAGTCGGCCTGAATGGAAATATTTCGTACAGCATTAACGGTGGCCGGGTCGAGTACAACAACTGGCAGATTGATGGCGCCAATAACATGGATACCGGCTCCAACGATACGCTGGACGTCTTTCCCAGCTTGGATGCCATCGCTGAGTTCCGCGTTTTGACGTCAGATTACAGTGCGCTGTACGGCCGCAACGCCTCCGGCAACATCGAAGTCATCACCAAATCTGGCACCAAGGACTTTCACGGCGACGCTTTCGAGTACCTGCGTAACGAAATGTTCAACGCCAACGACTTTTTCGATAATGCCGTCGGGAATCCCAAGCCCGGGGACAAAAAGCACGACTTCGGCTATACCATTGGCGGACCTGTTTTCATTCCCCATCATTACAACACCAGCAAAGAGAAGACCTTCTTCTTCTGGTCTCAGGAATTCCGCCGCGAGCGCAATCCCTTCACCTTCAACCAACAAGTTCCCTCGACCCAGGAGCGCCAGGGCAATTTCAGCGATGTATGCCCCGGCTCGGAATGCCCGACCATTCCAGGCAGTGGTGGGCAAAACTACCCGCAAAACACCGTCCCCATTGACCCCAACGCGCAGGCGATCCTTACGGCGCTGATCCCGGCCCCGACGACTGGCAGCGGCGCGCAATCTTTCTATGTGGGCACAACGGTTGAGCCGCTGACTTGGCGGCAGGAACTGGTGAAAATAGACGAAAACTTCTCCTCGAAACTCCACCTGATGGGTCGCTACATCCATGACTCCTACTCCAGCACCGACCCCACTGTGTCGTTCGTGGGCAACCCCTTTCCGACGGTACAGACCAAAATCGGCACTCCCGGAACCAGTTTTGTTGCCCACCTAACAGCCACGGTCTCACCCACGCTGCTCAATGAATTTATCGCCAGTTATTCCGATGACCACCTCATTCTCGTCAACACGGGTAATTATCAGATCCCATCTGGCTTCACCATGGGGAACATCTTCAATAACGGCTTCGGTGGGCAGCTTCCCGGCATCTCTCTTGCTAACGGCGCAGCTTATGGTGGCGGCTTTGGCGTGAATCCCGGGTTCATGCCGTGGATCAATTCCAACCCGACTTATGGCTACCGCGACACAGTGACGAAAATCGTCGGCTCGCACAACCTGCAATTTGGCGCTGAGTTTATCGCCATTCAAAAGAACGAGCCGAATGCTCCCACCTCCATCGGCCTCGGGGGGCAACTGACTTTTGACGAAACTTCTCCGGTTTCAACCGGGAATTCGTTCGCCGATTTCCTCACGGGAAACGTCGCTTCCTATGGGCAAACGAGCGCAATTGTGAAGTATTACTACCGCTACAAAATCCTCGAGCCCTATTTTCAGGACGACTGGCATGTGAATAAGCGTTTAACGCTGAACCTTGGACTGCGCGTCAGCCTGTTCCAGACGAATCGTGATCGCACCAAAACTTCTTTCAGTTTTGACCCGGCCATCTACAACGCGAACGCGAGTACGGCCCCGGCAGTTTCCAGCGTCGATGGCAGCTTGGTTCCGGGGAGCGGCAATCCGTTCCTAGGATTTGAGCAATGCGGCGGACCCGGTGGCACCTCACAGATTCCCAGCGCGGTCCTGGCGGCTTTTCCGGCTGCCAGCGTTGCAGGAACCTCGGAGCCCGGTTGCATGCAAGGGCATCTCTTTAATCCCGGTCCGCGGATCGGATTTGCCTATGATCCTCGCGGCAACGGCAGGATGGCCATCCGCGGAGGATATGGGATTTTCTTTGAGTACGGTAATGGAAATGAAGCCAACGCCGAATCCCTAGAGGGTACGCCACCTCGCGTTCTGACCTCCACTCAGTTCAACATCGCGCCGGGAGTAGGCACGTGCGCAGCACCAAATACCGGGTACACCTGCATAGGTGGCACTGGCGCCGAGTTTTACCCGTTCGCCGTGAACAATGAGCCGCCAGCTATTATTGAGACCAAGGCCCTTTGGCCGTACGTGCAACAGTGGCATCTCGATTACCAGTTTGAGCCAATCTCCAAGTGGGTTGCTACCGTGTCCTATGTGGGCAGCAAAGGTACCCATCTGACAGACGCGCGCGACCTGAACCAGTTGAAATCCTTGTCCGATTTGGGCTTGACAAATCCCTATAAGCCGGGAGAAGCAATCGGCCCGAATGATTGCACCACGTTCCAAACTCCTAGTGGCGTTGCCATCACCGGCCAAGCCGCCATCAACTTAAGTGTGGCTTGTGGCAATGACCCCGATCCGTATCGGCCGTTTGTGGGGTACGGATCGCTCGAACTGCTCGAAACTGAAGCCAACTCCAGCTATAACGCGCTGCAAACCAGCTTGCGGCGCACCGTGGGCTCACTCACCTTGAATGTGGCATATACCTACAGCCACTCCATTGATGACTCCTCCGATCGCGGCGACGCCACCTTCGTCGATTCCTACAATCTGGCGGCCAATCGGGGTAGCTCGAACTACGATCAGCGGAACATCTTGAACGCCAGCTACGTCTACGACCTGCCATTCTTTAGAAAGGCTACTGGGGTTGAGAAAGCGCTCCTCGGTGGCTGGCAATGGTCGGGGATCGTCACATCCCAGAGCGGAATTCCCATCAACGTCTCCAATACGGTATACGGCGACAATGCTGGAGTCGGGAATGGTGTAGGCACCGGTTCGCGACCCGACCTCGTCGGCAATCCCCATGCTGCAGCCTGCCAGGCCTCTACGGCACCGGGTCCCTATCTCTTCAATCCTTGCGCTTTTGCCGCTCCACAGGGATTGACATTTGGAGATGTCGGCAGGAACTACCTTAACCTGCCCCACCGCACGCAGTTCGATATGGGGCTCTTCAAGCGCTTCGTCATCAAGGAACAGAAAGCCTTTGAATTCCGGTGGGAAACATTCAACACCTTTAACCACACGCAGTTTTCCGGCGTGAACTCTGGTTATGGTTCCAGCATTTTCCTGACGGCCTCATCGGCTCACCTTCCCCGCATCATGCAATTTGCGTTGAAGTTTGAGTTCTAGAAAAACGTCTGCAAAGAGGGGAGGCCATTCGAATGGCCTCCCCTCTTTTTTTGCCAATTCACTATTCCTCTCGCTCACCGAAAGAGTAAAATGTCCCCATGAACCGACGAACATTTTTGGAATCATCCATTGCCGCTGCCGTCATGACATCCCTTCCCAGCAAGAGCTTCACCGCCACGCATCAAATTGCAAAAGTCGGCCTGCAGCTCTACACCGTCCGCGACGCCATGAAGAGTGACTTCGAGGGCACCATCGCCAAAGTCGCCGCCGTCGGCTACAAAGAAGTCGAGCTCGCTGGGCTTTACGACCATTCTCCGAAGGACGTTCGCGCCATCCTGGACAAGAACGGGCTCGCGGCGGTCTCCTCTCACGTCGGGTACGACGTCGTCGAAAAGCAGTGGCCGGAAACGATTGACGCCGCAAAGATCATCGGGCAGAGCTACATCGTTTGCCCAGGAATTCCGGGAGACTGGCGTAAACAGCCGGACGGCTACAAGCGAGTCGTGGAACTATTCAATAAGGCGGGCGAAACCTCGAGCAAGGCTGGCATCAAATTCGCCTACCACAATCACAGCTGGGAGTTTCAACCTGACCCGGCGCTGGGCGGCAAGCGTCCATTTGATTTTCTGCTCGATTCCACTGACCCGAAGTTCTGCAACATGGAAATGGACATTGGATGGCTCTCTGTCACCGGCCAGGAT
>Ga0326728_10018463_pt1 | contig 13744 bp, 14 predicted proteins | sample MB3enrmetagenome_FD_207602 | JGI IMG/M metagenome (GOLD analysis project Ga0326728, IMG submission 207602) | Lab enriched peat soil microbial communities from McLean, Ithaca, NY, United States - MB31MN | ecosystem: Environmental > Terrestrial > Soil > Wetlands > Peat | place: USA: New York... | reverse complement strand
AGACGATTGGGCAAGCTGGGTGTTGCCACCCGTTCCTGCCGTCCGGCGAAACCTAAAACCGCGCTCGTCCCGCGCCCCAAACGAAGCAAAAAGGCAGAGGCTTAGATGTTATTTTCGGAAGAACCCAATCCCATTTCCGGACACCTCCCGCCGGTCCTGCAAGCCGTCGCCCCACCCACCCCTCGACGTGGTATAATCATTCATTAAGACGAATAAACAACCAATGACCCCCAAAGTCGGCATCGTCGGATATCGCGGCTACAGCGGAGCCGAGCTCGTCCGCCTCCTCGAGCGCCACCCCTCTGTCCAACCCGTCCTCCTCGACCACCGCTCCGAGGATGGCGCCCGGTCTCCCATCCGCGATTCCAACCCTCCGGTACGCCTGCCCTGCAGCCCGGAAACCATTACAAACGAAGGGCTTGTTATCGTCTTCCTGGCTACCTCGCCGGAAGTCTCCATGGATCTTGCCCCAGCCATGCTCCACGCCGGCGCGTGCGTCGTCGATCTCAGCGGCGCCTTCCGCCTCGGCAACCCCGAAACCTACTCCGCCTGGTACCACGAAACCCACTCCCAGCCAGCTTTCCTGGCCGATGCGGTCTACGGTCTCCCTGAATATTTCCGCGGCCGCATCCCCGCCGCCCGTCTCCTATCCAACCCCGGCTGCTACCCCACCGCCGCCAACCTGGCCATCGCGCCCCTCGTCCAGGCCGGCGTGGTGGACCGCTCCGCCGGCATCGTCTGCGACGCCAAGAGCGGCGTCAGCGGCGCCGGCCGCAAGCCCAGCCTCAAGACCAGCTTCTGCGAGGTCACGGAGAACTTCTCCGCCTATAACATCCTCAGGCATCGCCACGTCCCCGAGGTCCTCATGGTGTCGCATCTGGAGGAGCGTGAGTTCAGTTTCACCGCCCATCTCCTGCCCATCGACCGCGGCATCCTGGAGACCATCTACTTCCGCGCCACCGGCGTCGAACGCGCCGAGGACCTGCTGGCCATCTACGAAAAGCGCTACTCCGCCGAACCCTTTATCCGCCTCTACGAACCCGGCCACTCCCCCGACCTGCGCGCCGTCGCCCGCACCAACTTCTGCGACATCGGCGTCACCTTCGACGCCCGCTCCGGCCGCGCCGTGGTGGTCGCCGCCATCGACAACCTGGTCAAAGGCGCTGCCGGCCAGGCCATCCAGAACATGAACCTCATGCTCGGCCTGCCCGAAACCGAGGGTCTGCTGTGACCGCGCACCTTCCCATCGTGGTCAAACTCGGGGGCGCCCTGCTCGACTCCGCGGATTCGCGCCACCGACTCGCCGCCCAGATCGCCCGCGCCCGCCAGCGCGGCATCCCGGTCGTGGTGGTTCACGGCGGCGGCAAGCAACTGACCCGCTATCTCGCCGAACGCGGCATCGAAAGCCGCTTCGTCGGCGGCCTGCGCGTCACCACCCCGGAAGCCATCGACGCCGTGCTCAAGGTCTTCGCCGGCAGCGTCAACCATGAGCTCGTGGCCGCGCTGAACGGAGCCGGCGCGCTGGCCGTGGGTCTTTCCGGCATCGATGCGCTGCTGGCCGAAGCCGAACAGCTCGACCCCGCGCTGGGCGCCGTCGGCCGCGTCACCCAATCCAACCCGGCCCTGCTCCAGTTGCTCACCGCCAACGGCTACCTGCCGGTGGTGGCCTGCGTCGCCGGCGACCGCCGCGGACAGGTCTACAACGTGAATGCCGACCAGATGGCGGCAGCCTGCGCCGCCGCTTTGGGCGCCGGCCAACTGATCTTCCTCACCGACGTGGCCGGCGTGCTGGACGCCTCCGGCCAGGTCCGCCCGGTGCTCACCGCGGCCGAAAGCGATGCCCTGGTCTCCGCCGGCGTGGCCACCGGAGGCATGCAGGCCAAGCTCAATGCCGCGGTGGGCGCGCTCCGCTCCGGCGTGGAGCAGGTGCGCATAGCCCCGGGATCGGCCGAGAACATTCTGGACCGCGTGTTGGACGGCGAACCCATCGGCACCCGCATGGTCCTGGCTGAGGTAGCGGCATGATCAGCGGTGTGCACGCCGACGCCTTTGCCGAAGCTCAGGGCGTCCATCTGGGACTGACTGCGCGCAAAGCGGTGATGCACGATATCCCGCTGATTCTAGACCTCATCAACGGCTATGCCGCCACCGGGGTCATGCTGGCGCGCACCGAGTTCGAGCTCTCCGAAGCTATCCGCGATTTCAGCGTGGTGATGCAAGGCGACACCCTGCTCGGCTGTGGCGCGTTGCATTTCTATACACCCACCATCGGCGAAATCCGCTCCCTGGCCGTCGACCAGAAGGCCAAGACCAAAGGCGTCGGCCGCATCCTGGTCGAGGCGCTCGTGCAAGAGGCCTTTGTCTACGAGCTGGATACGGTGTTTGCCTTCACCTATGTGGTTGAATTCTTCAATAAGGTTGGCTTCCATGTGGTGGAACGCGGCGCTCTACCGCTGAAAGCATGGAAAGACTGCGTCCGCTGCCCCAAATTCCAGGCTTGCGACGAGGTTGCCGTTCTGCGCCGTCTCCGCCCCGAACACAGCCCGGAATCGCAACCGCTGTTCCGGATCGACTCGATCCCGTCGCCCGACGACCAGCTCATCCAGATCCCTATTCCCCGCCATCCATAGTGGCCTGTGCCGTCCTGCCATGGGCGCCTCTGAAGCGCTGCTCCGTCCCCACCCCCCCCAAACGTGGGGATTCCGGCGTTCCCCCCAAAAAAGCGTTCAATTTGTAGGTTTCCTAGACATGTTCTCAGTTAAAATCAGCTTAACGGATAGAGACATCCTAAATCTGCGATCCGGTTTTCCTGTGAGGCGATCATGAAAGCACAAACGGTTGACGTGAAATCTTCGACTGGGCGGGTCCTGTGTTGCACGGTCTTTCGGCCGGGTGGTAAGAAGTTGCTGGCCAAAGGACATGTAATCAGCGATGAAGACGTCCGGGTTCTGGAATCCGAAGGCATGGATACCATCTGGGTAACCGAGCTGGAGGATGGCGAAGTGGGCGAGGACGATGCCGTCTGCGCGGTTGCCAGTGAGATGGGGTGCGGCAGCTTCGAAATCCGTCTCGCCGCCGGCGGCAGGGCCAATCTCCTGGCCACCGAAAACTGCTGCGTCCTGGTGGACGACGAACTTCTGAAGCAGATCAACTGCACCTCCAGCGTGGTGATCGCCACTTCGTTGAATTTCAGCTACGCGGTTGCCGGCCAGCGCATCGCCACCGTGAAGAGCGCGCCGTTTGCCGTCTCCAAAGAGCAGTTGGAAGCGGTGAAAGGGATTCTCAAGGAACGCGGGCCGATCCTCCAAGCCCGCCCCATCCGCAACCCCAGCGTCGGCGTTCTCTATACCGACCCTCTCAGCGGGGAACGCGCCCGCCAGTTGTTTGAGAACATTATGCGCCAGCGGCTGGAGCGTTTCGGCGTGAATGCCAATTTCGTCCTGGCCTGCACCGAGGACGAGAATTCGGTGGCGCGTTGCCTGCAACACCTGATGCGTTCCAAGCCGTGTGTCATCCTGGTGGCCTCAACTACCGCTCCCGCCGGCCCCGAAGACATCATCGGACAGGCCATGACGCGGGTCGGCTGCCTGGTGGAGCGCTTCCTGGCGCCCGTCGAACCGGGGAATCTGTTGCTGCTTTCGTATCGGGATGAAGTGCCCATTATTTCCGCGCCTGGCTGCTTCCGTTCCGCCAAACCGAACGTAGTCGACCTGGTGCTGCCGCCCCTGCTGGCCCGCTATCATGTCACCGGTTGGGAAATCGCCTGCCTGGGCCACGGCGGCCTGCTGGCGTAACAAGCTCCTCCACCCCCATAATCCGAAACCTCCGATCGGATTACGGGTGCTCTGATGCCGGGCGTCCGGGTTTTTGGACGCCCGGTTTTTTCGTTTAGGAGCCGCGAGGAGGCCGCCGCGGCACTCACCGAGCCGCCACCCCGCGCGCGGCGATGGCGACTCGGAATAGCACCGTCACCAGCATCGCGCCGACGCACCAGATCGCCAGTACAATGCCGAGTTCGACCGCGGTGGGGATGTAGGGCGTCACCGACCCGGCGGGCGAGGGGATGAACCCGGCGGGGATGAGCACCACGCCCTTGTCGATGGCCAGCGACGCGAATACCGCCGCCGGCGCATAGCGGCTGCGGCCCAGCGCCATGGCTAGAGCCGCCAGCGCCATGCCGCCGGAAAGCCACGTCCACGGGCTGTAGTGCGCGGCGTGCTCGGGGATGCCGCTGTAGAATGCGGTGAACACTTCCATCAGGGCCAGGAACACATTGGCCGTCATGGCATAGGTCATGATGAGCCGGAGCTTGTGCCGGGCTTCCTCGCCGATATCGTAATGAAACGCGCCGCAGAGCAGCATCAGCAGCGCGGGACCGGCGGCGAACGCCGAAGCCAAAAATCGTGGCGCCATCGCCGCCGTCAGCCAGAAAAGCCGTCCCGCCAGCCCGGCATACAGAAACGCTGTCACGGTGTGGATGGAGACCGCCCACGGGATGGAGATCAGCACGATGGCCCGCGTCCACGCGGCGGGCGGCGCGCCGTCGATCTCCGCCGCCAGCGCGGCATGCGCCACAATGGCGTTGAGCGCCAGGTAACCCGCAAGCGCCAGCAGGTCCCAGAACATCAGCGAAGAGGGCGACGGGTAGAGCAGCACGTTCAGCAGCCGGTCCGGCCGCCCCATATCGACGAAGATAAACAACATCGAGACCACGATGGAGGCGATGGCCAGTAACTCGCCCAGGATCACCACCCGGCCGAAGGCTTTCCAGGCGTGCAGGTAATATGGCAGCACCACCGTGACGGCCGAAGCCGCCACCCCCACGAAAAACGTGAACTGCCCGACGTACAGGCCCCACGCCACGTCGCGGCTCATGCCGGTGAGCGCCAGCCCCCGGTCCCATTGGCGCAGCCAGAGCAAAACCCCGGCGGCGATCGCGGACGCCAGCGCCGCCATCCACCACCGGTACGCCCGGCTGCCCCACATCGCTCTGGCTATAACTGTCATGCGGCCTCTAGAGCAGGTAGAATACGTTCGGCCCGGCGCCTAACTCGGGCTTGCGGCGGAAGGCGTGCCGCGTCCGGAGAAGCTGCGCCACCGCGGAGGACGGGTCCGCCGCGTCGCCGAAGACCATGGCTTTGGGCGGGCACACCTCGACGCACGCCGGCTGCCCGCCGCGCGCCAGACGCTCGGCGCAGAACGTGCATTTTTCGACCACGCCCTTGGCGCGCGTGGGATAGGCCGGATCGATGACGCGCAGAAACGGCCGCGGGTCGCTCCAGTTGAAACTGCGCGAGCCGTACGGGCACGCCGCCATGCAGTAGCGGCAGCCGATGCAGCGGTGCTCGTCCATTATCACCAGCCCGTCGCTCTCCCGCTTCCACGTGGCGCCGGTGGGGCACACCTTGACGCACGCCGGACGTTCGCAGTGATTGCACAGCAGCGGCACGGGCGCGCCGGCGACGGCGGGGCCGGCGCTCTCCTCGCCGAACGCGTTTTCGAAACGCTCCTTCCAGATCCACTTGATTTCGTGGCGCCGGTCGGGAATCTGGGGAACGTTGTGGGCGGCGTGGCAGGCCTGCGCGCAGCGCGTGCAGCCGCGGTCCTTCCAGCACTTCGTGAGATCGATCGCCATGGCCATGCGGCGCGGTTTGCCGAAGGCTCGGGCGGCGCCGGCCAGCAGCGCGAGGAAGGCTTGGCGGGTAATCTTCATTGCGGCCTCCGTGGATCGGCATGGCAGTTCCAGCAGTCCGGCGCGATGGCCACGTACTGGTGGCAGCGGTCGCAGAACTCCGTCTTTTCGTGGCAGCCCAGGCAAGTGCGGACCAGGCTCAACTCGCGCACCCGGCCGTCGGGCGCGGTGAAGACGCGCTCGCCTCCGCGCACCACGCGGTCGCGCCAGGCGAGCAGCAGGCCGCCGTGCGAGGCGCGCATGTAGGCCACCGGGGCCACGCACTGGCGCTCGGCCTCCGGCAGCCGCAACACCAGCGGGCGTGGCGGCGCGAAGGCGTTGTGCCAGAACGGGAAGCCGGCGCCCGCCAGGAACAGCGCGATCCCCGCGGCGATGATGCCCCGCTCAGACATACGCCTCCCCGCGCAGGTCGGCGGCGCGCGGCTTTTCGCCTTTCATCACCAATGCATTGCCCAGTAGTTCGTGAACTCCCGCCACTTCCACGCCGCCCACCCAGTAGTCCAGCAGTGGCGGCAGCGACGCCTTGTCGATGGCGCAGATACAGGCCAGCAGGTTGACGCCGTGAGCCTCCTTCACCTGCCGCACCGCGGCGGCGCGGGGCAAACCGCCGCGCATGCGGGTTTCGAAATTCTCGTCGCCGCCCAGGCCCGCGCCGCTGCCGCAGCACAGCGTGCGCTCGCGAATGGTGTTCTCGGGCATCTCGAAGAAGCGGTTGCAGGCGGCGCGCAGCAACAGGCGCGGCTCTTCCAGCAGTCCCATGCCGCGCGCGGTGTTGCAGGAATCGTGGAAGGTGACGGTCCAGCGGTCGTTGCGGGCGCGGTCAAGCCGCAGCTTGCCGTGCGCCACCAGGTCGGCGGTGAATTCGCAGATGTGCACCGCGCAGGCGGATCGCGCGTTGGCGAACACGGTTCCGGTGACCGGCGAAACCGGCGGCTCCAGGAAATCCGGCGGCCCGTTGAGTGTGTTCATGTATTGGTGCAGCACGCGCCACATGTGGCCGCACTCGCCGCCCAACACCCACTTCACGCCCAGCCGCTTCGCCTCCAGGTAGATCTTGGCGTTCAGCCTTTGCATCAGCTCGTGCGAGGCGAACATGCCGAAGTTGCCGCCCTCGGAAGCGTAAGCGCTGAAGGTGTAGTCCACGCCCGCCTGGTGCAGCAACATGAGGTAGCCGAGGAGCGTGTAATAGTGCGGCGTGCCGAAGAAATCGGCCGAGGGCGCAACGAACAGGATCTCGGCGCCTTTGCGGTTCACGGACGCGTCCACGCGGATTCCCGTGAGCTCTTCGACTTCGTCCACGGCGAAATCGAGGGTGTCCTTGAACCCGTGCGGCTGGATCCCCAGATGGTTGCCGGTGCGGTGGCAATTGGCGGCGGGCTCCACGATCCAATTGATGTTGCACCCCACCAGGTTCAGCAGCTCGCGCGCCACCATGGTGACTTCGGCCGTGTCGATCCCGTAGGGGCAATACACCGAGCAGCGCCGGCACTCGGTGCACTGGTGGAAGTAGTAGAACCACTCCTTGAGCACGTCCACCGTCAGGTCGCGTGCGCCGGCCAGCCTGCCGAACGCGCGCCCGGCCGGGGTGAAGTACCGGCGATAAACGGAGCGGAGCAGTTCGGCGCGCAGCACCGGCATGTTGCGGGGGTCGCCCGTGCCGAGATAGAAATGGCACTTGTCGGCGCAGGCGCCGCAGCGCACGCAGATATCCATGAAGAGGCGGAACGAGCGGTACTTCCGCAGACGCTCGCGCATGCCCTCCAGCACGATCTCGCGCCAATTTTCGGGGAGTTTCCAATCGATGTCGGGGGGCTGCCAGTCGCGCGGGTTGGGCAGTCCCAGATATTTCAGATTCTTGGCCGTGCCGGCGTGCGAGTAAGTGCCTTTGCGGAATTCGGGCGGTGCGCCGGGCCACGCCGCGCGGGGCGGCGCGTAATCGATCTGCACAAGCTGTTCGGGCTTCGGTTCGGCCATGGTCACTCGCGCTCCAGCGGGTGGTTGCCGCTTATGTGGGGCAGGTTGGCAACCTGCGGCCAATTGGTAATCGGCCTGCCGACCAGTCTGGGAATGCCGACCAGGCGGGCTGACAACCGGCCGCAGGCTAACGGCCTGCCACGCAGAACAGAAGAGCCGCGACCAAACCAAGGCGGGTCCTCCGGGCTTGTGGGACCGGTTGCTAGCCCGCGCGGGCGAGCTGCGCTCGCTTGGCCGGTTGACAACCTCCCAGAGGGCGCCCAGCAGGCTAACAGCCTGCCCCGCAAAACCGTCGCAAGCTGCGGAGATTTCGAGCAGTAGAGATACAAAGCAGCAGAGCCGCAACCGAGTGTTCTCGCTCGCGGCGCCGATAGACAGGTCGGGAGGCCGAGTGCCGCTCGGCCGCAGGTTGCCAACCTGCCCGACAAAACGCATTGAGCGGCCATGGTCACTCGCGCTCCAGCGGAAGCCCGGCGCCCCGCATCCGCTCGCGGAACTCGTCCTCCCACTCCGCATAGGTGTGGACGCGGGCGGGTGTGAACCACGGATTGACGTGCCGGTGCGCGCGCGAACGGTTGGGCAGGTTGCGCGTGGGGCTGAAGAACACGCCCGCCATGTGCGCCAGCTTGGTGAACGGTATCGACGCGGCCAGCAGGCTGGCGGCAAACAGGTGAATGTAGAAGAGCAGACTCACGCCAGTCGGCGCCACCGGGTGGAACGTGGCCAGGCCGAGAGCGAAGCGCTTCACCGCGGCCACGTCGGTGTGACTCCACCAGCGCATCAGGACGCCCGACCCGGCCACGGTCGCGACCAGCGCCAGCGGCAGGTAATCGGCGGCCAGGCTCAAGTACCTCAGGCGCGCGTCCAGCACTCGCCGAAGGAAGAGAAACGCCAGGCCCGCGAGCAGTCCGGCATCCACAAAGCGGTTAGCCGGACCCAGGCGCGCGGGTTCCAGGACGAATCGCAAGTGCCCCGCCAGCACCCACAAAAGACAGCCGTGGAACAACAGCGCGCCAATCCACAGCGAGCGGTCGCCGCGGTACACGAAACGCGGCCCCGGCAACAATTGGGCGCGCGAATTGCGGAACAGCGAGCGAAACAGCAACACCTCTAGCGCCATCCGGCAGGCCGCGCCGGCAGGCGTCCAGGGATTCTCCAGCCACGCCGCGCGGATGCCCTCCAGCGATTTCTGCTGGCCGCAAGTGAGCGCGATGGGGAACGGCACGGGAGCGCGCGCCCACGCCACCACGCGCCACACAGTGCCCGCGACGAAGACCGCGAAGCCGAGGTACGCGATGGCGGCGGCAATCATGAGGCTACACGCAACCGGTGGGCTTGGGCAGTCCGGCCACCTTGCACGCGCCCTTGGCGGGGCCCGACGGAAACAGCTCGTAGATCTGGTTGAGCTTGATGCCGGTTTCCTTGACGATCTTGCGGATCATGGGGGCGATGCCGAATTGCAGGTAGTAATTGCGCAGGTAGTTGACGATCACCCAGTGCGCCTCGGTCATCTCCATAACGTCCTCCGAGGCCGCGAAATCGCGGGCCACGGTTTCGTTCCACAGGTCCGGCTCCTGAAGGAAGCCGTCCTCATCCACCTCGTAAACGCGTCCGTCGTGTTCGTATTTGGGCAACTCGGAGTACCTCTTGGCTTGAATTACAGCATATCGATATAGCCGGACGGGCATTCTTCCCCGCACCGGCTGCACCCATGACATAGTTCGGTCTTGAGTTTGTAACGATTTCCCTTGGGGGTCTTTTCGAAACAACCGTTGGCGCAATACATCCAGCAATTGCCGCAGCCCATGCAGGTGCCGCAGGCAAAACAGCGGCGCGCTTCGGCGACCGCGTCGGATTCATTGCGAATTTCCTGGTGCCGCGGCGCTTCCACATACCACGCCGTCTTGATGCGATCGTCCGGGACGCGCGGTGGGGCGTCGCGCTTGTCCGAAGCCAGCCCGCGGGCGGCGGCGTCGATAGCTTCCGCGGCCAGCCGTCCCTCCGCGATCACGTGGGGGAGCTTCGCCAGCGTGCCGCCGGGATCGGTGAAGACGGCCCCATCGGGCGCGGGTTCCGGCCGCAGCGCGACGCCCAGCGCGGTGATGCGGGCGATCTCGCGATCGAGGATTTCCAGGGGCAGCTCGGGCAGGGAGCGCAGGAAGCCACCCGGCGCCGCGGCGTCGAAGACGGTGACGCGCCATCCCCGGCGGGCGAGTTGCCAGGCGCACGAGAGGCCCGCCGGACCGGCGCCCGCGACCATGGCTTCGCGTTGCGGGGCGGCTTCGGGTTGCGGCACGGCGGGAGCGGCGAGCGTCAGCCCGCGGCCGAGCGCGAAATCGCCGAGGTGCCGCTCGAAGGCGCGAATCGCTACTGCGCCATCCTTGGCTTCCCGCGGGCAGGCGCCTTCGCAATCGGCCGGGCAGACCCTGCCGCAAACCGCCGGGAAGGGATTGCGCGCGGCAATCTTTTCCCACGCCGAGCGCAACGCCTGCTCGGGGGTGCGGGCGTTGGCTTCGGCGTCGGCCACCGCGGTCAGCCACCCGCGGATATCGCCCGCGCTGGGGCAGGCGGCGGTGCAGGGCGCGGTCTTGGGGGCATGCTGCGGCCGATAGGGACCGATGTCGCCGCCCGGCGCCGACAGGTGGCGGATCACCGGTTTCTTGACCGGCTTGAAGAGCCCCGTCATCATGGCCGCAACCGCATGTGCGTCGAGCGCGCGAAGCTCAAGCCGGCGTACCGGAAATCGTCGATATGGTAGCGCGTGAAGGGAATGCCGGTCAGCTCGAAGAACCGTGGCCATCCCACGCGCTCCGCCCATTCGCCCAGCCGCTCGAAGCGCCGGGCGTGTTTGGCGTAGACGTCCACAATGTTGGCCACGGCGTTCACCACCTCCGGCCACCGCGGCGGGTGGTTTGGCAGGAACGGAATGGCCAGCTTGGAGAACTTCGGCTCGCTGCGCGCGTTGCTCACCTTGCCGCCCACCCAGATGGAGAGGCCGTCGTTCTCCGGGTCGTTCATCGGCATGGCCGCGCACACGGTATAACAGTTGGAGCAGTACATGCACTGCTCCTCCACCACGTCCACGCTGCGCTTTCCGTCGACCACCGCGGGCCGTATGGCGCCGGTGGGACAGGAGGCGATCAGGGTGGGGATCTCGCAGCCCTTGCGCAGCGCGTCGTGCTTGATCTGGGGCGGCTTGCGATGGATTCCCAGGATGGCGATATCGGAGCAGTGCACCGCGCCGCACATGTTCACGCAGCAGGCCAGCGCCACGCGCAGCTTGGCGGGAAGATCTTCGCGGGTGAAGTGCGGATGCAGTTCGTCCATCAGGGCCTTGACGATGCCCGAGGCGTCGGTGGCGGCCGAGTGGCAGTGGATCCAGCCCTGGGTGTGGACCACGTTGCTGATGGAATTATTCGTGCCGCCCACTGGGAAACCGGCTTGGTTCAACTCGCGCTTGAGCGGTGCGATGTTGGCCGGGTCGTCCAGCAAAAACTCGATGTTGTGGCGGCTGGTGAAGCGCAGGAAGCCGCCCGAGTACTTGTCGGCAAGGCCGGCGAAGAGCCGGATGGTCGAGACGCTCAGCAGCCGCGGCGAACCGGCGCGCACGGTGTAGATGCGCTCGCCCGATTCGGCCACGTGGCACAGCACGCCCGGAGCCAGCGTCTCGTGGTACTTCCACTGGCCGTAGTTTCGCTTGATCAGCGGGTGCAGGAACTTCCCGTAGTGCGGAGGACCGATATCGGTGATGCGCTTGGGCGCCTGGGGGGGCGTCATTTCACGTCCTCCTTCTGGAAGAACACGTACGGGTTGTCGCGGGGGAAGGCCACCATTTCGGGCCGCGGCTCCAGGCCGATGCCGTCCAGGAACGCGGACATGCCCACGCGCTGAATCATCTCGCCGACGCGCTCGCGGTTCTTGCCGTACTCGTCCCAGAACTCCCAGATGCGCGAGAGCAGCTCGCGCACGGTTTCCTCGATCTCTTCTTCCGGCACGAAGGGAACCAGCACCGAGGAAAGCAGCGCGCCCTGCACGATGGGGGCCTTGGCGCCGATGAGGATGGCCGCGCCGCGCTCCACGCCCGGCCGCAGCGCCTTGGGCATGGCGTTGATGCAGTGCATGCAGCGCTTGCAGTCGCGGTTGTCGATGGCGAGCCGGGCGCCGTCCCAGTCCATGCATGCGCCGGGGCAGCGGGCGCACACGTCGCGCGCGATATCGAGACCGCCGGCGGCGTATTCGGCCACCGCCCGGTCGTCCTGCCGGATGTCGTCCTTCCAGATGCCGATGACGGAAAGGTCGGCGCGGGCGATGGCGGCCACGCAATCGTTGGGGCAGCCGGACGCCTTCACCTTGAACTTGTAGGGAAACGGCGGGCGGTGCATCTCGTCCTGGTAAGCCTGGGTGAGATCGTTGCAGAACTTCATGGTGTCGAAGCAGGCCCACTCGCAGCGCGCCTGGCCGACGCAGCAGGAGGGCGTGCGCATGGCCGAGCCGGAGCCGCCGAGGTCGAAGCCGGCCGCGGTCAGCTCCTGGAAAGTGGCCTCCAACTCATCCGTGCGGGTGCCCAGGAAGATGATGTCGCCGGTGGACCCGTGCAGGTTGGTGAGGCCCGACCCGTGGCGCTCCCAGATGTCCGCCAGGGTGCGCAGAGCGTCGCTGGTGTAGAACCATCCCGAGGGATTATTGACTCTCAGGGTGTGGAAGTGAGCGACATTGGGAAACTCTTCGGGGATGTCGTTGTAGCGGCCGATCACGCCGCTGCCGTAGCCGCGCACGCCCACGATGCCGCCGTGTTTCCAATGGCCCTTTTTGTCCTGGTAGGAGCGCTCCAGCAGGCCGAGCAGATCGCCGGCGGCGGGACTGTTTTCGGCGGCCCGCTTGATCTCGGTAACGAAGCTCGGCCAGGGACCGGTCTCGAGCTGGTCGAGGAGCGGGGTGGGCTTGGGCGGATTGTCCGGCATTTCGGGTCTCAATTTACGAAATATCATATATCACAAGCCGTGTCAAACACGCACGCAAGGGTGATACCTCGGGATTGCACTACAATGGGAGCCGTGAGCACGCGAAAGACGACGGAGCCCGATCGTGCGGCAGGGCAAACCGGCGAACGCATGGGTGCGACTCCCGGCGACGCCGTCACTGCAACTCGGGAAGAGAGCCTACGACGGACGGACCGGCCTCTTGATCGAGTGAAAGTGGATGCTCTGTGCGCCGGGATCGGCGCGCTCCCTGTGGCCGACGCCCGTACCTCCGAAGAGATTCTCGGATACGATGCATTCGGGATCCCAGGCTGATGGTCGTCGCCACATCGGAGCTGATTGCGATTTCGCTTCTGGAAGCCGGCATGATGCTTCGGGCGCGGTTCTCCGCCGAGAAATCTTTGGCGGCGGAGCGAGCGGTACCATATAGAAGGAGCATCCGTCATGGGTTCCACGACTCTAGACCTTGGCGAAGATCTCAGCGGTTTCCTGGCAACTCTGGGCCAGCCCATCGAGCAGACGGCGCGCGAGATGATTGTGCTCGAGTTGTACCGGCGAGGCCTCGTCTCCAGCGGCAAGGCGGCCGAACTCCTGGGCATTCCCCGCCTGGAATTCATCCAGCGCTCCTCGGAGCTGGGTATCCCCTACTTCCGTTACACTGACGACGAATGGCAGGCGGAAGTCGCCGAGAGCCAGCGAACCTGAGTGCCGGTCATCTCCAAGGCAACGCGGGCGAAGAGGAAGCTGTATGAAGAAGGCTAAGAAGCCGGCTGCGGATGAGGTTCGGTCCGAATACAAACGCTCGGATTTCGGGGCGTTGGTCCGCGGAAAGTGTGTCACGCGGCTCCAGGAGAGATCGAACGTTGTCGTTCTCGGCCCAGAGGTTGCCGGCCCGTTTCCGAACGCGGCGGCGGCCAACGCTGCCCCGCGGGCACTGGCTGGGATTGCCGAGCGCGCCGGCTCTCGGCGAGGCCAACCGCGGTAGGATTCAGACTTGCGCCCGCCGTCGAGGCCACGGGGCGCCTGCTTCCTGATTGAACTTCGTGACTTCGACAACCACGGAGGCTCTTGGTCATTGGCTTTCACCAAAGGCTGGATA
>Ga0326728_10018462_pt1 | contig 13744 bp, 7 predicted proteins | sample MB3enrmetagenome_FD_207602 | JGI IMG/M metagenome (GOLD analysis project Ga0326728, IMG submission 207602) | Lab enriched peat soil microbial communities from McLean, Ithaca, NY, United States - MB31MN | ecosystem: Environmental > Terrestrial > Soil > Wetlands > Peat | place: USA: New York... | reverse complement strand
AGCCCGCCCGGCCCCTGGGTTGCGGCCAGCGCCGTTACTCCCAGAGCGCTGCTGCGCAAGAAATTTCGTCGGTTCATCATTGCCGTCATCTCTCCTGTCATCCAAAGTAAGAAAGCAATTACTACACTACTCAGGGCTGAGGTGCAAGCCAAAAGCGCTGTCATTGCCGATTGCCGATTGATGATTGCCGATTGCTGATTGCCGATTTTCGATTGCCGATTGGAAGTCCTCAGTCATCAGTCGCCAGTTATCAGTAAGGGCCTTCACTGAAAACCGAGGGCCAAAGGCTGAAAGCTCCCCTCAGTTCAATCGTCAATCGGCAATCGAAAATCGGCAATCGGCAATTACGGAGCTTGCAGGCATGCTAGGATAGGCCTATGCGAAAGGGTGCGGCGAGAGGCCATTTGCTTTCCACGGATGAGCGTTTCATGCGCATGGCGTTGCGCGAGGCGGAGCGGGGCGCCCGCGAAGGGGAAGTTCCGGTGGGGGCGGTCGTGGTCTGGGAAGGACGGGTGCTGGCGCGCGCGCACAATCGCCCCATCCATTTACACGACCCTTCCGCGCACGCGGAAATTCTGGCGTTGCGACGTGCCGCGCGGAAGTTGCTGAACTACCGGCTGGAGGGTTGCGACCTGTATGTTACAATTGAACCTTGCGCGATGTGCGCCGGCGCCATCGTGCAGGCGCGACTGCGGCGCACGGCGTTCGGCGCGCGCGACCCCAAGGCAGGCGCGTGCGGATCAGCGCTGCGGGTGCTGAATCACCGCAAGCTAAATCACAAGGTCGAGGTAGCCAGCGGAGTCCTGGCTGCCGATTGCGCTTTGGTCATTCAGGAGTTTTTCCGGAAGAGGAGGCGTTAGAGACGAGGTGTCAGGTATGAGGTGTCAGGGAAAAAGCTCATAACCAACACAACCCCTGGCATTTGGCGCCTAAAACCTGACACCTGATACCTGACACCTGACCTACTTTACCGCGGAGAGGTACCGAAGCGGTCATAACGGGGGCGCCTCGAAAGCGTCTTGCCTGCCAAAAGCGGGCACGTGGGTTCGAATCCCACCCTCTCCGCCACCTATCCCGTTTTATTTAAGCTATTTAGAGATTGAATTTTAGACGTGTGTGTGTTTTGTGTGTTTTTTTCGGTTTTTGCCGCCTGAGGGCAACCCCCTAATTCGCAACCGTTGTAAATCGAAATTGAAAACCGTGTGTTAGCAGGATGGAGAACCAAGCTATTGATGAACGCTGCGACTCATCCCTTGGCCGATGACGCAGATGGCATCAACACGTTTTCCTTACTGGATTGATAGGGTGGGCTTAGGCTTTGCTATCTCACCCGATTGCTGTCCCTCCCATGTGCGGCGCACATCTGCCTCGAGCTGTTCCTGCCGGGCCTTGACCCAGGGTGCATAGTGCTTCTCAGTAATCTTCACGCTGCCGTGCCCTAGGAGTATAGACACGCGCTCGATTGGGACGCCTTGCAAAAGCAATTCGACGGCAAACGTATCGCGGAACCGGTGAGAATGTCCCTCGGGAATGCCAGCCGATAGGAAGACGCTCTTTAGGCCTTTCTGCCAATTCTTTGTTGCACCTTCTTTTGTGGATTCACCCCTCCAGAAGTAATAGCGGTGGTGAACCACTGGTATCCTGCCCAGCGCCTCAAGCACGAATGGCGGAAGTGGACACCACACGGGAGTTCCAGTCTTCTGGGTGTACAGGAAGATCTTGCCGTCAATGATCCGCTCACGGCCGATCGTTACCGCGTCCTGAACCCGAAGGCCACTGTAACGCATTAGCAGCACCAGGGCGCGAATTCTTGAGGGATTCACCTTCCCGCGCTCGCCCTGGCAGTGTGTTCCCCAGCGCTCGCAGGCAGCGAGTATTCGCGCCATCTCTTCCTTGGTGTATGGCAGAGTCGGCACACGGCGTACCTGCGGATTGCCGAGTTGCTTCGCGTAGTTCTTTTCGATCCAGCCACGCTCAAGCCAGAACTGAAAAAGCTGGCGAAGACGCTCAAGCTTCTTCACTGCTCCGAGATTGAGTTCATTCCAGGAGTTTCTAAATTCGGCTATGCGTTCAAGGTTCCAAGACTTGACGGTTTCCCAACCTCTGGCCTCGGCAAAGGATGTGATCTGATTACAGAGGTAGCGGTGCTTGCGAAGTGTGGAGGGTTGAAGCTTGCGACCATTCTCGGCATCGTTTAGATATTTCTCGCATGCTGAGTGAACGGTCACCAACACTTCTGGGATATGACCATCCGTGACGCCCCGTCGCTCCCATTCGTCAACGATTTGCTGTGCACGCTCCCAGCGGTTGGTCCCAAGAGTTTGGCGAATGCTCTGGCCTTCTATTGAACCCTCAACTGAGATCGGGCATGCACACTTCCACCACATCCTCCCCTTCTTATAGCCCTTGCATGCCTTCCTGTGGCGCCGGAAGATGTGTAACATGCTACGGATTATATGCGGCCTTGAATCATAAGTCGATGGTGCACTCGGCGCAGTACGCTTTCCGGGATGCGGATCGTGATATGCCTTCGCTTGCGGATCGTGAGCTGCTTACCTATACCGATCACGCCGGGTTCATTCTCGAACGTCCGGCGGATCGTGTCGGTGCTATAACCCCACATCTCCGCGATTTGGGACACTGTATAGTGCCTCTCGATGCATGTTGTTTCAGTCGGATTCATACGCAATGAAATGAGGGGAAAAAATCTGACACGCCTCGACTGGTCTCAAAGAGTACCTGCGTTGTGGGCGGCACGTACCAACCCAGACCGATCAAAACCCCTTTCCAGTGTGGCAAGCAGTTGCTTTCTTGCCGCACGCTGTAGAATGCTCACAGCTAGGCTCACAAACGCTGACCGTCATCCTCCTGCCTCGAATTGGGTCCTACTCTCGCCTTGTTCCTGCCCTGTTGCCATCCCAGAGACTTGATAAACCGAACTATTTTTTCTGTCAAACGGCTGTGACTGGATTCTCCGCGCGATTGGGATGGCGAACTTCAACGAACATGCGAAGAAAGACTAATCCCTCTGGCGTCTGACACTTAGCGAGACCCTGGGTTAAATGACGCAGGGAGTTTCCCCATGCTGGAGTATGCTGCCCCTGGATACGATAAAGTTAAAAATGGTAATCCTCAGAGACTATGAGTGAGGCGCGGCGGCAAAGGTAAGTCAGCGTTATCAAGCCGCTTGGAACGAAGAGCACGGGTCCCTGTGGATCGACATCAAGACTTGCCTACCGCGCACATCACGAAAAGGGCTGCATCTGGAAAAATCTGTTGACCAGCGAAAAACATATAGCACCAATCGTGCCCGCCACGGTGCGACCCCGGAATTCACACTCCCCAAAACCTGGGAGCACTAGCCACGGGAAAACCAGGGGCCATATCACACTTCTGTGTTCAACAACCTGTGAACATGACGTGAATGTATAGGCAAAAGGAGCTTGGAAGGGGATCATGCACATCTCTGGTCTTTTCTTGTATCGTTCAGAGATTGACCGTGTAGAATCGAAATGCCATTGAAAGTAAATCGCATGTCCTCATCTTTTGAAGACGGGCCGCGTGTGTGGCATCCGAAGACAGGTCAATGCTATCGGAGTGGTCCCCAGCCCCCTCAGGGTGTGATGGAACTGTTTGCTTTCCGCTCATCGGGGGCTAAAATATACCCGTATGCTTAGTCCTTCTTTCAGAACCCCGATATTAGTGGCATACGGCGTGTGGCTTAATGTTCTGTGTAATATGCGGCACGGAAACCTGGCGCTCCGAAAACACCGTTAGAAGCGTGGAAGGCCTTGATCGCCGGTTCTATTGGACAGGCGCAGCATGAAGGTGTCGCTCGGTGTGGGTGGCTCTTGTGACGTGGACCTGCAAGAACACCCAGCTCTCTATTGGCGACGATCTCGAAGGGAAGTTGCCAGTGCGGGACGGGTTGCAGATTGTTTGGTGACAATCGCATTGCTTTAAGCTATGGCTGCCGGCAACGACGAGTCGTCGATTAGAAAGTGATCGGAGTGGAACCGTCTCCGACCAAAGTGAAGCCGGCCCAAAAACTGGGCGGGACATCACCCGATCTTTGCAGATAGTCTAGTTTCGCTTGCCGGAGTGCGGTTGATTTGTCATCTCCTTCAGCCAAGTGCCTGTAGAAATCCTTCATCAGGGACTCAGTGGCAGAATCGTCCACATCCCATAGCGCCCCTACCACACTCTTCGCGCCCGCGAGCAAGAACGCTTCCGCGAGTCCGTCGCTGCCTTCTTCACCTTCGATCTTTCCAGTAGCCGTGTCGCAAGCTGAGAGGGTTACCAAGTCGGCGGATAAGGAAAGCTGAACAATCTCTCGCAGTTGAAGCAGGCCATCATCATTCGACTTGGCATCTCGTCCCAGAATGAGCGCTGCCCTGTCCGGGAACTGTGGGTCGGGCAGTCCGTGCACCGCAAAGTGGAGGATTTTGAAATTGGCCAAGGGCTCCGATTTGAACTTCGCTTCGGTTGCGTCGGCACCGAATAGTAATACGCTGCGGTTTGCATGGTTCAACGATTGTTCCGCCTGGATAACCTCCCCGCCCGACCCTGGTAAACGATAGATATGGGCTCCGGAAAGATCGTAAATGCCTCGCGAAACAGCGCGCATTATCCCTCGGCTGGCAACGGTGTCTTTGGGTTCAAGATCATAGGGGACAGCCCCGATGCCAAGGAATGCCATTTGCGGCTCAACCGGGCGCCGAAGCGTTCTGAGGTAATAGAGCACCGTGCTGGAAGGTACATAGCTGACCGTGTGAGACTGGAGAACATAGCTACCGTCCGGGCCACGCAAAGTCTCCATTGGCAAGGCGCTGAGGAAATGACTTTTGAATAATGGCATCCGCCTCCCCGCCATTTTTCACTAACTCCCATTATTTCATAAACATCGTGGAGATAATGGCGTAACTCGTTTGTTTTCATCAACATCGTGGAGAGACGAAAATCGGGCATTTTTTCTACATGTGCTTTCAATAACTTAAAGAACTTTAACCCCATTTTTTAACCCCCTTTTTCCCCCGCGACCCTCGCCATTGAAGAATCAGCTAAGTCTTTTAATTTCAATGACATCGAATTCTGAAGGGTTTTCGCGATTCACCACTAACCCATTTTGTTTCTAGTACATCATGGAGAGACGTGCCCTTTTCTTATCCCCGGATCCCGTATTTCAAGCTAACTATCTTTATTTGAATGAGATAAGGCTTTCAGACATTTTTACTCTAAACGACTAACCCATTTCGTTTCTGATACATCATGGAGAGCCGCGCTCATTTTTTCTCCCCGGCTCCCGTATTTCAAGCTAACTCTTTTTATCTTAATGAGATAAAGCTTTCAGGCATATTTACCCTAAATGACTAACCCCTTTTGTTTCTAGTACATCTTGGAGAGCCGTCAATGGGATGGGCTATGTTGATAGCCTCTCGCCACTCAGCACTTGCCCCGGCACCTGACACCCGGCACCTGGTACACACTGTTTCCCCCCGTTTACCGTCTACTGTCTGCCGTATACCGTCCTTTGTAAATCAGCCGTAGGCGGGGATCTTCCATCATCTTGGAGCTGACAGCTTACAGCCGACATCCGACAGTCGGTGGTCAGCTACGTTCAGCGGTCATCTCTCCGCCTGTTGCCCGCTGCCGACTGCCTTCTGGCCTACTGCCTACTGCTTTCTGCCCTTTCCGTCCCCCGGATCCTGACGCCGGAATTTTGCCCTGCTGACTTCGTAGCTTGGATGGGCTGGACTTCGAGAAGGTGGCAGACTTGCGCGCGGACATGACTGCACCCCACAGTAACACCTGATTATTATATCAACATACATTATTAAAGTCAAGATAAATCTGCCAGTGTTGGGGGCTACAAAATGTCGCTGGCGGAAAGCAAATGTAGCGCGACCTGTTTTAGGTTTGCGGCTTTTCCTTGCCAATAGGGGGAGAGCCGCGGATCTACAAAACGGGTCAGCGCTACGCTAGCTTGTGCCGCGCCAGGAGATGACGGGAGCCGACCGGCAATGGGCTGCGCAGTACGAACCCGGTGACATCGTGCGGTACGCCCGAGGCAGCCAGGCGGTAGGCGTCAAATCGGGAGAATACGTTCGTGTCAACGGCGTTGACCGGGACCAGAATTTACTCACCGTCGAGCGGGAGAATGGCCAGCAGCTCACCTACGACCCGCACCGGCTGCACGGCGTAAGTGTTTACCGAGAGGCGGAACGGGAATTTTCAGCCGGCGACCGCGTGCAATTCACCGCACCCTACAGGGACGAACACATTGCCAACCGCCAACTCGGAACCGTACAGCAGATCGACGCCCAAGGAAATCTGCAAGTTCGGCTCGACTCCGGCCACCATGTTGAATTCAACATCCGCGAACACCCGCATGTTGATTTCGGATACGCCGTCACCAGCCACAGCAGCCAGGGAGCTACCGCCGACCGTGTTCTGGTCCACGTGGATACCGAACAGGCCCACGACCAGCTTGTCAATTCACGGCTGGCGTATGTGTCCGTCTCACGCGGACGGAACGATGCGCAAATTTATACCAACGACGCGGAGAAATTGGGAGAAGAGTTGAGCCGCGACGCCACACTTGCTACTCGCATCGAAGAACTCCATCGGCAAATCCGGGAGATTCAGGGGCTGGAGACATCCAATCGTGATACCGAGCGCACGGTCCAAACTCTGGATGCCGAATTGAGGAGCAGCGTGACAGAGCTTGAGCGTTTGCGGGTGGAGCATGAAGAGCTCGCCATAGTGCCTTGCCGGGGCGAGGGCCCCTACGCGTCCTGTCCGAAGATTCGGCGCGCTGTCGAAGCCGGCAAGAAGATTCCGACACTAGAGGGAGAGGTTGCCACACTCTCAATTGAAGTTGATGTCCAGCGCGGCTCGCTGGTTCAGATTGCCATGCCCTCTTTCGAGCTCACCCGGACACTCGAAGGCTGCGAGCGGGACCGAAGGAAAGTCGATCAGGAACGGCAGCGGTACGAGGAATTGCGCGCCGTCGAGGCGCGGCGGGACGAACGGGTCAAGGCTCTAGAGCGCCTGGCTCAGGGCCGAGCGGAAGTTACCGAGGAGTTGGCAAGGAAAGAATCTGCGCTCTCCGCATTCGCTGATCTCGACGGCAAGATGCAGGCTTCACGACGAGAAATTGAAAACACCGATCGGCTGATCATCACCGACCGCCGCGAACGGGACAGCCTTATTGCGCGCCAAGCCCAAATCAAACAACGTCAGGACCAACTGGAGGCGGCACGGACTCGCTTGGCCCAGGTCGAGGCCGAACTCGGGGCGGCAAGGACTGAACAGGAAGACTACAGCTATCTCTCCAGGGTCTTCGGTCCGGACGAGATTCAGCTCTGCGAGATCCAGGCGGCCGGACCACAAGTCTCGACATTGGTCAACTCTTTGCTTGAGGGATGCTTCGATAACAAGTTCGAAATCCGGTTCAGGACACAACGACCTAAGGCCGACGGGCGCGGTATGGTAGACGATTTCGACATCGAGGTCCGCAACAAGAATCTGGACCGTACGTGCCTCGTGGACGAACTCTCAGGCGGGCAATTCGTATTGGTCAACGAAGCCGTCAACCTCGGCGTTGCCATCTACAACATGCGGCAGGGTGAGAGCATTCGTTACGAAACCTTATTCCGGGATGAAACCGTGGGAGCTTTGGATGCTGTCAATGGCAAGGAGTACGTGCGCATGCTTCGACGGGCCATGGACCTGGGCGGATTCCACCAAGTGATCTTCATATGCCACACGCCCCTCGTCTGGGAGTTGGCGGACAGCATACTGTCAGTCGGCGATGGGCGTGTTGGTGTGGGAGATTCAGAAGAGGTTGTTACTGACTTCCCCATTAGTAGCACCCCTCCAAAACCCGCATAAATCCTGTTCTTCGCCACAAGTGTGTGCGGTTTGTATGCCGCTCTGTCGCAGCGATCCACTTTGACGATACACGGCCATAACCGTGCCTATGGTTCGTTGTCGCTAAACTCCAGGTCACAAGAACGGTTTGGCGACATCGTCAAGTAGTTTTAGGTTGCGGAGGGTGGTTCACCTATCAGCGGCTACACCCCGGCGTTGGGTGGTGCAAACGTGGATTCTTAAGTAAGCGTCGTCCATCATGTCATGGTAAACTGCGCCCATCTGGCGATGGATCGATTGCCGTGAAGGCAGGGTGCGAGAAGTTGCGTCGCAACGGGCTGGGTCGCACACATAGACGTCAATGAATCCGCCACCCGCGGGTTTGAACAGATGAAAAGCCGTGGATCACTGGAGCTGGTGTCCGCACTACTTGCTATTTTAGGAGGAGGCATCAGCAATCGCCTGCAACACTCTCGGAAGATATCGGCCCACCTGCTTCGGCTCAGTCCCTGTCCGAAGTCGCTGTGATATCAGTCTAAACCAGTCGTCTTTTGACTTTGGTCGTCTGAACATCAACTCTTCCAGGAGTTCATCTCGCAGGAGGCCCTTGTCCGGCGGTGAATCTGGGAACTCCGTATCGATCTCACGGCGTAGGTCAAGCAGGGCTTGACGTAGGGACTCGGTACGCGCCTGCTTCGTCTGTTCCCTTCGAAAGTCCGGGTCAGCGGTGAGAATTTCATCGATGTGCTTCAGAAGCCGATCTATCTCCGCAGCACGGCTTTTGAACCAATCAGTTGACCAGATTCGATGAATCGTCCAGCCCAGGTTGACAAGAATTTCTTCGCGCAGTCGGTCTCGGTCACGTGCTGAGCGACCGGAATGATAGCTTGCGCCGTCGCACTCGATACCAAGCAAGTAGCTGCCGGCTTTCGTCGGATGCTTCACCGCCAGATCGATGAAGAATCCAGCAACTCCGACTTGGGGAACGACCTCGAAGCCCTTTTCCTTTAGAACTGCGCCGACGCAACGCTCGAAGTCGTTCGTGGCCTGCTCGACACCATCATCCGCCGTTTCCAGAATTCCCGATCGGGCGAAAATCAGATATTGCTTGAGCGCACGCAGCCCCCAGGCACTCCCCGGGCCTGTCTGTATCTTGTCCGGGTCAAGCGAGCTAAAGACCTCGGTTCGCTTTTTCGCCCTCGTAAAGAGCACGTTCAGCCTCCGGTGCCCGTTGGCCCCGTTGAGAGGACCGAACCGCTGATACTGATTACCTCTCGCGTCCGGACCGTACGTTGCGGAAATGAAAATCGCATCCCGCTCGTCACCCTGCACGTTTTCAAGATTCTTGACGAAGAAGGGCTCGGACCCGCTGTTCATCTTTTCCTGATATACGAGGGCGAAAGGTTCAGATCGCAAACGTTGGTCCAGCGATGAAATCCAGGCGCTGCTTAAGCGCCTCTCGGACCTGCAGCAGGCCGCGCTCCACAATGAAGCGGAAAGGAAGCGATTCAGGCTGGTCGAGCAGCCATCCATACTTGTGAAGTAGAGTGCACCTCTCTTGAGGTTCGTATGAACCCCGGGGCCCCGTGGGCACACACCGAGGGTCAGTTGATTACGGAACTCCTCCAGAGCCTCAAGAATTCGGGGTCAACGCCTAGTTTCTGGCAATTTATGGACATTTTGCGTCAACAAAACAAATCCGATGATCGCATTTGTACTTGAGAATCGAAGCACACGACTGTATCATTTTGTAAGCTCTGACTTGCGTCGGAGGAGTCACAGAAAAACCGAGTTGGCGAAGGCATGAGGAGACCTCCTCTCATCTCCCGGATGCCCCAGGTGGCCCTGCTGTTGGAAACCTCGACGGAAATTGGGCGAGGGCTTCTGCGTGGCATTGTGCGTTACTCTCGCCTGCACGGGCCGTGGTCGCTATATATCGCCCCCGGGCACCTCGACCAGGCTTTGCCCAAGGCGAAGTCCTGGAATGGATCGGGCATCATCGGTCGTGTGCGCTCGCCGGATGTGGCGAAGCAAATCCGCGCCACGGGGCTTCCCTTCGTAGCCTCTTCCCTGGGCGGGTTCCGCTCCGTGCGACGTGGAGCCAAGTTCGGGGAAATCTGGGGGAATTCCGTGGCCATCGGGGAGATGGCGGCGACCCACTTGATAGAGCGAAGCCTGCGTCATTTCGCGTTCTGCGGATTCCGCGACTGTGCGTGGTCAGCACGCCGAGAAAAAGCTTTCGCTCGATACTTGAGCGACAGGGGCTTTCCCTGCCAGGCGCATCGGATCGAGTTAGGGAACTGGATGCATTGGCCAAACTGGATCGAGGATTGGGAGCAAGAGCAACGGGTTCTTCTGGCTTGGCTTAAATCGCTACCCAAGCCCGTGGGCTTGATGGCCTGCAACGATATCTGTGGACGCGAGGTACTCCAGGCCTGTGCGGCCGCCGGACTGCGCGTGCCCGATCATGTGGCCGTCGTGGGCGTGGACAATGACGAGTTGATGTGCGAGCTGTCTAATCCTCCTCTTTCCAGCATCGCCGTGGATGTGGATAAGGCCGGGTACGAAGCCGCCCGTCTGCTCGACAGCCTGATGTCCGGCCACTTGCAGGAGGAACGGATTGTGCAGGTCGAGCCGGTTTATGTGGTGACCCGGCAATCCAGCGAGATTATGGCGCCAGACGACCCGTCTGTGGCCTCGGCTTTGCAATTCATCAAGACTCATGCCGGGCAGCCTATCGGCGTCTCGCACGTTATCGAACAAGCAGGTGTGTGCCGACGAACGCTCGAGCGGCGATTCTCTCGCGTCCTCGGTCGGTCGATCGGTTCGGAGATCACGCAGCGCCGACTGGAGCGGGCGAAACGACTCCTTCTTGAGACCGACTTGCCCTCGTATCGCGTCGCCGCCGCAGCGGGATTTGGAACAATCAAGACCTTCAACCTTGTGTTTCGCAGCGCGGAGGGCGTTTCTCCACACCGCTTTCGGCAGAACGCGGCAACTGGACATCGCCCACGCTTCGTGCCGCGCGCTCGCGGGGTGGAGTGATAATGTTCAACTCGATTCTTCTGGTTCTGGCGCTTCTAGCTCTTCCAAGGCTGCACTCAAGCCAGGCATGAGCCGGGGCAAGAAGTGGCATCGGGTTGAGGTCCATCATCGGGGAAGTGGATTATTAGAAGCTGGGCGACCGATTGCGGAGTCTGAACAGTGATATCGCGACCAAAGGGCTGCACGATTCGATTTGGATTCCTTTCAGGATGAAGGAGTCGACCTTGCGTGTTCTCTGGTTCGCGAGCCCGAGGCCATGGCGATTATCGCCGGCAAGCTGGACGGGAGGGAAGTTAGTGTGCGTCTAACGAAAGGAGACGAAGAACATGAATCGTAGAGAGTTGTTGAAGTCGGCCGCTGCCGTGGCTAGTTCGGCTCCCGCCTTGATGCTGCCAGAGACGTCGGCCGCCCAAGGGGTCGAGAGGCCGGAGTTGGAGCAACACGAATTCGTCCGCCGGATGACCTCCTTCGAGAAGACGGCCGGCGGTGGCGTCTTCCATTGCGTGACCAGCCGCGGCAACAACGTGGATGTCACTCTGACCGTATGCGCGCCGGAGATCCTGCGTGTCCGGATGTGCCCTGATCCGGAATTGCGGAACGTGAAGGGCATGCTGGAGATCAAGGAAGACTGGCCGCCCTGCGAGTTCACGGCCACCGATGCGGCGGATGCCGTAACCATCGCCACCTCGGCGCTGCGCTTGGTGGCCCAAAAGGACCACTGGAAGTACACGCTCTACGACCAGAAGGGCGGGGTGGTGCTCGGGGAGGACATCCGGGATGCGGACGTCATCGGGGCGTACCGCGCGTTTCCGCTGGGGTTCACCACCAAGAAAGGCAAGTTCTGTCGGACCAACGAGACCTTCTATCTTCCCACCGACGAGCACTTCTACGGTTTCGGCGAGAAGTTCACGGATTTCGACAAGCGCGGCCAGACCATCAACGGCTGGTACTGCGATGCGTGGGGGTCGGGAACTCGCGATGTGTACAAGACGATTCCGTTTTTTATGAGCACCGGGGGTTACGGCATTTTCATCAACACCACTTTTCGCAACCAGTGCCACATGGGCAGCCGCTCGCTGATGTCCTATTCGTTGTGGATCGAAGATCCACGGCTGGACTTGTTCATTATCTACGGGCCCAGCCTCAAGGATGTGCTGGCGCGCTATGACCAGATCACCGGTCTGCCCGCCTTCCCGCCCAAGGAGTCTTTCGGCATCTGGAACCTCCCCCGCACGCCCCATAACAACGTGGAGGCCGTGGTGGCCCACGGGAAGAAGTTCCGGGACCTCGACATACCCGTCGACTACTTCCACCTTGCGGGGCTGTCCAATACTCATTGGCGCAATTCCACGGACCAGGAAGAGTTGGCATATATCAAGGAAGTCTCCGCCGCCCTGGCCACCATCGGCATCAAGGTGGGGTTGTACGTGTCACCCATGCTGGACGTGGGTACCCAGATGGAAAAGGAAGCGCGGGCGCAGGGGCTGGTGCTCACCCGCCAGGATGGCTCGATCTATGAACAGTACCAGGGCAATGTCGCGGGGGCGGAAAACTTCGAAAAGACCGGGGAAGAGTCCACCCTGGCGACCATCGAGAGGGACGATGCGTGGCATGAGGGGATCGCCGCCAAGTATTGGAACCCTCGACTCTGGCCGGACTTCACCAACCCCGCCACGGTCAAGTGGTGGAAGGGCAAAATCGCGGACCGGATGAAGGCGGGTTGCTACGGCATCATCATGGCCGACTTCGGGGAAGACAACCCCCGGGACGCCAACTATTCCAACGGCCGGAACGGCCTGGAGATGCACAACGTCTATACGTTCATGTATCACAAGGCGAACTTCGAGGCCGTGGACGAGTCATCGGGGCACCGGGGGATCGTGAATTGCCGCTCGGGCACGGCCGGCATGCAGCGCTTCCCCATCTGCTGGGCGGGCGACCCCAACTGCGAGTGGTTGGACATGGCCAACTGCATGCGCGCGGCGCTCTCGATCGGCCTCTCCGGCGTCGCCTTCTGGAGTTGCGATAACGCCGGGTACCGGCAGATACAGGCCAACTCGCTCACGCCCGAGTTGTGGATCCGCTGGTCGCAGTGGTCGCTGTTCCAGTCGCACACGCGCCTTCAAGGGGCGGATCCACCGGACCGGGTGCCGTGGTCGTTCGGCGATCGGGCGGTCGAGAATTTCCGCAAGTATGCCAAGCTGCGGTACCGCCTGCTGCCGTACACCTACTCGCACGCCTACCAGGCCAGCAAGACGGGTCTGCCGATCATGCGGGCCATGGTGCTCGAATTCCAGGACGATCCCCAGACCTACCATTTGGGCGACCAGTACATGTTCGGCGACGCCCTCCTGGTGGCGCCTGTGCACACGCCCGTCAACCGGCGGACGGTCTACCTGCCGCGGGGGACGTGGTACGAGTATGAGACCGGCGAGCAGCACGTCGGGCCCGCGACGCTGCACATCGAGCCGCCGCTGGAGGTATTGCCGCTGTATGTCCGGGAGAACACCATCATCCCGATGGGTCCCGACATGTCGTTTGTCGGCGAGAAGCCCTTTAACCCGATCACGCTGGACATCCGACTCTCTTCTGAGGCGGCCTTCACGCTCTACGACGACGAGCGCGCAGGCACGCAGGAGATTGTTGCCTGCAATGCGGTTAGGAAGAATAACCAGGTTACGTTGGAGATCAGTCCTTCCGCAAAAACTTACATTGCTACATTCCACAATATGAGCCGGCCGGGGAAGGTAAGCCTGAATGACCGGGACATCCCACGCCTCGGCTCGCGGCAGGACCTTGACAGGGTCGAGGCTGGTTGGTATTTCGA
>Ga0326728_10018461_pt1 | contig 13745 bp, 11 predicted proteins | sample MB3enrmetagenome_FD_207602 | JGI IMG/M metagenome (GOLD analysis project Ga0326728, IMG submission 207602) | Lab enriched peat soil microbial communities from McLean, Ithaca, NY, United States - MB31MN | ecosystem: Environmental > Terrestrial > Soil > Wetlands > Peat | place: USA: New York... | reverse complement strand
GACCTTCGCGTCGAGCTGTTGCGCGGCAACGTCGAGACGCGACTCATGAAGGCCGAGAGCGGCGCGATCGACGCGACGCTGCTGGCGATGGCCGGCCTCAAGCGGCTCGGCCTCGCCCATCGCGCCCGCGCCGCGCTCGACATCGAAACTTTCCTTCCCGCCGTCGGCCAGGGGGCGATCGCCTTGGCCGCGCGCCGCGGCGACGCGCGGACGCTCGAGGCGCTGGCGGCGATCGGCGACGCCGCGACGGCGACGGCGCTCGCCGCCGAGCGCGCCTTCCTCGCCGAACTCGACGGGTCGTGCCGCACGCCGATCGCCGGCCACGCCCGGCTCGAGGACGGCCGGCTGACCCTCCGCGGCCAAGTGCTGCGCGAGGACGGCTCGGAGAGCTTCGAGGCGCGCGTCGCTGGGCCGCCGGACGACGCCGCCCGGCTCGGCGCCGAGGCGGGGCGCGACCTGCGCGGGCAGTTGCCGCCGGGCGCGCTCGCTCGCGGCTCCGCCCGATAGGACAAATTGTCGCGTCCCAACGCCGACCAACCGGCGACCGGGCCCGCTACGCCGCGCGCTCGCGGCGGCGGATTTCCCGGCATTCCTTGCGCTGACGCAAATCGCAGGGCCGCCACGCCCGCCAAGCTGGCGCCGAACGGCGCACCCCGCCAAAGGCTCTTCGGCGAGCGGCGACGGGTAAGCCGCCCTTTACTCGCCGGGCGCGCCCGGTTACGGCAAATGGCGGGGAAACCGGCGCCGCCGAACCGGGCGGACGCGGCAAGGGGTCGACGGCCGATGGATTATCAGCGTCGTTTTGTGGAAGCGATCGAGCGCCTGAAGCGCGAAGAGCGCTATCGCATCTTCGCCGACATCGAGCGCGACGCCGCCCGCTTCCCCCTCGCCTTATGGCGCCCGCCGGGCGAAGAGCACGCGCCGCGTCCGGTCACCGTCTGGTGCTCGAACGACTATCTCGGCATGGGGACCCACCCCGACGTCATCGAGGCGAGCGTCAAAGCGGCGCGCGCCCACGGCTCCGGCGCCGGCGGCACCCGCAACATTTCCGGCACCCATCATCCGATCGTCATGCTCGAGCGCGAGCTCGCCGACCTGCACGGCAAGGAGGCGGCGCTCGTCTTCACGTCGGGCTGGATCTCCAATCTCGCCGGCATCTCGACCATCGCCGGTCTGCTGCCGGATTGCCTCATCCTCTCCGACGCGCTCAACCACAATTCGATGATCGAGGGCGTGCGCCGCGCCGGCTGCGAGAAGAAGATCTGGCGCCACAACGACGTCGCCCACCTCGAAGAGCTGCTCGCCGCCGAGCCGATCGAGCGCGCCAAGCTGATCGTGTTCGAGAGCCTCTATTCGATGGACGGCGACATCGCGCCGATCGCCGAGGTCGTCGCGCTGGCGAAGAAATACGGCGCGATGACCTATATCGACGAAGTCCATGCGGTGGGCATGTACGGCCCGCGCGGCGGCGGCGTGGCCGAACGCGAAGGCCTGATGGCCGAACTCGACGTCGTCGAAGGCACGCTCGCCAAGGGCTTCGGCAATCTCGGCGGCTACATCGCCGCTTCGGCGGCGCTGGTCGACGCGGTGCGCTCCTACGCGCCGCAGTTCATCTTCACCTCGACCCTGCCCCCGAGCGTCGCCGCCGCTGCGACCGCCGCGGTGCGCCAGCTCAAGACGTCGACCGCCGAACGCGAGCGCCATCAGACGATGGCGCAGATGGTCAAGCACGCGCTGCGCGCCGCCGGCCTGCCGGTGCTCGACAATCCCTCGCACATCGTGCCGGTGATGGTGCGCGACGCCGCCAAGTGCCGCGCCGCCAGCGAGCTCTTGCTGCGCCGCCACGACATCTACATCCAGCCGATCAACTACCCGACCGTCGCCAAGGGGACCGAGCGCCTGCGCATCACCCCGACGCCGCGCCACACCGAGGCGCAGGTGGCCCTGCTGGTCGAGGCGCTGGTCGACGTGTGGAAGACGCTCGAACTGCCGTTCGAGGAAGCCAAGGTCGTGCCGCTGCGCCGCCCCGGCGCCGAGGCCGCCCAATGCGCCTACCCGGACATGAAGAAGGCGGCCGAATAGGCCGGCCTTGCGCCTTCACGAACTTTCACGATAGAGCGGCCTCGAGCCGCTCTATTCGTCTTCGTCTCCTCCGCGGCGCCCCCTCGCCCCGCTTGCAGGGAGAGGGTTGGAGTGAGGGGCGTGGCGGTCGGCTGCTTGGTTGCGGCCAAACGACCGGCCCTCATCCTTGCCTTCCCCCCGCAAGCGGGGAGAAGGGACGCCGCGGTTGCCTGGAGAATTCATGACCGCCGCCTCGCCTCGCCCCGCGCCGACGAAGCCGCTGCTCGCCGCCCTCGCGGGCGTCCGCCAGCCGGTCCCGCCGCTGTGGCTGATGCGCCAGGCCGGCCGCTACCTGCCCGAATACCGCGCCATCCGCGCCAAAGCGGCGTCGTTCCTCGACTTCTGCTACACGCCCGACCTCGCCGCCGAAGCGACGCTGCAACCGATCCGCCGCTTCGGCCTCGACGCGGCGATCCTGTTCTCCGACATTCTCGTCGCCGCCGACGCGCTCGGCCAGCGCGTTTCGTTCGAGAACGGCGAGGGGCCGCGGCTCGAGCCGATCGAGACCGCCGCCGATCTCGCCGCGCTTCGCGACGAAGCCGATTGGTCGCGGCTCGCGCCGGTGTTCGAGACCGTCGAGCGCGTGAGGTCCAAGCTGCCCGACGACGTCGCCTTGATCGGCTTCTGCGGCGCGCCATGGACGGTGGCGAGCTACATGATCGCCGGCCGCGGCACGCCCGACCAGGCGCCGGCGCGGCTGTTCGCGTACCGGAATCCCGAGCTGTTCGCGGCGCTGATCGACAAGCTGGTCGATCTTTCGGCCGCCTATCTCGAGCGGCAATTGCGCGCCGGCGCCGAGGCGGCGCAGATCTTCGATTCCTGGGCGGGCGTGTTGCCGCCGGCCGAGTTCGAGCGCTGGTGCGTCGCGCCGATCGCGCGCATCGTCGCCAAGCTCAGCGCCGCCCTGCCCGCGGCGCCGATCATCGCCTTCCCGCGCGGCGCGGCGACCCAGCTCGGCAAGTTCGCTGCAATCGACGGCCTCGCGGCGATCGGCCTCGACACCGCGGTCGATCCGCGCGCCGCCGCCGCGGCGCTGCCCCAGCGCCTCGCGTTGCAGGGCAATCTCGATCCGCTGGCGCTGCTCGCCGGCGGCGGCGCGCTCGACGAAGGAATCGACCGCGCGCTGCAGAGCTTCGCCGGCCGCGCGCATGTCTTCAACCTCGGCCACGGCATTCTGCCCGAGACGCCGACCGCCCATGTCGAGCGCCTCGTCGCGCGCGTGCGCGGGAGCTGAACAGGGAGAGGAGCCATGATCCGTTTCACTGCTCTCGCCGTCGCCGCTTTGGCGCTCGCTGCTCCCGCCTCGGCGCAGACGATCACCATGAACGGCGTCGCCCGCTCGGTGAGCTTGATGCGCGCGCTCGCGGCCGATTGCCCGGAAGTCATCCCGGAGGAGGCCGAGCGATTCGAGCAGGCGTTCATCGAGGCCGGCCGAAGCGCCTTCGGCCAAGCCAAGTTCGACGCCGAGGTCGCCGCCGAGCTGCCGCGGCGCGACGCGGAAGTGCGCGCCGCAGGCGCCGCCGCCTGGTGCGCCGCGCAGCGCGCCACTCAGCTCAGCCTCGGCAATCGCCAGATCTTCCGTAATCCTTGAGCGCGCTGCGCCGAGTTGGGACGGGGCGGATGGACGAAACGACAGCGCGCCAGACGAGCGCCAGCCATTGGTTCGAGGCGCTGCAGCTTCGCCTGATCGCAGCGATGGAAGCGCTCGAGGACGAATGCCCGCCGCCCGCGCCGGGGGCGGCGCCGGGCCGCTTCGCGATCGAGCCGTGGAGCAGGGTCGATCGCTCCGGCGCGCCCGGCGGCGGCGGCCGCACGGCGATGATGCGCGGCCGACTGTTCGAGAAGATCGGCGTCCATGTCTCGACCGTCTTCGGAACCTTTCCGCCGGAATACGCCAAACAGATTCCCGGCGCCGACGAGGACGCGCGCTTCTGGGCGGCGGGCCTGTCGGTCATCGCCCATCCGTGGAGCCCCAACGTGCCGACCGCGCACATGAACACGCGCTTCGTCGTCACCAGCAAGGCATGGTTCGGCGGCGGCGCCGACCTGACGCCGATGCTCGACGCGCGCCGCCGCGCCGACGACCCCGACGCGCTGACGTTTCACGAGGGCCTGCACGCCGCTTGCGCGCGCCACCGCAGCGTCGCTTCGCACGAGCGATTCAAGGCGTGGTGCGACGAATATTTCTTTCTCCCCCATCGCGGCGAGCCGCGCGGAGTCGGCGGGATCTTCTACGATTATCTCGACGCCGCTGACGAAGCGGCGTTCGCGGCCGGCCTCGCCTTCAGCCGCGACGTCGGCGAGACCTTCCTTTCGCTCTACGCCGAGATCGTGCGGCGCAACTTCGCCGCGCCATCGAGCGAGGCCGAGCGCGAGGAACAGCTGGTTCGGCGCGGCCGCTACGTCGAATTCAACCTGCTCTACGATCGCGGCTCGGTGTTCGGGCTGAAGACCGGGGGCAACGTCGCGGCGATCCTCTCCTCGATGCCGCCGCTCGCGCGCTGGCCTTGATGGCGGCCCGCCGGCCGCCCATATCGGCCGGACTGACGCCGAAGACGAGGACACGAAGCGATGAGCGACGCGAGCCAATCGGGCACGTTTTCAATCGGCGGCGCGCTGAAAGTGCATCGCCTCGGCTTCGGCGCCATGCGCCTCACCGGCCGCGGAATCTGGGGCGAGCCGGCCGACCGCGCCGAAGCGTTGCGGGTGTTGCGCCGCCTGCCCGAGCTCGGCGTCGACTTCGTCGACACCGCCGATTCCTACGGCCCCGACGTCTCCGAGCTCCTTATTCGCGAGGCGCTGCATCCCTATTCCGGCATGGTGATCGCGACCAAGGGCGGCCTGACCCGCACCGGCCCCAATCGTTGGACGCCGCTCGGCCGGCCCGAATACCTCATCCAGCAGGCGTTGAAGAGCCGTCGCAATCTCGGCGTCGAGACGATCGACCTGTGGCAATTGCATCGCATCGACCCCAAGGTTCCGCGCGGCGAGCAGTTCGACGCGATCCGCTCGCTCGTCGCCGAAAAGATCGTCCGTTTCGTCGGCCTGAGCGAAGTCTCGGTCGAGGAGATCGAGGCGGCGTCGAAGGCGTTTCCGGTGGCGACGGTTCAAAACCGCTACAATCTCGCCGATCGCGCCAGCGAGACCGTGCTCGACGACTGCGAGAAGCGCGGCGTCGGCTTCATCCCCTGGTTCCCGCTCGCCGCCGGCGAGCTCGCCGGGCCGGGATCGGTCCTGGCGGCGACCGCGCGCGCCCATGGCGCGACGCCCGGGCAGATCGCGCTTGCCTGGCTGCTCAAGCGCAGCCCGGTCATCCTGCCGATCCCCGGCACCTCCAAGGTCGCCCACCTCGAGGAGAACGTCGCCGCGGCTGGCCTCAGCCTGTCGGATTCCGAGTTCGCCGCATTGGACAAGGCCGCGCGCGCCGCCTGAGCGCCCCACTCGAGCGGCGGCCGCCGCGACGCATTCGACTCAATTCGAACGTTTTTCCCGACAGAGCCCTAATCCGGACCTGATACGGACCGCGCCGGGTTGGGCGTGGGGGCCCTTTTGCCGTCCCGTAAGCAGACGGCAGGACGGCGCGTCGCCGTCTGCGACAGGGTCTCGAGGGGGTTGCAATGAGCCGCGATCGTTCTTCGAATTCAGGATTCGCCGTCGTCGCCGCCGCCGCGGTCGCTGCTGCAGTCGCCTACTGGATCCTCAGCGCCGAGGAAGCCCCGAGCCTGCCCTTCGCCATCGCCCAGTACGTGCTGCTCGCCAGCGTCCTCGTCGGCGGCCTCGACGGCTTCGCCAAGTGCCGCTCCCGCCGCTGAGGGCGGCGTGACGTTCGGCGCGCGCGCGGCGCCGCTGGCGGCGCAGGTCATTTCCGATTAGTTTGCCGCCCGCGCACTCGATCCCCGCTTGCGCCTGGAGACAGCGGCGGTTCCCTGGCCGAGCCTACGACAGCGCACTCCTCCCGCCGCGCCTACCGGCCCGACATCGATGGGCTGCGCGCTGTGGCGGTCGCTTGCGTCGTCGCCTATCACTATTTTCCCGGCACGGCGCAGGGCGGCTTTATCGGCGTCGATATCTTCTTCGCCATTTCCGGTTTCCTGATCACCTCGCTGATCGCCGAGGCGATGGAGGGCGGCCGCTTCAGTTTCCGGGACTTCTACGCACGACGAGTGCGGCGCATCTTCCCCGCCCTCGCGGTCACGCTGGCCTTTTGCCTCGTCGTCGGCGCGTTTCTGCTCGACGTCAGCGAATACCGCGCGCTCGGCCTCCATGTCGCGGCGGGCGCCGGCTTCCTGTCGAACGCGCTGCTGTGGTCGGAGGCCGGCTATTTCGACGAGGCTGCCGGGTACAAGCCGCTGCTGCATTTGTGGAGTCTGGCGATTGAGGAGCAGTTCTACCTGCTGTGGCCGGCGGCGCTCTTCCTCTGGGCGCAATTCAGGCGCCCGCTGTGGCCTCTGGCCGCGGCGGTCGCCGTCGCCTCGTTCGCTTTCAATCTCTATCTTTCGGCGGTCGACCAGGTCGCTGACTTCTATTTCATCTTTTCGCGCATCTGGGAGCTGCTGCTCGGCGCGGCGCTGGCGCTTGCCGCGCCCGTCGCGCTGCACGGCCGCCCGCGCGTGGCCAACGGCGCCGCAGCGATCGGGAGCGCCCTGATCGTCGCGAGTTTGTTGATGACCAATGCCGACCAGCCCTTTCCGGGCTGGCGGGCGGCCGTGCCGACGCTCGGCGCGACGCTGTTGATCGCCGCCGGTCCAGAAGCCTTCGTCAACGCCCGCGTCCTGTCCGCCCGGCCAATGCCGGCGATCGGCAGGATTTCTTACCCGCTCTATCTCTGGCATTGGCCGCTGCTCGTCTTTGCGCGTTACGCCGAAGGCGGCGGGCTTGGCCCGCCCTTGCGCTGGGCCTTGATCGCGATCTCGATCGGGTTGTCGCAGGCGACCTATGTCTGCGTCGAGATGCCGATTCGGCTCGGCGGCCGGCGCGCTGCGCGCACAGCCTACGCGGCGGTCGCGATCGCCGCGCTCGGCTTGGTCGGCCTGCGCGATTTTCGCGACGGGGGGGTGCTTTTCCCCGGCCTGTCGTTTGTGCGCGTGGTCAACCAAGGCGACATCAGCTTCTCGGAGTACTCTCAATATCTCGCCGCGCACGTCGCGCCTTGCGACGTCACGGCGTTCCCGCCGATGGCCGACCAACCGCCGAACATGTTGACCTGCGGCCAATCGAAGGCCGGCGCGCCGCCGGAAGTCGTCATCCTCGGCGACAGCCACTCGTTCCATCTTTACCTCGGTCTCGCCGAGGCGCTGCCCGCGCGCAATGTCGCGTTCTATGCGGCCGGGATGCCGTCGCTCGAAGATCCTTTGTTTGCGCAGGTCTATGCAGCGCTCGCCGCCAAAGCGAGCGTCAAGGCGATCATTCTGTCGCCGGCGTGGGCAGTTCGCCTCAGCCATCTGCGCCCGGGAGAAAACCTGCGCGAGGAATTCGACCGTTCCGCGCGGTTTCTGCTCGCCGCGGGCAAACGCGTCTACTTTCTCAATGACGTGCCTTATTTCTCGGTCCGCGTCGGGCGGTGCAAGTTCGCCGGCAGGTTTGGTCTCGCCAACCGCTGCGACGAGGACCAATCCGAGCTGGAGCGGCAACTCGCCGCCTACGCCGGCGACCTGGCGGCGGTCGTCGCCGCAAACCCGGGCGCCCGGCTGATCGACACCGCGCACACATTCTGCGCCGGCGGCCGTTGTTCGATGGCCGCTGACGGCAAACTCCTCTATCGGGACGGCAACCATCTCAACCTCAACGGCACGCGCGTTCTCGGCGCCAAGATCGTCGCCGCGGCGCCCGAACTCGCCGAGTGAAGCGTGCCTCGGACCGAGCGAGCATAGCGTCGATCCGCTAGCCGCGGCGATCGTTCTCATCTAAACTATCGCCTCGAGGGAGGAGGCGGTGGACGAAGTTGACTTTCTTGTCCTCGGCGGCGGCTCGGCCGGGTGCGTCCTGGCGAGCCGGCTCAGCGAGGACCCGGGCGCGACGGTCGCCCTTTTCGAAGCGGGCGGCGCCGGCGACAGTTGGGCGGTCGAGACGCCGATCGCCGGCGTGCTGATGGTCCCGACCCGGCTCAACAACTGGGCCTACGAGACGGTCCCGCAGCCTGGCCTCGGCGGCCGGCGCGGCTACCAGCCGCGCGGGCGGACGCTCGGCGGCTCATCGGCGATCAACGCGATGATCTACACCCGCGGCCATCCCGCCGATTACGATCGCTGGGCGGCGCTGGGCAATCCCGGCTGGGCTTACGCCGACACCCTGCCCTTCTTCCTCAAGGCGGAGCACAACGAAGCCTTCGCCGACGCCCTCCACGGAAGCGGCGGGCCGCTCAACGTCGCCAATTCGCGCTCAGACAATCCGTTCCAGCAGCGCTTTCTCGCCGCCGCGCGCGAGGCGCAATTGCCGCTCAACGACGATTTCAACGGCGCGCGCCAGGAAGGGCTCGGCGTCTATCAGGTGACTCAGATCAACGGCGAGCGCTGCTCCGCCGCGCGCGCCTATCTCAAGCCGCATATCGGCAAGCGGCCGAACCTCGTCGTCGAGACGCGCGCCCGCGCGCTGCGGCTGCTGTTCGACGGAAGGCGGGCGATCGGCGCCGAGATCCTGCAGCGCGGCGCGAAACGCATCGTGCGGGCGCGGCGCGAGACGATCGTCTGTCTCGGCGCGTTCGGTTCGCCGCAACTGCTGATGCTGTCGGGCGTCGGCGACGCGGCGGCGCTCGCCGCTCTCGGGATCGCGCCGCTGGTCGACCTGCCCGGCGTCGGCGCCAATCTGCACGACCACCCCGACGTCGTGCTCGGCTATTCTTCGGACTCGCGCGACCTGCTCGGCCTGTCGTTCGGCGCGATCGGGCCGCTCCTCTCGGCGATCGGGCGCTACCGGCGCGAGCGGCGCGGCATGGCGACGACCAACTTCGCCGAGGCCGGCGGCTTCCTCAAGACGCGGCCCGATCTCGCCCAGCCCGACGTGCAGTTGCATTTCGTCGTCGCGGTGGTCGAGGACCACGCGCGCAAGCTCGGCTGGGGGCGCGGCATGACTTGCCACGTCTGCGCATTGAAGCCGAAGAGCCGCGGCTCGCTGAAGCTCGCCGGCCCCGACCCGCTCGCCGATCCGCTGATCGACCCCGCTTTCCTCGCCGCGCCGGAGGACGTCGAGACGCTGGTCGCCGGCGTCAAACTGACGCAGCGGCTGATGGCGGCGCCGTCGCTGCGCGCGCATTGGACGCGCGAATTGTTCGGCGGCGACGCGCAAAGCGACGACGAAATCCGCGCCTTCCTGCGCCGCCGCGTCGACACCGTCTACCATCCGGTCGGAACCTGCGCGATGGGCCCCGACCCGAAGAAAGCGGTGGTCGACGCGCGCCTCAGCGTCCACGGCGCCGAGCGCCTACGCGTCGTCGACGCCTCGATCATGCCCGAACTCGTCGCCGGCAACACCAACGCGCCGACGATCATGATCGCGGAAAAGGCAGCGGAGATGGTGAGGGAGGATGGGAGGTAGGCGGGGCGGATAGCGACCTTTCCTTCGATCCGATCTCGGCCCCCTGCCTGACCCGTGCTCGGCGTCAATGTCGCGCCCGCTCCGCGGGTTGCTCGCTTCGCTCGCAAACATTGACCCCGCCGCGCGGCTCAGGCCCTTGGTTTCCATGATCTTTGCTGAGCGAGGTCGGCCTGCACGGCCGGCCTGCTCAGCAAAGAACATGGAAACAAAACGCCACAGCGGACCGGCGCGGTCACCGCGAAGCGGGCGAAGCGAAGCGTAGCAGCCGCGACGCGGCTTGACGGCGACGGGCCGATGTGGCCGGCGGTCGTTGAGGGGCGCCATTGTGGCACAGCCGACGACCCAAAGAGGCAGCGGCAAACCGCCCGCCGCCCGCCCCGCCTCACCCGTTCGGCAGATGCCGCGCCAGCGCTTCCAGCACCGCCATGCGCACCGCGACGCCCATTGCGCCCCGGCTCGCGGCCTCCAGCGCGTTGTTCCAGTTTCTACAGCCCGTCGACAAATCCGCTCAGCGCGTCTGCGCTCGCAGCCAACCCTTGGCGCGACATCGCCGCGAGAAGCGAGGCGGGCGTCATCGGCGGATTCTTGAGCGCGCGACGATGCCGATTCAGCGCGGCGACGACTTCGCGCGAAGACGCCTTGAAAAGCTCGAGAATATAGGCGTCCGGATGTTGGCCTCGATCCCGTGGAGCGAGAGAATTTCGCGGGGAAAATCGCGCAGGTTGGCGGTGACGATGACGCTTGCGCCGCAGTGAATCGCCGCCGCTAGCACGTGCCGATCGTCGACGTCCGGCAGCGCGATCGTTTCGATAAGAGGCTCATAGCCGCTGACGATGGCGCCGTCGATGGCTTCATCCGTCAGGCGGCGCGTACGTTCGATTTGCGCGCGCGGCAAGTCCGGCCGGTCGCGAAGAATGGCCTGCGTCCATTCGTCCTGAACCCGCTCGGACCAATAAGCGCGAAAAAGGTCGTCGACCGCGAGACGCATCAGAATGTTGCGAAGCAGCGCCGGATAGAGGGCGCTCGCGTCCAGGAACGCCGTAGGACGCGGCTCCTCCTTCACAGGAGGCCGAGCTTTTGGTCGAGAGCCGTCATCTCGTCCAGCGTCTCGTGCCGCCTGGCGCGATTGTCGGCCTTGTAGGCGAGCACGTCGCGCAGCGGCAAGCGCCGTTGATTGCCGACCATCCGCACGGGCAGCAGACCTTTGTCGATCAAGCCGACGACGAAGGGGCGCGAGACGTTGAGGATCGCCGCCGCTTGCTGCGTCGTGACGTCGGCCTCGACCGCGACCAGCGATACGGCCTTGCCCGCCGCCGTTTCCTCGAGAACGTCCATCAGCAGGCGCGCAACGACCGGCGGCAGATCGAGCGTCGTCGTCTCCTGTCCGGCGGCCTCGATTTGAACGCGCAGCGTCTTGTCGAACGGTTCGCTTCGTTCGAGCGCGCGCCGCGCCGTCTTGGCGAGCTTCGCGTCGCGGGCGGAAGGAACGATCGGGTCGATGCGAGCTTGCGGCATGGCAAAACCCCTTTGTTTCAAGGCATTATACAACGCCGCCGCAATATATGCAATAGTCGAAATACTCGCAACAGTCCGCCGTGCCGCCCGCCGCCCGCCCCGCCTCACCCGTTCGGCAGATGCCGCGCCAGCGCTTCCAGCACCGCCATCCGCACCGCGACGCCCATTTCGACCTGCTCGCGGATCAGCGACTGGGCGCCGTCGGCGACCAGCGAGTCGATCTCGACGCCGCGGTTCATCGGCCCCGGATGCATCACCAGCGCGCCGGGCTTGGCGTAGGCGAGCTTCTCCTCGTCGAGGCCGAAATAGCGGAAGTATTCCTTGGTCGAGGGAATGAACGCGCCGCTCATGCGCTCGCGCTGCAGGCGCAGCATCATGACGATGTCGGCGTCCTTGAGCCCGGTCTTCATGTCGTGATGGACTTCGACGCCCATATGCTCGATCCCCGCCGGCAGCAGGGTCGACGGGCCGACGACGCGCACCTGCGCGCCGAGCGTGCCGAGAGCCAGGATGTTGGAGCGGGCGACGCGCGAATGCAGGATGTCGCCGCAGATCGCCACCGTCAGCCCCTCGATGCGGCCGAGGTTGCGGCGGATCGTCAGCGCGTCGAGCAGCGCCTGAGTCGGGTGCTCGTGGGCGCCGTCGCCGGCGTTGATCACCGAACAGTCGACCTTGCGCGCCAGCAGATGCACCGCGCCCGCCTGATTGTGACGCACGACGATGATGTCGGGCCGCATGGCGTTGAGGGTGATCGCCGTGTCGATCAGCGTTTCGCCCTTTTTCACGCTCGACGCGCCGACCGCCATGTTCATCACGTCGGCGCCGAGGCGTTTCCCGGCGATCTCGAACGACGACTGGGTGCGGGTCGACGGCTCGAAGAACAGGTTGATCTGGGTGCGCCCGCGCAAGGTCGCGCGCTTCTTCTCGACCTGGCGCGAAATGCCGACCGCTTCCTCGGCGAGATCGAGCAGCGAGACGATCTCGTCGCGGGTCAGGCCCTCGACGCCGAGCAGGTGGCGGCGGGCGAAGGCGGCGGGCGGCGGCGTTGACGACATGCGAAGCCAACCCTATATGCGCCGCGCCGCGAACGGGCAAGCCGTCCAGGCGGCGCGAGGGGCCGGCCGGCCGTCACCGGACCGACCGTCGTCGCGGCGCATATTTGACACGCGGCGCCGCCTCAACCATTTTCCGCGCCCTGACCGGCCAAGCCGAAGCGGCGCCGTTCACGCCCGACGGCCTTCGCGATTGAAGGCGTTCAAGGACTGCAACGCATGAAGGTTGTCATCGTCGAGTCGCCGACCAAGGTCAAGACGATCGGCAAGTATCTCGGCAAGGACTACGACGTCTACGCTTCGTTTGGCCACGTGCGCGACTTGGCGGCCAAGGACGGTTCGGTCGATCCCGAGCACGACTTCGCCATGCGCTGGGAGGTCGACGCCAAGGCGGCCAAGCGGCTCAACGAGATCGCCGGCGCGGTGAAGGGGGCCGACCGCGTCATCCTGGCGACCGACCCCGACCGCGAGGGCGAGGCGATCTCCTGGCACGTCTACGAGATTCTCAAGGCCAAGAAGGTCCTCAAGGACAAGCGGGTCGACCGCGTCGTGTTCAACGCCGTCACCAAGGACGCGGTCGCCGAGGCGATGCGCCGCCCGCGCGAGATCGACGAGGCGCTGGTCGACGCCTATCGCGCGCGGCGTGCGCTCGACTATCTCGTCGGCTTCAGCCTCTCGCCGGTGCTGTGGCGCAAGCTGCCAGGCGCCCGCTCGGCCGGAAGGGTGCAATCGGTCGCCCTGCGCATCGTCTGCGACCGCGAGTTGGAGATCGAGAAATTCGTCGCGCGCGAATATTGGTCGATCCTCGCCCACCTGAAGACCATGGCCGGCGCGCCGTTCGTCGCGCGCCTCACCGGCGCCGACGGCAAGAAGATCAGCCGCCTCGACGTCGGTTCGGGCGCCGAGGCGGAGGCGTTCAAGACGGCGCTGGAAGGCGCGCCCTTCCGCGTCGCCGACGTCGAGTCGAAGCCGCAGAAGCGTCACCCCTATCCGCCTTTCACCACTTCGACGCTGCAGCAGGAGGCGAGCCGCAAACTCGGCTTCGCGCCGGCGCGCACGATGCAGATCGCCCAGCGCCTCTATGAGGGCGTCGACGTCGGCCAAGGCGCCGCCGGCCTCATCACCTATATGCGCACCGACGGCGTCGACCTCGCGCCGGAGGCGGTGGCCGCCGCGCGCAAGGTCATCGCCAAGGACTTCGGCGACGAATATGTGCCCGCCGCGCCGCGCCGCTACACGGTCAAGGCGAAGAACGCGCAGGAGGCGCACGAGGCGATCCGCCCGACCGACCAGCAGGTCAGGCCGCGCGACGTCGCGCGCCGCCTCGAGCCCGACCAGGCCAAGCTCTACGAGCTGATCTGGAACCGCACGCTGGCCTGCCAGATGGAGAGCGCCGAGCTCGAGCGCACCACCGTCGACATCCTCGCCGAGGCGGGCAAGCGCCAGCTCGAATTCCGCGCCACCGGCCAGGTCGTGCGCTTCCCCGGCTTCCTCGCGCTCTATCAGGAAGGGCGCGACGACGAGGAG
>Ga0326728_10018459_pt1 | contig 13747 bp, 13 predicted proteins | sample MB3enrmetagenome_FD_207602 | JGI IMG/M metagenome (GOLD analysis project Ga0326728, IMG submission 207602) | Lab enriched peat soil microbial communities from McLean, Ithaca, NY, United States - MB31MN | ecosystem: Environmental > Terrestrial > Soil > Wetlands > Peat | place: USA: New York... | reverse complement strand
GTACATCTCCGACTACGACGTGGTGGTCGGCACCCAACTTGCCAAGGTACTCTCGGGCGGCGGCGAGTTCACATCACCCCAGCGCGTCTCGGAACAGTATCTGCTCGACCTCGAGCGCGAGGCTTTCGTCAGCCTGTGCGGGCAGAAGAAGACGGTGGAGCGCATGCAACACATGCTCAAGACAGGCAAGCCGCTCCGGAACTAAGGTGGTAAACTGGCCGCAGGGGTGCTGAAAGGTGGGCCCATAGATTTGTTACTTTCGGATAATGTCGTACCGGCAGCAGGCAGCCCTGCGGAACGAGCAGCGAGGATTTGAGATTGAGTGTCCCAGGATTGATCCCCGACGGTAGGGTTAAGGAGTTGATTGTCTCTCATCCTACCTCACTCGATACGGTCTTGCAGCAAGACGTGCCATATGGCTCTTCGAGGTTCGACGGCGGTTTCGTTACTGCCGCCCTCAAGTGCGGTTTGCTCTTCAGCCCGCATGTCCTCTGGAATGACGCTCAGTTGTTTGACCACCGGGGTATCCGGGACTTGATGCTGCGCGCAGGCAGGGCTGCGGAGCCTGGATTATTAGATCTGTTGCGCGAACCTTGGCACGATGGACTGGGCCCAGTCATTCTTGCTTCCGAAGAGCGACAGGGACAGGAGCCGTTACCGCTGAGCGAGCAGCTTCTGATCCGTAAGCTGCATGTTGAGGACGACGAGAAAGCTCCTATGGAGTTCTCGAGCTTTCTTCATCCTATGAGCGATAACGACGAATTGCGTGGGCACTGGAGTCGGTCACGCGAGCGGAGTCGCCTCTTCGAATTGTACTGTCAGATGCTAGGGGAGCATGGTCGTGTCTACCCGGATTTTCTTCGCGCCGGGGACGCGGTATGGTGGGAGAAAGCAAGTATCACAAGGATTGCATACCCCTTCCAGCAGGGCGCTTTTGCCCGGACATTCGTTAGCATTATCCAGGCCTCGATGAGACAATGTCCCTGTTCTGAGATAGCTGATGTTGACCTGGCAGAATGGGCGGCCAAAAGGCCACCAGCCACCCGAAGTGAGGCGCGGCATTTCTTTCGCGACAGGGGCATCGACCTGCGCTCCGGGCCAGGAGCGTGGTGGAATGATCGAATCAACGAAGCGTATTACGCGACTCTTGCATCAGGATTTCGCGGCGGTGATTTGACGTCTCATGAGGCCTTGGGCTGGCGTACTCTGTACCGAGGGCCCGAGACTCCGCTCGAACACAGCCGCCGAAAGCGCGAGTATGCGGCTGCGCTCAGTCAAGTGCTCAAAGACCTCAGCAAGAGCGAGGATTTGCTAGTCGATTTAGATAGAATCACGTTCCGGACTGTTCATGACGTAAGGGGTTCCCAGGCATTTATCGAATCGCTCCAAGACCTGGTGACCTCATGGGGCAAGGCCCGATCACCCGAAGAGGCCTCGGAGGCAGCAACAAGCCACACGAAGGTTGTTTTGGCGGAGCTTGAGCGCGCCGGCGTTAGAGCGGCTAGCCGAGGGCAGGTGACCTTCCGAACTTGCAGCACGGCTGTGGTTGCCGCACTCTTAGGGGGCGGGGCCGCTGCCGTCGGTGTCGCTTTCAGTGCACCGTCTATTGCTGCTTGGGCAGGAGCAGGCGCTGGTACTGCGATATTCGGTTGGTGGGCGCTTCAACCTCATGGTCTCCGGTCCAGGATGCTGTGTTTCGCCAAGGAACTCGGAAAGGCTTCTGTCGCATAAAAAGGAGAACTTGGTGGAAAAAGAGTGCATACGTCGCATTAGGGAAAGGTTAGCTTACGGAGAAAGTGAAAATCCTTGGGTTCGGCTGTATTTTGACGATGTGATGAAGCCTGGCGGTCCTGGCCGGTATAATCGAGTTGTCGAAGGTGGAGATGGCACCGGACCTGGCGTCGTGATCGTTCCCGTTACCACTTCCCAGAGAATAGTGTTCGTGCGCGTCTTTCGCTATCCTGTTAGCCGTTGGCTGACGGAGTTGCCGAGGGGGTTTGGCGAGCCCGGTCTTGATGGCGCGTCCAACGCGAGTAAGGAACTGCTCGAAGAAACGGGATTGAGGAGTGAGAGCGTCGCATTGCTTGGTCGGATTTACCCTAACACTGGCCTCTTAGCTACGGAGGTCCAAGTTTTCCGTGCCGACGCGGTTGCCGAAGCTAGCGCGAAGCCATGCCTTTCAGAATGCATCTCCGAGGTCCTCTTTCTCAGTCGCGAACAAATCGAGCGATGTATCAGACAGGGGGATATTGCTGACGGCATTACGCTTAGTGCACTCTCTATGTGCTGGCTGAGCGGCTAATCGGTGCGGCGAACTGTGTGTTCAGCCCAGATGGCAGAGGGCCCTGGTTCATGCGTCCGCACCGTTAGCGGCATCCCGCGCTCGGCCCGGACCTCCAGGCATTCCCGGATGGCCTGGCGAACGTTTTCGACGGCCTCGGCTTCCGTGTTGCCTTGGCTGACGCACCCGGGAATGGCGGGGCATTCCGCAACGAAGATGCCGTCTTCGTCTTGGAAAATGGTAACCAGCAGTTTCACTGGCGGCGCTCTCCCGGCCCGTTTTTTTCAGGCCTCGCTTGTAGCATACCACAAACAAGTCAGGGGCACTCGGACGGCCCGCTGCACAAGAGAAGAGGAAACGGGATGAATGCTGAAGAACGCGATCGCCTTATCCAACTGATCAACGATCCGCCTCGCGGCAGCAAGATCGCCGCCGCCCGGGACTATGGCGTCGACCTTGCACGGTTGCTAAGGACGCTGGAGATGACTCCCACGGAACGTCTGCTGGTGCTTGGGAGAGCCCAAGCCTCCATCGAGGCACTGCAGCGGGTGAGAAGGCTGAGCCGGTGAATCAATTCCAACGGACCATCGTCGCCCTTCAAGATGCCGCTGTTGCTTTCGTCGTGATCGGTGGCGCAGCGATGACGGTTCACGGCTCCGCCCACATCACCTACGACTTGGATATCGCCTACAGCCGCAGCCGCGAAGACATCGAACGCCTGGTCAGGGCTCTCGCGCCCTACCGTCCGCGCCTGCGCGGCGCACCAAGCAGCCTGCCTTTTCATTGGGACGCTGGGACCGTCGCGCGTGGGCTTAACTTCAGGCTGGCTACCGACCTTGGTGATATCGATCTCTGGGGGGAAGTAGCTGGTATCGGAACGCATCCGGATGTCCTGGCGGCTTCGATTGCACTCGAAATCTTCCGGCGCCCCTGCCATGTCCTTTCTCTTGAAGGGCTCATCAGGGCCAAGCGCGCTGCCGGTCGCCCCCGCGATCTCTTGGCGCTTCCGGAACTGGAGGCTCTGAGCGAGATTGAGATCCACCTTGCTGGCGAGCGGGCGGCAAGACAGGGCAGGCCCCACCAAGCGGGCGAGCTTGGTGCCAAAGATGAAGCGAAAAGCTTGAGAAGTGCAGGCGGTAGACGGTAGACAGCATAAAGGGGCAAGAGGTTTCCTCCCGTATGCCGTCTACCGTCCACCGTCTGCCCGTCCACTTGGAGCGGAGGATAAAGATGAAAGAAGCAGTCATCGTTTCCATAGCCCGGACCGCTGTGGGTAAGGCGCCGCGCGGCACGCTGCGCAGCACTCGCCCGGACGACATGGCGGCGGCGGTGTTCAAGGAGGTCATCAGCCGGGTTCCCGGCCTCGACGTGAACGAAATCGAAGATGTGGTTCTGGGCTGTGCCATGCCCGAAGGGGAGCAGGGATACAATGTGGCCCGCACGGCGACGTTGCGCGCCGGCCTGCCGGTCACCTGCCCGGCCATCACCATCAACCGTTTCTGCTCCTCGGGCCTCCAGGCTATCGCTCTGGCTTCGGAGCGCATCATGGCCGGCTTCGGGAAGGTGATGATCGCCGGCGGCAGCGAGAGCATGAGCCTGATCCCCATGGGCGGGTTTCATTTCTCCCCCAATCCCTACCTGATGGAGCACTACCCGGACTCCTACCTCAGCATGGGACTGACGGCGGAGAACCTGGCTCACAAATACCGCATCACCCGCGAGCAGGCCGACCAGTTCTCCTTGCGCAGCCATCAGCGGGCCATCGCGGCGATTGAGGAAGGCAGGTTCAAGGACGAGATTGTACCGCTCGAAGTGGTTGAGGTGAGCATGAGCGGCAACAGTCGGCCGGAGAAGCGCACCCTCATTTTCAGCGTCGACGAAGGTCCCCGTCGCGACACGACGATGGAGGCGCTGGCCAAGCTCAAGCCCGCCTTTCACGCTCATGGCACCGTGACGGCCGGCAATAGCTCGCAGATGAGTGACGGCGCCGCCGCCGCCATCGTGATGTCGGCGGAGCGGGCGCGAGAACTCGGCGTCAGGCCCCTGGCGCGCTTCGTCGCCTACGCCGCCGCGGGCACGCTGCCCGAGGAGATGGGCGTGGGGCCGGTCTACGCCATTCCCAAGGTGTTGAAGCTGGCGGGCTTGAAGCTCGCGGACATCGACGTCATCGAGCTCAATGAAGCCTTCGCCGCCCAGGCGCTGGCCGTGATCCAGGAGGCCGGACTCGATCTCGAGCGGGTGAACGTCAACGGCGGCGCGGTGGCGCTTGGCCATCCGCTCGGCTGTAGCGGCGCTAAACTCACCGCCACGCTGCTCGGCGAAATGAAGCGGCGCAAGTCCCGCTACGGCATGGTCACCATGTGCGTGGGGGGCGGCATGGGCGCTGCCGGGATTTTTGAGAACTTGCAGGGTGATGCCGGCCTATGGGAGCGTCGCGCCAGGGCGGTCAGGGAAGAGTGGGATTCCGACGAGCAAATGGCTCGGCTCCGCGAACTCACCGAGAAACTCGAGGAAACAACTCGCGGGCTCCGAAAAGAGAAGGAACGTGAACTTGTAGGCTCGCCCCACGACAGCAGCCATTGACGGGGAGGTTAGCGCTAATGACACACGATGAAATGGAACGTACGATGCAGTTCATGTTGGAACATCAGGCCAGGTTCGACGCCAAGATGGATCGGATCGCCGTCCAGCACGTTGCCCTTGAGGAGGTGGTCATGAAGCTGGCTCAGTCGCACGTTAAGCTGGTGGAATCTCACCAGCAACTGGCTGAGTCTCACCAGCAATTGAACCAGCAACTAGCCGCTTCCGAGCGTCGACTCGCCGAGGCCCAGGTGGCGACAAGCGAAAAGCTCGAGGGGTTCATCGCCTTTGTCGAAAGATACCTCAGCAGCCGTGATGACGGTGAGGTGCCGTTTTGATCACAACACGACATTGTGATTTCGGCATAGGCCCCGACCCCGATTGTGGGTTCGTTGAAGGAGGAGAGAAAGGTGGCGACTGCATCGACGATAAGCAGGAGGTTGATCAAGGGCGGCAGCTTCCTCATTGAGCAGCGCCGCCCCGAAGATGTGTTTACTCCCGAAGACCTTACGGATCAGCATCGCCTGATCCGCCAGACGGCGCGCCACTTCGTTGAGCAAGAAGTGTTGCCGCATCTGGAGGACCTCGAAGCCAAGAAGCCGGGCTTGTTGCAGGAGCTTCTGAAGAAAGCGGCAGAACTCGGGCTTTGCGCGAACGACGTCCCGCTGCGCTACGGCGGGCTTGAACTCGACAAGATTTCCTCTATCGTCGTCTCGGAAGAAATGGGGCGCGACGGTTCCTGGGCGGCGACGATCGGCGCGCAAGCCGGCATCGGCATCCTGCCCATCGCTTTCTTCGGGACCGAAGACCAGAAGATGCGCTACGTGCCGAAGCTGGCCAGCGCCGAGTGGGTGGGAGCCTACTGCCTCAGCGAGTCCACGTCGGCCTCGGACGCCCTCAACTGCAAGACCAAGGCCACTCTCAGCGCCGACGGCAAGCACTACATCTTGAACGGCACCAAGATGTGGATCACCAATGGCGGCATCGCCGACGTTTGCGTGGTCTTCGCCAAAGTGGACGGTGAGAAGTTCACCGCCTTTATCGTGGAGCGGACCTACCCCGGCTTCTCGCCCGGCGCGGAAGAACACAAGATGGGGATTCGCGGCTCATCCACCACACCGCTGAGTCTTGACCACGTCCCCGTGCCGGTTGAAAACGTGCTGGGTGAGGTCGGCAAGGGTCACCTGATCGCTTTCAACATCCTTAACATGGGGCGATTGAAGCTCGGCGCAGGATGCGTGGGCGGCGCCAAGAACCTCATCGCCGAGGCGGCGAAGTGGGCCAGGGAGCGCGAGGCTTTCGGCCGCAAGATCGCCGACTTCGGCATGATCAAAGAGAAGCTCGGCGAGATGGTGGCCCGTACTTACGCCGGCGAGAGTATCTCCTTTCGCACGGCGGGTATGATCGACAGCCTGCTCGAGGGCGTCGACCAAAGCGCGCCGAGTGCCGCGAAGCTTATCCTCGAGGCGCTGCAGCAGTACGCCGTCGAGTGTTCCATCCTCAAAGTCATGGGGACGGAGCTGCTCGATTTCGTCGCCGACGAGGCCGTGCAGATTTACGGCGGCTACGGCTTCTCAAGCGACTACCCTATCGAGCGCGTCTATCGCGACCAGCGCGTCAACCGGATTTTCGAGGGCACGAACGAGATCAACCGCATGCTCATCGTCGACATGCTGATCAAGCGGTCGATGAAGGGCGAGGTGGCGCTGATTCCAGCCGCGACGAAACTGCTGGATGAGATCCTCAGAATGTCCCCCACCGACGGGATCGAGGAGGAAGGGCTGCCCGCCGAGGAGGCGCGTCTGGTCGAAGGCGGGAAGAAGGTGGTGCTGCTGGTGGCCGGAAGCGCGATCGAGCGATACATGCAGACCTTCGCCGACGAGCAGGAAGTGATCGGCGCCCTTAGCAACCTGGTGATGGAAGTTTACGCCATGGAAAGCGCGCTGCTTCGCACGCAGAAGAAGATGATGAAGACCTCGGCGGAGGCTTGCGGGTTGGAGATCGACGCAACACGCGCCTACGTCTTCGACGCCGCCGACCGCATGGAAGGGGAAGCGCGGCGGGCTCTGGCGCGCATCGCCCAAGGTGATACGCTTCGCGGCCAGCTCGCGGTGCTGCGCCGCTTCCTCAAGCGAACGCCCGTGGATACCATCGAGCTCAAACGGCGCGTCGCCAACCGGGCGCTGGAGCTGAACCGCTACCCATTTGGCTAGCTAGATAGCCTGTGGGATGGCTCACCAAGAACGGTGAAGGCGGGTCGTAAACCAATTGCCGATTGACGATTTTCGAGTGACGATTGAAGAGAAGACGCCCGTGGTCCGTTGTCAGTTGTCCGTTGCGCCGAACCATCTTTTGCCACTGACCACGGACAACGGACCACTTCTTTTCAATCGTCAATCGAAAATCGTCAATCGGCAATTCCCGCATCGGCTAGCTTATGAGCCAGTTCTCGCACCGCGGGGTAGACGCGGCGATAGACTTGGTACAGCCTCTCGTAGATCGCCACATTGGAGTCGTGAGGCTCGATGTGCTCACGAATCTCGATTGCCTTTCGCGCCGACTCCTCAACGGAGGCGTAGGCCTTGCTGCCAACGCCTGCCAGAAGAGCGGCGCCGAAAGCAGAGCCTTCGGACTCGTACAGGGTCACCAACTCCTTGTCATAGACGTCAGCCTGGATCTGCCGCCACAGAGGGCTGCGCGAACCGCCTCCCGAGGCGCGGATCTGCTCCACCGGAATCTTGAGCTCCCGGAAGATCTCCAGCGAATCGCGCAGGCTGAACGCGACACCCTCCAGAATGGAGCGAATCAGGTGCCCGCGCGTGTGCGCCGCGGTCAGGCCGAACCACATCCCCCGGGCCTGCGCGTCGAGGTGCGGGGTGCGCTCACCCATCAAATAGGGAAGAAACAGGAGCCCATCGCTCCCCGCCGGCACTCTCTCCGCTTCCTTGATGATCAGCTCATAAGGATCGGCGCCGATCTCGCGCGCATACCAAGTCTCAGCGGCGCCGAGGTGATCGCGGAACCAGCGGAGCGAGAGTCCGGCTCCCTGAGTGACGCCCATCACGTGCCACTTGCCGGGAACCGCATGGCAGAAGGTGTGGATGCGTCCCTTGGGATCAAGCTCGGGCGAATCGGTGAAGGCGAAGATGACCCCGGACGTGCCGAGCGTGGCGGACGTGAGGCCAGGCGACACGATTCCGTTCCCGACCGCGCTCGCCGCCTGGTCGCCGGCGCCGGCAACCACGGGCGTCCCCGCTTTCAGCCCGGTGACGAGTGCCGTCTCCCGTGAGATCTCTCCGGTGACTTCCGGAGATTCGTAGGCGCGCGGCAGAAGGCTGCGGTCGATTCCCAGCGCCTCCAATATCTCCTCGGACCAGCGCCGGCGGGCCACGTCGAAGAGCAGCGTCCCGGAAGCGTCGGAAACGTCGGTGGCGAACTCGCCCGTCAGGCGGAAGCGGATGAAATCCTTGGGCAGCAGGACGTGTGCGGCACGCTCGTAGAGCTCGGGCTCGTGGTCGCGGACCCAGAGCAGTTTGGGCGCGCTGAAGCCGGTGAGGGCGGGGTTTGAGACAAGCTCGATGAGGCGATCGGCGCCCACTCGCGAGGTGATCCAGTCGCACTGCGCCTGGCTGCGCTGGTCGCACCAAATCAGGCTGGGGCGCAAGATCGCGTTGCTCCTATCCAGCAGGATCACGCCGTGCATCTGGCCCGAGAGGCCCACGGCTTCAATGTCGGAGCCGCTCAGTTGCGCCTGGCCGAGGGCAGCGCGGACGGCAACGACTGTCGCCTGCCACCAGTCGGCGGGATCCTGCTCCGCCCAGCCGGGTTTAGGCATCCGCATCGGCTGATGGTCGCCCGTCGCGGCCGTCACGACGTGACCGTCTGGACGCACGATCACTGCCCGTGTGCCCGTGGTGCCGACGTCGATACCCATGAGGTAAGACACAATTCCTCTCCGTGCCGGCTGTAAACTCACAATCCCAGTGCAACGCGCAATAGCTGGTCTACTTGCTCCGACAGTTGTGGGCCAATGCGACCGAGTCGCCGCACGACGATACTCTTCTCGACCGTAACGAGTTTGTGGAGCCTCACTGCCGAACTGACGCGCAATCCAGTGATCGCGAACTCAGGGTGCGTGCTGGGGATCACGCAATCGGTCGGGTAGCCGGCGCCACGCAAGACACTCGAAATTGCGGCCAGGACAACATCTTGGCCGATGGGCCCGGGGCTCACCACCAGGGCGGGGCGCAAAGTTGAGCCCGCTAGATCGGTGAAGGGGAAAGGCACCAGTACGAGGTCGCCCCGACGGAGTCTGGAGGAACTCAAAGTTCCTCGCCGTCATGAGGTGAGTAAATGTCCTCGTCGCTCTCCCTCCAGAAATCGAAAGCTCGCCCCTCGATCGCCAGTCGAGCAAGACTCCCTTCGGGATTCTCCCTGTCGGCGTTGACCACGACCGGCTCCGCCCGTCTCGCCAGTTCCAAGAGGTGCTCAAATTCGTCCCGCCGAAGGATGGCCTTGTCCGCGGTGAGTTGCGCACGTACGGTTGTCACGCTTACGTCTCCTTCTCCCCTACACGATATTCTGCCACAGACTGGCCAGTCCGGGTCTTCTCTTCTGCTCCGATGGCATGATGATCCAAGCCTAGCGTACGCCCAGCCACTTGTGGGCGTTTGCGGAGCGCTCGACTGCATCCAGAACAATCTGGTTCTTCACTCCATCCTCGAAATTCGGCGACGGCATGGCGTCCTTTTCCAGGGCTGTCAGGAAGTCATGCAGAGCGTGCACAAAGGTGTGTTCGTAGCCGATGATGTGGCCCGGTGGCCACCAGGCGGCGACGTACGGGTGCACGCTCTCCGTCACCAGGATGGTCTTGAACCCCTGCTCGGCCTGGCCCTCGGTGCGATCGTAGAACTCGAGTTCGTTCATCCGCTCCAGGTCGAAAGCGAGGCTGCCCTTGCTGCCGTAAATCTGGAAGGTATTATAGTTCCGCCGCCCGCCGCAAAAGCGCGACGACTCGAAGACGCCAACACTTCCGTTCTTGAAGCGGGCCAGAAAGTTGGCGTCGTCGTCCACTGTCACCTTGCCCTTGCCCTGGGCCCCTTTCGCGCCCCACATGCCCGCGCCGTCGCCCGGCAGGGGCCGCTCCTTAATGAAGGTTGTCAGGTGCCCCGTGACCGAATCGATCTCGCCGTTAAGATAGCGCGCGAGATCGATGGCATGCGCTCCGATGTCGCCTAGCGCCCCGCTCCCGGCGACCTTCTTCTCAAGCCGCCACACGAGTGGGAACTCGGGGTCTATGATCCAGTCCTGGAGGTAGGCGCCGTGATAATGATAGACGTCGCCCAGACGGCCGTCTTCAATCAGCTTCTTCGCCAAGGCCACGGCGGGAACCTTGCGATAGTTGTGCATCAGCATGTGCTTGACGCCGGCTTTTTCGACGGCGCGCAGCATGGCCTTGGCATCAGCCACCGTATTCGCCAGTGGCTTTTCGCAGATGACGTGCTTTCCGGCTTGGGCGGCGGCAATGGCCATCGGCGCGTGCAGGTTGCCCGGCGTCGCGATATCCACCACCTGGATATCTTCCCGCTCGATCACCCGTCGCCAGTCGCATTCCGATTCTTCCCAGCCAAACTGCGCGGCGGTAGCTTCCAATTCTTCGCTGCATGCCTTTCCACACAGCACTTTCATGCGCGGCCAAAGCTCCCCGGGAAAAAATCGGCGAACCTGCCGCCAGGCATTCGAGTGCGCCTTACCCATGAACCGATGGCCAATGATGGCAATATTAATGTCTCGCATGGAGGATTCCAGTCCTTTGTCTTTTGTCCTTGGTCCTTTGTCCTTGGTCCTTTGTCCCTAGTCCTTTGTCCGTTGCTCCCTGTGTGAGGTCGCCTATTTGGTGGAATCTGTCCTAGCTGAACCCGGTCGGTCGCCCGGACCGATGGAGCGCAAGTAAGCATTCAGCTTCGGACCGAGTTCGTCCACGATGGGCTTGATGGCCCTGCCAGTGTCAGTGGATAACAGCCGACGCTGATGGGCACGTCGCAGCCAATGGCGAGTCTCGTAAAGTGAGCCTCGCGCATTCCTCACAAAACGTCGGTTATCTTGAAAGCTCCCGCGGCCCGTCCCCTCAGCGATGTTAGCTCCAATGCTGTCCGCCGCTCGAATCAGTTGTCTTCCAACGGTCTCCTTCGCCAAGTAGTCCCAGCTCGCAACGATCGTCCAAATGGCGTCGGCCAATTGCTCGGAGAGTTGGTATACTCGCAGGCTTTCGAAACCCGTCTTTTTGCTTCCGGTCATCGCATTCGAGCCAACAACGAACAAAGGTCAACGGACAACGGACAAAGGACCAAGGACCTTCCTGCTACGCCCACCACATGTCCTTTAACTTCTCCTTAATCACAATCTCGTTGAGGAAGGCCGCGGCCTTGCCCAGTCCTTCCTCCACGGACATCAGGCTGTCTTCGTGCTCGATGGAGAGTGTGTCGTCGTAGCCCACCATCTGGAGCGTGGAGACGAGGTCGGTCCAGAACTCGCGGCCGTGCCCGTAGCCGACGGTGCGGAAAAGGAAGGCGCGATTTTTCTCGTCGCTGTAAGGCTTGGTGTCGAGTACGCCGTTCACTTTGTAATTCACCTCGTACAGCTTGGTGTCTTTGGCGTGGACGTGGAACACCGCCTCGCCCAGCGTCCGGACGGCGGCGCAGGGATCGATTCCCTGCCAGAACATGTGGCTGGGGTCGAAGTTGCAGCCGACGGCCTTGCCCGCCTCGGCGCGCAGCCGCAGCATGGTCTCCGGGTTGTAGACGACGAAGCCCGGATGCATCTCGATCGCAACGCGCACGCCATGCTCCTCCGCAAACTTGGCCTGCTTCGTCCAGTAAGGAATCACCTTCTTCTCCCACTGCCACTTCAGGATCTCCGGGTAATCGGGCGGCCACGGCGTGGGCGACCAGTTTGGCCACTTGGAGTCCTCGCAGTCGCCCGGGCAGCCGGAGAAATCGACGACGTTCTTCACCCCCAGCTTTTGGGCCAGCCGGATTGTCCTGCGGCTGACCTCCTGGTTGGATCGCGCAAACGCCTTGTTGGGGTGAAGGGGGTTGCCGTGGCAACTCAGGGCGCTGATGGAGATGCCCTCGTCATCGAGCTTTTGCTTGAACTCCTTGAGCTTGGCGGCCTGGTCGAGCCACTCCAGCTTCAAGTGCGGCCCGCCCGGGTAGTTTCCCGTGCCGAGCTCGAGGGTGCGGATTCCGAGAGGCTTGATCTTCTGGATCACTTCATCAAGGCTGAGCTTTGCGAAGAGGGCGGTAAACAGGCCTACTCTCATGGGATTCTCCGTTTGAATAGGGATGGGGCTCGCCGAATTGCCGATTGCTGATTGCCGATTGCTGATTGAAAGACAGCCTTCAGTCTTCAGCTATCAGCGCTCAGCCAAGCAGCCCTCAAATTCGTCTTGCTTTTGGCTGACTGCTGAGGCCTGACGGCTGAAAGCCTCTTCCGCAGCTTGGAGCATCGGGAGACATCGAGAGGTAAATCTATCTGCGGCAGGATTCCGCGTCAACTGAAAAAATACCCGTGTCACGCACCCCATCCGGCCGATGCTGAGCGTTCCGATCCACTCCGGCGACGTTCCGCGTGGATTGTTCCTGCGCATCCTCAAGGACGCGGGCTTCTCAGAGGATGATTTCCTCGGACGCAAGAAGAAGAAAAAAGTGTGAAAATCAGACTCTATAGCGCGAGAGAAACGGTTTCCATGTAGACGGTGCGGGCGCGAGGTATTGGGCGGTGGGTGCTGCGGCACTCCTCGATATACAGCCTCATCGATTCGAGGATGCTGGTCTTGGCTTCGTCGACGGAATTCCCGAGTCCGTATACTCCCGGAAAGTCCTCGCTGTACGCCCAGTATTTCCGGCCTTCGCGTTCGACGGTGATAGGATAGGTGCACATTTCCATGACCTGATATTATCACGAAACAAGGGCTCGTAGTTCAAGCGGTGCGGCTTTTCTATTTCCTTGCCTTGTGTTCGGTCCCGGGGGAAAGCGCTCGGCTTGCTCCGGGGCGTCCTGAAGTGCCGGGACGCCGAAAAGAGCGCGGATCGGCCCGGGTTTTCTTCCGCCGCGCCAGATGATCGAGGAGGTCGCGAACGACGCGGCGCCCGAGCGTCAGAGTCCAGTAGCCGCATGAACACAGGCCGCAATCGAGGTGGCTAGAAGTACTCCGCCCGAATAAATCGGGACCCCACGACAGAGATACTAAAAAAACACTTGACACGCTGATTACGTCATGGCACAATATACTCTCCTGGGGACGCTAGGCTCCGCCGAGCGTACACAGCGGGGCCAGACGAAGGCCAGGGCAGCGGTGAGACACCACCGCTACAGTTTGAGGAAGCGACTCATGGAAGCGACGCAAAACGAAAGTCCAAAACCCGAGGCCGGGGACTCGGCGGTGGCGACACCGCCGCTACAGCAAGGCGAGGCTCCCCAGGAGCCAAAGAAGAAGAAGCGCAAGTACACCGTCAGCGAGAAGGTGCTGAAGGCGTCGCGCCAGAACCTCGAGAAGGCCAACCTCGCCCCCCACTGGTGGAAGTACCGACTCACGGAGCGGCGACTCGCGGCCTGTTACAACAGCCTGGAAAAGGCCGTGGCGGTGCTGCGGCAGTTCGACTCGCCCTGCTACGGGCTGGGCTTCAAGCGCGGGACGCACTGCGCCTCGTTGCGCCGCAGCCTCGGCTTGGCGGGCGAGAAGCGGGAGGACTACGAAGCGCACTTGGAGCTGATGCAGCAGGCGTTCGGGCCGCTGGACGAGCGGCAGCGCAAGCTGGTGCAGGCGGCGGGGGAGGCGGTGTGGCGGCGGCTGCGGGTGTTTCGGGGGCAATACCGGTGGGAGTT